>Ga0187894_10004025_pt1 | contig 16037 bp, 12 predicted proteins | sample GBC1701081metaG_FD_136650 | JGI IMG/M metagenome (GOLD analysis project Ga0187894, IMG submission 136650) | White microbial mat communities from a lava cave in the Kipuka Kanohina Cave System on the Island of Hawaii, USA - GBC170108-1 metaG ... | reverse complement strand
GAATCTGTAACACATAACCAGATACCGGCGCGAGCATTTTCTCTCCCGGCAGGCGGCTTGGCCCGCCCCACTCACCCTCGGTCAGCCGGCATTTCGAGCGGAGTTATGGCCGCGGTCACGGCCACCCCTTCGTCCGAGGCGCCGTATTAAGACTAAGCTCCCTCCGTGCCCATGGGATTGCTCGCGCTGCTGGCGGTCTCGCTCTCGGAGGGACCGCTTGGCCTACCTGATCTGCGCCACGACATCGTGCCGGCATACGGCGCGCCGGCGCTCGCGCCTGTCCGCGCGGAGGATCGAGCGGCCCAGCCGGCGGTCCTCTATCTCAATTTCTCCGATGGTACCGAGACCATCGCGCGGGCGATATCCGACGACGCCTCCCGGAACGAGTCGATCATCGGGGCCGTTGATCCCTTTCCCGAATTCCGATGGCAGGCGTTCTCGTCCGCGGGGAACACGAGACCGGACGTCGTGCGCGCCATCGCCGAGCGCGCCCACCGGGCGTTCCTCTCCTTCAACGTGGTGCTGACGACGGTTCGTCCCGCGGACACGCCCTACACCATGGTCATGATCGGAGGTGCGCCCGCCGTCTTCGGGCTTCCGAAGGACGTCGCGGGCCTCGCACCGCTCGACTGCGGGAATCGGCAACCGAGCGACATCGTCTATGCGTTCTCTTCGGCCCTCGAAGGCGCAACCCACGGACTCTTCGTCACCATCGCTCAGGAAGCCGCCCACGCCTACGGGCTGGAACACACCACGAATCGCGCGGACCTGATGTTCCCGCAGGTCGTGCCGGAGCAGTCGTCCTTCCCCGAGGAAGAATATCCCCTCATCGGCCAGCCGCTGTGCGGCCGCCTCACCCAAAGCTCACACGGGTTGCTGGTGGAAACCCTCGGGGCATGGACCGACGGCGAAAAGCCGCCGCCCCGGGGTCCCCCCCGCGACACCACCGCTCCGGTCATCACCATCGACGAGCCGCTGGACGGCGCCGTGCTGCCAGCCGACTTCGTCGTGCGGGCCTCCGCAGAGGACGACGTCGGCATCCGGCGCGTCACCATCGAAGCCGCGGGCGACCACGCGACGCTGGAGGCGCCCCCTTACACCTGGTTCATCAGCCGGCTGCCCCCCGGCCCGGTCGACATCACCGTCACCGCCATCGACGACGCGGGCCAGATGGCTTCCGCCACGGTATCCGCCCTGGTCGCCGCCGCCGCCCCGGAAGCGCCGGGCTGCGCGACGGCCCCGCCGGGCAGCGGCCGCAACCAGGCCCCCTTCTTCGCCCCGTTCGCCGCCGCCACGGCCATCCTCGCTTGCGTCCGGCGGCGGCGGCATCTATAAGGTACCGCTTCACGCCGAGGATTCGCATGGCCAAGAAAGGCATCCATCCCCAGTACAAGCCTTGTGTCATCACGTGCGCGTGCGGGCACAAGAACGAGACCTACTCCACGCGCGGCACGTTCATGGTCGAGATTTGCTCGAACTGTCATCCGTTCTATACGGGCAAGCAGAAGTTCGTGGACGCGGCCGGCCGCATCGAGCGATTTCAGAAGAAGTACCAGGGCAAGAAGGCCCCGGCCGTCCAGAGCTGACGTCCGCAGGTGCTCGACGACCTGTTACTGGCCAAGCTCGCGGCCGTCGAAGCTCGCTACCGCGAGCTCGACGGAAAGCTGTCGGACCCAGAGGTGATCGGCCGGCCCGAGGTGTTGCGCAAGCTCGCCAAGGAGCACGCCGACCTTCGAGAGCTGGTAGAGGTTCTGCGCGGCCACCGGGAACTCGGCCAACACATCGCCGAAGCGCGCGAAATGCAAAAGGACGCGGAGATGCGCGAGCTGGCGCGGCACGAAGAAGCCGAGCTGGGCACCGAGCAGGCCCGCCTGGAAGAGCGGATGAAGCTCCTCCTGATGCCGCGCGATCCCAACGACGACAAGAACATCCTCCTCGAAATACGCGGCGGCACGGGCGGGGAAGAGGCCGCGCTCTTCGCCGCCGATCTGTTCCGCATGTATGGCCGCTTCGCTGAGCGGCGCCGCTGGAAGGTGGACATCTTGTCCAAATCGGACGCCTCGGCGGGCGGCATCAAAGAAGTGGTCGCCATCATCGAAGGCAAGGGCGCCTACTCCCAGCTCAAATACGAGTCCGGCGTCCACCGCGTCCAGCGCGTCCCCGCCACCGAAGCGCAGGGGCGCATCCACACGTCGACCGCCACGGTGGCCGTCCTGCCGGAAGTCGAAGACGTGGAAATCGACATCGATCCCAAGGACCTGAAGATCGAAGTCATGCGATCGGGAGGGCCGGGCGGTCAGTCCGTCAACACCACCGACTCGGCCGTACGCATCCACCACATCCCCACCGGGCTCATCGTGCATTGCCAGCAGGAGAAGTCGCAGCACAAGAACAAAGCCATGGCGATGAAGCTGCTGCGCGCCAAGCTGTTCGAGATTGAAGAGGAGAAGAAGCAGGCGGCCGAGCGCGACGCCCGCCGCAGCCAGATCGGATCAGGGGACCGTTCCGAGAAGATTCGCACCTACAACTTTCCGCAGGATCGGTTGACCGATCACCGCATCGGCCTGACCCGCCACAACCTGCCCGGCATCCTGGACGGCGACCTCAACGTCATCATCGAAAGCCTGCGCGCTCATTTCCAGGCCGAGGCCCTCAAACAGGCGACATAACAACCCTTTCGGCTGTCGACGGGCGCCTGCGTTTCGTGCTAGGAAGCTGCCCGAGCGGCGCAGCCGCACCAGGAGGAACCGTTGGCCAAGGCTCCGAAGATCGACGAGCAGATCTCCTACAACGGCGTGTTCTTCGTATTCGCCGGCCTGTTCGGGCTGGTGACGTTCTGGGCGGTGTGGGACGAGGTGATCACACGCCGCGAGTACAAGGGCTACCAGGACGAGTTCTATAAGATCGAGCGCAAGCTGAGTCACGACCGCGCCGCCGGTGCCCAGAAGGCCTTGGAGGCCGACCCCAAGTACCAGCGCGCGAAGGCGGATCTGGTCAAGCGCCGCGAGGAGCTCGGCGGCGCCAAGCGCGCGGACTACGAGGCCGCCAAGAAGACGGTCGCCGCGGCCGAGTTGGAGCGCTTCGACAAGCAGCAGAATCTGACGTTCGCGAAGTCCATGGACGACGAAAACTACTACTACTACACGCTGGCCAAGCAACACGGAAAGGACGACCCCGACGCTCTCGCGGTGCTGACCCGGAAGAAAGAAGAGCTGGGCAAGAAGGTCAAGGAAGCGGACGCGGCGCTGACCGCGGCGCTGAACGACCTGAAGACCAAGCAGGCCGCCGTCGCCGCCTTCGAGGCGCCCATCTCGCTCCTCGAAAATGAGCTGGAGACGATGGGCAAGGACCTCAAGGAGCTGGACCGCCTGGCGGGGCTGGCCGACGAGCGCACGTCGGAGGTCATCCAGAGGAACCTCGAGGACATCGGGCGCGTGGATCGCTGCGAGAGCTGTCACACGGGCGCTGCGCGCGCCGGCTTGGAGGAGGTCAAGCCCGAGTACTTCGCCAGCCATCCCTACCGGCGCACGCTGCTCGCCATCCATCCGCCCGAGAAATTCGGCTGCACCCTGTGCCACGACGGTCAGGGGCGCGCCACGCAGAAGTTCCACGCCCACGCCCCCGACCGCAACGAGGACCCGCACGCGCACCACAGCCACTTCTGGGAGGCGCCCCTGTTGCGCGAGCGCGGCTCGTTCGCCGGCTTCGGCGACGAGAAGGTCAAGGCCAACTTCGTCGAGGGCAACTGCCGCAAGTGCCACGTCAACCAGATCGACCTCCGGTCGACCTTGGCCTGCGAGATCAACGCCGAATGCCCGACCGGCGGCGGTCTACCCAAGCTCAAGTGCGCGGTGCCGACGGCGGCCGGCTTCGCCCCGCCCGCCGACGCCAAGGACGCGCCGAAGTACTGCATCAACGACGAAGGCCGCCCCGAGCTGGTCGACTTGGCGCCGCAGCAGACCCGCGGCCGCAAGATCATCGAGGAGGCCGGCTGCTTCGGCTGCCACCCCATGGAAGGCTACGACCGGCCCAAGCCCGCGCCCGATCTGCGGCATGTGGCGGACAAGCTCAACCCCGACTGGATGGCGGCCTGGATCCGGAACCCGCAAGCGCTGCGGCCCAACACGCGGATGCCCAACTTCTTCCCCGAGGACCACGCCGCGCCGAACGAATATCCAGAGAAGGCGCGCCCCGACAGCCGCGAGGATGCCGACCAGCTCCAGGCGGGCGGCGAGCTCCACAAGTGGAACCGCGATCGACAGATCGCCGCTATGGTGTCGTTCCTTCTCAAGCAATCGACGCCGTATCCCATGGCGATGGGCAAGACGGCGGCCGGCGACGTCAAGCGCGGCGACGAGCTCATCAAGACCCTCGGCTGCCTCGGCTGCCACCCGTCGGAGGACGGCACGGTCAAGCACAAGAACCGCGGCTCGCACTTCGACCACGGGCCCGAGCTGACCGACATCGGCGCCAAGGTCAAAAGCGCCGACTGGATCTTCAACTGGCTCAAGGACCCGAAGAGCTACCACGCCACGGCGCGCATGCCGAACCTGCGCCTCGACGACCGCGATGCCGGGGACATCGCCGCCTACCTGGCGACGAAGACCAGGGCGCGCAAGCCGATTCCCAAGTACGCCGGCATCGACAAGAACGACGCCGGACTGGTCGAAAAGGGCGAATGGCTGGTGAAGTACTACGGCTGCTACGGCTGCCACACCATCACGGGCTACGAGACCACGCCGGGCATCGGCGTCGCGCTCAGCGCCTTCGGCCTCAAGACCGTCGAGCAGCTCGATTTCGGCGACGTCATCGGTGACCACAACCGCCAGACCTGGGAGTCGTGGACGTACAACAAGCTCAAGCGGCCGCGGGTGTACCGGTACGACCGCGTCGACACCCGCATGCCGCAGTTCTCCTTCACCGAGCAGGAGATCAAGGATGTGATGGTGGTGCTGCGCGGGATGCGCGGCGAGGAGCGCGACCCCATCACCGGGCGGGCGGTGCCGATGCCCACCCATGTGCTGGGAGAGGCCGAGACCATGCGCGAGAAGGGGCGGCAGCTCGTCCGGTGGTACAACTGCTACGGCTGCCACAGCGTCGACGGCTTCACGGGCGACATCCGCCAGGCCTATCCGGGCGACCTCGCGTCGCTGGCGCCGCCCATCCTGAACAACGAGGGGGCGCGCACCCAGCCCGGGTGGCTGTTCGACTTCTTCAAAGACGTCAAGAGCCTCCGCCCGTGGCTGACGGCGCGCATGCCGACCTTCGGCTTTACCGACGACCAGGCCACCACCCTCGTGGGCATGTTCTCGGCGTTCGACAAAGCCGAATTCCCCTACCGCTTCTATTCAGACATCAAGCTCGACGGGGCACGCCGTGAGATGGCCCAGGCCGTGTTCGACGAGCTCAAGTGCCAGTCGTGCCACGTGCTGGGCAATGTCAAGATCTGCGGCGCGACGCCCGAGCCCGGCTGCATCAAGACAGAGGACGCCGCGCAAAAGGCGCCCAACCTGCTGATGGCCAAGGACCGCCTGCGCGCCGAGTGGCTGGTCAAGTGGCTGGACAACCCGGAGGCGATCATGCCCAACACGCGCATGCCCTCGTTCTTCCCTCCCGACACCAACCAGCTCGACGCCATGCTGAATCTTCCGGAAACCAAGGCTCGCTTCGCCGGCGTTCCGCAGGACACCGTCACCGAGGTACGCAAGTCGACGATCGCGCAGCGCGAGCTGTTGCGCGACTACTTGATGACGATGCATTCCCCCGCCACGGCGGAAGCCGCGCCGGAGACCGCAAACGGTCGCAAGACGGGCGGAGCCGGCAAGCGCGCCGGCAAGGGCAAGAAAGCCGCGGCGGCGCCCGCCCGCACCCACGCCTTCTAGCGGCCGGGGCCCTGTACCAAGGGCTCGTCCTAAGGATCCGATTTCGCCGGCGGAATCACGTTCATCGACACCATCTCGAGCAACTGGCGCTCGATTACGGTCTCGTCGCCGGGCTCGAACCCGGCATTGACGTGGCGGATGATCCCTTCCCGGTCGATGACATAGGACGTGGGCATCTTCTCGGGGCGCCAGGTCTCGCCGACCAACTTCGTGGGATCATGAGCCGCGGTCAGTGCCCAGCGCGGCCGCGCTTCCAGAAAGCGCGCCGCGTTCTCCCGCCGATCGTCGATGGAGACGGCCAGAACCTCGACGCCCTTGCTCTTGAGCCGCTCGGCCATGCCATCCAGCAACGGAAGCTCCTTCTTACACGGTTCGCACCATGACGCCCACAGGTCCAGCAGCACCACCCGCCCGCGCAGCGACGCCAGGCTGACCGGCCGGCCGGTCATGTCGACCGCCGTCAAGTCGGGCGCCCGCCGCCCCACCAGCGAGCCCGTGCCGGTCGTCGCGTCCGCGCCTGCGCGCGTCGCGCAACCTCCGGCGGCGGACGCCGCCGCCAGCGCACAGCCCGCTAACCCAAACAAACGGGCCGACTTGCCGCGCGTCATCGATTGAGCTCTTCGTCGATCCAGTCGCGCAGGCTCTCCACGTCCTTGGCGTCGGTGTATTCGCGGCCGTTGATGTAAACCGTCGGTGTCGAGGACAGGCCCAAGATGCCCCCTTCGGCCTTGTCCCTCTGCACCCGCACCTTGGTGGCGGCGGCCTCTTTTTCTTGGCGCCACTTCGCCACGTCGAGCCCCGCTTCCTTGGCGTACTTCTCCAAGTCAGCGGGGCCGAGGCTGTCCTGATTCGCCCACAGCTTCTCCTCGAACTGCCAGAACTTCCCTTGCTTGTGGGCGGCGACGGCAGCCTCGGCGGCGAGTCGCGCATTTTCGTGCTGCGGCAGCGGGTAGTGCTTGAAGAACACCCTGACGTCCCCGCGGTACTCGTCAACCAGCTGCCTCAAGACCGGCTGCAGACGCTTGCAGTGGGGGCACTCGTAGTCCACGAACTCCACCAGCGTGACCCGCGCGGCGGGGCTCCCCTTTATGGGCGCATCGGCGACCTCGATGGGCTTGGGCGGCCCCGCCCGATAACGCTTGGTCAATGCTTCAGCCACCTCGGAGTCCGTGAACCCGGCGACCACCAGACGGGCCACGGAGCGCACCGCATAGAACGATTTACGGCACTGTTTGTCGTTCTTGACCGAGTGGATCAGGCTGTGGGCCTGCCCACACGCGGAAGGTTCCTTGTTGACGATACGGAAAAACACTTTGCGCTGGAATTCGTCCAACTTCGACAGGTCGATGCCAGGCGGCGGGGTCGTATCGCCGGCCGGCGCGGCGGGCGGCGCGCCCGTCGGAGCCGCCGCGGGGGCCGGCGCACTGGGAGCGGCAGCAGCGACAGGGTGCTCGGTGAGCACCGCCGGCGCCGAATGCGCTTCGGGCGGCGACTTCTTGCACGCGATAAACACCATCACCAACGAGGAAAGAAGCACGGCCGCGACCCGAGGCTCCGCCACGCAGGTTATCGACATGACCGTGCCCAAGATATAGAAAGGACACACGTCGTAGTCAATCGACGGGGACCGGCCAAGTCACGCGGCGTGTTTCCCCCAAGCACCTGAACACGCGCTAAGATAAATGTCGTTGTCTGGGGAGTTCGACCGAGCCCACGAAGCCGCCACACGCGTGGCCGTGCGGACGTACCAGCCGCCGCTGCCTCCCAAGCTGCGCCTGGCTGTGGTTTCCGGCGCCGATCGCGGCCGATCGCTGGATCTCCTGGTGGGGGTTCACACCGTAGGCAAGTCCGCGGACTGCACGCTGATCCTGACCGACGCACTGGTGTCGCGCAGGCATCTGGAGGTAACGGTTTCGTCCGACGGCATAAAGCTGCGTGACCTGGGGTCGAGCAACGGCAGTTTCTTCCAGGGAGCGCGCTTCGAATCCATTCAGGTGGGCGCGGGCGCTTCTGTGCGCCTCGGTGAAACCGAGCTGCGAGTGATGGGCGACGACGGTGTGATGGGGCTGGCGCCGTCCACGGCGGATCGCTTCGGCGACCTGCTGGGCGTCAGCCTGATCATGCGCCAGGTGTTCGCCATGCTCGAGCGCATCGCGGCGTCCGATTCCGCGATCTTGATTCAAGGCGAAACCGGCACCGGAAAGGAGCTGGTGGCGGAAGCCGTACACCTGGCGTCGGCGCGCCGGGCCGGGCCGCTGGTGGTATGCGATCTGGCCGGCATTCCACCCACCCTGATCGAGAGCGAGCTGTTCGGGCACGTGCGCGGCGCGTTTACCAACGCGGACCGAGAGCGTGAGGGCGCGTTCGTGCAGGCCCACGGCGGATCCATCTTTCTCGACGAAGTAGGCGAGCTGGATCTCGAGGTGCAGCCGCGTCTGCTGCGCGCTCTAGAACGGCATCAGGTCAAGCCCGTCGGCGGCACGACATACAAGACGGTGAACGTGCGGGTCATCGCCGCCACCAACCGGGATCTCTCGACGGAAGTTCAAGCCGGGCGGTTCCGGCGCGATCTCTTCCACCGGCTGGCGGTGGTCAAGGTGCAGCTCCCGCCGCTTCGCGAACGCCCTGACGACATCCCCTTGCTGGTGGAGCACTTCCTGCGCCTGGCGGCAAACGCTGCAGGCGGCACGCACCCCGCCCCGACCGTTCCGCCACAGGCCATCGCCGCGCTGCGGGCGCACGACTGGCCGGGGAACGTGCGCGAGCTACGCAACGTCTTGGAGCACGCGCTTTCTCTCGGCGGGGGAAGCATCGTGGATCCGAGCCTCCTTGGCCTCGATCCCCCGCGTCCGTCCGGCGTCCGAGCCGGGGCGGCCGCGGCGGCAGCAGCGGCGTCGGCATCGTCCGTGACGCCGGACGGCGTGACCACCAAATTCAAGGAAGCGAAGGACCGCTTGGTGGACGCCTGGGAGCGCGAGTACCTGAGCTCGCTCATCGACCGCGCGGGCGGCAACGTGTCGCTGGCAGCCCGGCGCGCCGGAATCGCGCGTGTCTACCTGCACCAGCTCATGAAGAAGCATTCCCTGGGACGCTAGTCCCCTGGAAACGAGCAGGGCGGTAAGGGCTCGTGCGCATGGCGCGAAGGCGCGGGCGGCTGATAGACTGTGATCCATGGTGGGTGAAGAAACCACCGTCGGTGCTTCGGAGGCCGAAGCCACGTCACCGCTGGCTCCCGGCGTACGGGTCGGCAAGTACGAGCTGCTGCGCCGCTTGGCCGTGGGCGGAATGGCCGAGATCTTCTTGGCGCGCTCGCAGGGTATCGAAGGCTTCGAGAAGCTGGTGGTGCTCAAGAGCATCCTCCCGCAGCACGCCGTCGACGATGAATTCGTGTGCATGTTTCTCTACGAAGCGCGGTTGGCCGCGACGCTGCACCATCCCAACGTCGCCCAGGTGTTCGACATCGGGCGCGGGGGCGGCAAGCCTTTTTTCACGATGGAATACATCGACGGCCGGGACCTGCGGCAGGTCTGCAAGGCGGCGCGCGGCCGCGGCGGACTGCCGCTGGAACAGGCCGTGACCATCGGGTTGGGCGTGGCGGCCGGTCTTCACTACGCCCACGAAAAGGGGGGGCCCGACGGACGGCCCCTGGGAATCGTGCACCGCGACGTCTCCGCCTCCAACGTCATCATCAGCTACGACGGCGCCGTCAAGATCGTGGACTTCGGGATTGCAAAGGCGGCCAGTCACCGGCAAGTCACGCGCACCGGCATCATCAAAGGAAAGCTGGCGTGTATGTCGCCCGAGCAGTGCCGCGGCGACGCGGTAGACCGGCGTAGCGACGTGTTCGCCATCGGGATTCTGCTCTACGAGATCACCACCGGCACCAGGCTGTACGAGGCGGACAGCGACTACGCGATGCTTCACCAGATCATCGACAAGGACGCCCCAGCGCCGTCGACGCGCGTGCCCGACTATCCCCCCGCCCTGGAAGCCATCGTCATGCGGGCGCTGCGGCGGGACCGCGAGCAGCGCTACGCGACCGCGCAGGAGCTGCAGGTCGATCTCGAGAACTTCGCCCGCGACAGCAAGCTGATCACCTCGCCCGTGGAGCTTGGCCGCCACATGGAAGAGCTGTTCGGGCGGTCCTCGGATCGGGACGCTGCGCGGGAGAGCGAGCGGGAGGCGGCGACGCGCGCCCTGCCGTTGCATCCGCGGACCGCGCGCACGCTGCCGCGGCGGCGCTGGATTGCGGGGGCCGTCGGTGCCATGGCCGCCGGGGGCGGCGCGCTGATCGTCGCGGCGGCGCGGCTGAGCGGCACGCCTCCGCAGGCGGCGAAGCCCACCGCTTCGAAGATCGTCGAGCCCGCTGTTTCGCGGACGGCGGCCGGTCGTCCCGCCGTGGAGCCGGTTTTCGTTTCGCCCGCTGTTCCGATTCCGGACGAGGCGTCGACAACAGCCCCGGCGGCGGCTCCGGCTCCGGCGTCACTGCCTCCCAGGGCGCTCGCCAGGCCGCGCCCGCCCGCCGGCTCGCGTGCTTCGCGCGCCCGCGGCCCCGCTGTTCGCCGGGCAGCGGCCAGCAAGCCGCCGGTCGCCGCCGCGCCCGCGCCCCGGATGCCCGAGCCTAATCTCGACGCTCTGTTCCCTCGGTGACATGCGCGGGCACCATCACCGCCGCGTTCTTGGTGGCGTCCGTCGCCGGGCCCGCGATGGCATCGGGCGAGGACCCGCCCTATTCCACCCAGCGCTCTACCGCCAAGGTGCACGCGGAGCGCGGGGCGCGATATTACGCTGCGGGTGACTATGCGGCGGCCATCGACGCGCTCGAGCTGGCGTACGAGCTCGATCCCCAGCGCGACCTTCTCTATGCGCTCGCGCAGGCCACGCGCCTGAACGGAGATTGTCCCGGGGCACTCAAGCTCTACCGGCAATTCCTGGACGCCCAGCCGCCCGGCCACGAGGCGGAGCAGGCGCAGCTCAACATTGAACGTTGTGCCGAGCTGCTGGCGGCCCGGCAAGCGGAGCGCGAATCAAGGCCCCCGGTGGTGGTGCAGCCGGCCATCCCGCCGACGCCCCCGGCCCCCGCGCCGCGACCGCCATGGTACCGAGACACTCTGGGCGGCGCGCTCGCCATCTCCGGGCTGGCGGTCGTGGCGGGCGGCGTCGGATTTTATGCGTGGGCCCTCTCCGAGCGAAGCGCCGCGGGCGACGCCCGCACCTACGCGGAGTCGGTCTACCGTCTGGATCGCGCGCAGTCGCGCCGCCAATTCGCCATGATCGGATTGACCGCCGGGTCGGCCCTGATCATGGGCGGTGTCTTGCGCTACGTCTTCACGTTCTAGCGAGGGGACGAGTACGGACCCGACCCTATCGGGGCACCCGGTGTTTTCGAACGGTGTACGACCGACACTTTCCGCTTCCCCGCCCGCCCAATCCGGGCGTACTCTGGACCCGGATGGCGTATCACCCAGTTGGTCGGGTCGTATGCTGGCTGGCCGCCGCGGTCTCCTCGCCCATCCTGGCGGCGACAGCAGCACGCGCGGAGGAACCGGTCGCCGGGATCGCTCTGGGTCTGCACCGGGACGACGGGACCATGTACGGATCGGATCGCCGCAGCCTCTCGTTCACCGACGAACGGTTCGACTTCGCGAATGAAGGCATGACCTGGGCGTCGGTCTGGGGCTTGGTGACGCTCCGCGATCGGATTCGCGCGGGGGGTGAGCTGCGCTACCTGGGCGTCTATGACTACCAGCCCGAGTCGGGTGGTGACGGGGTGGCGGAGCTCGGACACCTGGTGGAGCTGGTGGGCCGCTCAGAATACGTGCTCCCTGCGGCCACCGATATCGACTTGGTGCTGGGCGCTCAGGCGGGCCTGGCGGTGCTGTTTCCCGGCGGGGACTTCGAACGCGAGATCGAGGCGCTCAAGCAGCAGGGTGCCGGCGTCTGGAACGTTCCGCGGCTTGGCTATCTGATGGGGCCGCAGGTGGGTGGGCGCTATCGCTTGAGCCGACGGACCACGCTGCGGGCGGATCTGGCCGTGCTGTGGTGGCAAGCGTTCCTGTTTTACGAGAACGATGCCGTCGCAGGGGTCCGCTTCGAGAAGAGCCGCCGCGCGAACATCGTGCGCCTGCAGCTCGGCGTCTCGCTGGAGGTCGCGCTTTGAACGGGGCGCGCGCCACAGGAACGCGGGCCTTCGGGTTTGCGTTCGCTGCGGTCGTGGCCGCGACGGGCGGGGTGGCGTGCGGCAGCGGTGCCCCTTCCTTCGATCCGCGCGATCCAGCGCGCGGGCCCGGAGGACAAGCGGGCGGCAAGGTCCCGGTCTCGGCCGGCGACTTCGAGGGCGACGGCACGGCGAATCCGGCGGCCGCTCCCGTGCCGCCGCCGGCGGGCGGCGGTCTGCCGTCGTGCGACGTGGCGTGCGAGAGCTACTGCGCCGTCCTCGGCCTGAAAAACCCGGTCGACGCGGGCGCGTGCCGCGTGCTGTGGGGCGTTGGCCTCGACACCCGTCCGATGAATGCAGACGAGGCGTGCGTTCGGTTGCATATCGATCTCGCCGGCCGTCGACCCACCGGGGCAGAGGCAGCGGAAATCTGTGGCGGACGCACGCCAGGCGAGATCGCCCGCGACTTGATGGAGCGGCCTGCGTTCGCGCAGATCAATCAGCGGCGCTGGGCGGACCTGCTGCGCTACAACAACGAAGCGGTCAGCGTCGAGCGTATCTACGATGCGGATCGCCTGATCGGAAAGCTCTATCGCGGCGAGGTCGCGTACGACGAGGCCGCGGCGGTGATGAGCGCGCACCCGGTCATCACCCGCCGCCACGCCAACCCGGGCGATCGGGCGGAAGCCGTGTTCTCCTTGTTCGTCGGGCGGCCGCCGTCGGAGAACGAGCGCAGCGATCTGGCGCGCCTGTACACGCTGTGGGGCAACGGCTACTACGATCACCCCCAGCTCGGGTCGCGCCTGCCGGACGCCGTGATTCAGTACCGCTGCCTCGGCCCCGATGGCGCGCCCGATCCCGCGACGCGCGGTGAGTGCACCAGCGTCTTGTGGGGCTACAACGAGCTCATTCTAGAGCCGGATATCCGGGCACGCGGCGAAGGGCAGCAGGCCGAAATGTGGAGCGGGCTCCTGCGTTCGACCGAGTGGGAGCGCCTGATGGTTCCGGGCCGCATCCTGGCTCGCGAACCCGCGTTCTGGGAGCACGCCGCAGACGACGTCCTGCGCCAGTACCTAGGTTACGACCTTGGCGCCAGCGCGCCGGCGGTGCGGCAACAGCTCGCTGAATTTGTGATCCGCCACGGCGGCGACATTCGCGCCGCGCACTACGCCGTCGTCACGTCGCAGATCTACTTGCAGTCGTCGGGCGGGGACGCGCCCGCAGAGCTCCGCTTCACCGTCGGTCCCCTCAAGCAGATAGACGCCGAAGGCTGGATCGACGGCGTCAAGGTGGCCACCGGCCTGAGCCTCGCCGAATGCGATCACCGGTTGCCGGAGCCGGATCAACTGCTGGAATCGGGATCGCTGGCGGCGCTGGCGCTGGTGGAGGCATCCCGCTGGCAGGTCGACAGCCGCGGCCGCGTCGTCGGTGACTACCGGGATCTGGCCCGGACCCTGGGCGGCTGTCCGGAAAACCAGGTCGGCGGGCGCTTCAAGACGGTGAGCGTGCTCAACACGGCGGTCCAGGAAGGCGTGGTGCTCGCGGCGTGCAACCCCACCCTGGATCCGGAGGCCCGTGGCGCAGCCGCCGTCGAGCGGCTACTGCCGCCGGGCGTCGCGGCAGATCGGGCGCTCGACGCCGATCTCGCCGAGAGCATCGTCGCGCACCAGACCCGGACGTTCACCGCGCGCGAGGCCACGCCCGCCGAACGCGCCGCGGCCCGCGTCGACGCCGACGCTTGCGTACCCAAGCCGTGCACCGCCGAAGCCTTCGCGCGTCCCGCCTGCTACGCCCTTCTCTCCAGCAGCGAGCTCCTGTTCTATTGATCGACGTTGCATATCGGCTCGTACCGACGACGGCCGACAAGCCAGCCCGGCGCCTTCCAGAAGCGATGAATCGAGGCAATCCATGAAGCAGACCACGTCTCTGACGCGACGAGGATTTCTCCGCCGGGCGGGCGCGGCGCTGGCGGCGTCGTCGGCGCCGATGGTGTGGATCCCGAACCCCGCCTTCGCGCAAACCTCCGGACGCGGCCGCGTGAAGCATCTGCTCTACATCCGGCTGTCCGGCGGCTTTCGCTTTCCCGCCGCATTCAATGCCGACGTCGGTGACGAGCTCAACCCGTTTGGCCGCGCCAGCGGGCGAGCCCCTGGCACCGAGTGGGGTGTGGGCGGGCTGCTCGCGCGGGCGCCCTTCCTGGAGGGCGCGGCCGGCCAGGCTCTGCGCGCCCTGGGCATGCGCCCGGTGCCCGAGATGGCCAACCAGATCTCGGTCGTCCCGTGTGTCGACCACGAACCCCTGTCCGCGAGCGCCGACGGTAACCATGGCACCGCCCTCGAGCGCTGGTACTCCGGATCGGTCGACGGTCCGGTGGGGTTCTTCACCATGATCGGCTACGGCCTGCGCGACCGCATGACGCCGGGCCAGGTGTCATTGCCACCGTTCGTCCTGGGTGGCGCCGGCATGGGGCGGGGAATCGGCAAATACGCGGCGCACCGGCCGCCGGTGCTGGCCGGCGAGGGATTCGACCGCTTCCGCGTGCAAGGCGGCTCCGACCTGGCTCCGTGGGCGCGCGCCATGGCGGACCGCGCCGACGCCCACATGCGCGATCGGCAGCACCCGGGCCTGCGCGGCGGCATCGATGCCTACATCGAATCGCGCAAGGCGACACGCGCCTATGGCGAGATCTTCGCCAGCGATGCGCTGAAGATCGGAAGCACGTCGGGGCCGCCGGTCGACGGCCTCACCAACCGGCAGCTCGCCGACATGTTGGGCGACGGTGGCGGCGCGCGCGGGGTGCGGCTGGCGCTGCGCCTGTTCCACTTCGGCTCGCCGGCGGTCTACCTGGACGAAGGCGGCTACGATCTCCACTCGGGCGAAGAGGGCAGCCTTCCGGCGCGCATGCTCAACGTCAACCGCCTGATCTCGGGGCTGGAGGCGGCCCTGAAGGCGTTGACCCATCCAGCCGGGGGGCGCTACTGGGACCACACGATGGTGGTCATGGGTAGCGAGTTCTCGCGGACCACGCGCGGGCAAAAGTTCAACTCCGCGCGCGGCAGCGATCACGGCGGCGATCTGGCGACGCGGTTCATGTCCATGCCCTTCATGGGCGGCGCCATCCCGCGGCCAGGCCGCCGTCTTGGAGAGACGCGCGCTTCGGACTTGAAGGCCGTCGGCAAGGTGTACTCGTACCGGTCGGTGCTCAAGACGCTCATGGACGGCCTCGGCTGCCAGCACGACGAATTCTTCCCCGCCGATCCGCCCTTCGACGACCTCTATGCGTGACGGTCTTGCGGCGGCGGCGCTCGCGCTGTCGGTGGTCGGGCTTGCGGCCGCCGCCGGCGGCGCGGGGGGATGCGGGCCAGACACAGACGACGATCGGCTGGGGGGAGAGATCCCGTTTTCGCCCCATCGACCGAAGCCCGAGCAGCCGACGGACAGCCCACGGTATATGGGCAGCAATCCGGCCGTCCTGGAAGCGCAGGCGGCGTTCCCCACCGGGCTGGACCTTCACGCGAAGGTTGTCCTCCGCACCTGCAGCCCGACCGGAGGCGTTTGCCACAACAACAAGGAGTACCCCGACCTCCACACGCCAGCGCACTTTCTAGGGGCCATCGGCGCCCCGTGCAACGTCCAACCCGGAAGCTGGGAGTCCGTGTACGACCGGTGCGAACGTCCGGGCGACCGCTTCCGGCTGGGCGAAGGCGAGCGCGACCTCGAGATCCGCTACGTCGAGCACGTCCCCGCCATGGGCGCGCCGCCCGGATCGGCGGCGCCCGGACTGCACATTCACTTGGCCGAGCCGGTGTCCGCGTCCACCGCGGAGGTGCGCGCGGTGGGGCGATTCGTGCGCACGTTCGTCGACGACGCGGGACGAGTGCAGGACCTGCCGTATTTCGGGATCGACGCCCGCTGGGAGGTGCTGGACGCCGGTCGCCACCTGCTGGGGCACGTGGGCGGGGGCGGCGCCAGCGCCGTCGAGCAGCTACTGGCGGTGG
>Ga0187894_10004024_pt1 | contig 16041 bp, 16 predicted proteins | sample GBC1701081metaG_FD_136650 | JGI IMG/M metagenome (GOLD analysis project Ga0187894, IMG submission 136650) | White microbial mat communities from a lava cave in the Kipuka Kanohina Cave System on the Island of Hawaii, USA - GBC170108-1 metaG ... | reverse complement strand
GGCCTCAGACGCTCGAGGCCGCGCTCGAACCGATCTCGCGCCTGACCCGCCGGGGCTCGCTGAGGGACATCCCTCATCGAAATAGGGGGATTTAGGTCGACCCGGCTTGGTGTCATGTTCCAACGCTCACGACACCAAACCTGGGGGGTGAAATGCGAGGGTTACTGGACACTGTTCCGAAGGGTCGCGTGGAGCGGAACTCGGAGATCTGGGGACGATGGGGAGTGGCGATGCTGGGCGCGCTCGCGCTCGCAGCCCTTCCCGCCCCGTCCCGCGCCGAGTCTCCGACGCCGGGCGGCTTCGTCGAGCCAGTCACGGCCACCGCGGTACGGCCGCGCGTGAGCTCGCCGCTGCCGGCGCGGGGCCGCTTCACGTTCCCGCCGCCCTACAACACGACTGGAGCTCGCCTCACCAACGCGGACGACTGCGGCGGCGGCGATTGCGTTCAGTACGTCGGCTACTCCTACTGGCGGAACACGAACAATCACGTGGGCAGCGACACGATGCTGATCTTCCTGACGCTCTCGAAGGAGGCGGGCGGCGCCGGGCCCACGCTGTTCAGCTACGACAAGTCGACCGATCAGGTCACGGTGCTCGGCCCGCTGTTCGATGCGAGCCACCCGCTCTCCTGGGCCTCCGGCGAGGGCTGGTACTGGAGCGACACCCAGCCGACCAAGCTCTACGTCAACGAGGGCGCGAAGCTCGAGCGCTACGACGTGCAGTCGAGGAGCCTCGAGACCGTCTTCGACGCGAGTGCGAAGTTCGGTGCCGACAAGTACATCTGGCAAATTCACTCGAGCGCCGATGATCGCGTGCACTCCGCCACGCTTCGGACGAACAGCACGTACGCGGCGCTCGGCTGCCTCGTCTACGACGAGCGCACGCGGGAGTACGGGTACTTCCCGGCGCAGGGCGACTTCGACGAGTGCCAGGTCGACAAGAGCGGTCGGTGGCTCCTGATCAAGCAGAACGTCGACGGGCAGGCCGGCGAGGACAACGTCCTCGTCGATCTCCAGGGTGGCGGACAGAGCCTGCTGCTCGATCAAGCCGGCGCGGCCGGCCACTCCGACACCGGCCACGGCTACATGGTCGCGGCCGACAACTGGAACACGCTGCCGGGGGCGATCCGCCTCTGGTCGTTTGGTCCGGGCTTTCCGGCTGCGGTGGCCGGCAGCCCTGATCAGGGCATGCTCGTGTACCGGAGCGTGGACTGGTCCACCGATCTGAACCACGTGTCGCACACGAACGCGCGGCCCGGGGTTCCGGCCTCCCAGCAGTACGCGTGCGGCAGCGGGGCGAGCCGCGTCGAGCGGCCTCGGGCGAACGAGGTCGTGTGCTTTCCCCTCGACGGCTCGATGCGGGCGCTCGTCGTGGCCCCGGTCATGACCGATCTGGATCGGCCCGGCGGCTCGGGCGGCGACTACGGCAAGCTGCCCAAGGGCAACCTCGACGTGACCGGGCGATATTTCATCTGGACGAGCAATGCGGCGGGCCGGCTCGATGCCTTCGTCGTCAAGGTGCCGGCGGAACTGCTCGGCATCACGCCGGACGCCGGTGGCGGCGGGACCGTCGTGGTCGACGCGGCGCCGAGCCTGGCCGCCGCGGTCCTGCCGGGCAGTCGCTCCGTGCAGGTCGGCCAGCTGGCGACCGCACTGGCCACGGTCATCAACACCGGGAGCGGCGTGGGGACGGGCTGCGCCATCTCGCCAGTCACCAGCATCCCGGGACGCTTCGCGTTCCAGGCCACCGATCCCCTCACGAACGCGCCGGTGGGGACGGAGGGTGCCTCGGTCACCATCCAGCCGGGCGCGGCCCAGACGTTCGTGATCGGGGTGACCCCGGACCTCCCGATGCCCACCACGGAGATCGGGCTCACGTTCCGGTGCGCGACCGGCTCGGCGGCGCCATCGAGGTCGGGGCTCAACACGCTCTTGCTCTCGGCCTGGCCCACGCCGGTGCCGGACCTGCTCGCGCTGACCGCGACGGGCAGCGGCGACGGCATCGTGAGCATCCCCGGAGTGAGCGGCGCGGAGGCGTTCGCGGTGGCGGCGGCCAATGTCGGCTCGGGCGGTCTCATCACGGTGTCCGCGGACGCGGCGGCTCGGCCGCTCTCGCTCACGCTGTGCCAGACCAACCGCGTCACGGGGCAATGCGAGTCCGCGGTCAGCCCGAGCCTGACGACGTTCATCGCCGGCGGCGAGATGCCGAGCTTCGGCGTCTTCGTGCAGGCGCACGGCGCGGTGCCCTTCGATCCCGCCAACGGCCGCATCGTCGTCCGATTCACCGACGACGGCGGTGTCCTGAGAGGCGAAACCAGCGTGGCGGTCACCACGAAGTAGCGGGCCCGGAGGGGGCCATCGACGGCCCCTCCGCCGCTTCTCCGCGTCGATATATCGCCCCTTTCTTTCATAGGTGAGACGCGACACGGGACCGATCGCTCGCCCTGGTGAAAGGAATACCCGGTAGAGGTTACCGCTCCGACGTGGCCGTCGTTCTCATCCGACCTCTCCCTTTCGAGCATCCTGGCGCGCCGGTTGATTTGCCCGACGACCTGCGCGCCACCAGATAGAGGCGGGGCCGCTGGCACTTCGCTTGCTGCTTCCGTCCACTGCAATGGATCAGAGCATGAGGCGTCCGAGTCGACGGGCCGCGGCGGACGAGAGGTGCCGACGGCGGCGCGGCCGACCGAGGTGAGTACCATCAAATCTCCACTCGTAGACGCGCCGGATCCCGGAGGCCCGCGGCCACCGGGTCGCCCCGGGCCCCCTGCCCGCATCCTGATCGTCGAGGACCACGAGGACAGCCGGGAGATGCTCCGGCTCCTCCTCCAGCTCGAAGGCTATGAGGTCGAGGTGGCCGAGGACGGGCAAAGCGGCGTCGACGCGGCTCTGGCGCGCCCGCCCATGATCGCCCTGGTCGACCTCGGGCTTCCCGTGCTCGACGGCTACGAGGTCGCGCGCATCCTGCGCGACCGATTTGGACGGAGCGTGTGGCTGATCGCGCTGACCAGTCGCACGGCCTCGGCGGACCGACGACGGAGCGCCGAGGCGGGCTACGATTTGCACGTGGCCAAGCCGGTCGCCCCCGACCGCCTGAGAGGAATCCTGCGGGACATTGCCTCCCGAGAGCACACGCCGAGCTAGCGCACACGCCGAGCCGATCATGGAGACCGTGCAAGATGGCTGGGCACATCTGGACAGGGAGGGCAGGGGGATGACTGACGACCGCACGGCGCGAGCCACCACCGAGCCCTCGACCCAGGCCAGCGCCACGCTCTTGCGGGAGCTCGTGGCGCATCTGCGCCAGAACCGGACGCAGCTCCGCGAGGAGTGGGTGCGCCGCATCACCAGCGCCCAGCTCCTGACGGCCATGAGCCGGGAGGAGATCTTCGCCGAGGCCACGTCCGTGTACGACAGCTACGTGCAGGCCGTCGAGACCGGCACGGTGGAGGCGCTCCAGGCGTACGCGCGAAACCTGTCGGAGCGCATCATTCCGCGCGGCGTCGAGACCAACGAGGTCGTCGGCATCGTGCTCTTGCTGCGCGATGTGCTGGCGCGCTCGCTGTTCGCCAAGTACCACGGCGACGTGGGCGTGCTGAACCGCGTGTTGGACGCCTACGAGCCGGCAGCGAACCGCATCGCGATCACCGTGGCCGTCGGCTTCGTCCAGCAGCGCGAGCGGGTCATCCGGGAGCAGCAGGAGGCGATCCGCTTGCTGTCCACCCCGGTGTTACAGGTGCGCGAGCGGCTCCTGATCTTGCCGATGATCGGCCTCATCGATCCGCAGCGCGCCCGCCAGCTCACCGAGCAGCTGCTGCGCGGCATCCGGACCAATCGCGCGAAGGTCGTGGTGATCGACGTCACCGGCGTCGCGGCGCTCGACGCGAGCGTCGCCAACCACCTCGTCCAGACGGTCGATGCCGCGCGGTTGCTCGGCGCCACCGTCATCGTCACTGGCCTGTCACCTGAGATCGCGCAAACCCTCGTCAACATCGGCGTCGACCTCGGTCGAATGACGACGGTGGGCGACTTGCAGGGCGGCATCGAGGAGGCCGAACGCCTCCTCGGCTACACCGTCGTGTCGCTCAAGGAAGCGCCCCAGCCGGCGTGAGCGTGCCCGCGAGCGCGCCCGACCATGCAAGTTCCCATCCTCAAGCAGGGCTCGTATCTCATCGCGAGCATCCAGTCGGCCTTGACGGACGCCGACTTGTTGCAGTTGCGCGAATCGCTGGTGGAGCAAGTGGGCCGGTACCGCTCGCGTGGCGTGATCGTCGACGTGACCTCGCTGGACGTGATGGACTCCTTCGCGAGCCGGATCCTGCGGGACATCGCGACGATGATCAAGCTCCGGGGCGCGGAGACGGTGATCGTCGGGATCGATCCGGACGTGGCGCTGGCGATGGTGCGCCTGGGTCTGAACCTGGAGGGCGTGGCGACGAGCCTCGATCTGGAGGAGGGGCTGGCGTACCTCGACGCCCACATGAAACCTCCCGAGAGGAAACGGTGAAGGAGCTGGTGGCCGCCGAGGTCCGGGTGCCGGTGGAGTCGGACACCGACATCGTGGCGGCCCGCCAGAAGGGTCGGGCGCTGGCCACCCGCCTCGGCTTCTCCTCGAGCGACGCGACGATCGTCGCGACCGCGATCTCCGAGCTGGCCCGCAACATCGTCCTCTACGCGAAGCGCGGCGAGATCTCGATCGGCCTCTCGATCCAGGGCGAGCTGACCGGGCTCATCATCACGGCGTGCGACGAGGGCCAGGGGATCGCCGACATCCGTCAGGCGATGCAGGATGGCTACTCCACGTCGGGACGGCTGGGCGTGGGGCTGCCGGGCGTCAAGCGCCTCATGGACGAGTTCGAGATCGCCTCCCAGGTCGGAAAGGGCACCACCGTCACGGTCAAGAAGTGGAAGCGGTGATGGCGTCGCTGATCGACTGGCACGTCGCCATCCGTTCGCTCGGGAGCGAGTCGGGCGATCAGTACCTCGTGCGTCACACGGCCGACGGCGTGCTGGTCGCGGTGGTGGACGGGCTCGGGCACGGCCCGGAGGCGGCGGGCGCCGCCAAGGCGGCACTGGCGGTGCTCGAGACGGGGCCCGCGACGGATCTGAGCGTCCTCGTCTCGCGCTGCCACGAGAGCGTGCGGGGCTCGCGTGGCGTGGTGCTGAGCGTCGCCTACTTCGGCGTGCGCACGCTCACGTGGCTGGGCGTCGGCAACGTGGACGGCGTCCTCCTTCGAGCCGCGCCTCCTGGCACCGAGCAGCTCCTGGTCCGCGGCGGTGTCGTGGGCCGCAACCTGCCGTCGCTCGACGTGTCGCGGTTGATCGTCGGCCGCGGCGACACGCTGATCCTGGCGACGGACGGCATCGACCCCGGCTTCGCCAAAGGGTCCGATCTGACCCGCATGACGCGGCCGACGGCGGAGCGCATCCTCGTCGATCACGGCAAGAGCACCGACGACGCGCTGGTGATGGTCGTCCGGTACGTCGGACTCGAGGAGTGAGATCCGCATGTCCGGCCTGCAGGGGGAGTTCAGACAGGCGCTCGAGAGTCATCTGGCCCAGGGGGGTGAGGCCGCGCTCCTGTCGGCCTACGAGCTCGGGCGGCGCAGCCTGGCGGCGCGACTCGGCGTGCTCGACGTGGCGACGCTGGTGCACGATGCGCTCGTCAGCGTCTGTCTGGCGCAGCCCAGCGACCACGTGCACCTGGTGCGGGAAGTCGGGGACTTCGCGCGTGAATGTCTCTCGCCGTTCGAGATGGCCTACCGCGCCGTCCGCGAGGCCAACACGGCGCTGCGCCGGCTGAACGACATCCTCGAGGAGCAGACGCGCCGCATCTCGCATCAGCTTCACGACGAGGCGGGCCAGCTCCTCGCCACGGTGTACCTCGCGATCGACGATCTCGCCTCCGACCTGCCCGAGCCCGAAGCCGATCGGCTGCGGACGGTGAAGGGGCTGCTCGATCGCATCGAGGAACAGCTCCGCCGCCTCTCGCACGAATTGCGCCCGACGATCCTCGACGACCTGGGGCTGGTGGCAGCGCTCGAGTTCCTCGCGGGCGGCGTCGCGGCGCGCAACGGCTTCAAGGTGAGCGTGCATGGCGAGCGGGACGAGCGGTTCCCGGGTCCCATCGAGACCGTGCTCTACCGGATCGTGCAGGAAGCGCTCAACAACGTCTCCAAGCATGCCCACGCGACGGCCGTGACCATCGGCGTCGAGCGCGACGGCCGGCAGGTGTCGTGCACGGTGCGGGACGACGGGGTGGGGTTCGACCCGACCGCGTCTCGCGTGGGCGCGGATGGCATCGGCCTCATCGGCATCCAGGAGCGGTTGGCCCCGCTCGGCGGGATGTTGACGATCGATTCCGCGCCTGGCCGGGGCACGGAAGTGTCGGTCCTGATCCCTCTTGCCATGTCCGCTTCGGGTCTCTCGTGACGGCGGATTGAGGTGATCGCCGGATTGATCCCGCGCGGACCGGGTCCTAGGTATTGAGTATGCGGGCGAGGCCCGCGGTGTTTCGGATCCGCAAGGGGGGGGGACGAGGGGATGCGGACCTTGCTCATTGCCGACGACGACCCCGTGGTGCGCGGATCGATCCGGCGCGTGCTCGAGCGCGATCCCGACACGGAGGTGATCGGGGAGGCGGCGGATGGAATGGAGGCGGTCCGCCTGGCGCGCGAGCTGCATCCCCACATCGTGCTCATGGACATCGCGATGCCGCAGATGAACGGCCTCGAGGCCCTGCGGCAGACCAAGCAGTCCTCGCCGGACACCAAGGTCATCGTCGTCACCGTGCACGGCGAGGACCAGTACCGCTCCGTGGCGATGGCTGGAGGCGCGGACGGCTTCGTCCTGAAGAAGGCCCTGGGGACGGATCTCCTGCCCGCGATCCGGCGCCTCACGGAGCGCTGAGAGGAGACGTGCCCAATGTCGGTCCGCATCCTGCTTGCCGACGATCACGAGGTGATGCGTCAGGGCCTGCGCGCCCTGCTGGAACGCGAGCGGTTCAACGTCGTGGGCGAGGCCGGTAACGGCCGAGACGCGATCCGCCAGGCCGAGGCGCTCAAACCGGACGTCATCGTCGTCGATCTCGGCATGCCCGAGCTGAACGGTCTCGACGCGGCCCAGCAGATCCTGCGCGCCGCGCCGACCACGCGGGTGATCGCCCTCACGATGCACACGGAGGACGCCTACGTGATCGCGGCGCTGCGCGCGGGCATCAAGGGCTACGTGCTCAAGAGCCAGGCGGGCGCCGATCTCGTCCAGGCGATCCGCGACGTGTCCCGTGGGCTCACGTATCTGAGTCCGGTGATCTCGACGGCCGTCGTCGAGGCATGTCTCGGGCGGCGGCCCGAGGTCGTCGCGGACCGGTTGAGCCTGCGCGAGCGCGAGGTGCTGCAGCTCGTCGCCGAGGGCCGCACGACGAAGGAGGTCGCGGGCGTCCTGCGCGTGAGCGTGAAGACCGCCGATTCCCATCGCACGCGGCTCATGCGAAAGCTCGACATCCACGACACCGCCGGCCTGGTCCGCTACGCAATCCGAGAAGGGCTGATCCAGGCCTGAGATCCTCGGAGGGGGGCTGACGCCCCGCTTGCGACGTTCCGGCGAGCCTGACGGCTCGCTCGGAACTGCCTCCCCCCAGGAACTGCAGGATTGCGCCGGCGAAGCCGGCGCTCGAAGCGGCACCTTCGCCACGCGGAGGGGGCGTCCGGAACTGCGGTGATCCTTTCGCTCAAACGCTGCCGATCGCCTGCCTGCCCGATCGCCTGGCCCGGCTTCAAGTGCTCCAGCTCCTGGGTCAGGAGTTCGTCCGACTCACGGCGGCGGGTGGGGCGGGGGCCCTCCCCGCGGGACCGTTGCTTCTGCGGCCTGTCGAAGCCGCAGACGGCCGATCTCGTGGCCCCGCTGAGTGCCCGCGACGCTCGTGCAACGCAGCGTGTCCCGCGGGGAGGGCCCCCGCCCCGCCCGGCGCTTTGCCGGCACGTTGCCCGATGCGGTCTGACGTACCGAGACGCCGTGAACCGGCGGATGTTCGCGGGTCTGACGCGCGCGCGTCGGTGGGGTGCGGCGTGCTCGCTCGGGCTGCGGGCGTTCAGGTGTTTCCCTCGCGCGCTTTCTGGGATCTGCCGGATTGGTTTGATCTCGCGGGCCTCCTACGCTCGCGAGTGAGAGAGATCTCGATCCACGTGCGAAGGGGGACCACGACGATGAACACGCGAACGCTCTTGTGCGGATCGCTCGTGCTGCTGTCGATGACGATGCCGGCGCTGGCCGCGGCTCAGACGGCAGCGCTGCCCACGCCGGCGGCCCCGCCGATGCCCGCGGCTGCCGGGACGATGCCCGTGGCCGACTACCAGATCGGTCCCGAGGACGTGCTCGACATCGCGGTGTGGAACAACCCGGGCATGAGCCGCACGACGCCGGTGCGGCCGGACGGGATGATCTCGCTGCCGCTCCTGAACGACGTGCAGGCGGCGGGGCTCACCCCCATGCAGCTGCGCGAGCAGATCGCGACGAAGCTCGCCGACTACCTGCCGAACGCCGAGGTGTCGGTGATCGTGCGCGAGGTCAATCACTTCAAGGTCTCGGTGCTCGGCGAGGTGAAGAAGCCCGGGCGCTACGACTTCAAGGGCCAGGCCACGGTGCTCGACGCGATCGCGCTGGCGGGCGGCTTCAACGACTTCGCGGCGCGCTCGAAGATCACGATCCTCCGGAACGACAACGGGACGTCCAAGCGCATCCCCGTCAACTACAACAAGATCGTCTCCGCGAGCGAGGGGGGCGACGTCCGCCTCCGCCCCGGCGACATCGTGCTCGTGCCCTGACCGGGAGGAGTCGCATGGCCCAGGACATTCGGCCGGACGCGCGCCTCCCGCGGGCGCGCGAGATCTGGCGGCGTCGCAAGTGGCTCGGGATCGCGGTGTTCGCGGGAACCCTCGCCGTCTCGCTCGCCATCGTGACGGCCCTGCCGTCGATCTACCGGGCCCGCGCGACGGTGCTGGTCGACCGCGAGCAGGTGCCGGAGGCGTTCGTGCGCTCGGCCGTGACGGGCGAGGTCGAGACGCGCCTCATGACGATCAGTCAGGAAGTGCTGAGCCGCGAGCGGTTGCAGGCGCTGATCCAGCGCTTCGATCTATACCCGGGCCTGCGCAAGACCGGGATGATCGAGGCGGCGCTCGACGAGATGCGCAAGGACATCCTGCTCGAGCCCAAGGCGGTCGAGCAATCGGGCGGGCGTGCCGCGACCACCGTGGGGTTCGGCCTCACGTTCCGCGGAAGCGATCCGAAGGTCGTGGCCGACGTGACGAACGCGCTCGCCGCCCTCTATGTCGAGCGCAACACGAAGATCCGCGAGCGGCAGGCCGCCGGCACCGCGGAGTTCCTGAAGGCGCAGCTCGTCGAGATGAAAGCCAAGCTCGACGAGCAGGAGCGAAAGGTCGGCCACGGGCCGCTGCCCGTCGAGGCGGAGGTCGCGGCCCTCGAGCGGCTCAACATGCGCTTGCGCCTGAACGGCGACCGGCAGCTGCGCGCGATGGACCGGCGCGAGCGGCTCGTGAAGGAGGCCGAGGGCGTTCCGGCGGAGCCAGGCGCTCCGGTCGCGCCGGAGAGCGGGGCCGCGCGCCTCGGGAAGCTCCGGCAAGACCTCGCCGAGATGAAGACTCGCTACACCGACAAGTACCCGGACGTCATCCGCGTCAAGGCCGAGATCGCCGCCCTCGAGCAGCGGCTGGCCGCGGCGCCGTCCGAGTCACCGGCGCCGGCGCCGGCAGCGGCGGCGTCCCCGCGCGGAGGCAAGTCTCCGCTCGCGGAGGTCGACGCCGAGCTACGGGCCCTGAAGGACGAGGAGCGGATGCTCCAGAGCCAGCTCGGAGCCTCCGAGCGCCGCACCGAGGACACGCCCCGGCGGCAGAGCGAGTTCCAGCGCCAGAGCCGGGATATGGCGACGACGAAGGAGGTCTACCAGACGTTGCTCAAGCGGTACGAGGACGCCCAGATGGCGGAGAACATGGAGCAGGGCCAGCGCAGCGAGCAGTTCCGCGTGCTGGACCCCGCGGTCGTGCCCAAGGAGCCGTTCGCGCCGAATCGCCAGCGCCTCGCCCTCGTCGCGCTGGCCCTGGCCATCGGTCTCGGCGTGGGCGCCGCGCTCCTGGCCGAACGTCTGGACACCTCCTTTCACACCGTGGACGATCTGCGCTCGTTCAGCCGCGTGCCCGTGATCGTCGGCATCCCGGCCATCAGCACGGACGGCGACAAGATCAGCGGGCGGCGCCGGCTGGGCCTGCACGCGATCTCCTACGCCGTGGGCGTGGCGCTCGTCGTGGCCGTCTCGCATCTCGCCGTGCGCGGCAGCGAGTCGCTCACGCGCCTCCTGTCCGGCATCTAGGATCCGCCATGTATCTCGACTTCTACGGCCTCGCGGAGCCGCCGTTCAACGCGACGCCCGATCCGAAGTTCCTCTACCTGACGCCGGGCCATCGCGAGGCGCTCGCTCACCTCGTCTACGGCGTGCGCGAAGGCAAGGGGTTCGTGGTGCTGACCGGCGAGGTGGGCACCGGCAAGACGACGCTGCTCCACACGCTGCTCCAGAAGATCGGCGGCGGCGCCCCGGTGGCGTTCATCTTCGATTCGACGCTGCCCTTCGACGGGATGCTCGAGTACATGCTCGAGGACTTCGGCATCGCGAACGCCGGGGCCTCGCGCGCGCAGCGGCTCGTGTCGCTCAATCGGTTCCTCATCGAGCGCCGCCGCCAGGGTCAGCACGCGGTGGTGATCGTGGACGAGGCGCAGAACTGCTCGGCGGCCACGCTCGAGCACCTGCGCCTGCTGTCGAACTTCGAGACCCCGGCCGGCAAGCTCCTGCAGATCCTGCTCGTCGGCCAGCCCGAGCTGTCGGAAAAGCTCGCCCGCCCCGAGTTGCGCCAGCTCCGCCAGCGCATCGCCATGCGCTGCGTGATCCGGCCGCTCGTACCCGAGGAGACTCGCGAGTACATCCGGAGCCGGCTCTCGGTGGCCGGCGCCTCCGATCCGCGGCTCTTCGGCGACGCCGCCCTCGAGCGCATCGCCGGCTACACGCGCGGGATTCCGCGGCTGATCAACATCCTGTGCGACCACTGCCTGCTCGTCGGCTACGCGGAGCAGACCCGGCGGATCGGGCGCGACGTCGTCGAGCGCGGCATCGAGTACCTCGAAGAGGGCCGGCGCCCGGCGCGGGCGCGCGGAATGTTCTGGCGTCCCGCGCGCCCGTCGCTCTCCCGGGTGATGGGCGGCCTCGGCGCCGCCGCCGTGCTGGCGGGTCTCACGATCTTCGCGGCCGGCGGCCACGGCTTCGGAACCGCCCCGGCCCATTTGATGGATCAACTCCTCGACCTCGCGCGCGGCGCGCGCGACCTGGTGATGCGATGAGCGTCTTCTTCAAGGCCCTGGAACAAGCCGAGCACGACCGCCACGGGCAGCGGCCCGCGGCGCCGGTCGAGCGCGATGCGCCGTCCGTCGCGGTGATCGACGATCGCCGCGCGGCGCCGCCAGTCACACCGGGCGAGCTCGACGAGCATCTGGTCAGTCTCACCATGCCGGTCTCGTTCGCAGCCGAGCAGTACCGTGCGCTGCGCCACACCGTCGAGCAGGCGCGCCTCGCGGTCGGCCACACCGCGTTCGGGATCGGCAGCCCCGAGTCGGGCGACGGCAAGACGACGACGGCGATCAACCTGGCCGGGGCGCTGGCGCAGGCCCGAGACGCGCGTGTGCTGCTGATCGAGGCCGATCTGCGCAGCCCGCAGGTGGCCGAGCGGCTCGGTCTCGGCAGCGCGCCGCATCCCGGGCTGGTCGACGCGATCCAGGCGACCGACCTCGCGCTCGACGACGTGGTCGTCCGCCTGCCCGCCTACAACCTCTCGGTCGTGCTGGCGGGCCGGCGGCCCGTCGCGCCGTACGAGGTGTTGAAGTCGCCGCGCCTCGGACACCTGCTCGACGAGGGGCGGCGAGACTACGACTACGTGCTGCTCGACACGCCGCCCCTCGTCGCGTTTCCCGACTGCCGGATCATCGGAAGCTACGTCGACGGCTGGCTGGTCGTCGTGGCGGCGCACCGGACGGGGCGCGATCTCCTCGGCGAGGCGCTCGACCTCCTCGAGCCGTCGAAGACGATGGGCTTCGTCTTCACGCACGACGAGCGCTTTCGAGCCAATGGCCGCTACTACGGCGGCTACTACGGCGCGGGCGACGCGCGCTGAGCACGGGTTCGCCCATGATGGCCGCGCTGGCCGCGACGGAGGGAAGCGCCATCCTCGTGGCGCTCTGCGCCGCGATGCTCGGCTGGCCCGGCAAGCACTGGCCGGACGGGCTCCCGGAGTGGCGTGCGATCGCGTGGAGCGTGGGCCTCGCGGCGAGCACGCTCGTCGCGCTCTACTATGCCGACGCCTACGACCTCGAGATCGTGTCGGGGTCCGGCCGGCTCGCCGCGCGGATGCCCCGACTGGCGGCCCTCGCCGCGCCACCATTGGGGCTTGCCGCGCTCTGGTTCCCCGAGACCGCGGCGACGGCCGCGGTGACCGTGGGAGTGGCGCTCCTGCTCCTTCCGGTGGTCCGCGCGCCGTTCTATCAGCTGGTGCGCTCGGGCGCCTTCGCCGAGCGCGTGCTCATCGTCGGCACCGGGCCCCTGGCGCGCCGGGCGATGGAAGCCGTCGAGCGCGAGGCCTACGGCCGATGCGCGATCGTCGGCATCGTCGACGACGAGCTCGATGCGATCGACTCGTGCGTGCCCCCCGACGAGCGCCTGGGCCCACTCTCGGGCTTCGACCGCATCATCGACGCGATGCGGCCCGACCGCATCGTGGTCGCCCTCGAGGAGCGGCGCCGCCGCCTGCCCGTGCGCCCGCTCCTCGAGGCGCGCCTGCGGGGCGTGCTCATCGAGGACGGCGCCGCGTTCTACGAGCGCTGGACGGGAAAGATCGCGTTCGAGGCGCTCACGCCGTCGAGCCTGATCTTCTCCCAGGACTTCCGCGTGCCGTGCCTCGCGCTCTGGGTCGGCCGCGCGCTGAGCCTCGTCGTGGCCGCCGTCGGCCTCGTCGTCTGCCTGCCGGCGCTCGCCGCCATCGCGCTCGCCATCCGGCTCGACTCGCCGGGCCCGGCGCTGTTCGTCCAGGAGCGCGTGGGGCGCGGGGGGCGGCGCTTTCTCCTCATGAAGTTCCGGACCATGCGCGAGGCGGCGGAGCCGCACTCGGAGTGGGCGCTCGACAACGCGGATCGCGTCACGCGCGTCGGGCTGTGGCTCCGGCGTTTCCGCCTCGACGAGCTGCCGCAGTTCGTGAACGTGCTCCGCGGCGACATGGATCTGGTGGGCCCGCGCCCGCACCCCGTGTCGAACTTCTCGCTGTTCGTCACGATCCTCCGGAACTCGCCGGAGTGCGGCGAGCAGATTCCCTATTACTCCCTGCGCTCGATGGTGCGGCCGGGGATCACCGGGTGGGCCCAGGTCCGGTACCGCTACGCGAACAACCTCGAGGAGGAGATCGAGAAGATGCGCTACGACCTGTACTACGTCAAGCATCGATCCCTCTGGCTCGATCTCCGCATCCTCGCGGACACCGTGAAGACCGTGCTGGCCGGGCGGGAAGCGCTCGACGCGCCGCCGGCTCCGACGGCGGCCCCCGCCGGCCGGCGCGACCGCTGGCAGCTTGCCGCGAGGCCGCGATGAAACCCGCGCTGCTCGATCTGCTCGTTTGCCCCGCCTGTGAGAAGGCCCTCGACCTTCGGGTGGACGTGCGCCGGGGCCTCGAGGTGCTCGAGGGCGCGCTCCGGTGCCCGGGCTGCGCGCGCGACTACCCGGTAATGCGCGGTGTCCCGCGCTTCGTGGGGGGCGAGCCAAACCCGAAGGCGAGGCGAGCGGATGTGGACGTGAGTGCGAGCGGAGCGAGCCATGGCGCATATGCCTCGAGCTTCGGGCGGCAGTGGCACTGGTTCCGACAGGTGCAGCTCGACTCGATGAGCGGTGGTGACGAGTCGGCCCGGGCGCTCGCCGCGACGACCGGCTGGACCGACGCCGATTTCAGCGGCCGCCTGGTCCTCGATGCGGGCGTCGGCGCCGGGCGGTTCGCCGAGATCGCGGCCGAGAAGGGCGCCGACGTCGTCGGCGTCGACCTGACGCGCGCCATCGACGCGGCGTATCAGAACATCGGCGGGCGGCCCAACGTGCACCTCGTGCAGGCCGACATCTTCGCCCTGCCGTTCCGGGAGGGCGCGTTCGATCTCGCCTACTCCGTGGGTGTCCTGCACCACACACCGGATCCGGCCGCCGCCTTCGCTCGCGTGGCGGCCGTCGTGCGCCGCGGCGGGGCGCTCGCGATCTACGTGTACGCGCGCTACGGGCCGGCCCACCGGTGCTCCGACGCGATCCGGGTCGTCACGACGCGCTTGCCGCTCACGGTGGTGCGCGCGCTCGCCGCGCTCGCGATCCCCGCGTACTACCTCTATCGCGTGCCCGTCCTGGGGAGCCTGCTCGGCATCGCGCTGCCGATCTCCGTGCACCCGAACTGGCGGTGGCGCTGGCTCGACACGTTCGACTGGTACACGCCGCGGTATCAGTGGAAGTTCCTCTACCCCGAGGTGTTCCGCTGGTTCCGTGCCAACGGGTTTCGCGACGTCGAGCTGCTCGACGACCCGATCCGCATGCGCGGGGTCAAGGAATGGGAGGGGGTCGTCGAGGCCACCTCCCGGGCGCTCCCCCCGGAGAACGGGATTGCGCCTGGCGGAGCCGGCGCTCGAACGGCGGCATCGTCACTCACACCCGTGAGCCTCTGATGTCCGCGATCACGAGCAGCTCGATCGATGTCGAGGATGTGCTCCTGGCCGACGGGGGAGGGGCGCCCGCGCTCCCGGCGCCGGGCCTGCGCATCGCCGCGCTCGGCGGCGGCACGGGTCTTCCCGTCCTGCTGCGCGGTCTCAAGGCACGGCTTCACGCCGGCGTCGACTCGCGGCCCGACGCGAGCGAGCCCGACCGGCTCACCGCGATTGTCACGGCGGCCGACGACGGAGGCAGCTCTGGACGGCTGCGCGAGGCGTATCGAGTGCTGCCGCCCGGGGACATTCGCAACTGCCTGCTCGCGCTCTCGGATTGCGATCCCACGCTCTCGGCCATCTTCGGCTTCCGTTTTGCCGGCGACGCGGGCGTGGGCGGGCACAGCCTCGGCAACCTGATCCTGGCCGCGCTCTCCGAGCTCGAGCGAGATTTCCTCGGCGCCGTCGAGCGCGCTACGAGGATGCTCGCGGTGCGAGGCCGCGTCCTGCCGGCGACCCTCGACGACGTCCGGCTCGCCGCCGAGTTCACCGATCGGACCCGGGTGGAGGGCGAATCTCGGATCGCCGCGGCGGGCCGGACCATCCGGCGCGTCTCGCTCGTCCCCGCGGACGTGCGGGCGCTGCCCGAGGCGCGGGACGCCATCGCCGCCGCCGATCTCGTGCTGCTCGGCCCCGGCAGCCTCTACACGAGCGTGATCCCCGTGCTGCTGGTGCGCGGCCTCGCCGAGGCCGTGGCGACCACGCGCGCGCGCGTCGTGCTCGTCATGAACCTGATGAGCGAGCCTGGAGAGACCGATGGCTACACCGCGGCCGACTTCGTGCGCGCGATCGCCGACCATGCCCCGGGCGTCGCCATCGACGACGTGCTGCTGAACACGGCGCCGGTTCCCGAGGAGCGGATCGTGCGCCGGCGCGGTCGTGGCGCGCACGTGATCGCCGCGGACTCCGAGCGGCTGATCGCGCTCGGGTGCCGGCCGGTCGAGCGCGATCTCCTCGGCGCCGACCCGTCGATTCGCCACGATCCCGACAAGCTCGCTCGCGCCGTCATCGAGCTGGCGGCCGAACCCGTCGCGCCGGGGCCCGAAGCCCTCGCACGATGAATCCCACCGTCACGGCGATGACCGCGACCACCGGGGTACCCAGTCGGACCGATGCGGCGCGGGTCGCCACGATGACCGCGACCACCGGGGTGCCCAGTCGGACCGATGCGGCGCGGGTCGCCACGATGACCGCGACCACCGGGGTGCCCAGT
>Ga0187894_10004023_pt1 | contig 16044 bp, 17 predicted proteins | sample GBC1701081metaG_FD_136650 | JGI IMG/M metagenome (GOLD analysis project Ga0187894, IMG submission 136650) | White microbial mat communities from a lava cave in the Kipuka Kanohina Cave System on the Island of Hawaii, USA - GBC170108-1 metaG ... | reverse complement strand
CCGCGCCGCTCAGCCTCGGCGCGATCCGGGTGCACCGAGAAGCCCGACACCATCGCGACGTTCGGATTCACCGTGTGACCGATCGGCACGCACTCGCGCTTGAACGTCTCGTAGTAGTCGTGCACCCACTGGCGCGCCTCCTCCTCGCTGATGAACGCAAACGTCAGCGCGCCGATGCCGAGCCGCGCGGCCTCCAGGATCGTGCCGCGGTTCGAGCACGCGACCCAGAGCGGCGGGTGCGGGCGCTGCAGCGGCTTCGGCACGACGTTGCGTGCCGGCATCGAGAAGAACTCGCCCTGATGACCCGGGTACGGGTCCATCGCGAGCATGTTGCAGACCTGCTCGGTCGCCTCGCGCCACATCGCCTTCTTGCGAGCCACGTCGACGCCGAAGCCCTCGAGCTCGAGGCGCGAGGCGGATTCGCCGGTGCCGAATTCCACGCGCCCGTTCGAGACGAGATCGAGCGTCGCGATGCGCGAGGCGATCTTGGCCGGATGGCTGTAGCCCGGCGGCATCAGCACGATGCCGTGGCCCAGCCGGATCTGCTTCGTGCGCTGCGAGCAGGCCGCGAGAAACACCTCCGGCGCGGACGAGTGGCTGTATTCCTCGAGGAAGTGGTGCTCGACTTCCCACGCGTAGTCGAAGCCCAGTTGGTCTGCGAGCTCGACCTGCACGAGCGCGTCCTGGAAGAGTCGGTGTTCGAGCCCCTCGCTCCAAGGCCGTGGCAGCTGATGCTCGTAAAAGACTCCGAAGCGCATTCAGGCTCCCATCTCTACGAGCTCCGCTCGCCTGCGGCTCGCTGCGCGCCGCCTGCGCCGCGTCGCGGCGCTGGACAGCTTGCTGAACGTCCGCATCGGTGGCTTCGCGCGCTCGGCGTCCTGTGTTTCTTGCCGGTTTCCAGCCTGCACGCCCAAGATGGCGTGAGAACGTGCGGGCCGCTGCGGCAAAACGCTCCGGCACGAACACGCGGGTACGTTGCGCGCATGCACGAGTGGCCGGACGCTTGGATTTCTCGAGACCCGCTGCCCGCGGATCCGTTCCCGCTGGCGATCGCATGGCTCGACGAGGCGTTTGCCGCGCGCGCGCAGCGCAACCCGCATGCGATCGCGCTCGCCACCGTCGACGCGAAGGGCCTGCCCGAGGCGCGACTCGTGCTCTGCAAAGCGCTCGAGGCCGAGAGCGGCTGCCTCGTCTTCTACACCAACAAGCTCAGCCCGAAGGGCCGCGCGCTCGCCGCGCATGACTACGCCGCGGCGGTCTTCCACTTCGATCCCCAGGAGCGACAGGTTCGCATCGCGGGGCGCGTCTCGGAGGTCGGTGATGCCGAGGCCGACACGTACTTCGCGACGCGGCCGCTCGACTCGCGTCTCGGCGCCTGGGCGAGCGCGCAGAGCGAGCCGATCGCGTCGCGCGCGCAGCTGGAGGCGCAGTACGCAGAGCAGGAGGCGCGCTTCGGTGTGCGCGCGGGTGACCTCGAAGCCGCGGTCCCGCGTCCCCCGCATTGGGGCGGCTACAGAATCTGTGCCGATCGCGTCGAGCTCTGGCGGGGGCGACCGGGACGTCTGCACGACCGCGCGCTGTGGACGCGCGAGTTGCCCGCCGGCCGCTGGCGCGCGCAACGTCTACAGCCGTGAGGGCCAGAAATGAGAAGGCCCGGAACCTTTCGGTCCCGGGCCACCCTGGGAAGGGGATTTGGCTTTTGCTTTGAAGTGGTCGCGGAACGCTGGAAGTGGCAGAAAAATTCCGCGACGCCGCAGAAAAGACACTTCAGCGCAGCTCGAGCACGACCCAAAGCTGATCTCCGTCCTTCGGCTGACCCCCCAGAACGAGCGGCACGCCGGGCTTCATCCGGAAGTCGCCTCTGGTCGAGCCCCAGTCGACCGCCACGAGGAAGCCGTTCTCGCCGCGGTCCAGCGGCCGATAGCGGTACTCCTTGCCGTTCGGAGTCATCACGGCGCCGATCTGGCCCAGCATCAATGCCTCCCGCTCGTGCGCGACGACGCGCAGCGTTCCGTAGGCGAGCCCGCGCTTTGCCAGCAGCTTGTGGAGCCGAGCGGCGTCCGGGTCGATTCCGCCCGGCTCGAGCGCCGCGCGCAGCACGGTCACCTCGAACTGCGCGGGGGCCTTCCGCGTCGGCGCGGATCCCGGCGCGGGCGCGAGCTCCTGCGCGCTCGCGCCGGCCGCGCAAATCGCGAGCAAGAACGCGCCCGCGAGTGCCCTCCTCACCCACTCACCCGACCACATCGCTCACCCTCCCAGCGTCGCTCTTGTAGATCGGCAGCAGCAGGATGATCGTCGCCTCGGCATCGTCCTGAAGGATCACTGCGGGGCGCCGGCCGGTGTCGAGCAGCTGCACCGCGGAGCCGTGCAGCGCCTCGGGGACGCCCCCCGAATCTCGAATCGGGGCGCTGCTGGGCATGAGGAAGAACGCCGCAGCGACCGCACCCGCCGCGACCGCAGCGCCCGCCCACTTCGGCAGCGTGAAGCCGAACCCTCGCTCGTGCTCGACTGCGATCCCGTGCTCTGCCGGCGGCAGCTGCAGCACGATGCGAGACCACAGATCGGGCGCGGGCACCTGGGCCGCCTGCGCGCGCAGCGCATCCGCAACGGCGCCGAGCCGAGCGAGCTCCGCCTGCGCTTCCGGGCTCCGCTCGATGCGGCGCTCCAGCCACCAGCGGCTGAGGCTGCCCAGCTCCCCGTCGTGATAGGCATGGAGCTGCTTTGCGAGTCGCTCGCTGATCATTCGCTCTCTCCTGCAGGCTCCATGGATAGGGACGCAGCCTCCACCGCTCCTGATTCAATCAGCAGCTTCTGCATCTGCTTGCGGGCATAGAAAAGCCGGCTCATCACGGTGCCTTTCGGGATCCCCTGCGCCTCGGCGATCTCCTGGTACGAGAGGCCCTCGACCTCGCGCAGGATCAGCGTCTCCCGCGCGCTCTCCGGCAGCTTCGCGATCGCGGCGTCGATCTGTTCGCGCAGCTGCTTGCGCAGCATCTCCGTGGCCGGGCCGAACGAGACGCCGGCGACCTCGGGCGTCGCCTCGGCCGAGGCCTCGGCCTCCGCCAGCGAGCCCTCCTCCCAGTCGACGACGCGGTTCGAGCGGTCTCGCCGCAGCATGTCCAGGCATTGGTTCTTCACCAAGCGATAGAGCCAGGTGAAGAACGCGGAGCGCCGCTCGAACTTGGCGAGATTGTTATAGGCCTTCACCAGCGCTTCCTGCACCGCATCGCGCGCTGCGTCCTCGTCGCGCAGGATGCGCAGCGCGAGCCGGAAGGCCCGCCCCTGATAGCGCTCGACCAGCACGCGGAAGGCCTCGCGGTCGCCGCCGCGAATCGCGTCGATGACCTCGTCGTCGGACGGATCGGCCGCGCCCCGCACTAGTGCGCCTCGCGCCAGTTCTTTCCGCTGCCGACATCGGCGACCAGCGGCACCGAGAGCGCGTAGACGCCCTCCATGCGCGCCTTCACCAGCGCGCTGAGGGCGGCGAGCTCGTCGGGCGGCGTCTCGAACACGAGCTCGTCGTGCACTTGCAGCAGCATGCGCGCGCCCAGCCCGGTTTCTCGCAAGCCTTCGTGCACCTCGACCATCGCCTTCTTGATCAGATCGGCAGCGGTGCCTTGGATCACGCTGTTCACCGCCATGCGCTCTGCCGCCTGGCGCAGCGCGCGGTTGCGCGAGCGCAGGTCGGGCAGATAGCGCCGGCGGCCGAGCAGCGTGCGCACGAAGCCGCTCTCTTGAGCGGCCGCCACGGTCTGGTCGAGGAAACGCCGCACCCCGGCGTAGCGCGCGAAGTAGCGCTGGATGGTCGCCTGCGCCTCGGCCTGCGCGATCCCTAATTGGTTCGCGATGCCGAACGCGGAAGATCCGTAGATGATCCCGAAGTTGATCGCCTTCGCGTGCGCACGCTGATCCGCGCTGACCTGTTCGGGCGAGATGCCGTTCACCTCCGCCGCCGTGCGCCGGTGGATGTCCTCGCCGTTCGCGAATGCATCGATCAGGCTCTCGTCGCCGGAGTAGTGCGCGACGATGCGCAGCTCCACCTGCGAGTAGTCGGCGGAGACCAGCAGCATTCCCTCCGCCGGCACGAACGCCTCGCGGATGCGAATTCCTTCCTGGCTGCGGATTGGAATGTTCTGCACGTTCGGATGCGTCGAGGAGATCCGGCCGGTCGCCGCGCCGATCTGATTGAAGGTGGGATGGATGCGTCCCGTGCGCGCGTTCACGAGCGGCGGCAGCGCGTCGATGTACGTGCTCTTCAGCTTCGCGAGCCGCCGCCACGCGAGGATCGCTGCCGGCAATTCGTGCTGACTGGAGAGCTGCTCGAGCACGCTCTCGTCGGTCGAGAAGCCGGTCTGGGTCTTTCGCACCGGCGGCAGCTTCAGCTTCTCGAACAGCACGCTCGCGAGCTGCTTCGGCGAGTTGATCTGGAAGCGGCCGCCCGCGAGCGCGTAGATGTTGCCCTCGATGCGCAGCAGCTCGCGCTCGTACTCCTGCGAGAGTGTCGCGAGCTTGCTCTCGTCGATGCGCACGCCCGCGCGCTCCATCGCCGAGAGCACGCTCGTCAGCGGCAGCTCGACCTCGCGCAGCAGCGGCGTCAGCTCGTCGGCGGCGAGGCGCTGCTCGAGGCGCGGCGCGAGCGCGAGCAGCGCGCCCGCCTCCTGCGCTGCCCAAGCGCCGGCCTCCTCGGCCGAGAGCGCACTCGCGGGCTTCGCCTTCGCTCCGCGCCCGGTCAGCTCTTCGAACGGGCGGGACTCGCACCCTAACAGCTGAAGCGCGAGCGTCGGCGTCGCGGTCGCGCCGGCCGGGTCGATCAGGAACGCGGCGAGCTCGAGATCGAGCGCAGGCGGCTTGATCGTGCAGCCCACCTCGGCGAGCAGAGACTGAACGCGCTTGGTGTTGGTCGCGAGCCACGGGCGCGCGCTCGGCCCCGCGAGCCGAGCGAACAGCTCGCCGCAAGCTTCGCTCCACGCGAGCTGCGTGCCGCCGAGCAAGTCGTGCCCGAGCGGCAGGTAGAAAGCGCGTGCGGCGTCTCCCGCGAGCGCGATGCCCGCCGGCGGGCTCGGCAGGCCGCCCGGCTCGTCGTCTCCGACGAGTACCACCGCAAGCGGGTTCGCTGGCGCGAGCGCACTCACCGCGGAGCGCAGTGCCGCGAGATCGCGGATCACCTCGCATGCGACGGGCGGCAGGCTCGGGCGCTGAGCAGCCGCCGGGGAGCCAGCAGCGCTCGGACTCCTCTCGACCCCAGCCTGCGGCGCGCCGATCGACTGGCCGTTCGCGATCTCCGCGTCGAGGTCTTCGACGAGCCGCGTGAAGCCGAGCCGCTTGTAGATCTCGCGCAGCGCGGCGCGGTCCGGCGCATGCGGCGCGAGCGCATCGACGCCGGCGGGCAGCGGCACGTCGGTGCGCAGCGTCGCGAGCTGCTTCGAGAGCCGCGCGGCATCGGCCTGCGCGAGCAGCGCCTCGCGGGCCTTCTTCGCCTTCAGCTCGCCCGCGTTCGCGAGCAGGTTCTCGAGCGTCCCGTATTCGCTGATCAGCGCGGCAGCGCCCTTCTCACCGATTCCCTTCACGCCGGGAATGTTGTCCGACGTGTCTCCCACCAGCGCGCGCACGTCGAGCAGCTGCTCCGGCGGCACGCCGAAGCGTTCGGCGACTTCGGCCGGACCGATGCGCTTGTCCTTCATCGAGTCGAGCAGCACGACGCGCCCACCGACGAGCTGCATCAAGTCCTTGTCCGACGACACAATCACCACTTCCCAGCCGGGCGGCGCCTGGGTTGCGAGCGTCGCGATCACGTCGTCGGCCTCGAAGCCCTGCACCTCGAGCACCGGCAGCTTCCAGGCGTCGATCAGCTCTCGCGCGAGCGGAAGCTGCACGCTGAGGTCCTCGGGCTGCGCGTCGCGTGTCGCCTTGTAGCCAGCGAACAGCTCGCGCCGAAAGCCGCCGCCGCGCGGATCCATCGCGACCGCGATCGCGTCCGGCTTCTCCTCGCGGATCAGCTTGCGCAGCATGTTCGCGAAGCCGAACACCGCGCCGGTCGGTGTGCCGCTCGCGTTGCGCAGCGGCGGCAGCGCGAAGAACGCGCGATACAGCGCGTTGGCGACATCGATCACGACGAGGCGCGGCACGCGCGCACGGTAGCCGCCTCCGGCGATCGGTCGTCTAGAACACGACCCTGTCGTGCAGGAAACACGACCCGTCGTGTCGGAAACAACAGCGCCCGAGCGTCCTCTGCTGACAGGAGGAGTCGCATGCGCTTCTACGAATTCGCGCCGACCCGCTCGATCCGCGTGCGCTGGCTGCTGCAAGAGCTCGGCGTCCCGTTCGAGGCCATCACCGTGAACTTGATCCGGGGCGATCACCGGCGCCCGGAGTTCCTCGCGCTGAACCCGGCGGGCAAGCTGCCCGTGCTGGTCGACGAGGGCGTCGTCTTCACCGAGTCGATCGCGATCCTGCTCTATCTGGCCGAGAAGTTTTCGGCCGCGGGATACCTACCGCGCGATCTCGCTGCGCGCGCACAGGTGAATCGCTGGCTGTTGTTCGCGGCGACCGAGCTGGAGCAGCCGCTGTGGCGAATCGCGCGGCACACCGCGCTCTATCCGGAGCAGAAGCGCCTGCCGCCCGAGGTCCCGCTCGCCGAGAACGACTTCCGCGAGATGGCGGCAGTGTTGGAGCGGCACTTGGAGGGCCGCGAGTTCGTTTGCGGCGAGGCGGTCAGCGTCGCGGACTTCGCGCTCGCCTACACGCTCGATTGGGCGCACGAGGCAAAGCTGCTGAACGGCTTCGACACGTCGCGTGCCTACCTGGAGCGCATGTACGCGCGCCCAAACGCCGCGCCAAGGATCGCAGCCGCCTTCGCGAGCATCGACGCGTGACAAAGTGCGGATCGCGGGGGTCGATCCCCCGCGAGCCGCACCCGTAACACCTCCCAGTCAAGCCGCGAAAAATCCACGAGCACGAGAGCTCCGCGGCGGGGGCGCGCCGCGCCCGCGGGCGGGGGTCGCGGAGCGAACCCCAGGCGTGACCGCGCGCACGGCGAAAGCGCAGCGCGGGAGTCCTCGAATCGCGCACGGCACCGCCCATCGCGGTCACGCGGGTGAGCGAAGTCGAGCCCCGCCCGCGGGCGCGGCGCGCCCCCGCCGCGGAGCTCGGACCCCGCACGAGCATCCTCAGCTCTTCGCAGACACCCGCGCGATCCCGCGTAGAAAAAGCTCCACGCTGTCGTCGAACATCACGTCGAGCGGCTTGTGGCGCAGCTCCTTGCGCGGCATCACGTGCTCGGTCTGGATCAGGGAGTTGGCGACCGTCCATAACAGATTCGCGACTTCCCAGGAATCACAGGCTGCGAATTCGCCGGCCTCGACGCCCGTGTCGATCACGTCGGCGAGGATGCGCAGGCCCGTCTCCCAGAGCGCCGTCACCTGGCCGACCAGCGCCGGAGGCAGCACGCCGATCAGGCCCTGGTTGTCGAGCGCCCAGAAGATCTGGAAGTAGTCGCGATTCTGCGCCCAATGGCCGTAATAGAACTTCGCGAGCGCGCGGATGCGGTCGCTCGCGCTGCCCGGCGTCGCGGCGGCGTCGCGCATCTTCGCAACGAACTTGTCGCCGTTGTCGGCGAGCAGCGCGACGTACAGATCGGCGTTGTTCGCGAAGTAGCGGTAGAGCGTCCCCTTCGCGACGCCCGCGAGCGCGGCGACCTCGTCGAGATTCGCCGCGACGAAGCCATCGCGAAAGAACACCTGCCGCGCGGCCTCGAGAATGCGCTGGCGCTGCTGCGCCTTGCGATCCGCGGGCACGTCCGAGTTCGACACCAGCATTCAGAGCATCTCCCGCATCACGACCACAACGCGCCTCAGACCTCGTCGCTGCCTTCGTATCGGTAGGGAGCCATCAGGTCCGTGTTCAGGTAGCGCTCGCCGAAGCTCGGGATGATCACGACTACGAGCTTGTTCTGGTTGCCGGGCTGCTTCGCGTACTGGATCGCCGCGCTGACGTTCGCGCCCGACGAGATGCCGCAGAAGATGCCCTCTTCGCGCGCGAGCCGGCGCGCCATCTCGAAGGATTCCTCGTTCGTCACCTGGATCACCTGGTCGACGAGCTTCATGTCGAGCACGTCCGGCTTGAAGCCGGCTCCGATGCCCTGGATCTTGTGCTTGCCCGGCGCACCGCCGGAGAGCACCGGGCTGTCGGTCGGCTCCACCGCGATCGCCTGAAAGCTCGGGCGCCGCGGCTTAACAACCTGCGAAACGCCGGTGATCGTGCCGCCGGTGCCGACGCCGGCGACCAGCGCGTCGACCTTGCCGTCGGTGTCGCCCCAGATCTCCTCGGCCGTGGTCTTGCGGTGGACTTCGGGGTTCGCCGGATTCATGAATTGCTGCGGGATGAAGCTGTTGGGAATCCGCGCGGCGATCTCGTTCGCCTTCTCGATCGCGCCGCGCATGCCCTTCGCGGGGTCGGTCAGCACCAGCTTCGCGCCGAACGCGCGCAGCGTGATGCGACGCTCGAGGCTCATGCTCTCGGGCATCGTCAGCACGCATTGATAACCCTTCACCGCGGCGACGAACGCGAGCGCGATGCCGGTGTTGCCGCTGGTCGGCTCGACGATCGTCGTCTTGCCCGGAGTGATCAGGCCGTCGCGCTCCGCGGCCTCGATCATCGCGAGGCCGATGCGGTCCTTGACGCTGTCGGCGGGGTTTTGGCTCTCGAGCTTCGCGACGATGCGGGCCGGCACTCCCGCCGTGACTTTGTTCAGCTGCACCAGCGGCGTGCGGCCGACCAGCTCGGTGACATCCTTGGCAATTCGCATCACAGGCTCCTTGTGGGGCGCAGAGCATCGGGAACACGCCGCGAGGCAGGCAACCTTACGTCCCCGTGTCGGTTCCCGTAAAGAGGGCTTCGACGAGCACCGTCGCGTAACTACCCGCCGGCAGCGTGAAGCGGAGCCGCGCCGCGTCCTCGGCCGCAAGCTCGCTTGCGAGGTCGCGCACGGGGATGCGCACAGGCCTGCGCGCGCCGCGCAGCTTGATCCCGCGCGGCGGCACGATGCGCTCGGGGATTCCCGCCGCACGCAGCACATCCAGCTCGCGCTGCGCCGGCGCGCCGCGCGGCGCCAGCAGCTTCGTTCCGAAGATCGGCCCGCTCGCGCTGATCTCGAACGCCGCCGCGCGCGGCGCCTCGCGCGCGAGATCCTCGACGACGAAGGCGCCGCCGGATCCGTGGAGAACCGCCACTTCGCCGGTTTCGAGCGCGTCGAGCGGCAGCGGGCGTGCAGCGAGAAACGCGTTGAAAACTTCCGCCTGGAGCGCCGAGAGCAGAAAGCGCGCCGCCCGGCGATCGCGTCCCGGCTCGCCGCCCGCGAGCAATGCGCGCGCGCGCTCGGCATTGTCGCCCTCGCGGCCGAAGCGCTGCGCCCCGTACTTGTTGGGGAGCCCGCGGCTGCGGAGCAGCTCTGCTGCGCGCGGCAGGGCCGCGAGCTGCGCGGCCGTGAGCTCGCGCACGACGAGCGCGAAGCGATTTCCGCGCAGCTGGCCGGTGCGGAGCCGGTGCGGGTGGCGCGCAGCTTCGAGCGTGCGCACGCCATCGGCCTCGAATGCGAGCGCTGCAGCGGGCTCCAGACCGGGGACGGAAAGCCACTGCGTCGCGACGGCGACTTTGTCCTTGCGCCCCGCGTAGCCGATCTCGGCGTGCGGCACGCCCGCGAGCCGCGCGAGCAAGCGCGCGACCTCTTCGGTCGTGCGGCTCCGCTTCTCGACGCGCACGAACGTGTGTCCGCCCTCGCCGCTCGGCGCGAACAGCGGAATCTCGTCGACGACGAAATCTTCGGGCGTGGCGGCGATGCGCAGAGCGAGCTCCCGACCCGCTGCTCGTCAGAACAGCGAGAGCTGCGAAACGGGCGCGAAGCTGCGGCGGTGCAGCGGCGTCGGGCCGAGCCGGCGCAGCGCCGCCAGGTGGTCTCGCGTGCAGTAGCCCTTGTGGCGCGCGAAGCCGTAGCCCGGGTGCGTGGCGTCCAACTGCTCCATCAGCGCGTCGCGATGCACCTTCGCGAGGATCGAGGCTGCGGCGATCGAGCCATCGCGCGCATCGCCGCCGATTAGCGGCGTCTGCGCGGCCGCGACGCCCGGAATCGTGCGCGCGTCCACTAACAAGTGATCGGCGGCGGGCTCGAGCGCGAGCACGGCGCGGCGCATCGCCTCGAGCCCGGCGCGGTAGACATTCAACCGATCGATCTCGACGGGCCAGATTTCTGCGAGCCCGACGCCGAACGCTTGCTTGCGAATCTCGGCTGCGAGACGTTCGCGCTGCAGCGCGCTCAGCTGCTTCGAATCACGCAGACCTGGCAGCCAAGGGCGCTCGGCGAACACCACCGCGCACGCGACGATCGGCCCGGCGAGCGGCCCCATGCCGACCTCGTCGACGCCCGCGACGACGCGCGCGCCCGCGCGCAGGATGCGCGCGCGGCGCGCGAACAATGCGACGAGCCGGCGGGCCTCGGCGCTCAGCGCGTCCGCGCGCGCGCCGCACTGCGCACCCAGGCTCGCGGCACCGGCCCGCTCGTCGCGCTTCAGGCGCGCAGCGAAGCGTCGCAGCTGCCGCACGGTCTCGAGTGCGAGCGCGTGCGCCCGCAGCGCCGCGAGCGTGGCCGGCTTCACGGCTCGCCCTCGTCGCCGCGCCGCACGCCCGCGCGGGTTTCGAGCGCGCGCACGCGCCGCGCCAGCTCGGGGAGGCGCGCGAGCCAGGCGGTCGCGCGATGCCAAGTGCGGCCCGCCAGCGCCGGATAGCCATGCACGCGCGAGCCGGCGGGCAGGTCCTCGATCACTCCGCCGCGCGCACCGATGAAGCTGCCGGCGCCGATCTCGAGATGATCCGCCGCGCCCGACTGCGCCAAGAAGTAAACGCGCTCGCCGACGCGCGTGCTGCCCGCGATCCCGCTCTGCGCGACCAGCACGGAATGCGCGCCGATCTCGACGTTGTGCGCGATCTGCACCAGGTTGTCGATCTTCGTGCCGCGGCCGATGCGCGTTGCGCCGAGCCGTCCGCGGTCGATCGTGGCGTTCGCGCCGACCTCGACGTCGTCCTCGAGCACGACGTTCCCGAGCTGCGGGACCTTCTCGAGCGCGCCGCGCTCGTCTAGCTCGTAGCCGAAGCCGTCGCCGCCGATCGCGCAGCCCGGCTGCAGGGTCACGCGGTTCCCTAACACACAGCGCGCCGCGATGATCGCGCCGGCGTGGATCTCGCAGTCGTCGCCGAGCGTGACGTCGTCGCCGACGACGGCGTTCGCGTGCACGAGCGTGCGCGCGCCGATGCTCACGCGCGCGCCTACGCACGCGAGCGGGCCGATCCACGCGCTCGCGTCGACGCGCGCGCTCGCGTCGACGAACGCGCTCTGGTGCACGCCCGGCGCCGGCCGTGCGCGCGGCGCGAGCAGCGCCGCGGCGCGCGCGAAGTCGAGGCTCGGAGCAGCCGAGCGCAGCGTCGGCTTGCCGCGCGTGTCGACACCCGCCGGCGCGATCACGGCGGCGACCCCCGAGCCCGCGAGCTCCGCCGCGTAGCGCTCGCCGCGCACGAAGCCGAGAGCGCCCGCGCCGCCCTCGGCGAGCGAGGCCACGCTGCTCACCCGCACCGAGCCGTCGCCGTCGAGCTCGCGTCCGCCGAGCCGTGCCGCCAGCTCCGCGAGCTTCAGCTCCACGTCGCGGTCATCGCGCCAGCAGCACCGCGACGGGCGAGGTGCGCACGACCGCGGCGGCGTTGCTGCCGACGAAGTACTCGCTGATGCGGTTGCGCCCGAACGCGCCCATCACGATCAAACCCGCTCGCGCCGTACGCGCGAGGTCGACGACCTTGACGTCGGGGCGGCCGAGCGTCGAGTTCGACTCGCGCACCGGAACCTGAGAGCCGCCTAGCAGCCTGCGCACTTCGTCGAAGCGCGCGGCTGCACGTCCCTTGTCCTTCGAGTCGACGAACACGTGGATCGCCTGTCCGAGGCGTTGCGCTAAATCGACCGCCAGCCGCGCCGCGACGCGCGAGCCCGGCGAGCCGTCGAACGCGAGCACGATCGGCCCGCCCAGCTCGGCGCCCATCGGCACGATCAGCGCGCTCTTCGTGGTCTTGCGCAGCACGCCGTCCGCGGTGGAGCCGATCAGCACGGTGCGGGCCTGCGCGTGATCGCCGTCCCGCCCGAGCACGAGCAGCTGCACGCTCTGGCCGCGCTCGACGATGCGATCGTCGGCGATGCCGCGCGCCGCCTCCGACACGCACTCGCAGTCCTTCGCGCGCGCCGCGTCGACCACGCGCTTCAGCGCCGCCTCCGCACGCGCCTTCAAGAACGCCTCGGTGGCACTCACCGGCCCAGGCGCGATGCCGAGGCCGTCGGCGCGCAGGCCTAGCGCCACTCGCTCTTCGATCACCGACAACGCAGCGATGCGCGCGCGCAGCCGCGTCGCGAGGCCGATCCCGAAACGCTCGGCGGCGAGGGCTCCCTCGGACCCGTCCGTCGCGATCAAGATCGACTGGATCATTTTCTCTCCGCCTGCCACGCCAACGCAGCCAGCGATCGAACGGGCGGCCACTGTAAGCGCGCCCCGCGGGCGGAGTCAACGAAAACGGAAAGCGCGGCGCGCCGGCGCGCGCAGCGAGGCGCCGGTCGATCGATGCCCGCTCGTCGCGCGCGGCTCTCACGAATCTCGCCGCGCGAATTGGAAGTGAATGCGAGCTGCTAAGCGCGACTCGCGGAGCGCGCGACCCAGCGCAGGATGTCGGTCTCGGTGACCATGCCGACGAGCTCGTCGTCGGCGAGCACCGGCAGGCAGCCGATGCGCTTGCTCGCCATGATCGCGGCGGCCTGCTCGATCGTCGCCTCGGGCGTCACGGTGATCGGCGGCGTCGACATCACGCGCGCGATCTCGACGACGCTGAGAAACGCACGTCGCTCTGCGTCGCGGTGCTCGGAGAACGCCGAGAGCGAAGCCCTCAACAAGTCGCGCTGCGACACGACGCCGACCAGCCGCCCCGCCTGCACGACGGGAATGTGCCGGACGCGTCCGAGCGTCATGATGTCGTCGACGGTCGAGAGCCGCTCGTTCGCCGAGATGGTGACGAGCTTCGTCCCCATGATGTCTCGGACCCGGTCGGCCATCCGCCGTTTCTATCATGGACGCGCCGCGCGCTGGGAAATCGTTTTCCGCCGGGCCGCGCGGAGCCTGCTTCGGTTCGCTCGTGTCCTGAGGCCTGCGTGGTAGGTTCGCCGGTCGTGGCGAACGATGACCCGAAAAAGCGCAGCGCCGACCCCAAGTCAGGCCGCTCCGAGGAGAGCAGCGGGCTGTTTCCGGACCTGCTGAGGCGCGGCATGTCGCTCGGCCTCACCGGCTTTTTCATGACGGAGGAGGCGCTCCGGCGGGCGCTGGGCGAGACCGCTCCGCGGGAGATGATCGAGTTCGTCGTCGCGCAGAGCGAGAAGACGCGCGCCGACTTCCTCGACCGCATGTCGCGGGAGTTCGGCAAGGCGCTCTCGGCGATGGATCCGATCGAGCTGGCGAAGCGCCTGCTCGAGGGCCGCACGATCGAAGTGAGCGCGACGATCCGCTTCGTCGAGGACGAGAAGGCGAAGAAGAAGACGGAGAAGGAGTGACCGCTCCGCGCGTTCGCGTCGCGCAGTCGGCTAGTGGCTCCGGCGCTGCGCAGCGCGCGAGGCGTTCCGCCGCAGCCCCTCTCGCACTCGGCATTTCCCTCGGCGCGCCCACTTCCGCGCGCGGCTGGCAACGCGCCTTCGCAGTGGCCGCGCGCGCCGACGCGCTCGAGCTGCACTCGCTCTGGCTGCCCGAGCATCATTTCGATCCGGGAGCCACGCCCGCTCCGCTCGCGATGCTCTCGGCGTTCGCTGTGCGCACGCGGCGCCTCCGCCTCGCGACCACCTCGCTGCTGCTCCCGCTCCACCATCCGCTGCGGCTCGCCGCCGAGATCGCGACGCTCGACGCGCTCTCCGGCGGCCGCGCGCTGATCGGCCTCGGCCGCGGCTTCCGCCCGAGCGTATTCGCCGCGTTCGGCGTCGAGACGAGCGTGAAGCGCGATCGCTTCGACGAATCGCTCGACGCGATGCTCGCCGCGTGGTCGGGCGAGCCGGTCGCGCTGAGCGGCCCGCACTTCGCCGCGAAAGCGGGCGAGTCATTACGGCTTGCGCTCGCGCCGGTGCAGCGTCCGCATCCGCCTCTGGTGGTGGCTGCTTTCGGAAAGAAGGGGCTCGCGCAGGCAGCGCGGCGTGCGCTCCCTTATCTCGCCTCGCCGCTCGAAAGTCTGACGTCGCTCGTCGAGAACTACGAGCTATGGGAAAGCGCGCGCACGGGCGAGCCCCCGATCGGAACGCCGCGCGCGCCCGTGATGCGCATCGCGTATGCCGCCGCGAGCGATGGCGAGGCGCAGCGCGTGCTCGATGCGCTGCAAGGCGATGCGCTCGCCGCCGCCCGGCGCGCGCCCGCCGCGCTCGCTCGTACGGCCGCCGAGCCGATCCACGCGCGCGCGATCGTCGGCAGCGCCGCGTTCGTGCGCGACGAGCTCGCGCGCTACCGCGAGGCGATCGGGATGGATCTGGTCGTCGCACGCAGCGAGCTGCCGGGCGCCAGCGAGGCGGAGCGCGACGCAGCGCTCGAGCGGCTCGCCGGCGAGGTGATGCCGGCGTTTGCGTGAGGCCGAGGCCGCGGATCGTTCAGGCGCCCGCAGCCCGGACGAAGAACAGGAATGCCATCGACGGGCGGCGCGAGGAATCGCGCATCGCGAAGTGGATCGATTCGAGCTGCCAGCCCTGCGACGTCCACTCGTTCAGGATCTGCTCGAGCGAGACGTCGGTGACGTCGCTCGTCTCGACGACTTTGTAGGAGCCCGCCATCTGCGAGCGTTTCGGCGGCTCGCGCTGTGCGCCTAAGTGCCGAGCTTCTTCGCCCACTCTTTGGCGGCGTAAGTGAGAATGAGGTCCGCGCCAGCGCGCTTGATCCCGATCAGCGCCTCGTGCATCGCGCGCTCCCCGTCGAGCCAGCCGCGCTGCGCGGCGGCGTGCACCATCGCGTACTCGCCGGAGACGTGGTACGCGGCGAGCGGCACGTCGAATGCGCGGCGCGCCTCGGCGAGCACGTCGAGGTAGGGCGTCGCGGGCTTCACCATCAGCGCGTCCGCGCCCTCCTCGAGATCGAGACGCAGCTCGCGCAGCGCCTCGCGTCGATTGGGCGGATCCATCTGGTATGCGCGGCGGTCGCCAAAGGCCGGCGTGCTCTCGGCCGCCTCGCGGAAGGGCCCATAATAAGCGCTCGCGAACTTGGCGGCGTAGGCGAGGATCGCCACGTCTTCGAAGCCGCACTCGTCGAGGCGCGTACGAATCGCGCCCACACGCCCGTCCATCATGTCGGAGGGCGCGACGATGTCGGCGCCGGCGCGCGCGTGCGAGAGCGCGGTCTCGGCGAGCCGCGCGACCGAGGGATCGTTCAGCACCTGCTCGCCGTCGACGACTCCGCAGTGCCCGTGGTCGGTGTACTCGCACAGACAGACGTCGGTCATCACCGCGAGCCCGTTCACCTGCGCCTTCAACGCCGCGACTGCACGCTGCGTCACGCCGTTCGCCGCATCGGCCTGCGAGCCGCGTGCGTCCTTCGCATCGGGCACGCCGAACAGGATCACCGCCGGAACGCCGAGGTCCGCGAGCTCCTTGCATTCGAGCACGAGCTGGTCGACCGAGAAGCGGTGCTGCCCGGGCATCGACGCGATCGGCTCTCGCACGCCGCTGCCCTCGACGACGAAGAGCGGCTGCACGAGGTCGTCGCGCGAGAGCCTCGTCTCGCGGACCATGCGCCGCAGCACCTCGCTGCTGCGCAGCCGGCGCATGCGCGTTCGCGGAAAGCTCATCGCGATTCCTCCTGCGATCTGCCTGAGAAGAGTGCTTCGAGCGCAGCCACCAGCCCAGCGGCGCTCTGGCTCTCGGCGACGACGTCCGGCGGGAGCCCGACGGCGCGCAGCGCGTCGGCCGTAACAGGTCCGATCGCAAAGATCGCCGCCGAACGCGCCGCCGCT
>Ga0187894_10004022_pt1 | contig 16045 bp, 13 predicted proteins | sample GBC1701081metaG_FD_136650 | JGI IMG/M metagenome (GOLD analysis project Ga0187894, IMG submission 136650) | White microbial mat communities from a lava cave in the Kipuka Kanohina Cave System on the Island of Hawaii, USA - GBC170108-1 metaG ... | reverse complement strand
TCACCATCCTCGGCAATCTCAATGGACGTTGGCACCGGATTGTCCGTCCAGGCGTGTACCATTTCCAGCCCATCGGCTGGAGTCCAGGAGAGCAGCACATTCGCGCCGGTATCGACAATATAGAGTGTGCCGTCCGCCCCCATCGTAATATCAGTCGGGTTGCTCAAAATTTCTTCGACACCGTCGGGCAGATTGACCGGATTGTTATCTACCTCGAACAGGTAGAGATCAATGTAGTGTTTGACGCGGGTGGTGGCCTTGTCGATTTCGACGATGGCATCGCTGAACACGGTCATATTCTGGGCCTCAGACAGCACCAACCAGATCGAGTCTTCGGTTGGGATGGCGCGAATCACCCCCAATGATGCTCCTTCAAACGGGACGAAGGCGCTGGTCAGGTTGCCGACCGCAACCGATTTCGTCCCATCCGGCGCGATGACGGAAACCTGGCTCGTCAGGCCGCCGGTGATTTGCGACTCATCAATTTCCAATATGATTTTCTCACCGCCCGACCCGGCCTCCGCAATATACAGATTGCCATCAGAATCGTAGGCGATCCCTCGTGGGTAGTTGAGACCCTCGGCAATGATGTCGGCATCCTGGGCGGCCAGCGGGGCGACCAGCGCACTTATCACCAGGATGGCAAGCAAAAAGAAAAGTGATTTCCGAAGCATGATGTGAATCTCCTGAGCTAGATGAACCAATTTGTGCAAGAGAACTGATTTTGTGTGTGATTGGGTGCAATCTGCTTTGCATTGTATCACGGCTCAACATCTTGCGTGGGGCAAAAAGACTTAAGATTACAGCAGATTACATCTCCAATTGGGATCAAACCGTGTAAAACAGGATGAAAAAGACGGCGGACACACCGAAAAGATGGGTGGTTAGCTGGTAAATGCTCCTTTTGTGCAACTTACCCTAGTAGAAAAGCTATTTTATCGGCTATTTGCATAAATTCACGAATTTTTTACTTTCTTTATGCCGAAAGTATGGTTATACTGAATAGAGAAATAGACACTTTTTTATCCAGAATAACCAGCGCCAGCCTAAACTGGTGGAGGAGCTTTTTCCGGTATGGTCGTTTCACTCAATCAGGTTCATCACGAAATCGAAGTCCAGAATGCGTATCAAACGGCACTTGCCCAATATGAGCGGGCCGTTCACCGTTTGGATATCGACGAAAATGTGGTCGAATATATGCGCTGGCCGCGCCGCGAGTTCACGGTCAACTTTCCGGTGCGGCGTGACGATGGTCGCGTCGAAATGTTCACCGGCTACCGGGTGCATCACAGCACGGTCATGGGGCCATCGAAAGGCGGCATCCGCTACAGCTTAAACGTGACCCTCGACGAAGTGCGGGCGCTGGCGATGTGGATGACCTGGAAATGTGCGCTGGTCAACCTCCCCTACGGCGGCGCGAAGGGCGGCGTCCTGGTCGACCCAAAGAGTCTCAGCCTACGCGAGAAAGAGAACCTCACCCGCCGCTATGCCTCCGAACTGATCCCGCTCATCAGCCCACACGCCGACATCCCCGCGCCGGACATGGGAACCGGGCCGCAAGAAATGGCCTGGATCATGGACACCTACAGCATGACCGTCGGCTACTCGGTCCCCGCCGTCGTGACGGGCAAGCCGATCAATGTAGGCGGCAGCGAAGGCCGCACCGAAGCCACCGGGCGCGGTGTGATTATTAGTATGATCGAAGCCTTAAAACGTCAGGGGATCACCCATCCCGGCGATGTCCGCCTGGTCATTCAGGGTTTCGGCAACGTCGGCTATCACGCGGCGGCCTACGCCTATGAGATGGGTTACAAGGTCGTCGGCATCAGCGATATTGACAGCGGCATCTACAACCCGAACGGCCTGGACATCCCGGCGGTGCGGGCTTACTCGACACGCAACCGGACTCCGGCGGGCTTCCCCGGCGCGGACACCGTGACCAACGCAGAACTCCTCACCCTGCCCTGCGACGTGCTGATCCCGGCAGCGATGGAAGGACAGATTACCGAACACAACGCGCCCCACATCCGGGCGAAAATGATCGTCGAAGGCGCGAACGGCCCGACCACCACCGAAGCCGACGACATCATCAACGACCGGGGCATCCTGCTCGTGCCGGACATCCTAGCGAACGCAGGCGGTGTGACCGTCTCGTATTTTGAGTGGGTACAGGGCTTGCAATCCTTCTTCTGGGACGTGGAAGAAGTTTTCCGCCAATTAGAGCGTATCCTGGTACGCAGCTTCGACGCCACCGCGCATATGGCGGAAGATCACCATGTCGATATGCGCACCGCCGCGCAAATGCTGGCGATCAAACGGGTGGCAGATGCGCTGACGACGCGCGGTTTTTACCCGTAGTTGTTTCGGTAGGGGCGACACATGTGTCGCCCCTACTATTCAGATGGTTTCCCAGGGCTTGTCGCTGACAGGCCCTTTTTATTACTTGCCTCTTGGTCAATACGAACGAAAACGTTACTAAAGTTCGTATATACCGTTACAATGAGTAGCATAGCATCCAACTGAGTCAACTGATGAAAATCCTGCAACAACTGAAGCAGTGGACACAGCAGCCGTCCACGCCGCACCCGCATTCTGAAACCAACGCGTTACGCGAAGCGCTGGACGCCGGGCAACGCGCCAAACGCGCCGAAGATTACGCGCGCGCCCTCGAAGCCCTGCAAACGGCCATGAGCGTTGCTCACACCGCCCACGATTCCACCGCCGTCGCCGTAATTGCCCTCAACCAGGCCGAAGTCTATATTCGCCAGGGCGCTTGGGAACAGGCTTCTCAACTCTTGGAAAAAACCTATAGCAACGCCAAAACGACCGGCCAGAAAACACAGATGGCCTATCTCCTGAGCGCCTTCGGCTGGCTGGCGCAGGCCCAAGGCGATTGGGCGGGCGCGGCGCGCCATTACGAGCAGGCGTTGGACACCGCCCGCGAAGGCCGGGCACTCGGCGCAGAAGGCCGGGCGCTGGGCTTCCTGGCCGATACTTATCTGCACGATTCCAATGCCAGTTACGCCATCCACCTCTTCCGCGAGGCGCTGCCCAAGCTGAATATGACCGGCGACATCGAATTGAGCAGCTATTTTGTCGGGCGGTTGGGCGAGGCGCTGATCGCTGCGGGCAACGAGAGCGAGGGCGGCCAGCTTTTGGAGCGGGCGCACCGTTTAGCGCGGCAGATGGGCTACCGTCTGTACGAGCGCCATTGGAGCGCGATGCTGGGCGAACGGGCCCTGGCGGAAGGCCGCAACAGCGACGCCTATGCTCACTACGTCCACGTCCTCGCCTTGAGCGAAGGCTTGCAGCCGTCGGTTGAAACAGCGGCGGTGCTGTGCCAGTTGAGCAAAATTTGCCTGAACCTGCGTGACCACGCCGAGGCGCTCGATTTCGCGCGGCAGGCGGTGGCGATGAGCGACAGCCTGGGCGATACTGCGCTCATCACGCGCGCCAATGGCATCCTGGGGATGGCGTTGGTGGCCGATCATCAATCCGCCGAGGCGATCGCGCACCTGGAGTCCGCCGCCCGCGCCTACGCCGCTGACAAAACCTCGGTCAGCGAGATCGACATCCTACGCCACCTGGCGGCTGCCCAGGCCGACACGGGCGATAATGAAAAAGCAGCAGCCACCTACCAACAGGCGGCTGATCGGGCGGAGGCGGGCGGGGCGCGGTTGGAACTGGCGCAAACCCGGCGCGACCTGGGGCTGCTGTACGCGCGGCGGCGAAAACTGCACGACGCGATCCGCGAATGGACGGGCGCAGTCGCCATTTACGACGCCGAACGCCAGCCCGCCCAGGTCGCACGGTTGTTGTGCGACATCGCCGCCGCCCGTAAATCGCTGGGGCATGGGGCGCGCGCGATGAAAGACTACGAACAAGCGTTGATGACCCTCAACACGATCAACGACGATTGGGAGACACGCGGCCTGGTGCTGTCCAATGCGGCCAATACCTACGTTGACCAGGGCGACATCGAATCAGCGGATGCTTTCTTCAACGAATCCATCGCCATCGCCCGGCGGCTGGGAGATGATACTGCCGAAACCACTCGACGCGGGAATTACGGCTGGTTCTTGCTCTCCACCGGCAAACCGCAGCAGGCCATTTCCGCGCTCGAATATGCCTTGCGCCTGAGCAAAAGCCTGAACCTCGATCTGCAATGCGCGATCCAGACCGACAACCTCGGCCTGGCCTATGACAGCCTGGGCAATTATGCTAAAGCCCTCGAATACCACCAGGCGGCGCTGGACATCATCCGCCCGCTCGACCATCAGCATTGGGAATACAGCTTTATCATCAACCAGGCCAACACGCTGCTGTCGCTGGGCGAACTCGAAAACCCCACCGCCATGCTAGAGGCGGCGCTGGCGCAGGGGCGCGCGGCGGAAGACATTGAACTCGTCATCCGCAGCCTGACCGGACTGGCGCGGGTTGCGCTCCTGGGCAAGCAGCCGCAGGACGTGACGGCGGCGCTCGACGAGGCCATCAGCCTGGCGCGCAAGGCTGATATGCGGCGGCTGCTGGCTGAAGCCTTGAGCATCTACAGCGAGCAGCAGGCAGCCCTGGTGCAGCCAGAGCGCGCGGCTTCACTATGGGAGGAAGCGCACAAATTATTCCACATGCTGCACAGCCCGCTGGCAAAGCTGCAACCGGCCTGGTTAGCGAATGAAGCGGCCACGCCGTGACAACAAAAGGGGGCGTTCGCTTGAACACCCCCGGATAAGAGCGGTTGTGAAAATGTGATGTTAGACGAGATTGACCAGGTGGGCGGCCAGGTACAACATCGTGCCTAAATACACGCTGGCGACCAACGTCACCCAGCGGGGCGGCGGATTGTCTTTGTCCAGATAGAGGCGGGTTTTTAACTGGCGGATGTGTTTCAGCAATTGCATCAGGGTTCTCCAGCTTTCTTAAGCGTTCTCAAATGGACTTTGGATAACAATGCCTTCCGGCGAAACGAGACTTAATACCCGACTACCGTGCGCCTTTTCAAGATCGTTCCACAATTTCTTAATCAGCTTCTCACGGTGTTCCTCGTACAGCGAGGAATCCTGGTAGGCGGTTTCGATCTGCTCAATCGCCGAAATTTCCATTGGAGTGGGGCTGAACCAGGCCACGATAGCAATCCTTTCTTTACACTTCCGCAATACTGAACTATCTGCATTATATAGTGAGTCACTCCTCCACAAGATTAAGAGCCACAAAATTCGGAATTTATTCATAGAATTGCACCTGAGGCAACTTTTGTTACAGCCGGATTGAAGCCGAAGCGGTAGGCTTAAGACAAGGTTAGAATTGGCGCTGCCCAATTTCGAATGATAGAGACGAGGCAACCCACGCAACAATGGCAAGCTACTGGTTTATCTCCGCCCCCCTGTTCGGCCACCTGGATTGGGGCGGCTTCCTCAAGACCGCGCAGGCGCTACAAGCGCGCGGGCATGACGTGGTTTGGATTAGCGAGGCGCAAATCGGCAGCACCCTGACGGCTGCGGGCGTGCCGTTCAGAGCAATCGGGCATACCGGCTGGTTGTGGCCGCCGCCCCCCGCCCCCGACCTCTCGACCATCGCACCGACGCAGGCCGTGATGCTGCGTTACAAACGCGCCCTCGACACCTGGTTGAGTGAAGACCTGGTGATAGAGGGGGTCGCAGCCCTGCTCGAACTCACGGCTGAAATCGGCAAGCCGGATGTGATCGCCGCTGACCCGTTCCTCAGTGCAGCAGCCTTAGCCGCCGAAGCCCTGGACGTGCTGTTGGCCGTGTGCGGCTGGCCGGCGCAGCGCGAACTGAACGACGAGTATTTGTTCCCGGTGCAAAAAACGCTGGCGTCGGACAGCCAGGAACGCATCGCCCGCCTGTGCGAACGGTTTGACCTGGACGGCGCGAACTTCGCCAAAGGCGCGACACCCTCGATCCTCAGTCCACACCTGCATCTAAGCTATTTCAACGAGTTCTGGTATCAGGCCGAGAGCGGCAACCTGCTGCCGCAAAACTTGTTCGTCGGCGGGTCGCCCACACCACCCCAAGACGCGCCGCCCACCTGGTTAGCCGACATTCCGGCGGGGACGCCGCTAGCCGTCATCACGCTCGGCAGCGTGTTCACCGGCGACCTGGGCTTCTTTAGCTGGGCAGCGCAAGCCACGGCCCGCGCCGGTTATCTGCCGGTCGTGGTCATCGGGCGCAACCCGATCACGCCGGAGCAAAAAGCCAAACTGAAGGCGGCGCTGCCGGGGACGACCCGCCTGCTCAACTGGATTCCGTTCGAGCATGTGCTGCCCCGGACACGACTCGTCATCCATCACGGCGGCATGGGAACGACCCACGCGGCCATCATTCACGGCATCCCGCAGATCGCCGTGCCGCACGCCGCCGACCAGCGCGGCAACGCCCGCCGCATCGCCCAGGCGAAGGTCGGCCTCAACCTGAGCGCCCACGATGTCCGGCACGGCGCGCTGCTGGAAGGCACATTGGCGCTCAAGCGTGACGACAGAATCCAGGCCAACGCCCGCCAACTCGCGGCGGATTTCGCGGCGCTGGGCGGGGCAGACCGGGCTGCTTCGGCGCTGGAAACCATGTTGAGCCTGCAAACGGCACCCTAGCCCCAAATCCCTATGAACAATCGGCGCAAACCATGCCATAATGCGGGTATGATAGCTTTTGCGCAGAGGGAGTTTTTCAACCATGCCAACTTTGCTCAAGATTCGACTGGCGGCGGTCATACTCGCCGTGTTCCTGCCCGCGCTGTTCGCTCAGGCTGCTCCACCGGTCGTCGGCGGCTGCGAAATTTTCCCGGCGAGCAACCCCTGGAATCTGGATGTGACCAGCGCGCCGGTTGACCCCAATTCGGCCAACTATATCGCCCAGATTAACGCCAGCCAGCCGAGCCGGACGAAATTACATCCTGATTTTGGCTCGAACCCCGAATATGGCATTCCGTTCGAGGTCGTCAATAGTGCGCCGGGCGTTGAGATTATCTACGATGCCTATGGCGATGAGAGCGACCCCGGCCCGTTTCCAATTCCAGGGGACGCGCGTGTCGAGGGAACCGATATTTCGGATGGGGATCGGCATGTCCTGGTGATCGACACCAGCGATTGCACCCTGTACGAACTCTACCGCGCCTTCCCAGATACACGGCCTGCAACCGCCTGGACAGCCGACTCTGGCGCAATTTGGGATTTGAACTCAGCGGTCGTCCAGCAGCGGCCAGACGGTTGGACATCGGCTGATGCCGCCGGGCTGCCAATCTTCCCCGGTTTGGCGCGCTGCGATGAAGCCAACTCCGGCACGATCAACCACGCCTTGCGCTTCACCGTCTACCGGACGCGCAACACCTACATTTACCCGGCCTCGCATTACGCTTCCAGCCAGACGGGCGCGAATTATCCGCCGATGGGACTGCGCTTCCGCCTCAAGGCCACCTACGACTTATCCGGTTTGACCGGGCAGGCGCTCGCCATCGCCAAAGCCCTCAAGCAGTACGGTATGATGATCGCTGACAACGGCTCGAACTGGTTCATCTCCGGCGAAACCAATCCCGGCTGTTGGGATGACGACAATCTCAACGATCTGAAAGACATCCCCGGCACGGCCTTTGAAGTCGTGTCGATCAACACGCCCGCTTTACACTATTACACCACACCGACCGCCCTGCTCCAATGGAAGCAGGTCACTTGGGCGACCAGCTACGAGGTACAGGTGAGTAACGATCCGGCCTTCATTGGCGCGCTGCCCGCGCCTGTATCGGCAGCTCAATCAAGCTACACAACCCCTACACTCGACAACGGCACGTATTACTGGCGGGTGCGCGCGCTCGGTGGGAGCAGCAGTTGGAGTCCGACCGCATCGTTCATCATTCACGCGCCTTAATCGGAATTTTTACTGCCCAAACCGCTTCAACACATCCAGCAGTTGGGGTTTGAGGGCATAGGGAGTTTATAGTCGTTTTCGACAATCGCCTGCCAGAATGTCTTGTCCATGCCTACGCCTCTTTTTTACCGGCGATCAGGATGAAGTGCTGGTCAAAGCTGGCATCCGGCCTCCCGGCGCAGGTCGGGCGCATCCAGTCGGCAACGGCGGACGGTGCTTGCGCCAGCATCACCTGTAACCGCGCGATCACGGCGGGGGTGCAGCCCTGGCGCGCCGCCCAGGGGAGGAGCTTCGTGCCGGGCTTAGTCTGCTTCTCGCTCTGCTCAACCGTCAGGCCCGCGTCCAGGAGCATCCCCTGCCACTCGTAGTCGGCGAAGGCGCGGAAATGGCTGGGGTCGCGCAGCCGCTCGAACGAATCGATGTAGCGCGCTGCCCGTTCGTCGTCCGGCAGTAGGTGATCTTCCAGCACCAACCGCCCACCGGCTTTCAGCACCCGCGCCGACTCCTGCACAAAACGGAAGCAGTCGGGGAAGTGGTGCGGCGCGATCCGGCATGTCACCAGGTCAAAACTGGCCGACCGGAACGGCAGTTGTTCCGCATCACCAGTGGCAAAGGCCACATTCTGCACACCCTGAGCAGCGATGAACACACGCGCCGCCGCCAGCATCTTCGGAGTCAAATCCAGGGCGACCATCTGCTGGACATGCGGGGCGAGCTTCAGGGCCGTATGCCCGCCGCCGGTGGCAATGTCGAGCGCCAACCCGTCTCGCTGCGGGGCAGCCCGCGCCAGCAGCCGTTCCAGGTCTGCGCCCGCCGCGTGGCTGTGGCTCTCGACATAACCCTGCCCGTGCTGACCAAAACGCGCCTGCGCCTGGGCTTTCGTCTCCTGATGCGATGGCATCACAGCCTCCCGAAAAGTTTGGATAAAATATCTGATTTAACCTATTCACAACCGGAGGTTAACCGTCATATAATGTGTTCGATGGGTTCACATAAAACTATTGAGATAGACTGCTTTGTAGACGCTATACGAAAATTATCCTAAGAAACTATTCATCTTGACACTGCACTCCCCATCGTAAATGCGCGATCATCGCAGCATACGGTCAACAGGGAACATCATGTTATCAGAACACAAAATTGTCGTTCGGCATCTGATTGACGATGTGTGGAATAACGGCAACCTGTCGGTTATCGACGAACTGGTGAGCCGGAACTTCACCTATCATTGTCCCCTACGTCCAGACAGTATAACCGGGCGCGACGCCTTTAAGCAGTGGGTCAAGAATTATCGGTTGGCCTTTTCCAATTTCCGTTTCACGCTGCTGGGCTACCTGATCGGCGAAGGCGAACAGGTCAGCGGGCGTTGGCGCATGAGCGGCATCCACAGCGGCCTACTCCTGCACCTGGAGCCCAGTTTCCGCGAATTTAGCGTCGAAGGGATCACCCTTTACCGTTTCATTGACGACGAGATCGCCGAAGCATGGATAAGCTATGATCTATATGGTCTGATGCACCAGTTCGGCCTGATGCCCGAATTGGAGAACGTCGAAGTCTAGCCGTCCGGTCGACTCACATTCGACCAGCACAAACCTCGTGGTATCATCAGCAGAGCGATACACGAGGTTTTTTAGGTTGATCTTTTCCGGCGACAAGCTGCGCACACAAGCGATCCAACTAGGCTTCAACCTGGTTGGCCTGACACGCGCCCGCCCCTCACCCTATCTGGATGCCTACTTCCGTTGGGTCGAGGCCGGGATGCAGGGCGAGATGAGCTATATGGCGCGTCCCGACCGGCAGGCGCGCCGCCGCGACCTGAACCTGATCCTGCCCGGCGTGCGCTCGCTGGTGGTGGTCGGGCTGGATTACCGCACCGGCGCGATCCCGGAGGCGGTTTTGAACGATCCAGCGCGTGGGCGCATCGCAGCTTACGCCTGGGGCGTTGACTACCATGATGTGCTGACGCCGCGTTTGGAACAACTGGCACGCTGGCTCCAGGACGAAAGTGGGCAGGTCATCAGCCAGCGGGTCTACGTCGATACCGGCGCGCTCCTGGAACGGGATCACGCGCACGAGGCCGGGCTGGGTTTCACCGGCAAAAACACCATGCTCATCCACCCCCGGCGTGGCAGCAGCTTTTTTCTCGGCGAAATTTTGACCGAACTCGAATTTGACACCTACGACAGGCCGAAAGCGGCTACGATGTGCGGAAGCTGCACCCGCTGCCTGCGCGCCTGCCCGACCAATGCCTTCCCCGCCCCATATATGCTGGACGCGCGGCGCTGCATCAGTTATCTCACGATTGATCACAAAGGCTGGATTGACCGCGACCTGCGGCCACTCATGGGCAACTGGGTATTCGGCTGCGATGTATGCCAGGATGTCTGCCCGTTTCAACGGTTCGCGCCGCCGACGAACGAGCGCGATTTCTACCCGGCGGATGCTGCCCGCGCCGCGCCCCCTCTGCTCGACCTGCTGGGGTTGGACGAAGCTGCGTTCAAAGCGCGCTTTCACGGCACACCGCTGTACCGCATCAAACGCGAACGGTTGGTGCGCAACGCCTGTGTCGCCGCCGGGAATTGGGGACACCAGGATGCGGCTGATCCCCTGCTGCATTTATTGGATGACCCCAGCCCGGTCGTGCGCGGTCATGCCGCCTGGGCATTGGGGCGCGTCCTGGGCGAAGACGCGAAAGTTGCCTTGTATCGACTTGCTCAACAGGAACGCGATCCCCAGGTCAAAGCGGAAATCGCCGCTGCGCTAAGTCGGGGTAGCATACCCCCTGGGGTATAGGGTAAGATTGGGGTGCTGTGCGTTATCTAACTAGCAGGCAGGATTTGTGATCTTTTTTGGAGGAGAATCGCAATGGAACGCAAAACTTTTCAAGTCCCGAATATCGGCTGTGATGGCTGCGTGCGCACGATTCAAAACGAGGTGAGCCAGATCGCAGGGGTCAAGGCGGTTGACGGCGTGGTCGCTACCAAAACGGTCACGGTGGAATGGGACAACCCGGCCACCTGGCAGAAGATTGCCGACGCGCTCACCGAAATTGAGTACGCGCCCGCCTAGCCTGAAATGATGGGGCTTGTAACGAGCAGGCCCCTTGTCACAGATCCTACCAAAACTCAGCCCGATATGACTTCGACGAAATATCATTGACCGTAAAACGATCACCGTTTATCCCGCGTCCGCCAATTTCAACCCGCGCAGCAGTTGGGCATTGATTGCGACGATAACCGTGCTGACCGACATGAGCGCCGCGCCTACTGCCGGAGCCAGGGTGATCCCGATCGGGGCGAGGATTCCCATCGCCAGCGGGATCGCTACTACGTTATAACCCGTTGCCCAGACCAGGTTCTGGATCATCTTGCGGTAGGTCGCGCGGCTGAGGCGGACGATCTTCACGATGTCCAGCGGGTTGGAGCGCACCAGGATAATCCCGGCGCTTTCAATGGCGACATCCGTCCCCGCGCCGATGGCGATGCCCACATCCGCCGTGACCAGCGCAGGGGCATCGTTCACCCCGTCTCCGACCATCGCCACCTTGACGCCACCCTTTTGCAGCTCGCGCACTTTGTCAGCCTTATGCTCCGGCAGCACTTCGGCGAAAAAGGTATCTATGCCGAGTTCGGCAGCGACCGCGCGGGCAACCGCTTGGCTGTCGCCGGTCAGCATGGCGACTTTTAGCCCCATTTCATGCAGTCGGCGCACCGCCTCGCGGCTTTCCTCGCGGATGACATCCGCAATCGCGAACAGGGCGAGAACGCCGGAAGCGTTTGCCAGATACACCGCCGACTGCCCCGCTGCCTCGGTTGTCGCATGGGTGTCTTGTAAGGCGACGGGGACTGACCAACCCTGCTGTTGGAGCAGGCGCGGGCCGCCCACGAAGTAAATTTCACCGTTCACGACTGCCTGCACCCCGCGCCCGGATAGGCTGTTGAATCCGCTCCCAGAGGCGGGAGCGATCCCTTTCTCAACCGCTTTCGCCTGGATAGCCTGGGCGATAGGGTGTTCACTGTCGGCCTCGACCCCGGCAGCAATACCCAGCGCCTCCTCCGGGCTGATGCCATCAGCGGCGATGGTGACAATCCCTTGTTCGCCTTGGGTGAGGGTGCCGGTTTTGTCGAAGATAATCACGTTCAGGTCTTTAGCGGTTTCCAGCGCGACCCGCTGCCGCACGAGCAAGCCGTTGCGCGCCGACAAGGTGGTCGAAATCGCCACCACCAACGGCACAGCCAACCCCAGGGCGTGCGGGTAGGCGATCACCAACACCGTCACGGTGTAGCGAACGGCCAACGGCAAATCGCCCGCGCCCAGCCACCAAGCGAGCAGTGTGAGCAGCCCCGCACCTATTGCGATCAGGGTCAGATAATACGCCGCGCGCTGTGCCAGCGTTTGCGCCCGCGACTTGCTCTCTTGCGCCTCTTGCACCAAGCGCATGATTCCCGCCAACGCCGTATCCGCACCCACTTTGGTGACGATAACGCGCAGTGAACCCGTCTGGTTGACTGATCCAGCGATCACCGTTTCGCCAGGATGCTTGTGAACCGGCTTGCTCTCGCCGGTCAGCATCGACTCGTTGACGCTACTCGCGCCCTCGATGACCTGTCCGTCCGCCGGGATGCTTGCGCCGGGCCGGATCAGCAGCTTGTTGCCTACCTGGAGTTGGTTGGCTGGGACTATCTCGGTTTCACCGGAAGGCAGGATGCGTTCGGCTTGATCGGGCAGCAGCTTTGCCAGTTCCCGCAGCGCGCCCTGGGCCTGCCCGACGCTGCGCAGCTCGATCCAATGGCCGAGCAGCATCACATCAATCAGCGTCGCCAGTTCCCAGAAGAATCCTTCCTCGCCCGACGCGAACAAGAACACCGCCATGCTGTAGATATAAGATGTCGTGATGGCAGTCGAGATCAGCGTCATCATGCCCGGCTGGCGCAGCGCCAACTCACCACGCGCCATGTTCAGGAAAACCAGGCCACCGAGGATGAAAATCAGTGTGCTAAAGACCGGCGCAATCCATTCCATCAGGGGCAGCACGGGCGGTCTGAAACCCAGCCATATTTGCAGCATATCGGAATACAACAATACCGGGATTGTCAACGCGAGCGACAGCCAGAAGCGATCCCGCATCAAGGTCGCGTGGCCGGCGTGCATCCCGCCCGCGTGTCCAGCATGGTCGCTGTGCATATCCGGCTGCGGCGCGCTGGAGTGTGAAAGTTCTTTGGCGGGCGCGCTGTGGTCGTGATGCGGGTGTTCGGCCAGGGCTGGCTGTTGTGGCGTGTGAGTATGGTTTTCGTGCATAGTACACCTCACTCAAAAGGGATGCGGATCAGTATCCCTCACAAGCGTTAAGTTCTCATATGTATAGACTGTCTGACTATACAAGCTCTTTCGCCCATATTGAGATTGACCGCATCATCGGCATTGTGACGTGCGCTGTATCAACGGGGACAAGAGCCGGTCTCGTCCCCTCACATACCGTTACAGCGCATCGAGTCCGAATTGGTAGACCGTCGTTGAACGGTAGGTTTCGCCCGGCTTCAAGGTGGTCGATGGAAAAGTCGGTTGATTAGGGGAGTCGGGATAATGCTGCGTCTCCAGGCACAGGCCGTCACCCTGCCGGTATGTCCCGCCGCCCGACCCCACCACCGTACCATCGAGGAAATTGCCAGAATAGAACTGTACGCCCGGCTCAGTCGTCCAGACTGTCATCGACCGCCCGGACGATGGATCGTATAGCCGTGCCGCCACTTCCAATGACGTGTCATCGCGGCGGTTGAGAACAAAATTATGGTCGTAACCTCGCCCTAACACTATTTGCGGATGGCTGGAACGGATGCCCGCGCCAATGCGGCTGGCCTGGCGAAAATCGAACGGCGTGCCGGCCACCTCGGCCAATTCACCCGTCGGGATCAGCACCGCATTGACCGGCGTGTAGTGGTCGGCGTTGATGTGGATCAGGTGGTCATAAATCGAACCGGAGCCATTTCCGGCCAGGTTGAAATATGAGTGATTGGTCAAGTTGACAACGGTGGTTTGGTCGGTGGTCGCCATGTAGTCGATACGGATGCCATCCTCAGCCGTTAACGAATACACAAGGGTCACGGACAGATTGCCGGGATAGCCTTCTTCGCCGTCCGGGCTGAGGTAACGCAGTTGTAATCGCGGCTCATCATCCACGCTGCTCGTGGCTTCCCAAACCTGTTTGTCAAACCCCTGCAAGCCGCCGTGCAGCGCATTGGGGGCGTTGTTGACCGACAGCTTATACAGCTTGCCGTCGAGCGTAAATTGCGCATCCGCGATCCGGTTGCCATAGCGCCCGATCAGACAGCCGAAATAAAAGCCCTTCGTCTCGTAATCTGCCAACTGGTCGTAACCCAAGACGACATTTGCGACCCTGCCGTGCTGGTCTGGCAGACGGATGGAGGTGATTGTGCCGCCGTAATTGATGATTTTCACTTCCATATCGTTGGCATTGGTCAGGGTATATTGGTCTACGGCTTGCCCATTGGCGGTCGTGCCGTAAGCGCGTTGGCTGATAGAAGCACCTGGGGGCATGTTTGCACTCACTTTGTTAACGCCACTTTACGCAACTGCTCCCCGTTCCTATGCGGGAGAGCGGGGCTGGGTGATGAGGGTTTTGCGTAAGGTGAGTATACTAACATCATCGCCGTGAATAAATTGGATGATTTTCATTTCAGGTAAAGGATAGATATGTTTAACGGACTGAATATGCACCTCGGTAATCTTTCACGGTTATCAAACGCCGTCACGCGCTCGATCAGCGCCGAAAATTACAGCGGCGAACCGGGCAAGGGCGGCATGGAGACCGAAGGCACAGGCACAAACGCGGCACGCGAACTCGGCCAGGGCTGGAAAGTCTCGCCCTGCATCCATGTGCAGCCCCGGCAACTTGTGACTCTGGCTGATATTGCCGGGCCAGGCGCGATCCAGCACATTTGGCTGACGGTCACGCCGGAAGCCTGGCGTAAGCTGGTCATCCGCTTCTACTGGGACGGCGAAGAAGGCCCGTCGATAGAAGCGCCGCTGGGCGACTTTTTTTGTAACGGCTGGGGCGTCCGCTGCAACATCACTTCGTTGGCGGTCGCGGTCAATCCGGCGGGCGGCTTCAACTGCTATTGGGAGATGCCGTTTCGCCAGCACGCGCGGATCACACTCGAAAACCTGAGCGACGAGGAAATCCGGGGGTTTTACTACCAGATCACCTATACGCTGACCGACGTGCCGGACGACGCGGCCTACCTGCACGCCCGCTGGGGGCGCAGCAATCCCCTGCCGTATCAGACCGTCCACACCCTGCTCGACGAGGTGGTGGGACACGGGCATTACGTCGGCACGTATATCGCCTGGGGCGTGAACAACAACCGTTGGTGGGGCGAAGGCGAGATCAAGTTTTTCATGGACGACGACCAGGACTATCCCACCATTTGCGGCACGGGGACAGAAGATTACTTCGGCGGCGCGTGGAACTTTGAGCATCCCAAAGGCCAGTACGGGGTCTTTTCGTCGCCCTATTCCGGCCTGCCGCAGGTGATCGTGCCGGACGGCCTGTACCAGAGCCAGCAGCGGTTCGGCATGTACCGCTGGCACATCACCGACCCGATTCGTTTCCAGAAGCGGCTGCGGGTGACGATCCAGGCGTTGGGCTGGCGATCCGGCGGGCGCTATCTGCCACTGCAAGACGACATCGCTTCGACCACGTTCTGGTATCAGGCCGAACCGCACACCCCTTTCCCACCGCTGCCCGACGGCAACGGGCTGGAAGTGAACTAAACACCCGTAAGAAGTGAGGGATTATGCTAAGCCAGTGTTCGAAAGTCTGCCAACAGAAATCTGGTTCCAACAAGGGGCTTAAGCCCCTTGTCCAGCACCAGCATTTTCGACTGATGGCTTAGTTTGAAATAGTGACAAGACCCACAAAGGCGGAGACGCAGACCGTGTTCAGCCCGTGAAGCCTACCCCGCCTGCGACAGCACCGCCAGCACCGTCGGCAGCAATTGCTTCTTGCGCGACATGATGCCAGGCGCGTCCAGGGTGTCGTCATTGAGGCGCGCGTAGGGCAGCGCCGAGATGATGCGCGGCTGGCCGACGGCGACCAGGCGGCTGTTGCCTAGCACCACATCCGTCACCATCAGGAGCGCCAGGGCAAGATT
>Ga0187894_10004021_pt1 | contig 16048 bp, 12 predicted proteins | sample GBC1701081metaG_FD_136650 | JGI IMG/M metagenome (GOLD analysis project Ga0187894, IMG submission 136650) | White microbial mat communities from a lava cave in the Kipuka Kanohina Cave System on the Island of Hawaii, USA - GBC170108-1 metaG ... | reverse complement strand
TCCGCGACGACGCCGGCCCCCACCGTCCGCCCCCCCTCCCGGATCGCGAACCGCAGCTCCTTCTCCATCGCAATCGGCGTGATCAGCTCGATCGCCATCGTCACGTTGTCCCCCGGCATCACCATCTCCACCCCCCCGGGTAACGTGCACACCCCCGTCACGTCCGTCGTCCGAAAATAAAACTGCGGCCGATACCCGTTGAAAAACGGCGTGTGCCGCCCCCCCTCCTCCTTCGCCAGCACGTACACCTCCGCCTTGAACTTCTTGAACGGCTTGATCGAGTTCGGCTTGGCCAGCACCTGCCCCCGCTCCACCTCGTCCTTGTCGATCCCCCGCAGCAACGCCCCGATGTTGTCCCCCGCCCGCCCCTCGTCCAGCAACTTCCGAAACATCTCCACCCCCGTCACCACGCTCTTCTTCGTCTGCTCCTGCATCCCCACGATCTCGATCTCTTCCCCCACCTTCACGATCCCGCGCTCCACGCGCCCCGTCACCACCGTCCCCCGCCCCGTGATCGTGAAAATGTCCTCGATCGGCATCAAAAACGGCTTGTCCACCGGCCGCGGCGGCGTCGGAATGTAGCTGTCCACCGCCTCCATCAAGTCCCAGATGCACTTCGCCGCCGTCGCGTCCTCCGGCTTCTCCATCGCCCCCAGCGCGCTGCCCCGGATCACCGGGATGTCGTCCCCCGGAAATTGATACTTCTTCAGCAGCTCCCGTACCTCCAACTCCACCAAATCCAAAATCTCCGGGTCGTCCACCATGTCCACCTTGTTCATGAACACCACCAGGCTCGGCACGTTCACCTGCCGCGCCAGCAACACGTGCTCCCGCGTCTGCGGCATCGGCCCATCGTTCGCCGCCACCACCAAGATGGCGCCGTCCATCTGCGCCGCCCCCGTGATCATGTTCTTGATGTAGTCCGCGTGCCCCGGACAATCGATGTGCGCGTAGTGCCGCTTCGCCGTCTCGTACTCCACGTGCGACACCGCAATCGTGATCCCCCGCTCCCGCTCCTCCGGCGCGTTGTCGATCGTCCCAAAGTCCCGCACCGCCACGCCCGTGTACTTCGTGTGCAACACCTTCGTGATCGCACTCGTCAACGTCGTCTTCCCGTGATCGATGTGCCCAATCGTCCCAATGTTCACGTGCGGCTTCGTCCGATCAAACTTCTGCTTGGCCATGACGATCTCCTCTGCGCGGGGGCTAGCGGGAACCGGCGCGGGGCGTGCCCTTGCCGGCCACTTTGGCGACGATCTCTTCGGCGATGGGCCGCGGCACTTCCTCGTAGCGGGCGAACTGCATCGTGTACGTGGCGCGGCCCTGCGTCATCGAACGCACGTCGGTGGCGTACCCGAACATTTGCCCCAGCGGCACGTTGGCGCGGATGACCTGGGCGCCCGCCCGCGCTTCCATGGCGACGATCTTGCCGCGGCGGCTGTTGAGGTCGCCCACGACCGCGCCCTGGTATTCCGACGGGCACACCACCTCGACGTCCATCACCGGCTCGAGCAGCACGGGCTTGGCCCTGCGGCAGCCGTCCTTGAAGCCCATCGAGGCCGCGATCTTGAACGCCATCTCGCTCGAGTCGACCTCGTGGTAGCTGCCATCCGTCAGCGCCACCTTCACGTCGACGACCGGATAGCCGGCGAGGACGCCGGCCTCCGCAGCTTCCTTGACGCCCTTCTCCACGGCCGGAACGTACTCGCGCGGGATCGCCGGGCCCTTCAACTTGTTCTCGAACACGATGCCCGCGCCAGGCTCAGCGGGCTCGATCTCGAACCACACGTCGCCGTACTGGCCGCGGCCGCCGGTCTGGCGCACGAACCGGCCCTGCGCCTCAGCGTGCTGGCGCACCGTCTCCCGGTACGCCACCTGCGGCTTGCCGACGTTGGCTTCGACCTTGAACTCGCGAAGGAGCCGGTCGACGATGATCTCGAGGTGCAGCTCCCCCATCCCGTGGATCAGCGTCTGGTTGGTCTCGGGGTCGACATTCACCTTGAAGGTCGGGTCCTCGAGCGCAAGGCGGCCGAGCGAGAGCCCAAGCTTCTCCTCGTCGGCCTTCGTCCTGGGTTCGATCGCCACGGCGATGACCGGCGTCGGGAAGTCCATCGACTCGAGCACGATGGGCTTGTTCGGGTCGCACAAGGTGTCGCCGGTCCGCGTGTCCTTGAGGCCGACGACGGCGGCGATGTCGCCCGCCGAGACCGACTCGATCTCCTCCCGCTTGTTGGCGTGCATGCGGACGAGGCGTCCGACGCGCTCCTTCTTCTCGCGCGTGGAGTTGTACACACCGGACCCCGAATTGAGGGTGCCCGAGTACACCCGGACGAAGACCAGCTGACCCACGAAGGGGTCGTTCATGATCTTGAACGCGAGCGCCGAGAACGGCGCGCTGGCCTCCGCCGGCCGCGTGTCGACCTGCCCGTTGTCCGGATTGACGCCCTTGACCGGAGGGATGTCGAGCGGCGACGGCAGGTAGTCCACCACGCAGTCGAGCATGGGCTGGACGCCCTTGTTCTTGAACGAGGCCCCGCAGATCACCGGGAACAGCTTCATCGAGATCGTGCCGGCGCGGATGGCCGCGTTGATCTCCTCGGGAGTGATCTTCTCCTCGCCGAGATACTTCTCCATGAGGTGCTCGTCCACCTCGGCGAGTCCCTCGATCATCTTCTCCCGGTATTCCTTGACCTGCTCCTGCATGTCGGCCGGGATCTCGTGGACCGTGTACTTCTGGCCGAGCGTCTCGTCGCTCTCGTCCCAGATATAGGCCGCCTGTTCGATCAGGTTCACCATCCCGCGGAACTGGTCCTCGCGGCCGATCGGGATCTGGATGGCCACCGGATGGGCGCCGAGCCGATCCTTGAGCATGGCGAGACATCGATAGAAGTCCGCGCCGACCCGGTCCATCTTGTTCACGTACACGAGGCGCGGGACGCGATACTTGTCGGCCTGGCGCCACACGGTCTCGGTCTGCGGCTCCACGCCGGACACCGCGTCGAGGATGGCGATTGCCCCGTCGAGCACGCGGAGCGACCGCTCCACTTCCATCGTGAAGTCGACGTGTCCGGGCGTGTCGATGATGTTGATGCGGCAATCGTTCCAGAAGCTCGTGGTGGCGGCCGACGTGATCGTGATGCCGCGCTCCTGCTCCTGGACCATCCAGTCCATGACCGCCGTACCCTCGTGCACCTCGCCGATCTTGTAGGATCGGCCGGTGTAGTAGAGGATCCGCTCCGTCGTCGTGGTCTTGCCGGCATCGATGTGAGCCATGATGCCAATGTTGCGGGTCCGTTCCAGCGGGTACTGCGGTTCCACAGCGCGTCCTTCCCCTCTGCCGTCGCAGCTACTCAAGAGAAGAGGGGGGCAAGGTGTCGCCCCCCTCTAGGAGTCTCGGCCGCTACCAGCGGTAATGCGCGAACGCCTTGTTGGCCTCCGCCATCTTGTGAGTGTCTTCTCGCTTCTTCACGGCGGTGCCGCGGTTGTTCGCCGCGTCGAGCAGTTCGCCGGCCAACTTCTGCGCCATGCTCTTCTCGGCCCGTCGTCGCGCCGCGCCGATGAGCCAGCGCATGCTGAGCGCGGTCCGTCGGTCGGGTCGGACCTCGACCGGGACCTGGTACGTGGAGCCGCCCACGCGCCGGGACTTGACCTCGACAGCCGGCTTGCAGTTGTCGACGGCGGACTTGAACAGCTTGAGGGCCTCCTGCTTGGCCCGGTCCTCCATGGTCGCCATCGCCTCGTACATGATGTGTTCCGCGGTGCTCTTCTTGCCCCCGTACATCATCATGTTGACGAACTTTGCGACCAGCCGGCTCCCGTGCTTCGGGTCCGGCAAGACTTCTCGCCGAGTCGCCCCCGCCCGCCGCATGCTAGCCTCCGCTTCCCTTCGGCTGCTTCGCTCCGTACTTCGACCGGCTCTGCTTGCGGCCCGCCACGCCGGCCGTGTCGAGTGACCCGCGGATGATGTGATACCGGATCCCGGGGAGGTCCTTCACGCGGCCCCCGCGGATCAAGACGATCGAGTGCTCCTGCAAGTTGTGCCCGACCCCGGGAATGTAGGACGTGACCTCCAACCCGTTGGTCAGACGGACGCGCGCGACCTTGCGCAAGGCCGAGTTCGGCTTCTTGGGCGTGGTCGTGTACACGCGGATGCATACCCCGCGCTTCTGCGGACAGGCCTCCATCGCCGGTGTCTTGGACTTCTTCGGCACCGCCTCCCGGCCCTTCCGCACGAGTTGATTGATGGTCGGCATGACTCCCCTATTGGCCCCTGAACCCCTCAATGGGGCCAAAACTCTAACTTTGTACCCGAATGGCCCTGGATTGTCAACTCACCCGGCCTGCGCCATGGGCTCGTCCTCGTCCGGGGGAGGCAGATCCGGATCGATCACCGCCGTCACGGCTTCCGCAGGCGCCTCCTCGGCGCCCGGGGTGAGCAGCTCGACTCGCGTGTAGGCGCTCAGGCCCGTGCCCGCCGGAATGAGCCGACCGACGATCACGTTCTCCTTCAGCCCTTTGAGCTCGTCCACCTTCCCGCTGATGGCCGCCTCGGTGAGCACCCGCGTGGTCTCCTGGAACGACGCCGCCGAGATGAAGCTGTCGGTCGAGAGCGAGGCCTTGGTGATGCCGAGCAACACGGGCTGGGCCGTGGCCGGGCGCCTGCTCGCCCCCAGCGCGCGCTCGTTCTCCTCCTGGAACACGAACTTGTCGACGAGCTCGCCCACGACGAAGTCGGTGTCGCCAACCTCCTCGATCCGAACCCGGCGCAGCATCTGCCGCACGATGATCTCGATGTGCTTGTCGTTGATCGTCACGCCCTGCAGCCGATAGACCTCCTGGACCTCGTTGACGAGGTAGCGCTGCAGCTCGCGATCGCCCAGCACGGCCAGGTAGTCGTGCGGGTTCGGCGACCCGTCCATGAGCGGATCGCCGGCCTGCACGCGGTCGCCCTCGTGCACGGAGATGTGCTTGCCGCGCGGGATCAGGTACTCCTTCGTCTCCCCGTCGTCGGCGCGGATCACGATCTTGCGCATGCCCTTGACGAACCCGGCGAACTCCACGACGCCGTCGATCTCGCTGATCGTCGCGTGCTCGCGAGGCTTGCGGGCTTCGAACAGCTCGGCCACCCGCGGCAGACCGCCCGTGATGTCCTTGGTCTTCGTGGACTCCCGCGGGATCTTGGCGATGATGTCACCCTGGAAGACGTCGGCCCCGTCGACCACGAGGAGGTGGGCGCCCACCGGGAGCATGTACCGGCCGCGCGTCTCGCCGAGCGCGTCCTCGGCGCTCGGCGCCTCACCGGAGCCCGCCGACGCCTTGACGGACACTCGCGGCTGCAGCTTGTTCTCCTGGTCTTCGATGATGACGCGCTCCACGAGGCCCGTGACCTCGTCGATCTGATCCCGGAGGGTGACGTCGTCCACGATGTCCCGGAACACGACCGTGCCGCTCACTTCGGTCAGGATCGGGGTCGTGAACGGGTCCCACTCGACGAGGAGCTGGCCGGGCTGGACGCGGCTGCCCGCGCTGGCCTTGATCTTGGCGCCCGGCACGACCGGGTACCGCTCCTTCTCCCGGCCTCGCTCGTCCTCGATGATGATCGACCCGTTCCGGTTCAGCACGACGATGTCGCCGTCGCGATTCACCACGGGCCGGATGTTGTGATGCCGGATGATGCCCCCGTTCTTGGCTTCTCGCCGCGATTCCGTGACGACCTTGCTCGCCGTGCCGCCGATGTGGAACGTGCGCATGGTGAGCTGGGTCCCCGGCTCGCCGATCGACTGCGCGGCGATGATGCCGACCGCCTCGCCCAGCTCGGCCAGGTGCCCGGTGCCCAGGTTGCGGCCGTAGCACAAGACGCAGATGCCGCGCTTCGACTCGCAGGCGAGCGCCGAGCGGATCCGGACGCGTTCGAGACCGGCATCCTCGATCTTCTGGGCGATCTCCTCGGTGATCTCGACGTTCGCCTGGACGATGATCTCCCCCGTGAACGGATCGCGGATATCGCCGGCCGCCACGCGGCCCAGCACGCGATCGTAGAGCGACTGGATGATGTCGCCGCCTTCCACGAGCGGCGTCGCGTCGATGTACTTGACGGTCCCGCAGTCGTACTCGGAGATGATGACGTCCTGCGCCACGTCGACGAGCCGACGCGTGAGATAGCCCGAGTCGGCCGTCTTGAGCGCGGTGTCCGCGAGGCCCTTACGGGCGCCGTGGGTCGACGTGAAGTACTCGAGCACGGTCAGCCCCTCGCGAAAGTTCGACGTGATCGGCGTCTCGATGACCTCGCCGGAGGGCTTGGCCATCAACCCGCGCATTCCGGCGAGCTGCCGGATCTGCTGCTTGGACCCGCGGGCGCCGGAGTCGGCCATCATGAAGATCGGGTTGAACTCGCCGCCCTCGGCCCGGCCCTCCATCTCCTTGAAGAGCTCGTCGGCGATCTGCTCGGTGACGTGCGCCCAGATGTCGACCACCTTGTTATACCGCTCGCCGTTGGTGATCACGCCGTCCTGATACTGCTGCTCGACCTCCGTCACCTTGTGGCGCGCGTCGTCGATGAGCCGCCCCTTGGACGACGGGATGTGCATGTCGACGATGCCGATGCTGAGCCCGGACAGCGTGGCGTAGCGGAAGCCGATGTCCTTCAGCTCGTCGAGGAAGGCCACGGTGGCCTCGTTGCCGAGCTTGTTGTAGCACTCCGAGATGAGCTGGGCGATCTCCTTCTTCTTCAGCTCCTTGTTCACGAACCGGAGCGGCTCCGGCACGACGTCGTTCAGCAGCGCCCGCCCGACGGTGGTCTCGATGATGCCGCCGTTCCACCGCATGCGGATCCGCGCCTGCAGATCGACATCCTCGTTGTCGTACGCGATGCGCAGATCCTCGGGGTCGGCGAAGAGGCGATCCTCGCCCTTGGCGCCCGGGCGCTCCTTCGTCATGTAATAGATCCCGAAGACCATGTCCTGCGTGGGGACGGCCACCGGGGCGCCGTTGGACGGCGACAGGATGTTGTTCGCCGACAGCATCAGCACCTGCGCTTCCATCTGCGCTTCCATGGAGAGCGGGATGTGCACGGCCATCTGGTCGCCGTCGAAGTCGGCGTTGAACGCCGTGCAGACGAGGGGATGGATCTCGATCGCCTTGCCCTCGACGAGCAACGGCTCGAAGGCCTGGATGCCGAGCCGGTGGAGCGTCGGGGCGCGGTTGAGCAGGATCGGGTGCTCCTTGATGACCTCCTCGAGGATGTCCCAGACCTCCGGACGCTCCTTCTCCACGAACTTCTTGGCCGCCTTGATCGACGATGCGATGCCGCGCTCCTCGAGCTTGCGCAGGATGAACGGCTTGAACAGCTCGAGCGCCATCTTCTTGGGCAGGCCGCACTGATGCAGCTTCAGATACGGGCCCACGACGATGACCGATCGCCCGGAATAATCGACGCGCTTGCCGAGGAGATTCTGCCGGAAGCGCCCCTGCTTGCCCTTGAGCGTGTCGGACAGCGACTTGAGCGGACGGTTGTTGGGACCCGTGATGACCCGCCCGCGCCGGCCGTTGTCGAACAGCGCGTCGACCGCTTCCTGCAGCATGCGCTTCTCGTTCCGGATGATGATCTCCGGCGCCCGCAGCTCCATCAGGCGCTTCAGGCGGTTGTTCCGGTTGATCACCCGGCGGTACAGGTCGTTCAGGTCCGACGTGGCGAACCGGCCGCCATCGAGCGGGACCAGGGGGCGCAGCTCGGGCGGGATCACGGGCAGCACCTCGAGGATCATCCACTCGGGCTGGTTGCCCGACTTCAGGAACGCCTCCATGACCTTGAGGCGCTTGACGATCTTCTTCTTCTTCTGCGCGGACGTCTCCACGCTCATCTGGGCGCGCAGCTCGCGGGCGAGGATCTCGAGGTCCATCCCGCGGAGCATCTCGCGGATCGCCTCGGCCCCCATCCCCGCGCTGAAGGCGTCAGGCCCATGCTCCTCGCGGAGCTTGCGAACGCGGTCCACCGAGAGGAGGCTCTTCTTCTTGATCCCAGGGACCTTGCCGGGATCGACGACCACGTATTCCTCGAAGTACAGAATCTTCTCCAGCTCGCGCAGTGACATGTCCAGCAGCTGACCGATCCGCGAGGGCAAGCCCTTGAAGAACCAGACGTGGGACACCGGCGAGGCCAGCTCGATGTGTCCCATGCGCTCGCGCCGCACGCGCGCCCGCGTGACCTCCACCCCGCACTTGTCGCAGATGACGCCCGCGAACTTCATGCGCTTGTACTTGCCGCACGCGCACTCGTAGTCCTTGGTCGGCCCGAAGATCCGGGCGCAGAAGAGCCCGTCCCGCTCGGGTTTGAAGGTCCGGTAGTTGATGGTCTCGGGCTTCTTCACCTCGCCGTGCGACCAGTCGCGAATCTTCTGCGGCGCGGCCAGCTTGATCCGGATCGCGCCGAACGTCATGGGCTTCGGATGCCGATCGAGGAGCCCCCACAGATCCTTTACGGGTTTGTCCTCACGCACCAGACTGCCGAAAGGCCGGTCCGTCAACATTCTTCGGGTCTCCTTTAGGACGCCTTCTTGCCGTCCTTGGGAACGAGCTCCACGTCCAGGGCCAGGCTCTGCAACTCCTTCACGAGCACGTTGAACGACTCCGGTGTCCCGGGCTCGAGGAAGTTCTCCCCCTTCACGATGGCCTCGTAGATGCGGTTCCGTCCCTCCACGTCGTCGGACTTGACGGTGAGCATCTCCTGGAGCGTGTGGGCCGCGCCGTAGGCCTCGAGCGCCCACACCTCCATCTCGCCGAAGCGCTGCCCACCGAACTGCGCCTTGCCGCCGAGCGGTTGCTGGGTGACCAGGGAGTACGGGCCGATGGAGCGCGCGTGCATCTTGTCATCCACGAGGTGGGCGAGCTTGAGCATGTAGATCTCGCCCACCGTGACCTGTTGATGGAAGGCCTTGCCGGTCCGGCCGTCGTAGAGCTGCGTCTTGCCGCTCCGCGGCAGGCCCGCCTGCGTCAGATGGGTCGTGATCTCCTCCTCCGTCGCCCCGTCGAACACCGGGCTCGCAACCCAGAGGCCCAGCGCCTTGGCGGCCCAGCCGAGGTGGGTTTCGAGAATCTGGCCGACGTTCATGCGGGAGGGCACGCCGAGCGGATTGAGCACGATCTCCACGGGCGAGCCGTCGGGCAGGTACGGCATGTCCTCCTCGGGCAGGATCCGCGACACCACGCCCTTGTTGCCGTGGCGCCCCGCCATCTTGTCGCCGACCGACAGCTTGCGCTTCACGGCGACGTAGACCTTGACCATCTTGATCACGCCGGGCGGCAGATCGTCGCCCCGCCGCAACCGCCCGACCCGCTCCTCGAGCATGCGGTCGAAGAACGCGATCTGATCGTCCGCCAGACTCTCGATGCGCTTGATCGTGTCGGCCAGCCCCTCGTCTTCCTTGATCTTGATCTTCTTCAGCTCGTGCCACGAGAAGTTGTCGAGGTCGGGGCGATCGATGCGATCGCCCTTCTTGGACAGCCGATCCTTCTTGATCGGATCCATCAGATCGATGACGAGCGTCTTGCCCACCAGGAGATTCTTCAGCTTCTGGTCGCGCTCCATCTCGACCATGGCGATCTCGTCCTGGTAGTCCTTCTCGAGCCCGGCGACCTCCTCCTCCTCGATGGACTTGGCGCGGTCGTCCTTGTCCACGCCGCGCCGGGAGAACACGCGGACGTCCACCACCGTCCCCTCGATGCCGGGCGGCACGGTCAGCGACGTGTCCCGGACGTCGCCGGCCTTCTCGCCGAAGATCGCCCGCAAGAGCTTCTCTTCCGGCGTGAGCTGGGTCTCGCCCTTCGGCGTGATCTTGCCCACGAGGATGTCGCCAGCCTTGACCTTGGCGCCGATGCGCACGATGCCCGACTCGTCGAGATCCTTCAACGCTTCCTCGGACACGTTCGGGATGTCGCGGGTGACCTCTTCCTTGCCGAGCTTCGTGTCGCGCGCCTGGACCTCGAACTCCTCGATGTGAATCGAGGTGTATCGGTCGTCCTTGACGAGCCGCTCGGAGACGAGGATCGCGTCCTCGAAGTTGTAGCCGCCCCACGGCATGAACGCCACGAGCACGTTGCGGCCCAGGGCCAGCTCGCCCTGGTCGGTGGCCGGCCCGTCAGCGATGACGTCTCCGGCCTTCACCCGGTCGCTCTTCCGGACGATCGGCCGCTGGTTGATGCAGGTGTTCTGGTTCGAGCGCCGATACTTGGTCAGGTTGTAGATGTCGAGCGGCAGATCCTGGACGGGGTCCGCCTTCTTGGATCGCGTTTCCGCGCGCACCACGATGCGGTTGGCCGAGACGTATTCCACCACGCCCGGCCGCTTGGCGAGCACGACGGCTCCCGAGTCGCGCGCCACGATGTGCTCCATGCCGGTGCCGACGAGCGGCGCCTCGGGCTGGAGCAACGGGACGGCCTGCCGCTGCATGTTGGCGCCCATGAGCGCTCGGTTGGCGTCGTCGTTCTCGAGGAACGGCACCATCGCCGCCGCCACCGACACCAGCTGCTTCGGTGAGATGTCGATGAAATGCAACTCCTCCGGCGCCACCATCTTGTACTCGCCGCCCTTCCGGGCCGACACGCGCTGGGCCACGAAGCGTTCCGAGGGATCGAGCTCGGCATTCGCCTGGGCGATGACGTACTGCTCTTCCTCGAGCGCGGTCAAGTAGACGGGATCGCCCTCGACCACGCGCCCGCCCTCGACCTTCCGGTACGGTGTTTCGATGAAGCCGAACTCGTTGATCTGCGCGTAGGTCGACAGCGACGAGATCAGGCCGATGTTCGGCCCTTCCGGCGTCTCGATCGGGCAGATCCGCCCGTAGTGGGTCGGGTGCACGTCGCGGACCTCGAACCCCGCGCGCTCGCGACTCAATCCCCGCGGCCCCAGGGCCGACAGGCGGCGCTTGTGCGTCAGCTCGGCCAGCGGATTCGTCTGGTCCATGAACTGGCTGAGCTGGGACGACCCGAAGAACTCCTTCACCACGGCGGACACCGGCTTCGCGTTGATGAGATCGTGCGGCATCAGGTTCGTGATGTCGGAGATGGACATCCGCTCCTTGACCGCGCGCTCCATGCGCGTGAGCCCCACCCGGAACTGGTTCTCGAGCAGTTCGCCGACCGACCGGACCCGGCGGTTGCCGAGATGGTCGATGTCGTCCGTCGGCCGGCTGCCGAGCTTCACCTGGAGGAGATGCCGCACCACAGCCACGACGTCCTCGCTCCGGAGCGCCTTGATGTTGAGGTTGGCGCTGATCCCGAGCTTCTTGTTGATCATGAACCGGCCGACGCGGGCCAGGTCGTAGCGGCGCGGGTCCATGAACATCCCGCGGAACAGCGCGCGCGCCGAATCCACCGTGGGCGGATCACCCGGCCGCAGGCGCCGATAGATCTCGACGAGGGCCTCGTCGGGATTCTTGAAGTGGTCGCGGGACAGCGTCTCGTGGATCGACGCGTCCGTGCGGCCCGGCACCGGCGCCAGCACCTTGAACGGCGCGACCTTGCGCGCCATGACCTGCGCGAGCACGGTCGCGGTGATCTCCTGGTTGGTTTCGACGAGCACCTCGCCGGTCTCGGCGTCGACGACCTTGCCGCCCGTGCGCCGACCGACGAACTGGTCGGCCTTCACGGCGATCCGCGTCACCCCGGCCTCGACCAGCTTCTCGATCGTCCGGGGATTGAGCACCTTGCCCCCCTGCACCAGGACGTCCTTGCCGCGCGGCGCTTTGACGTCCTCGGAAACGCGGGTCCCGTTGTGGGCCTCGGGGTTGAGCTTGACCCAGGCCAGCCGGTCCTCGAAGGCCAGCACCTCCTCGTTCTCGTAGAACAGGCCGAGGATCTCCTCGTCGGACAGGATCACGCCCTTTTCGAGGAACCAGAACGCGCGCAGGAAGGCCGTCGCCAACATCTTTCGCCGCCGGTCGACCCGGACGTAGAGGATGTCGTTGGCGTCGAACTCGAACTCGACCCACGAGCCGCGGTACGGGATGACCCGGGCCGAGTGCAGGAGCTTGCCGGACGCGACCGTCTTGCCCTTGTCGTCGTCGAAGAAGACGCCCGCCGAGCGCTGGAGCTGCGACACCACGACACGTTCGGTCCCGTTGATGATGAACGTGCCCTTGTCGGTCATCAGCGGCAGCTCGCCGAGGTAGACCTCCTGCTCCCGCACTTCCCGGACCGTCTGGGTCTTCGTCTCCTTGTCGTTGTCGACGACCTTGAGGCGCAGCGTGACCTTGAGAGGAATCGCGAAGGTCATGCCGCGGTCATGGCACTCCTCCACCGTGTACTTCGGATCGCCGAAGTGATAGCTGTGGAATTCGAGCGTCGCGTTGCCGTTGTAGTCGGCGATGGGAAACACCGACCTGAACACGGCCTGCAGTCCCATCTCCTCCCGCCTCTCGGAGGCCACGTCCTTCTGCAGAAACTGCTCGTACGAATGTTGCTGGATCTCGATGAGGTTCGGGATCTCGACGATGGACGGGATCTTGCTGAAGTCCTTGCGGACCCTGCGCCCGCACGCGATAGTGCCTGCCATACATCCTCCGCGCCCCGGCCGATAGGGCTCGAATTCGACCAGCGTCGCGAGCGCGCCCGGGCAGGAGCCCCGGCGTCGTCCCGACGCGACACGTTGCGTCTCGTGGGGGCCCCACTGCGGCGAAGGCCCCCGGCCTCGGGTAGCGTGGCGTGGGACGGGCGCCTACTTCACTTCCACGGCCGCCCCTACCTCCTCGAGCTTCTTCTTCATGTCCGCCGCCTCGGCCTTCGCGATCTTCTCCTTCACCGGCTTGGGCGCCCCGTCCACGAGGTCCTTGGCCTCCTTGAGGCCGAGCCCGGTCAGCTCGCGCACGACCTTGATGACCTGGATCTTCTTGTCACCGGCCGCCGAGAGAATCACGTCGAACTCCGTCTGTTCCTCGGCGCTCGCTGCCGCCGCACCGCCGCCCGCGGCGGCCGGAGCCGCCACTGCCACCGCCGCCGCCGCAGAGACTCCCCACTTCTCCTGCAACCGCTTCGAGAGCTGGGCCGCCTCCAGCAGGGTCAGCGAGTCCAGCCGCTCGACGATTTCCTCGATGTTTGCCGCCATTGTCAGATGACCTCCTGTTCGTGCTCCGGGTTGTCCACTGTCATCCCTACTCCGAGGCCCCTTGTTGGCTCCTAGCCTCCAGCACGCGCACCAGCTCACGTTGAGGCCCCTCGAGGAGCGAGACGAGCTGGCTCATGGGTCCCTGCAGCGCCCCGACCAGCTGGGCGCGGAGGGCATCCTTCGACGGCAGATCCGCGAGCGCGCGGAACTCCGCGGGCTCGAGGAGCTTGCCCTCCACCATGCCCGCCTTGATCGCCAGGGCGGGGTTGGTCCTCGAAAACGCTTGGAGCGCCTTGGCCACGCCGACGGGGTCCTGCCGGGCGATCACGAGACCCGTGGGACCCTTGAGCTGAGCGGCGAGCGGGTCCAGCGCAGAATCCTTGACGGCGAGCCGCGCCAGGCGGTTCTTCACCACCTTGTATTCTGCAGCCGCGGCCTTCAGCTGTTTGCGGAGGTCGGAGAGCTGGCGAACGGTGAGGCCCCGATACTCGGTGAGCACCGCGGTGTTGGCGGTCCCCAGCCGCTCCTTCAGGGCCGCGATGCTCTCTGCCTTGGCTTGGGTCGGCACCGGTCGCGGTCTCCTATCGCTTGAACTGGTTGGCGATGCGCTGGGTGTCGACCTGGATCCCCGGCCCCATCGTCGACGACACCGTGATCGACCGGAGGTACTGGCCCTTCGAGGCCGACGGCTTCGCGCGCACGATGGCCTCCAGGAGCGCCATCGCATTGGCGATGAGTTGCTCGCTGGAGAACGACTTCTTGCCGACGGGAACGTGAACGTTGCCGGCCTTGTCGACGCGAAATTCGACCTTGCCGGCCTTGGCCTCCCTGACCGCCCGACCGACGTCGAAGGTCACGGTCCCGAGCTTGGGGTTCGGCATCAGGCCGCGCGGCCCCAGCACCTTGCCCAGCCGGCCGACCTGGCCCATGAGATCAGGCGTGGCCACGGCCGAATCGAAGTCCATCCACCCGCCCTGGATTCGCTCGACCAGGTCCTCCGCGCCGACCACGTCGGCGCCGGCCTCCCGCGCCTCGCGCTCTTTCTCGCCCTTGGCGAACACGGCCACCCGGACCGTCTTGCCGATCCCGTGCGGCAGCACGATGGCGCCGCGAACCATCTGATCCGCGTGCTTGGGGTCGACGCCGAGTCGCAGCGAGAGATCCACGCTCTCGTTGAACTTCACCCCGGGCAGCTTCTTGACGATCTCCAGCGCCTCCTCGACCGGATAGGCCTTGACCTCGTCGAAGAGCGCTCGAGCCGCCTTCTGCCGCTTCGTCATCACCGCCATCTCATTGTCCTCCGCGGAGTCGGGCCGTCGCGGCCCCTCGCTGTCCTAGACGACCTCGATCCCCATGCTGCGCGCGGTGCCTTCGACCGTGCGCATGGCTGACTCGATCGAATCGGTGTTCAGGTCGACCAGCTTGGTCTGGGCGATCTCCCGCACCTGGGCCCGCGTCACCTTGCCGATCTTGTCCTTGTGCGGGACCGCCGAGGCCTTGGCGATTCCAGCCGCGCGCTTGAGCAGGACGGCGGCCGGCGGCGTCTTGACGACGAACGTGAACGAACGATCCTGGTAGATCGTCACCACCACGGGCAGGATCAACCCCTCCTGCGAGCCGGTCTGGGCATTGAAGCCCTTGCAGAACTCCATGATGTTGACCCCGTGCTGGCCGAGCGCGGGCCCGACCGGGGGCGACGGGTTCGCCTTCCCCGCGGGGATCTGCAGCTTCACCATCGCCTGCACCTTCTTCGCCATGTCAGAGCCTTTCGACCTGGTAGTACTCGAGCTCGACCGACGTGAGCCGTCCGAAGATCGCGACCATCACCTTCAGCTTGCCGCGCTCGGGGTTGAGGTCGTCGATGCTTCCCTGGAAGTTCACGAACGGCCCCTCGATCACCCGGACCTTGTCCCCTTTCTGGAAGGTGGACTTGAGCTTCGGCTTCTCGGCGCCCTCCTCCATCTGCCTCAGGATGGCGTCGACTTCACCGGCCGGCAGGGCCACCGGCTTGGCGCCCGAGCCCACGAAGCCAGTGACCTTGGGCGTGGACCGCACGAGGTGCCACGTGTCGTCGGTCATGTCCATCTCGACCAGCAGGTAGCCGGGAAAGAACTTCTGCTCGGTCTCGATCTTCTTGCTCTTCCTGATCTCGCGGACCTTCTCGTTCGGCACCACGACCCGCCCGATCATGTCCGCCAGCCCGAAAATCTTGGCCCGCGACTCGATGGCCGCCGCCACCTTGTTCTCGAACCCCGAGTACGTATGGACGACGTACCACTGCTTGGTCGCCGTGCTGGCTTCGCTCATTTCAAGATCACCCCCACGACCTTCGAGAGCCCGACGTCCACGGCTCCCAGGTAGAGGGCGAGGACGACGACCACGACGAGCACGACGACCGTCGACCTCGCCACTTCCGCACGGCTCGGCCACGTGACGCGCCGGAACTCGGCCGCCATCTCGCGAAAGAACTGCTGGACCCGACTCAGAAATTCCATCCCCAGCCCACCTGTCGTCGTCCGCGTCGCCTCGTGCAATGGCAGGCGTGGAGGGATTCGAACCCCCATCCCCCGGATTTGGAGTCCGGTGCTCTAGCCGTTAGAGCTACACGCCTATTAGTCTTCGGAGGGGGCCTCGACAGCCCCACGCGCGTTGTTCGCCTTGCCTACTTCGACTCCTTGTGGTCCGTGTGCTTTCTGCAGAACTTGCAGAACTTCTTCACGCTCATGCGGTCGGGGTGCGTGCGCTTGTTCTTCGTGAGCGAATAGTTGCGCCGCTGGCAGCCGCTGCAGGCGAGCGAGACGATGTCGCGCATGACGTTAGTCCTGGATCTCCGCGACGACGCCGGCCCCCACCGTCCGCCCCCCCTCCCGGATCGCGAACCGCAGCTCCTTCTCCATCGCAATCGGCGTGATCAGCTCGATCGCCATCGTCACGTTGTCCCCCGGCATCACC
>Ga0187894_10004020_pt1 | contig 16054 bp, 12 predicted proteins | sample GBC1701081metaG_FD_136650 | JGI IMG/M metagenome (GOLD analysis project Ga0187894, IMG submission 136650) | White microbial mat communities from a lava cave in the Kipuka Kanohina Cave System on the Island of Hawaii, USA - GBC170108-1 metaG ... | reverse complement strand
GGCCTTGGTTGACCAGCTTGAAGAACGGCTCCGGCGTGGACACGCAGCCAAGATCGAAAAGTACCTTGTGCCAGAACCGCGCGTAGAGCAGGTGCAACACGGCGTGCTCCGTGCCGCCAACGTAGAGATTCACACCCGGCGTCTTGCTCGCCGGGTCCATCCAGTAGCGCTCCACTTCGGGTGCGACAAAAGCGTCCGGATTCCGCGCATCGAGATAACGCAGGTAATACCAGCAACTGCCCGCCCACTGCGGCATCGTATTCGTCTCGCGCCGCGAACCGTCCGGCAAATTCACCCAATCCTTCGCGCGCGCGAGTGGCGGCTGGCCATCGGGAGTGGGCTTATAGTCGTCCAGCGGCGGCGGCAACACGGGCAACGCGCTTTCTGGCAACATTTCGTGGTAAAGATTTCCTTGCGCGTCCTTCTTCCAAACAATCGGGAATGGCTCGCCCCAGTAACGCTGCCGGCTGAAGAGCCAATCGCGGAGTTTGTAGTTGATGGTCTTTTTGCCCAGCCCCGCCGCTTCGAGCCACGCGGTGATTTTCTTTTTGGCTTCGGCGGTGGGAAGACTGGTGATCGAAACTCCAGGTCCCGTGGAGTTAACCGCCGTTCCTTCATCAACGAAGCCCCGCCAGTCAGTCTTCGGATCAGGCGGCTGCACGACCTGCACGATCGGCAGGTTGAACTTCTGTGCGAACTCCAAGTCGCGCGCGTCATGCGCCGGAACTGCCATAATTGCCCCTGTGCCGTAGCTGGCCAGAACGTAGTCGGCGATCCAGATGGGAATTTTCTCGTTGTTAACGGGATTGATGGCATAAGCGCCGGTAAACACACCGGTCTTATCTTTCGCCAGTTCGGTGCGTTCGAGATCGCTCTTGCTCGCAGCGAATTGCTGATATTGCTTCACCGACTCGCGCTGTTCTGCCGTGGTGATCGTCGGCACCAATTTGTGTTCCGGCGATAGCACCATGTAAGTCGCGCCGAAGAGCGTATCGGGCCGGGTCGTGAATACCCGAATCTTCTCTGAGTGGCCATCCATCTGGAAATCCACCTCCGCGCCTTCGCTGCGCCCAATCCAATTCCGCTGCATCTCTTTCAACGAGTCGCTCCAGTCAATAGCATCGAGATCGTTGAGGAGTTTCTCCGCGTAAGCGGTGATGCGGAGCATCCATTGGCGCATCGGTTTGCGGACGACCGGGTGATCACCCACTTCGCTCTTGCCGTCGATGACTTCCTCGTTGGCCAGCACGGTGCCGAGCGCTTCGCACCACCAAACTGGCGCCTCGGTGACGAAAGCGAGCCGCTTTGAGTCCCGGAACGCGCGGCGTGCCGCATCGTCCTGTAACTCCACCGGGTATTTCAAAGTTTCGGTTGACTCGGCTCTGTTCGTCTCGGGATTGAACCACGAGTTGTAAAGCTTCAGGAAAATCCACTGCGTCCATTTGAAGTAATTCGGATCGGTCGTATCAACTTCGCGCGACCAATCGTAGCTGAAGCCGAGCGATTGAATCTGCCGTTTGAACGTCGTGAGGTTTTCTTCGGTCGTCTTGCGCGGGTGCTGGCCGGTCTTGATCGCGTATTGCTCGGCAGGCAGACCGAAGGCGTCCCAGCCCATAGGATGGAGCACGTGCCGGCCTTGCGCGCGTTGGTAGCGGGCGAGCATGTCCGTGGCCGTGTAGCCTTCCGGATGGCCGACGTGCAGTCCCGCACCGGATGGATACGGAAACATGTCGAGGATGTAGAACTTAGGCGGCAGGTCCGCGGCAGAAACAGTCTTGCCCTCCAGCCCATGACGCTGCGCGAAGGGATGACCGGCGGGCAGCGTCTCGCCCGGATTGAAGGCGCGGAACGCCTGGCCTTTTTCCCAGGCCTGCTGCCACTTCGGCTCGATCAAATGAAACGGATATTGCCTTCGCATCTGCGACATAAGACGCAAATCTTGGGCAAAGGCCGGGAGTGGAAGCAATGGCAGAGTTAGCGCCACGGCCCTCTTCAGTGGCGTTAGACGTCCTCGCCTAACATAGAGCCGATGCGTCCCGCCCAGCAGGAACGGGCTAGGCGCACACCGGAGCATTTGCCTTGAGCTTCCCGTTCCGGGCAGTAAGTGGCATGCCCTGCTGCAAGCGAGACATCTTCACCGCGGTGATACTTCCGAGATGCGCCACGACTTTCGTCGTGCCTTGGCCCAATCGACCGCGCTAGGGTTTACTCATGACTTCGCGGCAGAAATCCGAGCAACTGTTCGCGGAAGCGCTCAGGTTCATTCCCGGCGGAGTGAACTCTCCGGTGCGGGCCTTTCGCGCTGTCGGCGGGCAGCCCTTCTTCGTCAACCGCGCCAAGGGTTCGCGGGTGTTGGACGTGGACGGTAACGAGTACATCGACTATGTCTGCACTTGGGGCCCCGCGATCTTGGGGCACGCCCATCCAAAGATTATTCAAGCGGTGCAACGCGCTGCGGAACACGGAACCAGTTTTGGCATTCCGAATCCTGGCGAAGTCACGCTGGCCAAACTCATCTGTTCCGCGGTGCCGAGTGTGCAGAAAATCCGCCTCTGCAATTCCGGAACTGAAGCCACGATGTCGGCCATCCGTCTGGCGCGAGGTTTCACCAAACGCGACAAGATCATCAAGTTTGAGGGCTGCTATCACGGCCACGCGGATTCGTTGCTCGTGAAAGCGGGTTCAGGTGCGTTGACGTTTGGCCAGCCGGACAGCGCGGGCGTACCCGCGAGCTTCGTGCAGCACACCATTGCGCTTCCGTTTAATGATGTGGAAGCAGTCAAAACGGCCTTCGCGACCCATGGAAGGGAAATTGCCGGCATCATTCTCGAACCCGTGCCGGGCAACGCGGGATTGTATTTGCCCAAGCCTGGTTATTTGCAGTTCCTGCGCGAGATCACCTCGGCGCACGGCTCGTTGTTGATTTTCGATGAAGTGATGACCGGCTTCCGCTTATCCTTCGGCGGAGCACAAAAGCTCTTTGGCATCACACCGGATCTGAGTTGCTTCGGCAAAGTAATCGGCGGTGGCTTGCCTGTAGGCGCATTCGGCGGCCGCGCGGAGATTATGGATTGTCTGGCACCTCTCGGTCCCGTGTATCAGGCCGGGACTCTAAGCGGCAATCCCTTAGCCGTGGCAGCGGGCAACACAGCGTTGGAGGAACTGCAAAGCTCGAACGCCTACTGCCAGCTCGATGAGTTGGGCCAGCAACTCGCCGAAGGGATGAAGGGCGCAGCCAAGTCCGCCGGCGTGCCACTCCAGGTGAATAACATCGGCTCGATGTTCTGCGGCTATTTCACGGATGGCCCGGTGCATAATCTCGCCGACGCAATGCGCAGCGACCGCGCGCGATTCGCCAAGTTCTTTCACGGGATGCTGGAGCAAGGCGTCTATCTCGCGCCATCACAATTTGAAGCTGGCTTCCTTTCCACGTCTCACACGCGAGAGGACATCGGACGCACCATTCAGGCTGCGGCTAGCGTCATGCGTTCTCTGTAGTGGCTGAAGGCCGAGTGGAACTTGAAGGCTTTGCCGCTCGAACCTTGAGCTTAGACTTTGAACTTCGCTGCCTGGTCGGTATCTGGCGGGATAAGCGGCTTCATCCGCAAGCGAAACCATCCAGCCACCAAGCCCTGAGAAGGGCTGAATAGCCATGCCAGCGCGAATAGCAGCGTGCCCATGACGACCATGGCGCCGGCTGGAGAACATTCCAACGCCAGCCCCAGATGCACGCCCAACACCGAGCTGAGTGCCGCATGGAACACGCTCAAGAGAAGAATTACCGGTAGTCGCTGAGACAGTAGTGCCGCCGCGGCTCCGGGCAGGATTAGCATCGCAATCACCAAAATGGCACCGACGGACTCAAAGGCGCTCACGACCACAACCGAGAGCATCGCCATGAGGCTGTAATGCATGACCGTGGCATTGATGCCCAGAGAGAAGGCCAGCCCTGGATCAAATGAACTGACGAGCAGTTCTTTGTAGAACAGCGCGATTAATAGGACCACGACGATCGTCACACCTGCCATGCGCACAAGAGCGGGCGGGCCGAGAGTGAAACCTCCGAGCGACACATACGGAAAATCAAGAGCCACATTGTTAATCTCGCCGTAAAGCACGCATTCCTGGTCGAGGTCCACTTTGCTGGCAAACAAACTAATTAGGATCACTCCGATGGCGAAAAGACTCGAAAAGGTGATGCCGATGGCTGCGTCTTGTTTCACTCGGCTTTTCTTGTGAATGAGCTCGATGAGAATGGTCGTGACAATGCCGGCGGCCAGAGCGCCGAGAAACATGACGAGAGAATTCCGGCTGTGGACAAGCAGGAAGCCAATCGCCAACCCAGGAAGAATGCTGTGGCTAATGGCATCTCCGACCAGAGCCATCCGGCGCAGGATGAGATAATTTCCGACCAACCCGCAGGCGGTCGCTACGAAGAATCCCATGAGCATGACCCAGCCCTGGGTAGCCAAGTCTTGCGTCCACGGCGCGACGAAGACCCGGTGAAAGTCGAAAGTCGGAAATAGGGAAGTCATGCCCTTCTCCCATAGCCCACCGTGTCTTCGCTTCGTCCGGCTTGCGCACCACGTTGGCGCATATCAGCCAGTGATGGGATGCGTTTGCCGTGTGGGTCGGTGGTGGCGTAATCGAGGCGCTTTTCCAGTTGGCGCACGACTTCTTCCCCGAGGACATGCTCAATCTTCTCAGCATCCTCGTGGACGTGGTCGGCAGCGATATTGGCCGCGTGGGTCAAGTAAAGTTCCCATAGCCGATGATTACGCACGATGGCGCATGCTTGTTCCCAGCCGTCTGGCGTCAGGAAAATGACGTCGCCATCGTCGTGCAACGTGGCGAGACCGTGTTGCTTCAGTTCATAGGCTTGGCGGCGGGCATCATCTTCCGTCTCACGGCGGCGCTGGGCCAATTCGCGCAGTGAAACGCTGTCGCCTTCTCCCTCGCGGGTTTCCAAAACCTGGTATATGGCCTTGAGCGTGTTTTCGCGTTGCATCCGGCGTGACCGGGAATGTTGCCGCCACCAGCGCATCACAACGCCGTGGCGCGGACCGAACAAGAAAGCGAGTGCGAACACGACGCTTGCCGCCAACACCATGAAGGGACCCGTAGGCAGGCCCGGGCCAAGGAACGAAACGAACGCGCCCAACGCTCCTGCCGCCATGCCAAACGCCGAGGCGAGCATCAACATCCGGCTCATGCGGTCCGTCAACAGATAAGCTGCGGCTGCCGGCGTGATGAGCATGGCCGATACGAGCACGACTCCTACCGCCTGCAGCGCGATGACCACGGCAAACGCCAGCAACAGCATAAGTCCGTAATGAATGGCTTGAGCGGGGAAACCGGCCACGCGCGCAAAGCCGGAATCGAAGCTGGTCACCAAGAGTTCTTTATAGAAGATAGTGATCGCGGCTACGGCTAACGCGGTGATGATGGCCATCAACTTAATGTCATCCGCGCCAATCGCCGCCGCCTGCCCAAAGAGAAATTTGTCGATGCCGCTCTTGTTTCCCGTGGGCAGCCGCTGGATCATCGTCACTAGACACACGCCCACGGCGAAGAAAGAAGCCAGCACGAGACCAAGGGCGGTGTCTTCCTTGAGCCGAGTCGTTTGCTTGATCAGATGCACCACGATGGAACCCAACAGACCGGCAAGAGTCGCACCGACGAAAATGGCTATAGGATCTTTGGACATGTTCCAAAGAAAGCCAAGCGCGACGCCTGGCAACAGCGCGTGAGAAAGCGTGTCGCCGAACAAGGCCATCTTGCGCACGACGATAAAACTGCCGAGCAGCCCGCAAGTGATGCCGAGGAAGATTGATCCAAGCAGCGCGTAACGAACGGAAGGCTCCTGAAAGGTGAAGAACCGGAGTGCTTGTTCCAGCACGCTAGTTTCGGAAATATCTCCAATGCGCGCCGCGGTTGCAGGAAGGATGAAGAATCCATTGAACAAAACCAGCAACGTGATTTTTGGAATCCGATTCACCGTGCTCTCAATCAAGTTTTCTGCCTTACCGCTTCAGCAACTTCAGACAAGATAGTCAGCCGCCCGCCATAAGTCTTTTGCAACAACTCATGAGTAAACACCTCCTCCGTTGGCCCGAAAGCCACGACGCGCATGTTAAGCAGCAGCAGCATGTCGAAATAGTTACGGGCGGTGGGCAGATCATGATGCACCACCAGCAGCGTCTTCCCTTTGCTCCGTAATTCGTGAAGAAGATCGATGATGGCCGTCTCGGTGGCGGCATCCACGCCAGCGAACGGTTCATCCATGAAATACAAATCGCTCTCTTGCGCCAGCGCGCGGGCGAGAAAGACGCGCTGTTGCTGGCCACCACTCAAATTGGAGATCTGCCGGCTGGCGTAGGGCAGCATTTTTACTTTATCCAGGCACTCCCGCGCGACGTCGCGGTCGATGGAACTCGGCCGCTTGATCAAACCCAAGCGGCCATAACGTCCCATCAATACCACGTCCATGACGCTGACCGGAAAATCCCAATCTACGGATTCGCGCTGCGGCACGTAGCCGACTCGGCGAAGATTTTTTTTAACCGGCTCGCCAAAGACTTTTACCCATCCGCTGCTCACTGGGAGCAAACCCATCGCCGCTTTGATCAAAGTAGATTTGCCCGCGCCGTTCGGTCCCACGATACCGACGAGTTTGCCGCTCGGCACGGCGAGATCAATGCCCCAAAGAACGGGCTTCTTGTGATACGCCACCGTCAGATCGTGGACTTCGAGCGGTGGGTTTGCTGCGTTGCCGTTCCGCTCAGCGACGTTTTTTCTCGTTATGAGATTGGAAGTCATCGGTCTTCAAAATCGCCACGAGATGCCGAGAAAAGGGTTCACGTCGTCCGCCGATTGCGTCACTCCAATGTTAATACCTGCGTCGAGTTGAATATCGTCCGTCAGACTATAAGTGAAACCAACGTCGATCGTTCCCACCCAATCGTCCTCGTCCTCGGTGCTCACTTCGCTGAAGAATTCCACATAGCCACCTAGGTTTCCTACGATGTCATGACTGAACGTGATTGAGTTAACAAAACTAGGATGGTAACCGTCGCTCGCCTCGTCTCGAAGAAAGTCCAATTGTGTCATTAGGCCCATACCCCAGCCCGCTGGCAACGATACCGCCAGCGGCACGATGACGCCCCCCTCCACCGAATTATTACCGAGGTCATCTTGGTTCGTCGGCAGTTTCACATAAGGCATAACGGCCAGGGCCGTCGTCCCACCGTCATTGCCCCAGAGGTTGAACTTGAAACGCGGGATGATGTCTCCAAAGCCGCGGCTTTGGTCCACCGTTCCTGCGGCGTTGTTGTGAACTCGAACGTGGTTGTACGTTTCGAGGACCAATTGGAAATCAGCGCGATTCCATAGGCCCACCTTCAAATTCATTGGAGCAATGGAAACCGACTCGATGCTCACATTGCCTGGTTCTCCGTTGTAGCGATCATAAGCGTAGTTCAGCACGTCCATCTCAATCTGAAAATGGCCGGCATCAACCGTGTAAGGGCTTTCGGTCTTGTCTGGACGATCGGTGCTCATTTCGCGCATCAGCTCGTGCGGCGTGGGATTGAATAAATTGAACTGGCTCTTTTCAACGTCCGCCGCGGAGACGGCAACACCGAGTGAGGCTGCGCAAAGCACGTCAGTTGACAGCAGCAAACAGCGGCGCAACGGCGCACGGTGGAAGTCTTTCACTTCAGCGCCTCCACTATCGTCGTGAGGTTGTGTTTGATCATGCCTTCATAAGTCCCGAGATCGTAGCCGTTCTCGATTTGGCCAGGCGTGCCCATTGCGTCCGAGAACAGCTCACCGCCGATCTTTACCTTCGCATCTTCGCTGATGCGCTTGATCGTCGTGGGTGGCACGCTCGATTCAACGAAGATTGCCTTGACGTGGTTCTGTTTGATGAAGTCCACCAACTTGACCATGTCCGCTAAACTAGCTTCCGTCACGGTGGAGATGCCTTGCAAGCCGATGACTTTGAATCCGTAAGCGCGGCCAAAGTAGTTGTAGGCGTCGTGACTCGTCACCAGAATGCGTTTCTCCGAGGGCAATTCAGCTGCTTTCTTCAGCGACCAGTTGTGGAGATCCATCATCTTGGCCTGCACTTCCTGGCCACGCCGCTCGAAATAATCGCGATCGGCGGGCCTGAACTCACTCAACCCCTTCACCACCGTGCTTACACATAACGACCAGAGCGTGACATCGAACCAAACGTGCGGGTCGTAATGGCCCGCGAATTCCGGCGGCTCGAGTAGTTTTTCCTCGGCCACCGCCTCCGTGACGGGATAAACGAACTTTTTCACGCGGGCAAATTTGGCGAGTGTGTCCTGTAGTTTGCCCTCCAGCAGCAGTCCAGAGTAGAAAATCACTTCCGCGCGTTGCAACTTCGTGATGTCCGAAGCCGTGGCTTTGTAAAGATGCGGATCGACGCCGGCTCCCATCAAACCCTGCACCTCCACCCGATCGCCGCCCACTTGTTTCACGAGATCGCTCACCATGGTCACCGTGGTCGTGACCTGGATTTTCTTCTCCGCTCCGAAAGCCACGGCGCTAACCGCCAACCAGCCCGCCGCCAACATGTATTTCAAAGTGCGCATATTTGATCGCGATTTTTCAATGCCGTGGTCTCCGGCAATTCATGGCGCGGAAAGTGCCGCAAATGACTATTTGCGTCAACTAGAAAAGTTAGACATGTCTATCTTTAAGGTCGTGGTGCGTTAGATTGGGCCTTGAGGTCATGCCTCTTAGCTTGAAGCGATGGCGGCATAACCAAAGCCGCGGCCGAGATCGGAGCGCGGGTTTCAACCCGCTTCACTTGTGATCTTGTTTGATGGCGATGAAGGGGCGTGAACGCCGGGTTCCAGCAAAGGCCAAGACCTTATTCCTTCGGTGCTGTCGCCTGTTTCATCAGCGCTTCGGCGGCTTTCTTGAGTTCGCCTATGTTGAACTTTTCGGCGAGAGCCGTGAGCTTGTCGATCTTGAGGTCGCCCGCGACGTTGATGAAGACAGCTTCCTTGCGGATATCGAGCACGGTGACCACCACACCCTCAATGGCTTCTTTGCCACGGGATTTTAGGAAGATCCCAACGTCTTCCTTCTTCTCCTGGACGCTGACGATTTTTTGCCAACCGCCTGTTTCCAACTCACCGCGCACGGATTTCATCCTGGCGGCGACTTCCTCGCGGTTCTGATCGTCGAGTGCGACTACGTTGACGCGAATGGAGTGCAGCCCGCTCAAGGCCTCGGCTAGTTCCGGCTGGCCTTTGCCGGCTAACTGCGTCGCCATGGCAATGGTGTCGCTGCCCAGGTTGATCTCCACCAGTTCGCCGTTGGTGGGTTTAGTAAATTTGCCGAAGTTCACGAGCCCGGGCGGCTGATTGTCGGCGCGCAACGGGGCGCTGAAGAGAAGCAAGGCAGCGGTGAGAAGGCAGGTCTGGTGCAAATTTTCTTTCATAACGCAGAATGATCTTTGGTTGGTTTCGTTCCGGGCATTTGACCCAGCATTCAAGACAACCCGGCAGCCTGATCTCGAGTTGCAAGTAAATTCTCTCGGGTGCCAGAAAAGACTGAGGAAGGCATGGGCGATTTGTTCGCAAATCCGCGCTGCTCCCAAGAAGCGCTGGTGGATTCTACGGTGACTGCTGGACAGTGGTGACTTCGTTGACCTTGGCTGCAACCACCGTCTGCTTTTGTCCGCCGGGCCAGATAATCTCGATTTCGTCAAACTTGCCTGCGGAACCCAAGCCGATGGTGACGGGCAACTCGGATTGCGAAAGATAGCTGCGCGTCGGCATGACTTGACGGCTCAACACTTGCCCGCCGGTCTTCACGCGAATCCATGTTCCGATGGCGTCTCGATTTGATTTCGCGCCGACGAGTTTGAAACGCAGCCAGCGGTGGCTCAACGAGTGATCATTGCGAAGCAACACTGGAGTGCCTCCGGCTTGTGCCAGGACCACATCGAGATCGCCGTCGCCGTCGATGTCCGCAAAGGCGGAACCCCGGCCGACAATGGGTTTGAAAAGGTCCGCCCCTGTCTTTTCTACGCTTACGCTCATAAAGCAGGCGCCGCTTTGCAAGCCGCAGTTCCAGAACAACTGTGCAGGTTGCGCGTAGGTCTGACTCTTCTGGATTTTACCGATCTCTTCCTCCAAGTGCCCATTCGCCGTAAGCACGTCGAGCCGGCCATCGAGATCGTAGTCGAAAAAGAACAGACCGAACTTGAGCAGCAGCCGGCTGGCGGGGCCGATGCCTTCAGGAATAGCTTCATCAGTGAACAGGAGTGAGTCTTTCTGCGCCACGTAGAGCGCGGTCATTTCGTTGGCGAAGTTGCCGATGGCCACGGCCAGGGCGTCGTCGTTACGATATCGCGCGCTGTCGATGCCCATCGCGCCGCGAGTGTTGCCGGTAGCGTCGAACGCGATCCCGGACATCGCGCCAATCTCCTTGAACGTGCCGTCGCGCTGGTTGTGAAAGACGAAGTTCTGCACGGTATCGTTGGCGACGACGAAATCGATCCAGCCGTCATTGTCGAGATCCACGGGCGCGACACCTAGCGTTTTGGCAACCGGGACGCCGGTGCTTGGATTCTTGACTTGAACGCCACTGGCCTTTGACACATCCGTGAATTTGCCGCCGCCGTCGTTGCGATACAGGTAAGGGAACGTACCTTCAAAATTCATCGGCTGGCCATAAGCGCGGCCAACGCCCACGAGTTTGTAACCGACTTCCAGATCAATTTCTTTAGACCAGCGCACATAGTTGCCGACGAAAAGATCAATGTCGCCGTCGTTGTCGAAATCTACCCAAGCGCAGGCCGTTCCCCACGTATTAGTGGCACCGGCTAAACCCGCCTGGGCGGTTACATCCTTGAACTTTCCACTACTTTCATTGTGAAACAGCTTGTCCTCACCCACGGCGGAGATAAACACGTCCACGCGCCCGTCATTGTCATAGTCGCCCATGGCTGCGCCCATGCCGTAAAGTCTCACGTCCAGGCCGGAGCCTGCCGTGACATCGTCGAAGTGCCCCTTGCCGTCGTTGCGATACAAGGTCAGGGACGACTGAATGCGTTCCACGGCGCGCGTGTCCCAAGGCCAATGAGTGCCGCTGACGAAGAGCAAATCTTGATCGCCGTCGTTGTCGAAATCGAAAAACGCCACGCCACCGCCCATCGTTTCCGGCAAGAGCTTGTCGCCATAAGCGCCGTTAAAATGGACGAAATTGATTCCTGCTTCCCTGGTCACATCAGTGAATTTTATGGTTGGCACCTCGGCTTTAGGCCGTTCCGGAGCAGCGGGCGCAGAGAGCTGCGTCATTTTTTGTTCCGGCGATTTAGGCTTCGGCTTGAAAGCGAAGTAGAGTCCGCCAGCGATCGCGCCCAACACCAAAAGCGCGAGTGCCGATTTCTGGAAGGCACGACCGATCACTGAATCATCGGCATGAACTAGCTCTTCAGAATCATCAGGCGGACGTTGTTTCTGCTTATCGCTCATAGGAAAAGGGTTTGATTGCATTCCGAAAAATCACGTCGGCAAATTGCTCAAAGGGAAACCCAGCAACACCGCGGCATCCCGCATTCGCTTGTCGCCGGTGACCAAAGGCCAGTCTTGAGCCTGGTCGGCGCTGGCAAGGTGCAAGGCATCCAAAGATCGCAACGGCACTTTTGGGTGGCAGACTTCTAAAATGCGGTTCGCCCGCTTGAAGATCGCCGGCCCCATCGGCAGCAGCTCAATGAGATCGTCCATCACGTTGCGATCAAACCTCGCCCAAGCTCGATTGCGTTGATCCAAGGTCAAACTGCCGCCGCGTTCCTTTTGCAGCATCGCGGACCAAACTTCCGTGTAAGAAAGCACTGACGAACTGATCGCCTGACCGTCCACGAGCTTGCCGTAAAACTCACTGTCCTCCTCGCGAGTGAACAGTTTCACAAAAACGCAGGTGTCGAGATACATGTCTCAATCCAGGCGCCGTCGCTCTTCGTCACCGGAAAGGGAGAGGGAAGCCGGCACGAAGCCCTGCTCCAGCATCACCGCAGTGATCCTCTCCCCCTCCGGCGAAGAAACGCCGCGGGGCGTTGAAACGAACGAGTGTTCAGGCGCGGCCATCACGGTCTTCGCGAACAAGTTCTTCCGCCGGGAGTGCGCCGCGTTTGAGCGGCATCGAACGCAGAAGCTCCCAATCCGTCCGAAATGGCTGCCGCTTGGCGCGGACTGGGACTAGTTTGGCTTTGGGCAACCCATCGCTGGTAATGATCACTTCATTTCCGCGCGCTGCTTGTTCCAGCAGACTCGAAAGTTGGTCTTTCGCCGCGCGGACATTCACCACCAATTCGGTTTCTGCTAAAGCCGCCGCCGATTCTCGGAGCACGAGGGCTTCGCCTTTCACTGGCGGGTAATTGAACGTTTTCCTTTTCATGGCGGTCACTGTGGCCTCATGTGGCCACAGTGTCAAGCCCTAGTTCAAAAGCTTTTCTTCTCGGTTTCGATCTCGTTGCCGGCGGTCTTCAAATTGGTCTCCAGTTCCAAAGCACCGCGTCGCTGTAAATCATAGATTACGATGGCTTGCGCCGCGTGGTCGGCCGCTGGATTGGCGCGACGAGCTGCCGCGACGGCGTAATCTCGCGCGTTGTCATCCGGACGGTAACGCTCGTGCAACGCGCGGTGCGATGCCGCACGCTGCTCATCGCCGAGTTGTGCATAGATCAGCGCCAAGTTGTAATGCGCGGTGAGATTCTCCGAGTCCAGCGCGAGTGTCCGATGAAATTGATCGGCGGCTTGTTTCAACAACTCTTCTCGCGCGGCCTTGTTAGCGTCGCCGCGTTCGAGCTTGGATCGCTCAAACAATGTTTGCCCAAGTTCATTGATCACTTCGTAGTCCTTGCTGAAATCAAGGCCGCGCTTGTCGAGTTCGGGATAGCGATCCTCCAGCACACTGCGGAATTCGGTAATGGCCTTGTCAAGATAACCGTTTTGCTTGTTCACCAGGCCGTTCAACCACGCCACGGTCCAGCGGGGCGCGGACGGATCGAACCTGGCCGCGCGCTGCAACGCTCCGACCGTGTCGTCCAGCCGCCCTTCCTTGAAATAAACGCGAGCCAGATTGAGCGGTCCATCAGCATGACTGAGCCTCTCGACTTGCTCGAAGGCGTGCGCGGCTTGGATCAACTCGCCTTTCTCGCTGCCTTTGTCGCCTTTGAGGAACAAGCCGATACCGTAGTCGTTCCAGCGTTGCCATTCGGGAATCTCAGATTTGAGATTTGAAATTTGAGATGAAGCTCCTCCTTCAATCGGAAAAGTGATTCGGTCACTGGCCATGACCGTGATGGGCAGGTCGTTCGTAACCTGAAACGGCGCACCATTCGAGTAGCTCTGGCCAAACACGTAATTCATGTAGATCGTGTCAAACTTCCGGTAATTCACCTTCACCTCGACGGTCAAAGGCTCGGTCGCGTCCTCCGGCACCATGAAGCTGTAATGTATGACGTGCGCGGCGCCCGGCGGAATCTGATTGTTGTAAAGCGGTGTGAAAATGTCCTGCGGGTTGCGGCGGTCAACGCGGTTTCCATTCCGATCAAGCATGAAGACGTTGATGAAGTGCGCCCAAGGATCAACTTCCTGATGCGGCCCAAGACCGCCGCTGCGGCCAATGATTCGCCCGCCGGAACTCACCTTTGCGTCCACCCATAACTCGTTGGAATCGACGGTACCCTGAGTCAGCGGATGACCGAGCCGCAACGTGCGCACCACAGTTTCCAGCAAATATTTGTGATCGCGTTTTAACGTCGGCACCGCTGGACGGAGTGGGGCCGTCAGTTTGCCATCAATCGTGCCACCTTCCTTCACTCCGAAGATGTCCACGCGCACACTGCCCTTCAGAAAATCCTCGTGACGCTTGACGATCTCCGGCTCGCCGCGAATGTGAGCTATCCCCGTATTAGCCGCCGGGAACAGATGGTCGTGGATGAACCGCTTGGTGGTATTCGTGGGATTGAAATAGTTCGCGGCGAAATCGGCAGATTCTTTCAACGGCATATGGCAGCCATTGCAGTTTTGCTGCGCCTTCTCCGGATAATAAAAGCTCCGCGCGTTGTGTCCGGATACGCCGCTCAGGAGAAAAGTGTCGTAATGATTTTGCCCGCGGAGGAATTCTTTGTAGTGATTCACTTCCTTCGGAAGACTGACTTTGTGGCAGGTGGAGCAAAACTCCGCCGTGCGCATGAATGGCTTCAGGAAAGTCTTCTTGTGAAATTCCGGCTTCGCCTTGACTAACTGCTGATTCACATACTGCAGCAGCGCGTTCGTGCTGTAGGCGAAAGGATAGTGGATCGGTTCGTCGATGGTGTAATCCGCGTTCCCGATCGTGCTGTTGACATGCGTGATCGCGTGACATGCGGTGCAAGTGATGCCTGCTTGCGACGTGGGATGCTTCTCGACATCAAAGTTTGGGTCATCGAACGCGCCACTGAAAAACGGCACTACATCGTGGCAGCCGGCACACCAGCGGGACGCTTTCACATTGCCATCACGCTGGAGTGAAACTTGGCGCGTTTCCTTGATGCTGAACAAATACGGCTTGTTGTTAAATGAACTGAAGTGGTGCGCGCTGTGAAACCAGCCCTTGTAAGCATCCTCATGGCATTTTAGGCAGTAATCATCCATCATCAAGGTCCGCGCAGGGATGAAATTCCCCGAAGCCGTGCGAGCCATCGATGGTTCGAAATACTTTTTCCCCTCCACCGAACCCATCGTGTTCTTTTTCGGATGTAGCGAATGGGCAAACACCATTCCCACTACAACCACCACGACCGCCGCAGCCCAGCGCAATCCCACGGCCCACTTGATCCGCGGCCCCGCCAGCCGGTGCAACACGTACAGCCACACTGCTACGAAAGGCGTGATCACATGCGCCCAGTAGATCGGGTTGCGGAGGCGCGGGTCTTTGATGCTGAAAAAGTCGAATCGCATCAACGCCACTCCCGTGATCAGCAAAATCAGACTGGCAAAGAACAGGGCATAACCCACACGCACGGCGCGGCGATTGGGTCGGTTGTGGGCATTCTTGATGTGGATTGCCCCAAAGATCACCACGGGCAAAATCATCACCAATCCCAGCGCGAGGTGCGTGCCGAACATGACCATGTAAAACCAGTTTTGGTACGTTTGGTTCGGATCGCCCTTGAGCCATTCGAGGAACGTGATGGCCGACAGATACACCGAGTTGGCGCCTAGCAGCGCGAACAAGCCGAAGATGGACAACAAGAGGAGCCTCAGTTTCGGCCCCACGGCACGAACGTATTTCTGTTTGGGCGCTTGGCCTATGGGCGATTGATCGCTCGTCATCGCTTTTTTCTGGTTCAGATTAAGTTTGAGGCCAGTTTGACCCCAGATGGGAGCGTCGCGCAAACAAAACGGCCCGGCGATCTTTCAGGGGCGAATGGACCTTCAGGCGGGGTGAGTAGCAACCGTCTTTTGCCACTAACCGGATCGCCTAACTCCCGTTCGACGCGGCTTTTTGCTTCATGAATTTAAGCGCCATGATTGGAGCCAGCGCAGCCGAGAATAAAGTCATGCGCCACGTCTTCAAAGACTGCGGCAAGGATCAATGCCCAGCCCTGCATCAGGCTTTGCAACGTGGCGCAGATCAAGGCGTGGGCGCAGCGCAGCAGACATGTTCCTCGCACCAGCAGGCATTTCGCTAACAGTGTCGATTCTAACAACGTTAGTGCGATGGATCTTTTGCGCCGCATAGCAAGGTGATTTTCATTCTCGACACTGCGCGGGTGGCGCTCTAAACCAGCCGCAACTGTCCCAACGAACGACATGAGCTATGAATACCAGCGAATACCTTTTTCCCCATCGTCTCGAACGCCGTGACTTTCTGAAGATGACCGGTGCAGCCGCCGCGGCGCTGGCGTTGCCATCTGTTGGCCGTGCGGCTCAGAAAAAGGAACCTGTCCGCATCGGCTCCGGCTACTGGACTTATGAATGGGTCGAGGGCTGGGGCGAGCTGCCTGCGGGCATGAAATATG
>Ga0187894_10004019_pt1 | contig 16058 bp, 11 predicted proteins | sample GBC1701081metaG_FD_136650 | JGI IMG/M metagenome (GOLD analysis project Ga0187894, IMG submission 136650) | White microbial mat communities from a lava cave in the Kipuka Kanohina Cave System on the Island of Hawaii, USA - GBC170108-1 metaG ... | reverse complement strand
CTCGGTCGATGCGCACGCCATCACACCGCATGGCGTCTCGAACTCCGCGGTGTGTATGACTTCCATCGCGCGCGGAAAGTACCACGCGCATCGGAGGATTCTTGGCTCGTCTGCTCGTGACCGGCGGCGCGGGGTACATCGGCAGCCATGCGCTGCGCGCGCTGCTGCGCGCGGGACACGAGGCGGTCGTCATCGACGACCTGCGCGCCGGCCGCGCGGACTTCGCGCAGGGGGCAAAGCTGGTGGTCGCGGACATCGGCGATCGCGCGGCGCTCGCGCGGCTGTTTCGCGAGCACGGCCCGATCGACGGCGTGCTGCACTTCGCGGCGTCGCTCTCGGTCGCGGAATCGGTCGCGAAGCCGCTGCTCTACTACCACAACAACGTCGTCGGCAGCGCGAACCTGATCGCCGAGTGCCTCGCGCACGGCGTGCGCGCGTTCGTGCTCTCCTCGAGCGCCGCGACCTACGGCCACCCCGAGCAGCAGCCGATCGCCGAGACGGCGCCGCAGCAGCCGATCAACCCCTACGGCGCGAGCAAGCTGATGGTCGAGCGCATGCTCGCCGACGTCGAGCGCGCGCACGGCCTGCGCTGGGCCGCGCTGCGTTACTTCAACGCCTGCGGCGCCGATCCGGACGGCGGCATCGGCGAGTGCCACGAGCCCGAGATCCACCTGATCCCGGTCGCGCTCGAGGCGGCCGCGGGGCTGCGCCCGAAGCTCTCGCTCTACGGCACCGACTACCCGACGCCCGACGGAAGCTGCGTGCGCGATTACATCCACGTCACCGATCTGGCAGACGCGCACCTGCGCTCGATCGAGGCGCTGTTATCAGGGAAACCGGGCGGCGGGTTCAACCTCGGCAGCGGCGTCGGCCGCAGCAACCGCGAGGTGATCGAGGGCGTCGGCCGCGCGATCGGGAGGCCCGTGCCTTTCGAAGAAGCGGCGCGCCGTCCGGGCGATCCGCCGATTCTGGTCGCCGACGCGGCGCGCTTCATGCGCGAATTCGCGTGGCGGCCGCGCCATTCGGATCTCGACACGATCGTGCGCACGGCCTGGGCCTGGCTGCGTGCGTGGAAGGGATTGCGCTGAGCGGCCTCGTCAGTGCGCCGCGGCGATGCGCCTCGAAGGTCGATTCCAGAAGTCGAACGGGCCCATCGAAATGCCGCGCTGAAAGCCAGCCGCCACGAGCTGCGCGGCGCGGGCTTCGTCCTCGCGCCGCAACCACGCGCCCGTCACGTCGAGCTCGTCGAGCGCCGCCGAGAATCGCGACCAGTCGCACGGCGCCTGCTCGGCTGGAAAGTGCCAGCACGCGAGGCCCGGGTCCGCGCGGTAGCGATCGAGCGCGTAGGGCACCGGCCGACTGAGTGGCCCCGCAATCAGCGGCCGCCGATCGAAGATCTGGAAATAGAAGGGCTCCGCGATGTGATTCGCGCGCGCAAGCACGAGGCCCTCGCGCGGCAAGTCCCGTGGAACGGCCGGCAGCGGCCGCGCGTGCACGACGATTCCGTAGTCGAGCGCGATCAGCGCGAGCAGCGCCGCGCCGCTGAAGCGGCCGAGAGCTCTGCTCAGGAAGCGCGGCGGCGAAGCAGCAAAGAATGCGACGCCAGCGGCGATCGCGAGGTAGACGATCGCCATGTAACGGCCCGGCTGCGCGACGGCGGCGAGCACCGGCAGCTTCGCGAACAACAATCCGGGCAGCGGGACGCGGTGGCCGAGGACGCGCACGTACTCGCGATTCTCGATCAGGAAGGGACCGAGCGAGATCACGAGAAAGAAGGCCAGCAAGCCGAGGCACAGCCGCGCTGCCTGCGAGGCGCGTGCGCGCACGAGGCCGGCCAGCGCGAGCGGGAACACGGCCAGACCGACGTAACAAGTGAGATCGTACTGCCTGAGCTCGCTCGAAAACCCCAGCCTGTCGATCCATGCCGCGTGGATCGAAGTCGGGTGGAATGGAAGCAGGTAGCAGAGCGGCTCCGGAAAAAAGCTCGAGGAGGGCGGCCGCGCCGGCGGGCTGAGGTCGAAGTGGGTCGCGTAGTACACCACGACCGCGACGTACGGAGCCACCGCCAGCGCGCTCGGCCAGCTCGCGCGCACGACGCCGCGCAGCGTCGCGAAGGACGGAGCACACGCGAGGCGCCACAGCCCGATGCCGAGCGCGAGGTTCACCGCGAAGATCGACAGGTGCTCGGAGGTGAACACCAGCGCCGCGCTCGTCGCTGCGAGCCACCAGCGGGCGCCGCGCAGCGCGAGCTCCCGAGGCTCGGTCGCGCGGATCAGCGCGGCCGCGAACAGACCCAACAGGCCGACCGGCAGCATGTTCAGCCAGCCGGCGTCGAGCTTTCCGGTCGTGAATGGCGCGAGCATCAAGACTGCGCCGCCCAGCCAGGCTGCGCGCCTCGCGCCGGGCAGCGCGCGGCAGAACGCGTAGCCACCGATGCCCGCGAGCAGCATCGCCGAGAGCGCCTCCAGGTTGAAGGCGAGCGTCGGGCCTAACAGCTTTGCCAGCCCCGCGCCGAGCGTCGAGGGCAACAGCGCCAGCGTGTGAAACACGAGCGGCGCGCCATACGGCGCATACACCAGGTCGCTGAAGTACGGGTTCTCGCCCGCGAGCACCGTGCGCCCCGCCCACCAGAGGTCCCACAGGAAGACGAAGCGATCCGACCCCCGCGCGATCGTTTCGTCGGCGAGCCGCGGCAGCACGGGCGCGATCAGCGCGCCGAGCATCGCGACGTAGAGCGCAAGCGCCGCGCAGGCATCCCTCAGCGCGCTCGATCGCTGCTTGGCTCCCGGCGTTTCCATGCGCTTCATGGCGCGCCTTCAGGCCGAGGCCGAGCGCGCGCCTCCCTCGCGCCGATGCAGCGCGTCCTGCAGCCGATTCTCCAGCACCGTCGCCGAGCTCTCGCCGGTGACGAGGTTGCGCAGCGTGCGCCACACGCGCGCGGGCCGTAGCAAGTAGCCGAGCGTGTAGTTCGCGAGCATGAAAACCAGCCGCAGGCTGGCCAGCTCGAGCGGCGAGAGGTTCCGGTTCGTCACGCCGCGTGGGCGCAGGTTCGAGAACTTGCCGTTGAACGAGACGAGCTGCAGGAAGTACTCGTCGTTCAGCTTCACGCGGCCGTCTGCGAGCAGCTCGCGGAAGATCTCGGTGCCCGGGTAGGCCGAGAAGATGAAGTACGGCACTTCGTCGACGCCGAGGATCGCCATGCGCAGCCCGAAGAAGAGCGTGTCGAACACGTCGCGCCGCGTTTCGTGCGGGAAGCCGATGATCAGGTTCGTGCGCAACACGATGCCCTGCGCGCGCGCCTTGCGGATCGAGGCCACCATGCGATCGAGGTGAACGCGCTTCTTGATCTTCTTCAGCGTCCGCTCGGAGCCGCTCTCCGGCGCGTACGCGAGGTACTCGCAGCCGGTTTGCTTGAGCAGCGCGAGCACCTCCTCGTCGAGCGCCTCGCTGCGCGTCCCGCTCGGCAGCGACCAGCGCACGCGCACGCCGGCAGCCTTCAGCTTCTGGCAGAACTCGATCGTGAAGTCGCGTCGTACGAACGCGGTCAGGTCGTAGAGTTGCAGCGACGTGATCGCGTATTTCTCGACGTAGTGCTTGATCTCGGCGACGACGTCGTCGACCTCGCGCATCACGTAGCGCGTGGTCCACATCTGCGGGCTCGAGCAGAAGGTGCATTGATAAGGACAGCCGCGCGTCGCGAGGATCGGCATGTCGCGGCCGGTGCGGACTCCGTAGGATTTGCCGGCTCGCCAGAAGGCTTCGAGGTAGCCCTCGGGCCACCACGGCCACGGCACGTTGCGCGCGTCGCGGATGCGCGGGAGGCCGCCGTTGTTACGGAAGACGCCGTCGCTCGTCAGGTAGGCGACCCCGTCGACGCCGCGCCACTCGCCCTCGCCGAAAGCCTCGAGCAGCTCGTAGAAGGTGTGCTCGCCCTCGCCCTTCACGATCGCGTCGAGCTCGGGGCAATCGCGCAGGCTGTATTCGGGCAACGCGGTGAAGTGCTCGCCGCCGCCGACGATCAACGCAGCAGGGAAGCGCCCCCGCAGCGCGCGGATCAGCTCGCGCACCAGCACCCACTCCGCGGAGAACATGCAGCTGACGCCGATCACGCGCGTCTCCGCCGGAACCGCGGCGACCACTTCGCTGAGCGGAACGCCCTGGATCTGATAGCCGGGCAGCTCGGGGATCGGGTGGATCTGGTTGAGCGCCAGCGCCGCGCCGTCGACCAGCGCCGTCGGATACCCGAACTGCCGGATGTAGCCGGCGACATACGCGCAGCCCAGCGAAGGCACCACTTCGTTGTTGAACGCTCCCTCGCGCGAGATCAGCGGCGCGCGAACGAAGCTGACGAAAGGCTTAGGCGGCGGGGGCTGAGGCATGACTTCCCCGAGAGAGTGCCTCGGCGCGCGCTTGGGTGGCGCGCGGAGCTGCGCCGATGCGCGACGCGAAGGTCGCCGTCGCATAGCGCTCGGCTATCGCATGCAGCGTGCGCCGCAGCAGCGCGAGCTTCGCGTCCAGCGGGACGCCCATCCCGGGATGTGGCGCGATCCGCACATCGAGGCCGTCTTCGGCGAGTCCGAGCGCGTCGACGGCATGCAGCGGGTAGGACAGCTCGTGCCCTTCGCGCGCGAGCCGATCGAGCGCGCGGGCGAAACGCGCGTCGCCGAACCCGTAGCGAAGCGTGTGGTAGATCGGGAAGCGCAGCGTGCGGGTCACGCTCACTGGGAACTCGCGGAGCTCACTGGCCCGCAACGAGCTCGGCGCGCGCGGCGCGAACCAGCTGCGCACGCCGAGCGCCGTTCGCCGACGCGCACGACTGCGCAGCCAGAGCGCAGCGGCGGCAACACCGAGCAGCGGCGACGGAAAGGACGAGGCGTCGTAGCGGTAGCCCGCCTCGAGCAGCGCATCGGGGAGACAGGCCGGGCCATGCCAGCCGGGTGAGCGAAAGCCGACGACGTGCGCACCCGACGCCTGCTCGAGGCGGCCCTTCGACTCGCGCAGCTCGCGCGCGACGTCGCTCGGAGGAAGCTGCCGCCAGGCCGCGGGATGGGTGGCGGTGTGGCTCGCGATCTCGTGCCCCGCGGCGACAGCTTCACGCAACAAGCCCGCAACTCGCTCGGCATCGCGCGCGATCCAGAAGAACGTCGCGCGCACGTCCGCCTCCGCGAGCAGCGTCAGGATGCGCGGAAGCGCGCGCGCGTAGACCGCGCTGTCGGCCGGAGCCGCCTCGACTCCGTACCCCGCGAGGTGTGCATCGATCGTGTCGACGTCGACGCTGATCGTCGCCGACGGATGAACGCGAGGATTCTCTGACACGGGGGGTGAGTCTCTGGACACTGGAAGGGGTGACACACATCACGGGAATGCGGCACTCCGCCGCGCTCAATGCGCCGAGCGCCACCAGGGAGCGCTCGAGCTAGGCCGCGGAGTCTCCCGGCATTCTGCAGGAGATTCGGTGGATCTGGCGATTCTCGGCGGCGGGATTTCGGGTCTCGCGAGCGCTCGCCGGCTGCTCCAGTGCGGAAACCGCGTGACGCTCTACGAGGCGGACGATCGCCTCGGCGGCCTCGGCGGCACGTTCTCTCACGACGGCATCGAGCTCGAGAAGTTCTATCACTGCATGCTGCCGACGGACGGCGCGCTGCTCGCGCACGTCGCGGAGCTCGGCCTCGCGCCGCGCATGGTTTGGTCGCGAACCGGAATGGGTTTTCGCGTGCGCGAGACGACCTACCCGCTCGACACGCCGCTCGACCTGCTCCGTTTTTCGCCGCTGCGCTGGCGCGACCGGATTCGGCTCGGGCTGCTCGCCGTGCAGGCGCGCCTCGTCGGGACGAGGCCGGCGCTCGACGACGTCACCGCGGCGGAGTTCGTGCGGCGGACCGTCGGTGCGCGGGCGTTCGAGCTGATCTGGAAGCCGCTGCTCGCCGCGAAGATTGGCGACCACTACCCGGCGCTACCCGCGCTCTGGCTCACGACGCGGCTGCATCGCGAGAAGAACGTCGAGCGCGAGCGCAAGGGCTGCCTGCTGGGCGGCTACGGCGAGCTGGTCGACGCGTTCGCGAGCGACCTGATCGCTCGGGGCGCGGCGCTGCACACGAAGAGCGGCATCGTGGCGCTCACGCGCGAGGCCGACGGCATGCGCCTCGCGCTGCGCGACGGCCGCAGCGCGAAGCACGACGCCGTGGTCGCGACGCTGCCGCTGCCGGCGCTGCAGCGCATCGCCGCGGGCTGCGAGCTGCCCGCTGCGGTCGCCGATCTCTCGCTCGATTATCAGGGCGTGATCAGCGCGGTATTCCTGACCGAGCGTGCGCTGACGCCTCATTACTGGGCGCCCTGGGTCGATTGCGGAACGACTTCTCAGGGACTGGTCGCGATGTCGAACGTCGTGCCGCTCGCGCAGACGCGCGGGCTGCACGTGCACTATCTGGTGAACTACACGCACCGCACCAGCGCGCTGTATGCGCTGCCCGACGCGGAGCTGCTCGCGCGCTACGAGGCCGACCTGCTGCGCGTGCATCCGGACGCGCGCGGCGCGATCGCGGGCCGCCACTTGTTCCGCGCGCCGTTTGTCGAACCGATGTGGACGGTCGGCTACGCGAAGCGCAGGCCGCCGCACGTGGTGCTGCCCGGCCGCCTCTACCTCGCCAGCACCGCGCAGCTCTATCCGCGCGTGAACTCGTGGAACGCGTGCTGCGAGATGGTCGACGAGATGGCGGACGAGGTCGCGGCCGACCTCGCGGGAGCGCGCGCGTGATCCGCGTGATGTTGTGCGCGTACAACGAGCGGCCGGACCTGCACCGGCTGCTGCTGCGCATCGCCGACACGCTGAAGCCGCACGGCGAGCCGTGGTCGGTGCTGCTCGTCGACGACGGCAGCACGGACGGCACGAGCGACGAGGCGCGCCGCGCCGAGCGGGAGCTCGCGGGCGCGCTGCGTCTCGACGTCGTACGCCACGCGCGCAACGCCGGCCTCGGCGCGGCGCTGCGCACCGGCTTCGCGTGGCTGCGCGATCACGCCGGCGACGACGACGTGATCGTCACGCTCGACGCGGACAACACGCACCCGCCCGAGCAGATCCCGCAGCTGCTCGCGGCGCTCGGCGCGCAGCACGAGCTCGCGATCGCATCGCGCTATCAGGCCGGCGCGACGATCGCCGGCGTGCCCGCGTATCGCGCGGCGCTCTCCGACGTCGCTGGCGCGGTGCTGCGCAACGTGCTGCCGATTCCCGGCGTGCGCGAGTACACCTGCTGCTTCCGCGCGTATCGAATGAGCCTGTTGCGGCGCGCGTTCGCCGCGTATGGCGACGGCTTCATCGCGGAAGGCGGTTTCGCGGCCGTCTCCGACATCTTGTTACGGCTGCGGCCGCTCGGTGTGCGCGCCATCGAGATCCCGATCCGGCTCGACTACGCGGGCCGCGTAGGCGCGAGCAAGATGCGCGCGATTCCGACTGCGCTGCGCACGCTGCGCTTCGCGCTGCGGCGACGTCTCGAGCAGAGCTTCAGCGCGAGACCGGCATGAGCGTCGCGCTGGTCGTCGGCACGCGGCCCGAGGTCGTGAAGATGGCGCCGGTGATCCGCGCCTGTCGCGAGCAGCGCGTAGACGCATTCGTGCTGCACACCGGCCAGCACTACGACTGGCAGCTCGATGGCCTGTTTTTCGCGCAGCTCGAGCTGGCGCCGCCAGACGTGCGCCTCGAGATTCGCGGCGGCGCGCGCGACGAGCAGCTGGCGCGCACCCGCGAAAGCGTGCGCGCACAGCTGGCGGCGCGGGGCGCCCGCGTGGTCGTCGTGCAAGGCGACACGAACTCCACGCTCGGCGCGGCGCTCGGCGGGCGCGACGCCGGCGTTCCGGTCGTCCACGTCGAGGCTGGCCTGCGCTGCGGCGATCTGCGCATGGCCGAAGAGCACAACCGCCGCGAATGCGATGCGTTCGCAGCACTGCTCTGCGCGCCGACCGAGCTCTCCCGCAGCAACCTCCTGATGGAGAATGCGCCGGGCCGCATCGTCGTCACCGGCAACACGGTGGTCGACGAGCTCTACCGGCAGCTGGCGCGGCCGATCCACCGCGAGCTCGCGGCTTTCGGCCTCGCGCCAAAGCGGTACCTGCTCGCGACCGTGCATCGCCGCGAGACGGTCGAGAGCGACGCGGCGCTGCGCGAGGTGTTCCATGGCCTCGAGTTGGCGGCGCAGCTCACGGGCCTGCCGGTGATCGCGCCGCTGCATCCGCGAACGCGACAGCGCCTCGCCGAGCTCGGCTTTGTGCCGAGCGCGCGCGTGCGGACGATCCCGCCCGCGGGTTACCACGAATTCCTCACGCTGCAGCTCCACGCCGCGCTCGTGCTCACGGATTCGGGCGGCGTGCAGGAAGAGGCATGCGTGTTAGGGGTTCCGTGCGTGGTGCTGCGCGAGACGACGGAACGGCCCGAAGCGGTACAGGTCGGCGCCGCGCGCATCGCAGGCGTGCACAGCGCGGAGATACTGGCCGCTTCGCGTGCGCTGCTCGGAGCGACGGCGGCGTGGGAGAACCCGTTCGGCGACGGCAAGGCCGGCGAACGCATCGCTCAGCTCGTGGGGGAGCTAGTGGCCTGAGCCACAATCGCGGGCCGCGGTGCCAGTGCGCGCGAGCGACGGTGCGCGCGGGGCGGAGGGGTCGCGACTCCGGGCCCTTGTAGCGGAGGCGTGCCGCGTCGGTGGAGGCGGTGCGCGCGCTCACGGCGTGCTCTCGCGCTCCAAACGCGATTCGTGCCGCGGTGGTGTGCGGCGCTCATGGTTTTGACCGGGCCCTCCGCTGCGACGCCGCTCCGCCCCGCGCGCACCGTCGCTCGCGGTCGGTGGTGCACGCCGTCGGCCACGTTTCTCTTTGACGCGGTGACGCCGTCGCGCCATCGAGGCGCGCCGGCGTCACTTTCGTGGTCGGTGGCACATCACGCGCAGTCGACAAGCGTGCAGTCGCAGGTCCAAAAAAGAGACCTAATGCCCTGGCTGTGCCGAAGAGTGCCGCCAGCGCGCCTCGATGGCGCGCTGGCGGCACCGCATTCTAAGGAACACGTGCCAATCGCCTGCACACCTGTGACCGCGAGCGCGGGGGCGCGCGGGCCGGGCGGCGTCGCAGCGGAGGGCCCGGTAACAGCCGTGTGCGCCGCACACCGCCGACTCACGAATCACGTTTGGAGCGCGAGAGCACGCCATGCGCGTACGCACCGCCTCCACCGACGCCGCACACCTCCGCTACAAGGGCCCGAAGTCGCGACCCCCCGGCCCGCGCGCCCCCGCGCGAGCGCGTACACCGCCCGGGCGCTCAGCCCTCGTCGGAGCCTTCCCGCAGCCCGAGCCGCTTCACCATCTTCTGGAGCGACTGGCGCGGAATGCCGAGCTTCTCTGCGGCACGCGTGACGTTGCCCGCGCTCTTCAGCGCCTCCTGGATCATCGCCGCCTTGAGCGCCTCGAGCGCACGGTTCAGGTTAGCCTCGGCGGGCAGCACGATGCCCTTGGCGTCTTGCGCCGGCGTTGGGCCGCGCACGTGCTCGGAGAGCATCTCCGCGCCGATCGTCTTCTCGTCGCCGGCGAGCGCGACCGCGCGCTGCACCTCGTTCTCGAGCTCGCGGACGTTGCCGGCCCACTGATGCGCGCACAGGCGATCCATCGCAGCGTTCGTGAAGCCGTCGAGCGTGCGGCGCATCTTGGCGTTGGCGCGATCGAGGAAGTGATGCGCGAGCGCGGGAATGTCCTCGCGGCGCTCGCGCAGCGCGGGCAGCCGAATCTCGACGACGCGCAGCCGGTAGAACAGGTCCTCGCGGAAGCGGCCTTGCTCGACCAGCCGAGTCAGATCGCGATTCGTCGCGGCGACGATGCGCACGTCGACGCGCTTGGTCTCCGAGGAACCGAGCGCGCGAATCTCACCGTCCTGCAGCACCCGTAACAAGCGTACCTGCATGCCCGGCTCGGTCTCACCGATCTCGTCGAGGAAGATCGTGCCGCCGTCGGCGATCTCGAACAGCCCCTTCTTGTCGGCGTGCGCGCCGGTGAACGCGCCGCGCTTGTGCCCGAACAGCTCGCTCTCGAGCAGCGTGTCGGGCAGCGCGCCGCAATTCTGAGCGACGAAGCGGTGCTCCTTGCGCGAGCCGGCATAATGGATCGCGCGCGCGACCAAGTCCTTGCCGGTGCCGGTCTCGCCCGTGACGAGGACCGTCGCGTCGGTCTGCGCGACCTTCTGCATCACGTCGAACACCCGCTGCATGCTCGGGCTCGCGCCGATCAGCTGATCGAACGCGTAGCTGCGCTGGACCTGGCGGCGCAGGAACAGGTTTTCGGCCCGCAGCTTCTCGTTCGCGATCGCGAGCGCGCCGGCGAGCTGCGCGTTCTCGGCCGTCAGCCGGTAGGCGTCGAGCGCGTGCTTCACGTCGAGCCGCAGCTGATCCGGCTCCCAGGGCTTCTGGATGTAGCGATAGATCTTGCCGTCGTTGATCGCGTGGATGATCGCGTTCACGTCGGCGTAGCCGGTGAGCATCATGCGCACCGCGCGCGGCTGGAGCGCGACCGCACGCTCGAGCAGCTCCGCGCCGCTCGTCTGCGGCATCACCTGGTCCGCGATGATCAGCGAGACCTCTTCGCGCTCGAGCACCTCGAGCGCTGCGCGCGCGGAGAGCGCGGTGAGCACGCGGTAGTCGTCGCCGAGCGTCAGCTCGATCGACTCGAGGATCGCCGGCTCGTCGTCCACGACCAGGATCGTGTACGGATGCGCGCCCGGCTCCTGGCGCGCGCCGGCGATGACGTTCTCAGGATCCGACATGACGCGCTCGCGCAGGCTAGGCGTCGCGAGTCATCAGGGCAAAGTGCGAGGCCAGGAACGATCGCGGACGAGGCCCAGCGCCGGTCGCACGCGCGCTCGCGCCCGCAAGCCGACCCGCGCGAGCGCCAGCTCGCGCAGTCGGCGCGCAGCGAGCCGGTCCCTTGCAAGATCGCCGGACTAACTCAGCTGAGGCGAGCGAAGCTCGAGACAGACCGGCGAGCGGAGCTCGAAAAAGCTCGAAAGAGAAGAGGCCGGCGCCTCGCGGCACCGGCCTCCTCGTTGCTGGGTCGCGACTAGCGCGTGCGCCTTCGGCCCGTCGATTTCTTCGCGGCCTTGCGGCGCGTTCCCTTGCCGCGGCGCACCATCTTCGCGCGCGAGACGTCGCCGTCCTTGTCGATGAAGTAGAGGTATCCCTCTTCCTTCTGGACGCCGACCTTGGCGACGACCTGCGTCGTCCCCTTGCGTGCCTTGCCACCCCCTTCGGCGCGGCGCACGCGGCTCACGTTGCCTCGGCGATCGAGGTAGTAGAGCCAGTCCTTCTCACGCTTGATGCCCGCTTTCGCGACCTTTGCTGCGGCCATGAGGCCCCCCTTGTTTGTTCGGGACACGCCCGGCGTTCACGGGAAAGCCGCGCGCTACTGGAGGAAAGCCGCACGTGGCCGGGGATCGGCGCCGCGTCCGACGGCGAGCATCATTCCCCCCGTCGGAGAGCGTGTCAATAGGATACGCGGGGTCTTACCGACGGAGTTGCTAGCAGCTTCACGTCTCGTCGGAACACCGCTCGCCTGCGGCTCGCTGCGCGCGAGCTGCGTCGCTACGCGCCGCGGGCTCGCTTGCTGGAGCCGCCGCCGTCGGTGGCTTTACGCACTCGGCGGTTCTGTCAGCGCCGGCTCGCCACCTTGCGCTCGACCGCCTCGAGCACGCGCTCTTCGTAGCGGGCGCCGTCGAGCGCGTTCATCTCCTGGATCCCGGTCGGGCTAGTGACGTTGACCTCGGTGAGCTTCCCGCCGATCACGTCGATGCCGACGAAGAACAGGCCATCGCGCACCAGCCAGGGTCGCAGCTTTTCGATGATGCGCTGATCCTGCTCGTCGAGCGCGGTCTTGGTCGCCTTGCCGCCGACGTGGAGGTTCGAGCGCGCCTCGTGCGCCGCCGGCACGCGCAGCACTGCGCCGAGCGGCTCGCCGTCGATCAGCAGGATGCGCTTGTCGCCGCGCCGCACCGCCGGCAGGTATTGCTGCGCGATCGCCCAGCGCGCCCCGAACTGCGTGCTCTGCTCGAGAATCGAGAACAGGTTCCGGTCGTCGTGCTTGACGTGGAAGATGCCCTCGCCGCCCTTGCCGTGGAGCGGCTTCACGATCATCTCGCCGCCCATCTCGGCGAGAAAGTCGACGAACTGCGGAATCTCGCGGGCGATCAGCGTCGTCGGCATCACGTCCGCGAAGTGCATTGCGTAGAGCTTCTCGTTGGCGGCGAGGATGCCCTCCGGCCGGTTCAGCACGAGCGCCCGCCGGCAGAGCGCGAGGATCTGCGTCGCCGTGACGTACGCGACGTCGACCGGCGGGTCCTTGCGCTGGAACACGACGTCCATCTCTTCGTCGAGGCCCAGGCGCCGCGCCGAGCCGAGCGTCGCGTGATTGCCGGCTTCGCGGCGCAGCTCCACCGGCTGCACCTTCGCGGTGACGCGGTGATCGCGGACGCCGAGATCGTTCGGATCGACGTAGTGGACGCGGTGCCCGCGACGCTGGGCCTCGAGCATCAACGCGAAGGTCGTGTCGCCCTCGATGTTGATGGCCGGCACCGGATCCATCACGAATGCAAACGACAGGGTTTTGGACGCCACCGCTCAGATTCTCCGTTTCGGGGCTGTAGGACGGCGCGCGTGGTGCCGCTCATTACAACAGCGCAACGGGCGTCGGCTATACGGTTCGCGGCTCCGGGGGGTTGACGGCGATGGCGAGAGGCACGCTGATCCGCGCCGGAATCGCGCTCGGCGTGCTGGTCGTCGCCGGCGTGGCGGGCGTCACCGGACTGTATGCGTGGATCATGAGCGACCTCCCGGACCTGCGCGCTCTGGACGACTACCGGCCGGCGTTGACCAGCCGCGTCTACGACCGCAAGGGCGCGCTGATCGGCGAGTTCTACGAGGAGCGCCGCCAGCTCACGCCGATGCCGGAGATCCCGAAGCTCGTCGTGAATGCCTTCCTCGCGGCCGAGGACGACACCTTCTACGAGCACGGCGGTGTCGACTTCGTCTCGATGCTGCGCGCGGCCTGGGTGACGCTGACGACCGACGAGACCCAGGGCGCGAGCACGATCACGCAGCAGCTCGCGAAGAATCTCCTGCTCTCGTCCGAGCGGACATACACGCGCAAAGCGAAGGAGGCCGTGCTCGCGCGCCGCATCGAGGAGCGCTTCGACAAGGACGCGATCCTGTGGCGCTACCTGAATCACATCTACTTCGGCAGCGGTGCGTATGGCGTAGCGGAGGCGGCACGCACGTACTTCGACAAGTCGCTGGCCGAGCTGACCGCGAGCGAGGCGGCGCTGATCGCGGGCCTGCCGAAGGCGCCGGGCAAGTTCTCGCCGCACCTGAACCCCGAGCGCGCCGAGGAGCGCCGGCGCTACGTGCTGGCGCGCATGCGCGACGTCGGCTTCCTCGACGAGGCGGCTTATCAGGCCAACCTCGCGCCGCCCGTGCTGAAATCGCCGGACCAGCGGCCGTTCGAGGCCGCTGCCTACGTCACCGAAGAAGTGCGGCGCCGCCTGGTCGCCGAGATCGGCAACGAGTTCGTGCTGCGCGGCGGCCTGCGCATCGACACGACGATCGACCTCGCGCTGCAGGAGACGGCGATGCGCGCGCTGCGCAGCGGCGTCGAGGCGCTCGATCACCGCCGCGGCTATCGCGGGCCGCTGCGCAGGGTAAAGCGCGACGCGATCGACGCGGAGCTTCCGAAGCTCGCGACGGAGAACGGGCTCAGCGAGGGCGCGCCGCTCGCGGTGGAGTTCTTCGCAAAGCCGCGCACCGGCGTCGTGCTCGCGGTGAGCGACAAGAAGGAGCTCGCGCGCGTCGGCTTCGGCGCGGGAAGCGAGGCGAACGTCGCGTTCGCGTCCGCGAAATGGGCGCACCCGAAGAAGGGCGGCAGCCACGGCGGCGAGATCGCGAAGCTGTCCCAGGCGCTGAGCGTCGGCGACGTCGCGCAGTTTGTCGTCAGCCCGCCCGAGGCAGATGCGAAGCCCGGCGACGCGCTCTCCGCCGCGCTCTATCAGGCGCCGGACGTGCAGGGCGCGCTGCTCTCGTACGACGTGAAGAGCGGCGATCTGCTCGCGCTCGTCGGCGGCTACGACTTCGCGGACAGCGAGTTCGACCGCGCGACCCAGGCACGCCGCCAAGCCGGCAGCGCGTTCAAGCCGATCGTCTACGCGAGCGCGCTCGCGCACGGCTTCACACCCGCGACGATCGTGTACGACCGCCCGGCCGTCTACGACGACGGCAGCGGCGCGCTCTGGCGGCCTGAGAACTACGGCCGCGAGTTCTTGGGCAGGCTGACGCTCACCGAGGCGCTCGCGCGCTCGGTCAACAACGCGGCGGTCTACATCCTCTCGGACGTCGGCATCCGGCCCACGCTCGACCTCGCGCGCGCTCTCGGCGTGAAGTCGGAGCTCGATACCGGGCTCTCGCTCGCACTCGGCACCAGCTCGATGACGCTGCTCGAGATCACGCGCGCCTACGGCGTGTTCGCGTCGGGCGGCCGGCTCGTCGAGCCGCGCCTGATCGCGCGCGTGCAAGACCGTGAGGGCGAGCTGGTGATCGAGAACGTGCCGCTCGACGGCCCGGTCGCGAAGTCGAAGGAGGCGCTGCAGGCGGAGGCGGCGGCCGAGCTCGCGAAGGCGGAGAGCAGCGAGCAGCTCGTCGTGAAGGAGAGCGAGGCGGCCGAGGAAGCCGAGCGCGCGCCCGAGGATTCGGACGCGGAGCAGACAGCCGAAGCCGCAGAGCCGGCCGGCCCGGTCGAGGAAATCGTCGAGGAGCGCCCGTTCCCGAAGCTCGAAACGCCGCCCGGCTATGCGTTGGCGCCGGCGCATGCCTTCGTCGTCGCGCAGATGCTGCGCGCGCCAGTCGAGCATCCGAACGGCACTGCGGGACGCGTCTCCAGCCTCGGCCCGAACCTCTCGGGCAAGACGGGCACGACCAACGATCAGACCGACGCCTGGTTCGTCGGCTTCTCGCCTGAGGTTGTTACGGGCGTCTGGGTCGGCATCGACGCGCGCGACGTGCTCGGTCCCAAGGAGACCGGCGGCCGCGCCGCGCTGCCGATCTGGATCGACTACATGAAAGCGGCGCTCGCGGAGCGGAAGCCTTCGCCGCCCGATGCGCCAGACGGAGTGAGCTTCGTTCGGGTCGACACAAAGACTGGGAAGCTGGCGGGTGCGCAGAGCAAGTACGTGATGACGCAGGCGTTCCTGACTGGGACGGAGCCGCTCGAGCGATCAGAGGCGGTACCTAACAGCGGGGGGGAAGCTGTGGCGGATCGCAAGCGCAGGCTGGATTTCTAGCGGCGCGTCGGTTGTTGGGTTCGGGGGCCTGCGCGGTAGGGCGCGCTCGCGACGGCGCGCGCGGGGCGGAGGGGTCGCGACTTCGGGCCCTTGTAGCTGAGGTGTGCGTCGTCGGTGGAGGCGGTCCGGACGCTCACGGCGTGCTCTCACGCTCCAACGCGATTCGGGGCGCGGTGGTGTGCGGCGCTCACGGCTGTGACCGGGCCCTCCGCTGCGACGCCGCTCCGCCCCGCGCGCGCCGTCGCGAGCGGTCGGTGGTTCACGTCAGTCGCACACCGTCTTCTAAATGACGCGGTGCCGCCGTCGCGCCATCGAGGCGCGCCGGCGTCACTCTTCGTGGTCGGAGTGCGGATCTGGTGCTCGCCAAGAGTGGGCTCGCCGGCACCTAACAAAGCAGCTTGGTGCGCCGACTGTGTCGAAGAGTGCCCCCAACGCCCCCTCAACGGGGGCGTTGGGGGCACCGCGTTATTGAGAAACGTGTGCGCCATGCGTCGCACACCTACGACCGCTCGCCCGGGGGCGCGCGGGCCGGGCGGCGTCGCAGCGGAGGGCCCGGTTGCCGCCGTGAGCGCCGCGCACCGCCGATCCACGAATCGCGTTTGGAGCGTGAGAGCACGCCATGCGCGCACGCACCGCCTCCACCGACGACGCACACCTCCGCTACAAGGGCCCAGAGTCGCGACCCCCCGGCCCGCGCGCCCCCGCGCGAGCGCGTG
>Ga0187894_10004018_pt1 | contig 16058 bp, 13 predicted proteins | sample GBC1701081metaG_FD_136650 | JGI IMG/M metagenome (GOLD analysis project Ga0187894, IMG submission 136650) | White microbial mat communities from a lava cave in the Kipuka Kanohina Cave System on the Island of Hawaii, USA - GBC170108-1 metaG ... | reverse complement strand
CCTTTGTCTCTTCTTTCTCCCTGGCGCGTTCCGCGCCTGTGCCGCTTTTCCTACCGCCGCTGCTTCGGCGCCGGCGATTCCGGATTGACCACCACTTGCCGGTCAAAGCGCAGGTCCACGCTTTCCACGCGACCGGCGCTGGCCCGCCAATGCGGCAGGTTCTCCACGAAGGCGCGAAACTTCGATTCGAAGTCGCGCTTGCCGAAGTGCACCAGCACGGCGGCCTGCCCGCCGGACGCCGGGTCGCCCAGCGACGGCATCCCGGCCAGCGTCACGCGCAAGTCATCGGGCTCGGCCAGGTCCACTTCGCTGACAAACTGCGCCGAGCCGCCCTGCACGCGTTCGATATCGGCCATGAAGACCTGAAAGAGCTGCATGCGCCGGGCGCGCTCTTCCTGCGATGCCGCGCTTTCCAGGCCGGTGACCACCGGAAAGGCAAAATCCGCCTGCAGCGGGCGCTCCAGCACCACGCCGTGGGCGTCAATCAGGGCCAGCTCGGCGCCCTGCCGCAGGAACGCAATCGGCGTGCGCTCGGTAATTTCCACGCGAACGCGGTTGGGCAGCACGCGCTCGACCCGGGCCGATTCCACCCAGGGAATCTCCTCCAACGCGCGGCGGCGCTCATCGAGCGGCACGCGCAGCGCACTGCGACCCAGGTCCGCGCCGAATTTGTCCAGGACGGCGCCGGCGCCCACCTGCTTGATTCCGGCCACTTCGATCTGCTCGGCTGCAGCAAGGCGGAAGTGCGGCGAGTTCAGACCGATGTCCACGACCAGGAAACCGGCCACGGCGACGGCCGCCAGAGAAATGCCCGCGGCAGTCCAGCGCAGATAGGCGGCGCGCTGCGTCTTCCCGAATTTTTTGCGGCGCACTTCCACCGGTTTCTGGCGGCGGAGGAACTTCGGCTCCTCTTCGGCCAGCACATCCGGCGGGTAAACATCAGGTTCCGGCGTCATCACTCGCTCTCGCTCATTCGATCAATGCGGCGGCGCGTCCCAACGCGGAAATCGCGAGATTGGGAATGCCGCCCGGAAGGCGCCTCTACATGTGCCCCTTTCGTTCATCGTTCCAAACGATCACTTCCTCTTCCAATTCCACTCCGTGCGCCGCGCGCACGCGCTCGCGCACTTCGGCCATCAAGGCCAGCATGTCCGCGCAGGTGGCGCGGCCGGTGTTGATGAAAAAATTGGCGTGGCGATCGCTGACCATGGCGTCGCCCACGCGGAAACCCTTGAGCCCCAGCCCGTCAATCATGCGGCCGGTGCTCAGGCCCGGGGGATTTTTGAAAATGCATCCGGCGCTGCGCTGGTTCAGCGGCTGGCTGGAACGCCGTTTCTCATTGCAGATGCGAATGCCTTGCAGGATTTCAGCGTAGGGTTTGGAGATAAGCTCCAAGCGCACTGCCAGCATAATATCACCAGGGGCAAAGGAAGTGTGACGATATTCGAAGCGAATCTCCGCCCCGCGCAGGGTCTCGATACTGCGCGTGGCCTCGCGGTACACGTCAATTTCCCGCACGTAGGCGCCAATCTGCATGCCGTAGGCGCCGGCATTCATGCGCAGAGCGCCGCCCACCGTCCCCGGCACGCCGATGAGGCCTTCCATCCCGCCCAGGTCGCGCTTGGCGCAGAAGGTCACGGTGTGGCCCAGGTCAGCGGCGCAGTCCACGTATGCCTTGTTCCCTTCCAGGCGGACGCCCTCGCCAGGCGCGGCAAGCTGCAGGCACACCCACGGCAGCTCGCCATCCTGAACCAGCAGATTCGAGCCGCCACCCAGCAGGCGGTGCGGCACGCCGTGCCCGTCGAGCAGGCGGATGAGCTGCGGTAGATGCTTGTGGTCGCGAACCAGAAGCAGATCCGTTGTCCCGCCGATGCGCAGCGATGTCAACGTGGCCAGCGCCACGCCGGAATGCAGCTCCACGCCCATTTCCGGCAGCGCACTTGCGATTTGTGGATTCTCAATCCGCACGCCCGAACCTCACTCCTGGTTGATTGACGGCACATGCGCTCCAAGCAGCATGGCCAGTTCGTCTGATGCCCGCCCAACGCTGCCCGCGCCGATGGTCAAGATGGCGTCGCCCGGCCGCGCTTCCTTGAGCAAAAGCTCCATGGCGTCATGCAGTGTAGAGCGGTAGGCCACAGCCTTGTGACCCGCAGCACGAACGGCCGCAGCGAGCGCTTCGCTGGTGACGCCGACAATGGGGGATTCGCTGGCCGCGTAAATGTCGGTAAGCACCAGGGCATCGGCCTGATTGAACGCGCGGCAGAATTCATCCCACAAGTGCTGCGTGCGCGTATAGCGGTGCGGCTGGAAAAGCACCAGCAACCGCTTGTAACCCGCGGCTCGCGCCGCATCGAGCGTGGCGCGGATTTCCGCGGGGTGATGGCCGTAGTCGTCAATCAGTGTGATGTCGTTCGCCTTGGCCTTGATTTCAAAGCGGCGCCCCACGCCGCCAAACTTATCCAGCCCTTCGCGGATAAGGTCAGCAGGCACGTTCAGATAGAGGCCGACGGCGGCGGCGGCGGCGGCGTTTTTCACGTTGTGCAGTCCTGGCGGCGAATTCAGATGGAACCAGCCGAGGTCGTCGTCACGATAGGTGAGCCGGAAGCGGCTGCCGAGGCCCTCGAGTTCAATCTCGGTGATCACCAGGTCGGCCTGCTGCGAGGTGCCATAGGTAATGATCGGCCGCTTCACATGGGGGATGATGGCCTGCACGTTGGGTTCATCCAGGCACAGGATCACCGCGCCATAAAACGGCACGCGATTCACGAACTGCGTAAACACATCCTGAATCTCGTCAAGCGAGTGGTAGTGATCCAGGTGTTCGCGGTCAATGTTGGTGACCACGGCCACCACCGGCGCATAGAAGAGGAAGGAGCGGTCGCTTTCGTCCGCCTCCACCACCATATATTCGCCTTTGCCGAGGCGCGCCGTGGTGCCGGCCTGGTTCACGCGTCCGCCGACCACAAATGTGGGGTCCAGCCCGGCGGCCAGCAGCACGCTGGCGGTCATCGAAGTCGTGGTGGTCTTGCCGTGCGCGCCGGCGATGGCGATGCCGTATTTCAGACGCATCAGCTCCGCCAGCATCTCCGCCCGCGGGATGACCGGGATCTTGGACTTGTGCGCTTCCAGCACTTCGGGGTTGTCGGTTTTCACCGCCGAGGAGGTGACCACCACGTGCGCGCCCGCCACCTGCTCGGCGCGGTGACCTTCAAAGATGGTGGCGCCCAGGCTCTCCAGCCGGTCGGTAATCGGCGAGCGCTTCACGTCGCTGCCGGAAACCGAATAGCCCAGCGTCAGCAGCACTTCGGCGATGCCGCTCATGCCGATGCCGCCGATGCCCACCAGGTGTATGCGTTGAAAATTGCGAAAGACAACCATCATGGGCGTGCCACTCCTTCCAGAAGGTCAACGATGGCTTGCACGGCGCGCGGGTGGGCTTGCGCGCGCGCGTTACGTTCCATGCTTTCGATTTCACCGGGGGCGTCGAGCAGCGAAAACAGCTCGCCGGCGAGACGCTCGGGCGTCAGTTCAGGCTGGGGGATGATGCGCGCGGCGCCGGCTTCGGCAAAAACCTGCGCGTTGCGAAGCTGGTGACTGTCCGTTGCGCCCGCAAACGGGACGAAGATGGCAGCGCGTCCAGCGGCGGCAATTTCCGCCACGGTCATTGCGCCGGAGCGGCAAATAATCAGGTCTGCCGCGGCAAACCGCTCCGCCATGTTCGTGATGAAGGGCACAACCTCCGCATTGAATTCGCGCCGCGCATAGGCCACGCGCACAGCATTATAATCGTGCTCGCCGGTCTGATGCACGATGCGCAGCTCCTCCTGGCGCGCCGCCAGCAGGTCCATGGCGTCCACGATGGCGCGGTTGATGGGCAGGGCGCCCTGGCTTCCGCCCGTCACCAGCACATGAAACGGCCTGGCGTGCGCCTTCGGTTTCACTTCGAAAAACTCCGCGCGCACCGGGCAGCCGGTGACCACCGCTTTCTTCCCCCAGCGCTTCGCCGTGGACTGGTGGGCGACCGCGACCTTCTTCACCACCGGCGCGAGGCGCAGATTGGCAAAGCCCGGCTCGGCGTTCGGCTCGAAAATCACCGAGGGCACGCCGGTCATGGCCGCGGCCAGCATCATCGGGCCGGAAGCGTATCCGCCCACGCCGAGCGCCGCGCTCACCGCGTGACGGCGCAGAATTCCCAGCGCATCGGCGAATGCCAGCGGCAGCTTGGCCAGGTTGCCGGCCAGGCGCGTGCCGCCGATTCCCTTCAGGCCCGCGGCGCGAATCGTTTCCAGCGGCAGCCCGGCTTGCGGCACCAGTTTCATTTCAATCCCACGTTCCGTTCCCACAATCACCACTTCCCTGCCCGGACGGCGGCGCATCCATTCCGCCGCCACCGCCAGCGCCGGAATCACGTGCCCGCCGGTTCCGCCTCCTGCAATCAGCAGTTTCATCGTCTGTAGGAGCGCACCCGCGTGTGCGCCCGCGCGCCGTGTGTCCGATCACGACCATTCGCCGAACCACAATCCCTTCGAGACTGCAACGCAAACCCGGTCTTCACAGCTTCACAGGGCGCACGCGCAGGAGCGCCCGTGCAAACGATTATTCCGCGTGCTGGCTGATGTTCAGGAGCACGCCGGTGGCCAGCAGCATCACCAGCAGGCTCGAACCGCCATAACTGATGAACGGCAGCGGGATTCCCTTGGTCGGCATCATGCCCAGCACTACGCTCAGGTTGATCAGGGCCTGCAGCACGACCATCGCCGTGATGCCCACCGCAAGAAACCGCCCATACTCATCCGGCGCGCGCATGGCCGTGCGCAGCCCGCGCCACGCGAAAACCGCAAAGAGAGCCACCACCACCATGCCGCCGATGAATCCCAGCTCTTCACACAAGACCGCGTAAATGAAGTCAGTGTGCGCTTCCGGCAGGTAGAAAAGCTTCTGGCGGCTGTCCATCAGGCCCACACCGGTCAGTCCGCCGCTGCCCACGGCAATCAGCGATTGCAGCATCTGGAAGCCGCGGCCCTGCGGGTCGGCTTCCGGATTGGCAAACGCCAGAATGCGCTGCATGCGATACGGTGACTGCAAAATCAGCAGGCCGATGACAGGAATGGCCGCCCCGGCAGCGCCCAGCACGTACTTCCAGGAAATTCCGGCGATTACCAGCATCACCAGCGCGACCGCGAAAATGGCCACGCTGGTGCCCAGGTCCGGCTGCAGCACCACCAGCAGACCCATCAGCAGCACCGGCGCCAGCGCGGGCAGCAGCGATTTCATGACGTCGTTGATGTCCGGCGCATCAGAAAAGTGCGCGCGCTGGGTTTCCGGACGGGCGCGGCGGTCCAGGAACCAGGCCAGGTACAGAATCGAGGCCAGCTTGGCCAGCTCCGATGGCTGAATGCCGATGGGCCCGACGCGAATCCAGCGGTGCGTGGCATGGTTCTTATCGAGAAAGAACACCGCTACCAGCAGCATCAGCACGATGGACATCGCCGTGAACACAACTTCCGGCTTCTTCAACTGGCGGTAATCAAAATTCATCAGCCAGAACATCGCTCCCAGACCGAAAAACAGCCAGACCAGTTGCTTCGCCAAAAAATTGTAGGGGTTGCCGAACTGCTCGCGGGCCACCACTGCCGACGAGCTGAACACCATCACCGCGCCGAGCAGGCACAGCGCCAGCGTGGTGCCGAACAGCCAGCGATCATGCCGCGCCATTCTGGGCATCTCAGCGCGCCTCCTTATGGGCAAATTCATCGTGCAACGCCGCAACTAATTCCTTGAAGACGCGCCCGCGATGCTCATAATTCTGGAACTGGTCAAAACTGGCGCAGGCCGGGGCCAGCAGCACAACATCCCCGGCGACGGCCCGCCGCGCGGCGATCCGCAGCGCGCCTGCGAGTGTGCCGGCCTGTTCCACGGCAACGGCGCCCGAAATCTGCGACTCGATTTTCGCCGCCGCGGCGCCGATCAGCAGGGCGAGCCTGGCGCGCTCGCGCAGGGGATCGCGGAGCGGGGTGTAATCGCTGCCCTTGTCTTTGCCGCCCAGAATAATCAGCAGCCGTCCGGGAAATGCCGCGATGGCCTTCAGCGTGGCGTCCACGTTGGTCGCTTTGGAGTCGTTGTAGTAGCGCACGCCGGCAATCTCCGCGACGAATTCCAGGCGGTGTTCCACTCCCTGGAAGGTGCGCACGCCGTGCGCAATTCCTTCGGGCGTTGCGCCGCCGCGAAATGCCGCGCACGCCGCGGCCAGCACATTTTCCACGTTGTGATCGCCCGGCAAGGGGATATCGCTGCGCCGCAACAGCGGAATCACCCGGCGGTCGTCCCGATAGACAATCCGATCGCCTTCCAGCCACGCGCCGTACTCGATGGATTTGAGCCGGCTGAACCAGAGCACGCGCGGGCGCGAAGGCGCATAGGGCAGGGTCTGCGGGTCATCCGCGTTCAGGATGGCCGTATCCTGTGCGGTCTGGTTGGCGAAGATGCGCGCCTTGGCTTTCCCGTAGGCCTCAAACGTCCCGTGGCGGTCCAGGTGATCCGGCGTGAGGTTGAGCCAGACGGCCAGCTCCGGCCGGAACGCCACGATGCTTTCCAGTTGAAAGCTGGAGACTTCGCAGACGGTCACCGTGGCTTCGGTGGATTCGTGCACTTCGGAAATCAACGCCGTGCCGATGTTGCCTCCGACCAGGGTGTGCATCCCCTGGGTTTGAAAGATGTGGCCGAGCAGCGCGGTGGTCGTGGTTTTTCCATTCGACCCGGTCACGGCAATCATCTTGCCGCGCAGAAATCGCCAGGCCAGCTCGATTTCGCTCCAGATGGGAATGGCGCGGGCCCGCGCCGCGGCAAACGGCTCGATCTCCAGCGGCACCCCGGGGCTCTGGATAATCAGATCCTGGCGCAGGAAGGTTTCCGTCGAATGCCCGCCCAGTTCCAGCGCGATTCCCGCGGCACGCAATCTGGCCGAGGCTTCCGCCAGCGCTTCTGCCGGCGAAGCATCGGTGGCCGTCACCAGCGCGCCGCGCTCCCGGCAGAACAGGGCGGAGGCAATTCCGGTGCGCGCCAGTCCCACCACCAGCACGCGCTGGCCTTCGAGTTGTACGCCCGGCTTCATTCCCGTCGTTTCCGGCCGCCGCGGCCCTATCGCAGCTTCAAGGTGGTCAGCGAAAACAGCGCAAACACCAGCGCGGCGATCCAGAAGCGCACGATGATCTTCGATTCGCTCCAGCCGCCCAATTCGAAATGATGATGAATCGGGGCCATGCGAAAAACGCGCTTGCCGCGCAGCTTGTACGACGCCACCTGCAAAATCACCGAGAGCGCTTCAATCACAAACACCCCGCACACAAAGAACAGCAGGATTTCCTGCTTGATCATCACCGCAATGGTTCCGATGGCCCCGCCCAGCGCCAGCGAGCCCACGTCGCCCATGAACATCTCCGCCGGATGCGCGTTGTACCAGAGGAATCCCAGCGAGGCGCCGACGATGGCTCCGCAGAAAACGGTCAGCTCGCCCACCGCCGGCATCTTCTGCAGGTCCAGGTATTCGGCCAGCCGCGCATGGCTGGTGATGTAGGTCAGCACGGTCAGCGCGCCGGCGGCAATCACCGTGCAGCCGATGGCCAGGCCGTCGAGCCCGTCGGTCAGGTTCACCGCGTTGGTGCAGCCCACCAGCACAAATCCAATGAACACAAGAAACGGCAAGTAGGCCAGGGGCCACAGAAACTCGTTGCCGAGCAGCGGCGAAATCACCAGGTCCGGCCGCACGTTTTTGAAGAACGGCATGATGAGCTGGGTCGAGTACAGCCCTCCGGCCTTCATCACCAGCAGAATCGCGCCAACACCGGTGCTGGTGATAATCTGCAGAAAAAGTTTGGTGCGCGCGGTAATGCCTAGGTTGCGCTTGCGCACCACTTTATTGTAGTCGTCCCAGAAGCCGATGGCCCCGAACGACAGGATGGAAAAGAGCACCAGCAGCACGTAAGGATTGCGCAAATCGGCCCACAACACAGTGGATACCACGATGGAAATCACGATCAGCACCCCGCCCATGGTCGGAGTCCCGGCCTTGGCCTGGTGCGCCTGCGGGCCCTCTTCGCGGATGAACTGGCCAATCTGCAGCTCGCGCAGCTTGCGGATCATCCACGGGCCCAGCACCAGGCTCAGGAAAAGCGCGGTGAGGCTGGCCATGGCCACGCGCGTGGTGATGTAACGGAACGCGTTGAACGGCGAAAAGAACCGCTGCAGGTAGATGAGCAGGTAGTACAGCATTTACGCCCGCACCTCCTGCGCCTTTTGCGCGTGACGCGCGGCGATTTCCTCGACAATCCGTTCCATTTTCACGCCGCGCGAGCCCTTCACCAGCAGCAGGTCGCCCGCAGCGAGAAACCCAGCCAGAAACCTGCCGGCCTCCTCGCTCGACTCAAAAAACTGCGCCTGGCGCGGATCGAATCCGGAAGCAACCGCGCCCTCGACGATTTCCCTGCCGTTGCCGCGCACGCCGAAAATCCAGTTCACTCCGCGCGCTGCGGCGTGGCGTCCGGCATTGCGGTGCAGCAGCGGCGCGGAATCGCCCAGCTCGAGCATTTCTCCCGCGGCCAGAATTCGCCGGCGATAGCCGGGCGTGGCCACCAGCAGGTCAATGTTGGATTCCAGGGCCAGAGGATTCGAGTTGTAGGCGTCGTTGATGACGGTGAACCCCTCGGCAAAGCGCAGCACCTGGCCGCGCATCGCCACCGGCGCAAGCGCGGGAAAAACCTCTGCCGCCTGGCGCGCGCCGATGCCCCACACGCTGGCCGCGGCCAGCGCCGCCAGGGCGTTCCTGACGTTGTGCGCGCCGGCGAGCGGCAAATGCAGCCGCGTTCTTTCCTGGCCGGCCACGAAGTCAAAGGACGTGCCTTCGATCCCGCGGCTGTCAATATTCTCCGCGCGAAAATCCGCCGGCGGCGCCGTGCCGAAGGTCAGCACGCGCCCGCCGAAGCCCTCCCCGAATCGCGCCACGCGTTCATCATCCGCGTTCAGCACGGCCACGCCGCCGGGCGAGGCCAGTCCATCCACCAGTTCCCGCTTGGCCAGCGCAATCTCATCGAGTGAGGAAAAGAACTCCAGATGAACCGGCGCCACGCAGGTGACCACGCCGATTTCCGGCTCAGCGATCCTGGCCAGCTCGGCAATTTCCCCGCGGTGGTTCATGCCCAGCTCCAGCACCACCGCGTCGTGCTCTTCTTCCAGCCGCAGCAGGGAAAGCGGCACGCCGAATTCGTTGTTCAGGTTCCCTTCGGACTTGAGCACGCGCATCCGCGCGCGCAGCAAGGCCGCCAGAATTTCCTTGGTCGTGGTCTTGCCGGCTGAGCCGGTGACCGCGGCCAGCCATCGCCCACGCCGGGCCGCGCTCCACTGGCGGCGGACCGCACGGCCCAGTTGGCGAAGCGCCTCAGCGGGATCCGGGACGACCAGCAGGCGGTCCTGCAGCCCCGGGGAATAGTCAGCGACCCGCCCGGCGGCGACCACCGCCCCGGGCGCCCCGGCGTGCAGAGCAGAGAGAACGAAGTCGTGTCCATCATGACGCGGGCCGTGTATGGCGAAGAACAGCTCTCCGGGCCGGAGAGTACGAGAATCAATCGAGACACCGGCCAGCCGGGCCACGGCGCCTGCCCCCGGGGGAGCCGTGACACCCAGCGCATCAGCCACCTGTTGAAATGCCCACTGCATCCATGCCTCGCGCTTTCAGCCCGCTCGAATGTGCGCAGGTTGATCCTCCCGCCACAAACCTGAGGTAAGGATGTAAGGAAGTAAGAAGGCAGGGAATTCTTTACGTACAAGCCTGCCGCTTACCGCCAGGCCTTCCGCCTCCTGAACTCCCGGAGTCCCCACTTCCTTACCTCAAAAACTCTCAGCCCTTCCCATACCCCAGTTTACGAAGCACTTCTGCCGCCACTCGGCGGTCATCAAAATCAATGGTCCGTTCCTTCAATACCTGGTAGGTCTCATGCCCTTTTCCGGCCAGCAGGACGATGTCGCCCGGGCGCGCTTCGCCCAGCGCAATTTCCACGGCGCGCTGGCGGTCGGGCTCCACGACGTACTTGGCCTGCGCTTTCTGCAGGCCGACGACGGCGTCGTTGATGATGAGCAGCGGATCTTCGCTGCGCGGGTTGTCACTGGTCAGGACCACCAGTTCGCTCATCGAGCCGGCGGCTTCGCCCATCAGCGGGCGCTTGGTGCGGTCGCGGTCGCCACCGCAGCCAAAAAGAGTAATGATGCGGCCGCCCTGCACCAGTTCGCGCGCGGTTTGAATCAGGTTGCGCAGCGCGTCATCGGTGTGGGCGTAGTCCACAACCACCAGGAAGGGCTGGCCCGCGTCCACGCGTTCGAAGCGCCCGGGAACCGCCTGCAGGTTGCGGATACCCTGCTCGATGTCTTCTCGGGAAATTCCCAGACCCAGCGCGGCGCCGATGGCAGCCAGAATGTTGTACACATTGATGCGCCCCACCAGCGGGGAGAGCACTTCGATCTTTCCGATGGGCGTCTGCGCGGTGAATTCCAAGCCGGAAAACGCCAGGCCGAATTTTTTCGTGGAAACATCCGCGCCGTTCTGCAGGCCGTAGGTGATGGTCCGGCCGGCCAGGTCAAGCAGTTGCTTGCTGTACGGGTCGTCGGTGTTAATCACGGCAACGATGGGCGAGCCCGCGCCGGTTCCGGAGAAGAGTTTGTATTTCGCGGCGGCGTACTGCTCCATCGTCCGGTGAAAGTCCAGGTGATCGCGAGTCAGGTTGGTGAACACCGCCACTGCGAACGGGCATCCCCACACGCGGTCCATGGACAGGGCGTGCGAGCTGACTTCCAGCGTGGCGTGCCGGCCGCCGCCGTCGCGCACCGCCGCGAGGAACTGCTGCAGCTCGAGCGACTCCGGCGTGGTGTTCTTGGCCTCTTTGGTTTCCGCGGGCGTGCGATAGAGGATGGTCCCAAAGAGGCCGGACTTCGGGTCGGTCACCCGCAGGATGGCGTCAATCAGGAAAGTGGTAGTGGTTTTTCCATTGGTGCCGGTAACGCCCACCAGTTTCAGCGTGTGCGCCGGGCGTCCGTAGAAATTTGCGGCGGCAGTGGCCAGCGTCTGCCGGGCGTTGCGCACCTCCGCCCAGATGATTTCAGGGGGAACGTCGCGCGGCGGCGCGAACTCCTGCCAGTAGGGCGCCACCTGTGAATGCGGCGCGCTTTGCGGCCGTGGCAATTCGCTGGCAATCGCTCGCGCGCCCTTGGCCAGGGCATCGAAGACGAAGCGGTTGCCGTCGAGTTTTTCGCCCTTCACCGCAACGAACAGCGCGCCCGGAACCACCTGGCGGCTGTCATGCGCCACGCGGGTGATTTCCACGTCGCCGGCGGTGCCCTTCGGGCCGTGCAGCTCGCGGGTGTCCGAGCCGGCAAGAAGTTCGCGCAGTTTCATGCTGTGGCTGGTCACGTTCCCTGCTGGTCGCTCCTCGAGTGCCACACCGCCATCAGTCCGTTTTCCGTGCACATTCAGTTCCCTTTTTGTAGAGATGCAATTTGCGCCTCGCGTGGAACCGCCGCGGCGCCCGCGGCGCGTGGCGGTGTGCGGGCAAACCGCACGGTAATCCGGCTGCCGGCCTTCACCCGTGTTCCCGGCGGCGGATTCTGCTCGGCGGCGATGCCGGCGCCAATCAGCACGGGGCTCAGGCCCACGCGCAGGCAAGCTTCGGTAACGCCGCGAACGGTCTTGCCCGAAAGCTCCGGAACGGCCACGCCTTCGCCCTCGGCCAGCGCCATGGTCGGCGCGGTTGCGGCGGAGGACGTTGCCAGCCCACCCTTGCGTGAGACGCCAGCACCCCGCGCGGCGGGCATCTCCGGGGGGAACACCGGCAGCGATGATGTCTCTACGCGCTGGGTATCCTGCGCGGAGGAGAAATCGCTGACGTCCGCAGCCGGCGGATTCGCCTTCCTGCGCAGCGCGGCCATCTGCTGGCCAGGCAGCAGCGGCACGTCATGCGGCACGTCAAGGTAGGCCAGCGTCTGTGCGGCAATGCGGCGAAAAACGGGAGCAGCCACGTCGCCACCGTGATGCGCGCCCACCGGCGAATCCAGCGAAACCAGCACGGTGATGGCCGGAGAGTTGAGCGGAGCAAATCCCACAAAGGAAGCGATGTGATCGGTGGGCGAATAGGTTCCCGTGCGCGGGTCAATCTTCTGTGCGGTGCCGGTCTTTCCGGCAGAGGTGTATCCATCCAGGCGCGCCAGCGTGCCGGTTCCCTCCAGCACGACTTCCGCAAACATCCTGCGCATGGTGGCTGCGGTGGCCGGGCTGACCACGCGCTGCGGGGCTTCCGCGGTGCGTGCCGTCTCCGTCTGGCCATGGCGCAGCGCGCGCACAACGCGGGGCTTGGGAAGCAGGCCTCCGTTGGCAATGGCGGAAAAGGCCGTGACCATCTGCACGGCGCTTACTCCCACTTCCTGTCCCATGGAAACCGCGCCAATCGAAGCCGGCGTCCACCGCTCCACGCTGCGCAGGATGCCGCGCGTCTCGCCGGGCAGTTCCACGTCGGTCACTTTCCCGAAGCCAAACGCCCGGATGTACTCATGGAAGCGCGGCGCACCCAGGCGCAGGCCCAGCTTGATGGTGCCCACGTCGCTGGACTTGGCGATGATCTGCGAAACATTCAGCAGGCCGAACGGCTTGTGGTCGCGGATGCGGTGTCCGGCAATCCATATCGCGCCCATCTGGCAATCAATCACCTCTTCCGCACGCGTCAGTTTTTCTTCGAGCGCCGCGGCCACGGTGACCACCTTGAAGATGGACCCGGGCTCATAGAGCGCAGTGACCGCGCGATTCATGCGTGCGTCGGCGCGCGCGTCGCCGGGCCGGTTGGGGTCGAACAGCGGCCAACTGGCCATGGCCAGAATCTCGCCCGAGTTGGGATCCTGCACGATGGCCGTGCCGGATTGCGCTCGTGTTTCATGGACCGCGGCGGCCAGCTCCTTCTCCACGATGTACTGGATCTTCTCGTCGAGCGTGAGCACCACGCTGGCGCCGGCATCGGCGGACTGCTCATTGCGGTCGTACCAGCGGCGTTTGGCGTCGGTCAGAATCAACAGGCGGCCCGGCTTCGGCCGGATTTCTTTTTCAAATTCCTGCTCGATGCCGGCCAGCCCCTTTTCATCAATATCCACATAGCCCAGGACGTGCGCGGCCAGCGCGCGCTTCGGATAGATGCGGTGATTTTCCTTTTGGAAGTAGATGCCGCGGAGGTTCAGGGCTTCGATGCGCTCCACTTTTTCCGGAGGCAGCTTTCGCCCCAGCCAGACGAACGAGCGCGAGGCCTTGAGCTTCGACTCGATTTCATCGGTGTCCAGCCCCAGCACGCGGGAGAGCAACCGCGCCACCATCGGCGCATCGGTGATTTCCGAGGGAACGGCAAAGCAGGAGTCGGCCTGCACGCTCATGGCCAGCTCGCGCAGGTTCCGGTCGTAAATCGCGCCGCGCTTCGGGGAGATTTCCACGATGCGCTGCTGCTGGCGTTGCGCGCGGGCCAGATAGTCGGTGTAACAGGCCAGTTGCAGATAGCCCAGCCGGGCCAGCACCGCTCCCATCCAGAAAAGCACAAGTCCACTCAGCAACAGCAGGCGGAAACGGGGCGTGCTCAGCTTCATGGACTCCGGCCTACAAGTGAAACCCTCGAAAAAGAATCGAGGTAAGGACGTAAGGAAGTAAGGAGGTCAGGAAACTCACCGGATCGCGGCATCAGCGATCGCTTCCCTCCCTACGTCCTTACTTCCTTACCTCCTCACATCCTGCTGCGATCAGCGTTACTGCCGCGAAGCGCCGGCGCGCCTGGCCTGGGCCAGCACGCCTTCCTCGGGAGCGGGCGCCGGCGTCAGTTCGCCCGGCACCGGCGCCGTCAGCCCGAGTTGCCTCCGCGCAATGGCGTCAATTCGCATCGGCGATTTCAGCGCCGCTGCCTCCAGTTTGAGCTGGGAGTTCAGTTCGGAAGCCTGCGCTCGTTCGGCCTTCAGCTCTTCCAGTTGATAGCCGAGCTGCAGGCACTGAAAATGCTGCCAGGCATAGAGCAGTCCGCCGCCGGCCAGCACTGTGCCGAAGGCCAGAACACGCGTCCACTCGCGCATCGCATTCGGCGCCGTGGGACGCACCCGCCGCGAATTATCAATTTTCTTAACCGTCACATATTCATTCACAGCGAACCGGGCCATTCCTCTCCCTCGAAGCGTGGCGGGAGCTTTTCAGCGGCGCGCAACATCGCGCTGCGCGCGCGCGGGTTGGTTTCGATTTCTTCTTCGGCCGGGCGTTCCACGTGTTTGGTCAGCAGGCGCAGCATGCCTTCGCGCTCGTAGCGGCGGAAGGCCTGCTTCACCATGCGGTCTTCCAGCGAATGGTAGGTGAGAAACACCCACCGCCCTTCAGGATGTAATGTGGCCGGGGCCCGGTCAAGAAACTGCCCGAGTTCCTCCAACTCTCGATTCACCGCAATCCGCAGCGCCAGAAACGTTTTTGTCGCGGGATGCAGTTTCCGCCTTCCCCTAAGGTATTGGGCCCCAGCCACAACCGTTGCCAGATGTCCGGTGTCCCGGATGGGACGCGCCCGGACAATTGCTCTGGCGATCCTGCGTGAATTCCTCTCTTCCCCGTAACGGAAGATGAGGTCGGCCAGCTCTTTCTCTGACCACTGATTCACAATCTCTTTTGCCGTGGACTGCGCGCCCTGATTCATGCGCATATCCAGCGGGCCGCCGTAACGGAAACTGAAGCCGCGCTCCGGCGTGTCCAGTTGCAGGGTGGAAACGCCCAGGTCGGCCACGATGCCGTCCACCGCGGGAATTCCCAGCCGCTTCAGGACATTTCCGATTTCGCTGAACCGCTCGTTCACCAGCGTCACCCTGCTTTCAAATTCCTTGAGCCGCTCGCGCGCCTGTTCGAGCGCCTGCGCGTCCTGGTCCAGTCCGATGACTCTTCCCGTCGCCAGCCGCCGCGCGATTTCCAGCGTGTGCCCGCCCGTGCCCGTGGTGGCATCCACGTAGATTCCATCGGCCCGAACCTGCAACCACCCCAGTACTTCTTCCAGCAGGACCGGCGTGTGCCACACGCTCACGTGCTAAATGCCAAGCTCGTCCAGCAACTTCTCGTCGGCCTCGGTCAGCGGCGTGTTGTTCATCATTTCCACGAACCGCTGGTGGTTCCAGACTTCCAGCCGGTTCAGCTTGCCGATGACCACCACTTCGCCCTTCATCTGTGCCGACTCGCGCAGCAGCGCAGGGATCAGCACCCGCCCCTGCGAATCAAACTCGACTTCCTGACCGTAGTAGCTCGTCCGGTTCAGGAACTTCTGCTTCACGCTGTTGTGCGCGGAGAGCTTCGCGAGCTTTTGCTCGATCTCCTGCCATTCCTTCATGGGATAGATCCAGGCCACGTCGCCCCGTTCGCTGGTAACGAAGAACTCCTCGCCAGATTCCTTCAGCGCGGCCAGAAAGGCGGCCGGAATCTTCAGACGCCCCTTGGCGTCGATGGTGGCTGGATGGTTTCCGCGAAGCATTGGCGTTGATGCCCGTCAAGTTCATGCGATTCAGGGCTTCGGCTCCACTTCTCTGCACGCACCCGCTACTTGCGCTCACTTCTCTTCACTGACAACCACTTTCACCCACTTTGGCCCACATCATAGACGTGAATGTTTTCTTGTCAAGCACAATTTTCGAAGATTTTCTAAATTTCTGCGGATTTCCGCGGGCTTTCGCAGCCTCTTCGCCTTTGTTTTCCACCATCCCTTGTGGTGTGCGAAGAATTGCGACACAAGGCGTCGCTACCGGGTTTCCACTCTGCAGCGCACAGCGGGGCGAGCTTTTCGTGACGGGAGCGAGCTGGCCCCTGCCGGAAAGGTCAGCAGCGGGGCGGCGGTTGCGGGAAATGCGGCCGCCCCTTCCGGGCGGCATGACCGCAGCAGGGCAACATGCTCTACTGCGGCGGTTCGTTGGGGTTGGGGGGCGGGCCGAGGCGGAATTTGGAGAGTTCGCGCAGGAGTTCGCGGTCGTCCGGGCTCATG
>Ga0187894_10004017_pt1 | contig 16059 bp, 18 predicted proteins | sample GBC1701081metaG_FD_136650 | JGI IMG/M metagenome (GOLD analysis project Ga0187894, IMG submission 136650) | White microbial mat communities from a lava cave in the Kipuka Kanohina Cave System on the Island of Hawaii, USA - GBC170108-1 metaG ... | reverse complement strand
GTTTGCGGATTATTTGATAGATACTTCGGACGGGTTCGAGTTAACCAGAAAGCGCACGGTCGAGGTCTACGACGAACTGGCACGGCTCACCGGCAAGCGATAAAGAGTCAAAGTGGAACCACAAAAAGGCACAAGAGGCACAAAAGGAGCAGGAAGGCACAAGAATACTTTTGTGCGTCTTGTACCTTTTTGTGGCTTCAGGTTGCGTTGGGCGCAGGTCTACGCGCTGTTTTTGAGCTTCTGTCTCGTTCACACCGGCTGCTTCAATGAAAAACCCTCGACATACTACGGCACGATCGTTCCGCCGCGCGCGCAGGAATTTCGGTGGAGCGACGGCGGATTGCCGCAAACATTTGATCCCGCGTTTGCGGCGGCGCCGCCTGACACGGACGCCGTCAGAGCACTGTTTGAAGGCTTAACGGATTACGATCCGCAGACACTTGCGCCTGTTCCTGCGGTTGCGACCCGTTGGGAATCGTCGCACGACGGGCGGGTCTGGACGTTCTATCTGCGCGATAACGCGCGCTGGTCGAATGGCGAAAAAGTTACCGCCGCCGATTTCGTTCGCTCCTGGCAACGCACGCTTAAGATTGGCCCACTCGCGCCGCATACAGAGCTGCTCGCAAACATCGAAGGCGCAACCGCCAGTACGCCTCAAGCAGAGTCGCCGGCGCAGCCACAGTCACCTGAGTCGCCGCAGTCTCGTGAGTCTTCTCGATCGGCCGCATCTCCAAGTCCGACGCCGACACCCTTCGGTGCGGAGGCCATCAACGATCACGTGCTTCAAGTCACTCTGCAACACGCCGATAACAGTTTTCCCGCGCTCGTGGCCCATCCGGTATTTCGCCCGGTTAAACTCCCCGACGCGGATCACACCAAACCGATCGAGTCGCACGATCTGATCTCCAACGGCGCGTTTCAACTGTCGGCCACCGAAGCAGATCGCGTCCGGCTCGAACGCGCACGTACTTACTGGGACGGCGATTCAGTCTCACTCGATCGCGTGACCTTTGTTAACACCGCGAACCCGGAAGACGCGCTCTCCGCTTATCGAGACGGCGATGTTGACGCCGTCACCAACGCGGCGTTCGAACCGCTCGCCCTTAAACTGCTGGCTCCTTACAAAGACTTTCGTCGCTCCACGTTTGGCGCCTTGACTTACTACGTCTTCAATGTCGATCGCGAACCGTTCGACGACGTGCGCGTGCGCGAAGCATTGGCGCTGGCGATCGATCGCGAACGCGTCAGCCGTGACGATCTCGGCGGCGCAACCGAACCCGCCGGAAGGTTTCTGCCCGATGCGATGTCAGGAGAGAAGCCGGTGGTTGGAAAGACGGAGTTGCTGGACCACGACATCAATAAAGCGCGCGAACTGCTCGTTGAAGCTGGTTATCCGGATGGCGACGGTTTTCCTGTGATCAGACTGCTAATCAACCGTAACGAACAACAACGCATCGTGGCCCAGGCAATCGCGGCGATGTGGCGCGCAGCGCTGAACATCGAAACCGAAATCGTGATCAAAGGCTGGGATGAATACGAGGCCGCAATCAAGACCGGCGATTACGACGTGGTCCGTCGCGGCCTGGTGATGCAGACCACGAGCGAAACGACGAATATCGCGATGTTGTTCGGCCGCGATTCGCACACCTCTCCGGTTCAACCGATGGAAGGCCCGGCCCAGGCAGCGACACCCGAGCCACAACGTCCGGCCTTGATTGAAACCGAAGCGCAGGCGTTGAAAGAGCTCAAAGCAATGCCGATCTACTTTGCTTCCTCATATTCGTTAGTGAAGCCATACGTTTCGGGATTCGATCTGAACGTGCTGGACGCGCCTTCGTTGAAGCGCACCCGTTTGGACACGAACTGGAAAGAGCAAGCACGGTGAGGCCTGGGGAAGTGATCTCCAACGGCGGCGTGATCGCGTTTCGCACCGACACCTTCTACGGCCTCGGCGTCGATCCTTTCAATGCCGCCGCGGTCGCGCGTCTCAGAGAGCTCAAAGGCCGCGAAGACAACAAACCGATACTGCTTTTGATCTCCGACGCGGAACAGGTCGAACGACTAATTGCTACGCGTTCAGATCAATTTAAGATCGCTGCGCGGAAATTCTGGCCGGGACCGCTGACGATCGTCGGCGCCGCCGTTGCCTCGTTACCGGAAGAAATCACGGCCGGGACGGGAACAGTGGGTGTTAGACTGCCGGCCGGCGAGAGCGTTCGCGGATTTGTCCACGAGTGCGGCGGTGTGCTAACCGCCACGAGCGCGAACCCTGCGGGACGTGAGCCGGCCCGTTCGGCGCAGGAAGTCGCGAGCTATTTCACAAACAGGCTCGACTTGATCGTCGATGGTGGCGAGGTAACCGCCACGGAACCTTCGACCGTTCTAGACGTATTAAGTTCTCCGCCGCGCATCGTTCGCGAAGGCGCAATCCCGCGCAGCGTCATCGAGCAACTCTTTGCTTAATATGACCAGTGCCACAAAAAAGCACAAGAAGCACAAGGGTGTTATCAAAATCCTTTGTGCTTCTTTGTGGCTATAAGGCAAGCCATGACCAGCGAAACTACCATCACGCTGCCGCCCAACGTAAGCACTACCCTCAGCACCTTTATTGCTGCCGCGAAAAAGGCGTTTGGCGATCACTTGCTCTCGGTGGTCCTCTACGGCAGCGGCGCTGAAGGAAAGCTTCGGCCCACTTCCGACGTCAATCTCATCGTGCTGTTGAGTGCGTTCGATCGCGGTTTGGCCGATCAGTTACGCGAACCGTTGCGAGTAGCTGAGGCAGCTATCAAGCTGCGTGTGATGTTTCTTTTGCAGGAAGAGCTCCAACCCGCGTCGCAAGCGTTTGCCGTTAAGTTTGCCGACATCACGCGGCGGCGATTGATCCTCTACGGCGAAGATCCCTTCGCTTCGATCACGGTTTCCCGAGACGACGCGATCTTTCGTTTGAAACAGACGTTGCTGAACCTGACGTTGCGTTTGCGTGAAGCTTACGTCACGCGCAGTTTGCGCGAAGAACAACTCGCGACGGTTATCGCCGACGCGGCTGGACCACTGCGATCGTGTGCGTCAACATTGCTGGAACTGGAAGGACGTCCCGCTGCAACACCCAAAGAGGCACTCGAGCAGATCGCGCAGTCGTCTGCGAGTGCGGCTCACGACGTACAACTCATCACCGAAGCGCGTCAACGACACGCGTTGCCACCCGGCGCCGCCGCGCCTGCTCTCTTTCATTTAATCGAATTGGCCCATGCGATGTGGGCTCGCGCCGCTGCACTAAAGTGAGGCGACAAAGATGAATCCCTTCGATCTTCCCGGTCCGGAGTTTCTACTCTTCTTCATCGGATTGAGCGCGCTTGCGCTGATCGCACTGGTGGTCACGCGAAAGGTGGCTGAATCATCAGCCGCGCCAAAGCTCGATCTCTCGGATCCTTATTTGATTGCTTGCCTGCGTGGCGCTGAACCGGAGACGTTGCGCGTTGCGGCAGTTTCGCTGATTGACCGCGGCTTGCTGGTGGCCACCGGAACACAGCTCCAGGCGTCGGAGAAAGCTTCGGCGGAGGCGGTTCGCCGCCCCATCGAGAAAGAGTTGCTGCGAAAGTTCAAACGCGCGGGCGAGGCGTCTTCGATTTTTGACGATTCTCGTTTGAGCGCGACGTGCAAGCCTTACGAACAAACATTGAAGAACGCCGGTCTACTGCCAAGCGAGGCGATTGCCGGGGCGCGTTGGACACGCCTGTTGATTGCGTGTGGCGTTCTGGGTGGCGTCGCGATCATCAAGATTCTGATCGCGCTCGAACGCGGCCGCACAAACGTCTGGTTTCTTATCATCCTCACGATCGTCGCGATTGTTGTGGCAGTGAAGATTTCGTTTCCGCGGCTGACGGAAAGCGGCAAGGCGATGATCGCGGACCTGCAAAATCTCTATTCCGGGTTGAAGGATCGCGCTCTGTCTCTGCGACCCGGCGGCGCGACAATCGAGCCGATGATGCTTGCTGCAGTGTTTGGAGTGGCGGCGTTGGAAGGTGCTGATTTCGCGTTTACGCGCACTCTGTTCCCGCGCGCGCAGGCCGCCGATTCGTGGTCAAGCTCTTCGACGGCGAGTTGTGGGAGTTCGTCGTGTAGCGGTTCGTCGTGCGGTAGCTCGTGTGGCGGTGGCTGCGGAGGTGGTTGCGGTGGCTGTGGAGGGTGAGATGAGCGCAGATCGTTTTGGCCTCGGTTGGCGGCCGCGGCTTGCTGCGGGTATTCTCGCAAACCTCGACCGCATCGACATCGTCGAGGTGATTGCAGACGACTACTTTCGCGCGCCTCGTCACGAGCGGCGTGCGTTGCAAACCCTGGCGGCGCAAACGCCGGTTACGCTGCACGGCGTTTCGCTGGGGTTGGCGTCCGCGGTTCCGGTTGAGACGAGACGTTTAGATGATATGGCGCGGCTATGTAGTGAAGTAGCGCCGGAGTTCTGGTCGGAGCATCTTGCGTTCGTGCGCGGCGGCGGGATCGAGATCGGTCATCTCGCGGCGCCGCCGCGGACCGAAGCCACGATCGAAGGCGCGCTCGCGAATCTGGCGCGCGCGAAACAGATCGTCGGTATTGCGCCGCAGGTTGAGAACGTGGCGACGTTGATCGATCCACCGGGCAGCGATCGTGACGAAGCGTCGTGGCTGGCTGCGATCGTTCGTAACTCGGAAAGCAGGCTCTTGCTCGATCTGCATAACCTGCACGCCAATGCCGTGAACTTCAACTTCGCTGCGAAAGGGTTTCTGGCGCGGATACCGGTAGAGAGAATAGCCACGATTCACCTCGCCGGTGGAAAATGGATCGGCCGCAACGGCGCGCAACGTCTGCTCGACGATCACCTGCACGACGTTCCCGATCCGGTTTATGAACTGCTCGAAGAGGTCGCGGCACGTGCGCCGCAACCGCTAACAGTGATTCTCGAACGTGACGGCAACTTTCCTTCGATCGAATCGTTGTTGGTCCAACTCGATCGCGCACGTCAAGCCGTTGCCGGTGGCCGCGCACGCACGCCCCATTTACATCGCCATGAGGTGGCGGCATGAGTGAATCCCGACTCGAAGTTTTTCTGGCCAGGATTTACGTCGACCAAACGGCACGCGAGCAGTTTCTCGCCGATCCACGCGGCGAAGCGATGCGCGCCGGGCTCGCAGCGCAAGAGATCGAACAGGTAGTAAACATCGATCGCGACGGACTCGAACTTTTTGCTCACAGCTTAGGACACAAGAGGGCACGCAAACATGGAAATCAAAAGAATCAGCACGCCTAACGCACCGACACCCGCCGGCCACTATTCACAAGCCACCGTCTACAACGGCCTCGTCTTCGTGGCTGGACAACTATCAATCGATCCCGCCACCGGCGCACACAAGACCGGCACGATAGAGGAACAGACCGAGCTGGCGCTGAGCAACGTACACGCCATTCTTCAGGCCGCCGGCAGCGACTGGAACCGCGTGCTCAAAATGACGGTCTACGTAGCCGATATCAACCTTTGGGACGTGGTCAACAAGGTCTATGGGCGCATCCTCGGCGAGCATCGTCCGGCCCGGGCAGTTATTCCGACCGGGGCGCTTCATCACGGATTTTTAATCGAGATCGATGCAGTGGCGGCCACGGACCCGAAATAAACGCGAGTTCTGAGTTCAGCCAGGCTGCGGTTTTTCGCCGGTCAAGCTAAAGCTTGAACTCCGAACAGAAATAAGTTCTTGTAAAGCGCCTCGCTTTTCTTTACTGTAGCCAGCCGATGAGCTCCCCCATCCCCGCTTCAGCGACGCAAGCACCCGCCGATGGTGGCCGCTTGATAGTTCTAACAGCGCCACTTACCGAAGCAATCGATCACGCAGGCTACTTCATTCAGATGGCGATGGCTTCGTTGCCGATCTGGATGGAGGGTGTCATCAATCGCAAATATCCGAAGTGGCGTGAAGTCGAGCACAACGAGGATGGTTCGGCTCGTTACATGCCCGCTGGTGTGCGACTGGTTGAGAAGTCGTTGCAGCGCGAGTATTGCAACGACGACATCGTTGCGTGTTTCCCGGATGATTTGGCGAAGTTTGTTGGGCCTCGGACGCGCGTCGTGGCGGTGTCAACGCACAATCCGCTGGGCGTGACGTTCGCTGCCGGCGTCTACACGTCGATCTTTGGTTCGTCGAGGATGCCGATCAACTCGCACTACTCACGGGAGTTATTTGCGCAGATCAAAGCGAGCCCGTACCGGGATAATTTCAAAGTCATCGTCGGCGGTTCGGGTGGTTGGCAGATCATTCAGACAGACACGTATGAGGAACTAAGCGTCGATTGTGTCGTCGAAGGCAGAAGCGAGTCTGTCGATACGCTCGAACTGTTTCGCAAAGCGATCCAGGGTGAGGAACTGCCGCGGCGGGTGGAGGTCAAACATCCGCTCGAACGCGAAGCGAACCTGTTTCCCGACACGCGCACCACTTTCGGTGTTGTCGAGATGACTACCGGCTGCGGCCGTCGTTGCAAGTTCTGCGTCCCCGATCTCAATCCGCAGATCGATCTGCCCAAAGAGAAGATCATGGACGCTGTGCGTGCGAACGTGCGCCACGGCAACAAGCAGATCTCGCTGGCGACGGAGGACATGTTCATCTGGGGCCAGGTGCACACGGACACACCGTTTTACTTTCCGAATCGCGAAGCGTTGGTCGATCTGTATTCAGACATCGTCAACACGCCCGGCGTCGAGCAGCATGTGTTGAGTCACTGCACGATCGCGCCCGCGGTGGTCGATCCGTTGCTTATCAAACAACTCTCTGACCTCTTGCTGCCGAAGAGCCCGATACATTTTCCGTATCTGAGCAGTCATCCGGAAAAGAAAGCACTCGCGCCATTGATCGGCCTGGAAACGGGATCTATACGGATGGCGAAGCAGATCATGTCGAGCAAGGGCGTGCCGTTTTCCATTGAGGATTGGCCCAGCGTCGTGCTCGAAGGCTTGCGCGTGCTGAACGAAAACAACTGGTTCCCGGCGATGACACTGATCGTTGGCAATCCCGGCGAGACCGACGAAGACGTGATGGAGACGATCGATCTCGTTTACGAGCTAGAACGTCGCGGACTGTTTGCATTCCTGATTCCGTCGATCTTCACGCCACTGCACGACACGCGCATGGAAAAGGAAACGGGCGTCACGCAAACGCGCCAACTCACGCCACTGCAATGGCAATTGATGATGAAGTGCTGGAAGATGAACCTCCGGCCCGGGCAGTACAGTTGGTGGGGACCGATGGCCTGGCGGGTGGGCTCGATCGGCATGTGGCTTTACAAGTTGCGCCGGCTTAATGGTCCAAACTTCACCTGGCCGCTCCTGATGTTCTCGGGCGCCATTCCCGAAAAGACTATGCAGCGCATGGGCAAGATCTATCGCGGCAAACCTCTAAGAGTTAAGACCCGCCGCGAGTTGATCGCCTCGCTAAAACCGCGAGACTGGCCGTACCTTCGCGCCGACAACGGCGATATGCCGATCGAATACGTGCCACGCATCGATGCGCAAGCGATGACTGCTCAACCATAGTGCGCCGTCCAGCCAAGACTCCATCAACCGAGTCGCCCGCAAAACAGGTCGCGGGTTTCATTGCGAAGTTTGATCCGGCAATCGCGAAACTGGTGCGTGCCGCGCGCTCTGTGCTGCGTAAGAAATTTCCCACCGCCATCGAACTCGTCTATGACAACTACAACGCGCTGGCGATCGGCTACAGCACCAGCGAAAGAACTTCCGACGTACTCTTTTCCTTAGCTGTCTATGCGCGCGGCCTGAATCTTTATTTCATGTATGGCCGCTCGCTGCCCGATCCCGAAGGTCTCCTGCAGGGAAGCGGCAACCAGGGAGCGTTTGTGCGTTTAGATGATCTTTCGGTGTTGGACCAACCGGGCGTGAAAGCGCTCATCGATACCGCGGTGCGGCAGGCAGATCCACCGCTGCCGTCGCGCGGGCGCGGCTACACGATCGTAAAATCAGTTTCAGCACGGCAGCGGCCACGCCGGCCCTAGGTTGTTCATCCACAGATTACACAGATTCTATCAACCCCGCTGTGTAATCTGTGGATAGATAAGTGAAAATAGGTTAGATTTCGGGAGCATGAAAGATCTCAAGCGGCTTCTCGATCAGAACAGGGCGTGGGCTGAGGTCATCAGGTCAAGCGATCCGGCGTTCTTTCCGACACTCGCGAAACAACAGTCGCCGATTTTTCTCTGGATTGGTTGTTCCGATAGTCGCGTGCCGGCGACGCAGTTGGTCGGCATGGTGCCGGGTGAGATGTTTGTACACCGGAACGTCGCGAACGTGGTCGTTCACACGGATTTCAATTGCTTGTCGGTGATGCAGTATGCCGTCGATGTGCTGAAGGTAGAGCACATCATTGTTTGTGGTCATCACGGTTGTGGTGGTATTAAGGCGGCGATGGACAACCTGTCACTCGGGTTGATCGACAACTGGCTTCGTCACGTGCAGGACGTGATGCACGTACACAAAAAGGAGCTGGACAGGATTGAAGACGAGTCGGAGCGTTTGGACCGGCTCTGTGAACTGAACGTCATCGAGCAGGTAACCAATGTCAGCCGGACGACGATCGTCCAGCATGCGTGGCGACGCGGGCAGGACCTGGTGGTGCACGGTTGGATCTATGGTTTGCAGGACGGACTGCTGCGCGATCTCGGCATCTCGGTCGATAACGACGCCGGATTAGACGCAGCGTATCAGACCGCACTCAAAGCCTCGGTGTGAACATGGCCAAGCTCTTCAGTGTTACGGTCGTATTATTGGTGGTGATAATTTCGGTCACGTTAGCGGGCGTGCTGCTTACAGGGATCGTATCGAGTTTTCAGTGGCCGATGAGGTCGCATACTGACGGGATCGCGGCAGTTGCGGGAGGCGTTTCCGAGAAATGGATACGACTCGTATTTCTTCTCGCGGTCCTTGTCAGTGCTGGTTTTCTTTACTGGCGCGGGCGGAAGTCACGCTGAACGTTGCCGGGCAGCTTCGTACAAAAGAATTCCCGCCGCGACCGACACATTGAGACTCTCGACTTCACCTTGCATCGGAATACTCACCGTTTGATCCGTATCTCTTAATTCGTCAGCGCTTAGGCCGGTAGACTCTGGTCCAAGCACGAGCGCTGTCGGGCGCGTCCAGTTCCAGTCTGTGTGTTTCATAGTTGCGGTGGCTGCGGCGCCAACCAAACTGATATTTCTTTCGCGGCACCACGCAACAGCTCGGTTGAAGTCCGCATTTCTCCAGATGGGCAAACGGAACGCCGAGCCCATCGCACCGCGCAGAGACTTCGGTGAAAACGGATCGCTCGTGTTCCTGGTGGTGATAATGCCCGTCGCGCCGGCAGCTTCGGCGGTTCGCAGAATCGCACCAACGTTAACCGGGTTGTTGATCTGGTGCAGCAACACCAGCAGCGAATTGGCCGTCAACCTGGCGGCGACTCGCTGTTCTGAAGCTGCGGGCCGCTGCGCCAGGACGACGATCCCTTGCGGCGTTTTTGTGTAAGAGATCGATTCGAGCAGTTTTTCACTGACAGAAGCGACACGCCGCGCTGCTTGCGAGAGTTCAGCAATTGGTCCGGCCGTTTTCTCTTTGCGAACGAGCTCTTCCGAAACGATGACCACTTCGATTTGCAGACTTGATCGCAACGCCTCGACACACAGCCGCAATCCCTCGACAAAGATCAGCTCGTCGACTTTGCCATCGCGCACGGCGCGCGCCTGACGGAGCAGGGAATTGTCACGACTGGTGATATGCATCAAAGCTCGACTTCGGCCCAGATGGGCCAGTGATCCGAAACGTGCAAGGGACGCGCGACGCCCCAACGCACGAACTTGAGCCCGCGCGCAAAGATCCAATCGGCATGCATGCGAAGTCCCGCGCCGCGCCACGTTGCCGTGCCGGTTGGGATCGGCGTAGTGTAACCGCGGGATTCGAGAAAACTGCGCGTCTCGAGACACTTCTCTCGCGACAAGGTGTTGAAGTCGCCCATGATGATCGCTGGACCGGCAACGGCGTCAGCCTGATCCGCGATCACTTCGAGTTGGGCCAGTTGACCGTCGCACGCCGCGTGCGGATCGACATGCGCGTTGAAAATGCGAATCTGCGAAACCGTCGCGGCCATCGCCAGGCGGGGACGCCACGGACATTCCGGCCACGGCAGATCGATTCGCGTGACGTCGCTCAGCGGCCGGCGGCTGAGCAGGGCAACGCCGGTGTCGCCTGAGTCGTGCAAGTCGATCGGTTCTTCAAAGTCGAGCCACCATTGCCGTTTCACTGGTTTGACGCCGCGCGGGATTCCGGCTGGGGCGTGAACCCAGTTCATGTCCAGTTGCGCCGCGAGTTCCTGCGCGACGTGATGACCGCCAGTGCGAACAGTTCGCTTGTCTGCTTCCTGCAAAGCAAGGATATCGACGCGCGGCAGAAGCTTGCCGCCGGCGAAGACGCGCGCGGCATCAGCAATCAGTTGGCCGACGTGCTGCGGGCGCCGGCGCAGACTCATCAGTCCGAGTTTGCGTCGCAGGCCGCCGGAGATGAGATAAGGGCCGCGTGCGTAACGGATGTTGTATGATGCGACGATTAGACGGTCAGACGTGTGATCGCTCGGGAGATGGTTGTTCTGTGGGCCGAACTCCAGTTTTTCGGCATCGGTAAGCGGGGGAATCGCGATGTCTATTGTGGCAGTTGTTGACGACATGTTCTTCGCGTCGAAGATTCGCGCCGTGGCGGAGGCGGTGGGCGTGGAAATCAGTTTTCCGCGAACGAAGGAATCGTTAATTGAGAAGGCGCGACAAGCGGATTTAGTAATCGTTGATCTACACAGTCAAAAATTTGATCCCCTAAGTTTACCCGCAGACCTGAGCGGCGCTCGTTTACTCGGTTTCTTTTCGCATGTGGAAGTTGAACTACAACGACAAGCACTGGCGGCTGGTTACGATCGCGTCGTTCCGCGTTCAGTTTTCGCACGCGATCTAGCGCAAATATTGACCACCAAGTAGGCAATCCACAGATTACAGAAAAGGCTCTGCGTAGTCTGTAGATTGGTTTCAACCAACAGCCGCCGGCGCGATCACCTCGTGGATCGAGCGAACCTGGCTCACCAACTCCTCATACTGTTCGAGTGTCAGCGCCTGTGCGCCGTCGGAAAGCGCATGTTCCGGTTGGTCGTGAACTTCGACTATCAAACCGTCAGCGCCAACGGCGACGCCGGCGCGTGCGAGTGGCGTGACCATGAAATTCTTTCCGGTGCCGTGTGACGGATCGACGATCACCGGCAGGTGCGAAATACGTCTGACCGCCGGAATTGCTGCCAGATCCATCGTGTTGCGTGTGTGTTGCGCAAAGGTGCGAATGCCGCGTTCGCAAAGCACGAGCTGATAGTTGCCCTCCGCCATCACGTACTCGGCCGCCAGCAGCCACTCGTCGAGCGTTGCTGAGAGTCCGCGTTTCAAAAGAACCGGGAGCCGCGCTCTACCGGCGCGCTTCAGTAACGAAAAATTCTGCATGTTACGGGCGCCAATCTGAATCATGTCGCCGTAACGTTCGACGAGATCCACGCCTGCCTCGTCGAGTGCTTCCGTGACGATCTTGAGGCCGTAAGTTTCACGCACTTCGGCGAGTATTTTCAGTCCTTCTTCGCCCAGGCCCTGGAATGCATAAGGTGACGTGCGGGGCTTGTAGGCGCCGCCGCGGAAAAAACGGGCGCCACTGCGCCGCACGGCTTCGGCGATCGCAAAAGCCTGCGCGCGACTCTCGATCGCGCATGGTCCGGCGATGATCGCCAGTTCGTCGCCGCCAATCGTGGCGTCGCCCACGCGCACCACGGTCTTTTCGGGACGCAGGTCGAGGGTGATCAACTTGTAAGGTTTACTGACACGAATGGCTTCGGCGACGCCCGCGAGGTTCTCGAAGTGCGACGGATCGACCGCGCCCTGGTTGCCGGTAATGCCGATGGCGGTGCGAGTTGCGCCCGGCATTGGGTGACCCTTGAAACCCAACTCTTCGATCACGCGCAGGACAGCCTCAACCTGGCTGTCGGTGGCGTCGGTTTTCATCACGATTAACATGCTGCTTTTATTACCTTAGCTGCGAAAAAAAGTACAGTGCGGCGTACGCGCGGTGAATTTGAACGCCGCCCGCCGTAATTGACAAAACCACTTGAGTCGAAGTATCTTGACATCAAGATATGACTGCGAACAACCTTGAATCATTGAGTGGCGGCACTGGGGTGCATGTCTTTCTCGTGCTGTGGAAGGCGTTGCACGCGGTCGAAGCGTACGCCGTCAGCAGCATCTCCGAAATGGAGATTGGTGCTACCGATTTCGCGGTGCTGGAAGCGCTGCTCCATAAAGGCCCGCTTCCGGTTAACGAGATCGGCAGAAAGGTCCTGTTGACGAGCGGCTCAATTACGACCGCCGTTGACCGGCTCGAAAGCAAAGGACTGGTCGAACGGCGCGCCCACGGCAGCGATCGTCGCGCACGGATCGTGCACCTGACCAAGCAGGGAAGAGCTTTGATCACGCGCGCCTACGCACAGCACGCTGCCGACCTTGAGCGGCTCGCCGCGGTCTCCCTGACGAAGGCCGAGCGCACGACGCTGATCCGGTTGTTGAAAAAGATTGGTTACGAAGCGGCGGCTGCGTTGAAACGCAAAGATGCCGCGTGAGTTTTACGAGGAGTAAGAGATGGAAGCGACAAAGTTAAAAAGAGAACAAAAGGGAAGCCAGACGCGCAGTGTGGCTGGAGTTGTGAACAGTATTGAGACGTTGGAAGGCGGCGGTTTTCTGGTGCGCCGGCCTTTTCCGCAAGCATCGTTTTCGGAATTCGATCCGTTTCTGTTGCTTGACGAGATGGGACCGATGGATGTTGCGCCCGGTGAAGCGAAGGGCGCTCCGGATCATCCGCACCGTGGATTTGAAACGGTAACGTATCTGCTCTCGGGTGAGATGGAGCACAAGGATTCGCGTGGACATGCTGGTCGCTTGGCGCCTGGCGATGTGCAATGGATGACGGCTGGCGCCGGCGTGGTGCATTCAGAGATGCCGAGCAGCGAGTTTCAACGCCAGGGCGGAAGAATGCACGGCTTTCAGTTGTGGGTGAACCTGCCGCAGCGCGAGAAGATGACCAAGCCGCGCTACCAGGAGATTCCGCGCGCGCAGATTCCTCAAGTGACCTCAGCAGACGGGCTCGTTACGGTGCGAGTGATCGCGGGTGAAGCGATGGGCCAACAAGCCGTGATCGAAACGCACACGCCGATTATCTACCTGCACTACACCATCGAGCCCGGCGGTGTGGTGACGCAGTCTGTGCCCGCGGAGTACAACGCTTTCGTCTACCTTGTAGACGGCGCGGGACTGTTTGGCGACGCACGCGAGCGTGCGAACGATGGACAGATGGTGATGTTTGCTCAGGACGGAGAGCAGATCAGGATCGAGAATCCGGCGGATGCGCAAACGCGATTAGACGTGTTGCTGATCGCCGGAGTTCCTTTGAACGAGCCAATCGCTCGCTATGGCCCGTTTGTGATGAACACTGAACGCGAGATTCGCCAGGCGTTTGAAGACTACGTCCGCGGACGCATGGGCGCCATCGAGTAGCCACAAAGAGGCACAAGAAGCACAAAGAGGTGTGATCTTCTTTTCGTGCCTTTTGTGCTTCTTTGCGGCCTACATTTGTTCCGGGACGCGGATGCCGAGGATTGAAAGCGCAGCGATTAGTTGAGCGCGCACGATCTGCGTCACGGCGATTAGCACAGCGCGACGGACGTGGTCCTTCTCAGAGACGATTCGATTTTCGTCGCGCTGATAAAAACGGCTGAAGCCTCTGGCGACGGAGAAGGCGTATTTCGCGAGGTTCGCAGGCTCCGCTGACTTGCGACACTGCACGATCACTTCGTCTAACTGCTGCGTCAACATGAGCAGCGACCAGATCTCGGTGCCGATTTCGCCCGAGAGCACTTCTGAGATCTTTGCTTGTAACACGCTTTCATTGGCAAGCCTTTCAAACAACCGGTATGGGGCTTGGAGCGTTTCAATATCCAGTTTCCGGAAGATAGAGCCAGCGCGCACCGCGGCATACTGGCAATAGGGACCAGTTTCACCTTCGAACGAGAGCGCTTCCTTGAAGTCGAAAGCGATAACCGTGTTGCGCGTAAACTTCAACAGGAAATAACGAAGCGCCGCCACCGCGACCTCGTGGGCCGTGGCTTTCAACCCTTCCTCAGAGAGATCCGGATTGCGTTTTTCGACTTCCTTGAGCGCGCCGGCCTCGAGTTGATCGATCAGATCGTCGGCCTTGACGCCGAGACCTTTGCGGCCACTCATTTCGATGTACGGCCGCGCGCGATCTTCTTCCCTTAACTCGATGCCGAGCTCGTCGCACGCAGCAGGCGAGAGCGCCACCATCTCGTAACTGAAATGCACACTCGCTTCTTCGCCCACCTCCGGCACGATTGCCGCGACGCCGCGAGCGACGATCTCCTGCGGGTACGACTGGCGCGAGTCGATCACGTTGTAGACCTTCTCGCCGCCGCCGAAGTGCGGCCGTTCGATACCGGCTTTCGCTTCCGCCTTTTCATCCGTGGTGGTGACCCAGAGCGTGTGTTCATCCGGATACTGGCGAAAGATCCGGTAGTGAAAATCGAGCCCGAGCTTGCCGAGTTTCCACAGTTGGTACGCGATGTCTTTACCGGTGTAGGTGACGGTGCCGTTGGAGCGCACGATGATCTTGTCTGACTCGTGCTCGTCGGTTCCGGTGTGTGATTCGAACGGCATTACCCAGCACCCTGCGTGCCGGCCTTCGGTCTCAAGGCGGATCACGCCCTTGGTCTTCATCAATTCGAAGGCGCGTTCCCAGAAGTGCAGGTGCAGGATCTCTGACTCGCGCGCGAGCAGGTCGTAACGAATGCCGAGCCGCTCCATCGTGTCGAGAATGCACTCGACGTTCCGCGTGGCGACGTAGTCAGCCAGTTCCGCAATGTCGTTATTGCCTGCTTCGATCGCGTGCAGAACGTCCGTGCGAAGCTTGAGGTTTTCGGTATCGCGATAAAAAATGCCAACCTCGGTGTATAGGTCCCAACAGTAATAATCAAACGGGTAATCGGGCGTGAGCGAAGCGTCGAGGGTCTTGATCTGTTCCAGGCTCATCTTCCGCAGATGCAGGAATCCTACGACGACGTCGGCAACCTGCACGCCGGTGTTGTCGATATAGTTTTGCACTTCGACGGGATCGCCCGCGGCTTGCAGGATGCGGACGAAGGTGTCGCCGAGGACTGCATTGCGGACGTGACCGATGTGCGCGGCCTTGTTTGGGTTGATGCTGGTGTGCTCCACCATCATCTTGTGGTGATCTGTGTCTGCCTTAACTTCGACCTCAGTCTTCGTGCTGAAAAGATGGAGCAACTTGGCGCGGTCGAAGAAGACGTTGATATAACCCACGCCGGCGATCTCGACGCGCGAAACCTCTTCAAGGCTTTCCAAAACCGGTTTCAGTTTTTCCGCGATAGTGCGTGGCGCGACCTTCTCGCCGGTTGCTTGTTTGATCAGCTTGGCGAGTTCGAAGCAGACGGGAAACGCGAGATCGCCGAGGTCCGGTCGCGGCGGAGTGTCCGCGGTCAGTTGTTGCACCTCGACGCCAAACATTTCGCGCGCCGCCAGGCGAATACGTTCTTTAAGTTGCTGTTGCAGATTGAGTAGCGTCATGACAAAAGCGCAAAGTATAGCGCATTTGCGCGGTCCTCCGTAACGCCAGAGGTACGGGCTTGGACGTTCCTCAACGACGAAGGTTGCAAATTTCCCAACGCCGAAGGCGTACAGGCGGCAAGTGTTTCCCAACGCCGAAGGCGTTTACTAATTCCAGCCCAGGGTTGGAGCTTGCGACAACCCTGGGGAGCAAGACAAAGAGTTGTGGCAACGCTGAAAGGGTTGCCGAGAAACACACGCGAATTTGCCAACGCTTTCAGCGTAGTAGTCTTTCTCATCCTGTGACCCAGGGTTGTTCCAACCCTGGGCTGAAATTAGTAAACGCCTTCGGCGTTG
>Ga0187894_10004016_pt1 | contig 16060 bp, 15 predicted proteins | sample GBC1701081metaG_FD_136650 | JGI IMG/M metagenome (GOLD analysis project Ga0187894, IMG submission 136650) | White microbial mat communities from a lava cave in the Kipuka Kanohina Cave System on the Island of Hawaii, USA - GBC170108-1 metaG ... | reverse complement strand
CGCCGATTTGCTGGAAGTTGCCATCAACCTTGTCCCCAATCGCGGACGGGCGCACCGCCCGGAAAAAGCGGCCGTAATGAAGCGGAAAGCCCCTCTCGGTTCAAGGGTTTGTTACCCGCACCGGAGTGACGTTTCGCAGCGCACATGCGGCAGGATGACGCACGATTGTGCAAACAGCAGCCGAGACGTCCGCAGCCCCACGTCGCCACGCAGCGTGTAGACCGCGGCGGCGCGATCGCCAAGCGGGCGTGATGTCGCTGAGGCTGGTGCCGATAGCCGCCGCGCGATAGACGAGCCGCTCATGAACCTCGCCCTCTATCAACCGGACATCGCGCCCAATGTCGGCGCCATGCTGCGGCTCGGCGCCTGCCTTGGCGTGACCGTCGACCTGATCGAGCCGTGCGGCTTTCCTGTCGATGACCGCCGCCTGCGACGGGCCGGTATGGACTATATCGACCATGTGCGTCTGGTGCGCCACAGCTCGTGGGACGCGTTCCAGCGCGACCGCGGACGCGGCCGGCTGATCCTGCTGACGACAGCCGGCGATTGCGTTTTTCCCCAGCTGGCCTTCCGGCCCGACGACACGGTGCTGGTCGGCCGCGAAAGCGCCGGCGCACCCGCGGACGTCCACGCCGCGGCCGACCTGCGCGTGCGCCTGCCCATGCGCCATGGCTTGCGCTCCCTCAATGTCACGCTGGCCGCAGCGATGGTATTGAGCGAAGCGTTACGCCAGACAGACGGATATGCTGCACTGACATGACCGCCAGGACACCACCCGCTGAAGCGTCGCCGCTCGGCGCCGACATCGAGACCCGCAAACAGGATGCACGCACCTGGTTCGAGGCCCTGCGGGACCGCATCTGCGCCGCCTTCGAAACGCTGGAGGACGAGCTGACGGGCACTTTCCGCGAGCTGCCGCCCGGGCGTTTTGCGCGCACGGCTTGGCAGCGCGCCGGATCGCCCGATGAGGGCGACCGCGGCGGCGGCGTGATGTCGGTCATGCGCGGCCGCGTCTTCGAGAAGGTCGGCGTCAACGTCTCCACCGTCCACGGTGAGTTCTCGCCCGAGTTCCGCCAGCAGATCCCCGGTGCGGCGCAGGATCCGCGCTTCTGGGTATCCGGCATCTCGCTGGTGGCGCACATGCGCTCGCCGCACGTGCCGGCGGTGCACATGAACACCCGGTTCGTCGTCACCACCCGGGCCTGGTTCGGCGGCGGCGCCGACCTGACGCCGATGGTCGCCGATGCCGACGACACCGCCGCTTTCCATGCCGCGCTGCGCGGCGCCTGCGATCGCTTCGATCCCGATTACTACCCACGCTACAAGGCGTGGTGCGACGACTATTTCTTCCTGCCGCACCGCGGCGAGCCGCGTGGCGTGGGTGGCATTTTCTACGACTACCTCGACAGCGCCGACCGAGACCGCGACTTTGCCTTCACGCGCGCCGTCGGCGAGGCCTTTCTCGCGACCTACCCCGCCATCGTACGCCGCCATCGCGACGCGCCATGGACCGAGGCGGAGCGCGAGCACCAGCTGCGCCGACGCGGCCGCTACGTCGAATTCAACCTCCTGCACGATCGCGGTACCCGGTTCGGCCTGATGACCGGCGGCAACACCGAGGCGATCCTGATGACCATGCCGCCGGAGGTTAAATGGTAGGTGGCCCGGCTTTACCCCCGGCACCGCCACGCGCTAAACTACCGCCGACAGTTCTGGTGTGGAGGGATGGATGAGCTGGACACGGCGTGCGCTGACGGCAGCGCTGATCGCGACGACGATTGCCGCCGGCGGCGCGGCCTTGGCAGCCGACGATCCGGCGAAGCCCGAAAAGCACCCGATCGAGCCGTTCATTGGCGTCTATGCCGGCACTGGCGTATCCGAGCTGGTCGGCGGCAAGCAGTCGAAGGTGACGCAGCGCGACTTCGACGTCGACATCGCCAAGGACGGCGACAACTTCAAGGTGATCTGGTCGTCCATCGACTTCCGGGTCAACGACGGCCAGACCAACCCCAAGGCGCAGAGCCAGACCGTGGTCTTCCAGCCGACGGTGAACGGCAAGCTGTTCAAGGGGCCGGAAGCCGATCTGATGCAGGGCCAGACCCAGTACTGGGCCGGTATCGACGGGACCAGCCTGACGATCTACTCCGTGACCATCAGCGAAACCGGCGGCTACATCCTCAATGCCTGGACCCGCTCGCTGCAGGGCAAGAACCTCCTGCTGGCCTTCCGCAGCACCGTCGACGGCACCGTCCGCCGCACGGCGACCGGAACACTGAACAAGAAATAGCCGAGCCGATCGACCGCGATCACGAACGGCCCGCCGCATCGGCGGGCCGTTTGCGTCTGGCCACCACGGCGCCGCACAGCCACGGCAGCACCAGCTGGGCCAGCGGCAGCAGCAACCACGGCGCGCCCTCGAGCAGGGCGTAGCGGTCGACGATCGCCTCGACGCTCTCGTTGTAGGTGAGGCGCCCGTAGGCGGCGTCGAGCGCCGCGGTCGAGGTCGCCCACAGCACGCCCGCGATCAGCGCTGCGCCCTGCCACGCCGGCCCGGCGGTGCGGCGCGCATGGATCACCGCCATCAGCGCCACATAGGGCAGCGGCAGCAGGACCTTGTACCAGGCCGCATCGCGCGGGCCGATCGCGGCGGCGATCAGCGTGTCGCCGATCGTGTGGTTGGCGAGCAGCAGCACCGCGGTCGCCAGCCACAGGGCCAGCGCCAGTCCCGGCCGGATCATGCGCCCCCGCCCAGGTCGATGCGCCGCCGCAGCTCGGCGAGGCATGCCGCGCGATCGGGCGCGAAGTCGTGGTCGATCCACCAGCCTTCGATCGCCGCGACCAACCCGCCGACGCGGCGCCCCGCCGGCAGGCCGGCCTTCAACACATCGCCACCCGAGATCGGCAGCTCCGGTGGTGTCCAGGTCATGGCCAGCCGGTAGGCTTCCAACCATCCTGCATCGTGCGCCTCAGCCCGGCGCATCAGGCGGTCGATATAGAGCGCCGTGCCGAGATGGTAGATCTGACGACGCACCACGGCCGGGCCGCGTGCGACATCGATCACCGGCTCGGCGGCCAGCATCACGGTCAGCCGAAGCGACTCCTGGGTCGAGAGCCGCAAGCGCTTGCCGATCACCGTCGCATCGCCGGCCGCGCCGATGATCGCCGACAGGCGCCGCAGCCCGTCGGCCGGCGCCGACACGGCCCGCTCGTTGGCGACGACCCGATGCAACAGATCGACGCCGCCATACTCGGGCAGCCAGTGTCCGAACAGGCCGATCGCCGCCATGGCCTCGACCGTAGCCGCCGGATCCGTGGCCTCGAGCAGCTTCAGCAGTTCCTTGCGCACCCGTTCGGCCGACAGGTTGCGCAGCCGGTCGGCCGCATCGCGACAGGCCGCAAGGCCGGCGGCGTCGAACGGCGGCCGGCCATACCAGGCATGGAAGCGGAAGAAGCGCAGGATACGCAGCACGTCCTCGTCGATTCGGATGGCGGGATCGCCGACGAACCGCACACAACCGGCCGCGAGATCCGTGCGCCCGTCGAAGAAGTCCCACAGACTGCCCGCCGAATCGCAGAACATGGCGTTGATGGTGAAATCCCGCCGCGCGGCGTCAGCGCGCCAATCGTCGGTAAACGCCACGACGGCGTGCCTGCCGTCGGTCTCGACATCGCGCCGCAGGGTCGTGATCTCGTAGGGCCGTCCGCCCGATACCGCGGTGATGGTGCCGTGCTTGATCCCGGTCGGGATCACCTTGAGGCGTGCGCGCGTCAGTGCTCGTGCTGCATCGTCGGGCGGCCGATCGATGGCAAGGTCGACGTCACCGACCGCCAATCCCCGCAATGCATCGCGCACACAGCCGCCGACAAAGCGCGCGACGATGCCATCGTGCGCCAGCGCATCGAGCACACGACGCGTGCGCGGATCGCTCATCCACGGTTGGACATCGAGGCGACCGTTGGGGTCCATGGCATTCTAACCTTCCCCCGGAGGGGGAAGGTGCCCGAAGGGCGGAAGGGGAAGGTTCGCGGGGATTCGATCGATTGAGCCAATATCGAAGCGATACGAACATCCCCCTTCCGGCGCTGCGCGCCACCTTCCCCCTCCGGGGGAAGGGAAACAACTGCCCAGCAGCCCGCCCTTGCGGTCGTCGATGAAATAGAGCGACAGCACGCCTGCGATGGCGAGCAGCAGGCCGGCGATCAGCAGGTTGGTCCACGGCAGGTCCTGCCATGGCGGCAACGTGCCCTTGAGCTTGCGCTCGCGTTTGATGGCAGAGGCCCACGCCCAGAGAAAATACAGGGCAGCCGGCCCACCGAGTGCCAGGACCAGGATCAGCACGGCGCGCATTGCGGCCTCATTCCGCCGGTTCGGACAGGATCCGCCACAAGTTCTTGAGCATGCCTGCCGTGGCGCCCCATACATAGCGCTCGCCATAGGGCATGGCGTAGTAGCGCCGCTCGCGGCCCTGCCAGGTGCGCGAATGGATGTGGTGGTTGGCCGGATCGAGAAAGAAAGCCAGCGGCACCTCGAAAATGTCGGCGACCTCCCGCGGATCGGGTTTCAGGTCGAACGGCGGCGCCACGAAGCCGACGACCGGCGTGATCAGGAACCCAGTACCGGTGACGTAGTTATCCAGGGAACCGATGACGTCCACATGATCTCGACCGACGCCGATCTCCTCCTCGGTCTCACGCAGCGCCGTGGCGATCAGGTCGGGATCCCCGGCGTGCCGACGGCCGCCGGGGAAGGCGATCTGGCCGGCGTGGCTGGGCATATCAGCCGTGCGCTGCGTCAGCAGCACCGTAAGGCCCCCCTCGTGATCGACCAGCGGAACCAGGACGGCGGCCGGCCGCAGTTCCTCGGGCGGCCGGTCGGCGCCATTGAGGGCAAAATCGCTGCCGACATAGGGCGGTGGCACCAGCCGACCGGCCGCAATCGCATCATTGCGGGCTTGCAACCGGCGCCGCACGTCATCACGTGTCATTGTCATGCCTTCGCCTGATTTTCCGGCTCCCATGTCGCACGACCCCGCGCAATCGTCATTTGATGGATGGCGCGTCGTTTGCAATCTTCCAAGTAATCGTCTTCGTTCAGTTTTCGGCGTCGAGTGCGATAGAATTCCCTGATCCCGTGATATGCCCCGACGCCGCTGGCGTCCGCCAAGAACCCCGGAGTTTCCGCGTGCAAACCGACCTCCCGCCCCCGTTCACCGGCGCTCCTGCCGATCCCGAAGCCGTGCTGCGGGACATCGAGGCGCTGGGCGGCAAGCTGCGTGCCGTCCGCGACAGCGTCGGCAAGGTCATATATGGCCAGAGAGACGTTATCGATCAAACACTTATCGCGCTCCTCTCGGGCGGCCACCTGCTGTTGGTCGGCCTGCCGGGCCTGGCCAAGACCAAATTGGTCGAGACCCTCGGCACGGTCTTGGGCCTGGATGCACGACGCGTGCAATTTACGCCGGACCTGATGCCAGCCGACATTCTGGGGTCGGAGGTGCTGGAAGAAGATGCCGCCGGCCGCCGCGCTTTCCGGTTCATCCCCGGACCGGTGTTCGCGCAGCTGCTGATGGCGGACGAAATCAACCGCGCCAGCCCACGCACCCAGTCGGCGCTGCTGCAGTCGATGCAGGAGTACCACGTGTCGGTCGGCGGCAAGCGGCATGACCTGCCGCGGCCGTTTCATGTGCTGGCGACCCAAAACCCGCTTGAGCAGGAAGGGACGTACCCCCTGCCCGAGGCGCAGCTCGACCGCTTCCTGCTGCAGGTCGACGTCGGCTACCCCGACGAGGCCGCCGAGCGCCAGATGATGATCGTCACTACCGGCTCGCGTCAGCCGCAGGCCGATCGCGTGCTGACCGCCGCCGACCTGCAGGCGGCGCAGGCACTGATCCGCCGCGTGCCCATCGGCGACAAGGTCGTCGATGCGATCCTGACCCTGGTCCGCGCCGGCCGCCCCGACAGCACCGACCTTGACGACGTCAAGAAGCACGTCGCCTGGGGTCCTGGCCCGCGCGCCAGCCAGGCATTGATGCTGGCCTCGCGGGCGCGCGCCGTGCTGCAGGGCCGCCTGGCGCCATCGATCGACGATATTGTCGCCCTGGCCGGTCCTGTGCTGCGTCACCGCATGGCGACGAACTTCGCAGCCCGCGCCGAGGGCATCACCGTCGATGCCGTGATCGCGAAGCTCTGCGCCAAGCTGGCCTGAGGCCGGCGTTTCGGGAACACCATGGCTGCCGCCGTCTCCACGCTCACAGATGCCGCCCGGCTCGCTTCGGCGTTGCCACCGCTGCTGGTCGCCGCCCAGCGCGTGGCCACGACCGTCATGCAGGGCGTGCACGGCCGTCGGCGCGTCGGCCAGGGCGATGCCTTCTGGCAGTTCCGGCAATACCGGCCGGGTGACTCCATCAATCGCATCGACTGGCGCCAGACGGCCAAGAGCCGCGCCGTCTATGTCCGTGAAACAGAATGGGAAGCCGCGGCCAGCATCTGGTTGTGGCGCGACGGCTCCCCCTCGATGGATTTCACCTCGGGCCGCAACGTGCCCAAGAAGAAGCTTCGCGCCGAGGTGCTGCTGCTGGCGCTGGCGAGTTTGCTGGTTGACGCCGGCGAACGCGTCGCCCTGCTGGGTGGCGGCGATCGCCCGGCGTCGGGCCGCGGCGTGCCACGACGGCTGGTCAGCACGCTCGCTGAAAACGCGGTGCTGGGCGCTAACGACAGCACGCCGCCGCGGCTGCCGCTGCCGGCGCATGGGCACGTGGTGCTGATCGGCGATCTGCTCGATCCGCTGGAGCAGATCGAGGCCGTCGTGCGCCACTATGCCGCGCACGGCGTTCACGGACATTTGGTGCAGGTCCTCGACCCGGCCGAGGAAGACCTGCCGTACGATGGGCATGTGAAGTTCTCCGGCCTCGAGCGCGAGGGCGATCACACGATCCGCAAGGTCGAGGCCGTCCGCGACGCCTATCACGCGCGCCTGGTGGCGCAAAAGGAAGGGCTTGCCCGAATCGCTCAGTCGGTCGCCTGGACATGGCGTGCGCACCGGACCGACCGGCCACCCGAAACGGCCCTGCTGTCGCTCTACATGGCGATGGCCGACGCCGGGAGGCGGTCGTGAGGGGTGAGTTGTTGATTTTCCTCCCCACGCAGTGGGGAGGTGCCCCGAAGGGGCGGAGGGGAGCTGACGTGGTGTTTGCACCTGAGAAACCACGTCGGCTCCTCCTCCGGCCTTTGGCCACCTCCCCCACTGCGTGGGGGAGGGCGTAATCTCATGCTGAGCCTGGGCGCACTGGCGTTTGCCGCGCCGTGGATGCTGTCGCTGCTGGTGGCGCTGCCGGTCATCTATTGGCTGCTGCGCCTGCTGCCGCCGTCGCCCAAGCTGGTGCAGTTTCCCGCCATTCGCCTGCTGCTGGGGCTGGAGCCGCCGCAACGCACACCAGTGCGCATCCCGTTGTGGCTGCTGATCCTGCGCTTGCTGCTGGTGAGCCTGCTGATCCTGGCGCTGGCCCGGCCGTTGCTCAACCCGGCGGCCGAGCTGGCCGGACAGGGACCGCTGGTGCTGGTGATCGACGACGGCTGGGGCGCGGCGCCAAACTGGAGCGTGCTGCAGCGGCACGCCGAGCGGCTGACCGAGCGGGCCGAGCGCGCTAACCGGCCGGTAGCGATCGTGCCAACCGCGCCGGCGGCACTGGACGAAGCGCAGATCAAGCGCGGCCTGCTGCGTCCCGACGAAGCGCGCGCCGCGCTGCGGGCGCTCAAGCCCAAGCCGTGGCCGACCGATCGCAACGCCGCCATGGCCGAACTCGAAAAGCTGCGCCTGCCCACACCGTCGCATGTCGTGTGGCTGAGCGACGGCCTCGACAGCAAGGACCTGCGCACGGCCGCCGAACGCGCCTTGAAGCTGGGCTCGCTCGAGGTCGTGCAGCCCGAGTCCTCGCGCGTTGCGCTGGTGCTGCTGCAGCCGGAAGCCGGTGGCCGCGAATTGAAGGTGAAGGCCTTGCGTGCGTCGGGCGACGGACCGCGGCGTATCGCCGTGCAGGGCTCCGATGATCGCGGCGCCATCGTCGCACGCACCATGCTGGACTTCGCGCCCACGGCCACCGAAGCGACAGCCACCATCGACACCCCGACGGAACTGCGCAACCGCATCGCGCGGCTCGACATCGAGGGCCAGTCGAGCGCCGGCGCCGCCGTGCTGCTCGACGAGCGCTTCCGCCGCCGGCCGGTCGGCATCATGGGCGAGCGCCAGACCGCCAGCGGCCAGCCGCTGCTGCAGGAAGTCTACTTCCTGGAGCGGGCGCTGGAGCCCTACGCCTCGATCACCGTCGGCGATCGCGCCACGCTGCTGGAACAACGCATGGCGATCCTGCTGGTGCCGGACGGCGCCTCGCCCGGTCCCGAGGATCGGGCGGCCATGTCCGACTGGATCGAAAAAGGCGGCGTGCTGGTGCGCTTCGCCGGACCGCGACTGGCGGCCGCTGAGGACGATACCCTGGTACCGGTCAAGCTGCGCCTGGGTGACCGCGCGCTGGGCGGTGCGATGAGCTGGGGCCAGCCGGCGACCTTGTCCGAATTCCCTGCCGCCAGCCCGTTCGCCGGCCTGACGGTAGCCCCCGATGTGCGCATCCAGCAGCAGGTGCTGGCCGAACCCGGTCCCGATGTCGCCGACAAGACCTGGGCGCGCCTGACCGACGGCACGCCGCTGGTGACCGGCGAGAAGCGCGGCCAGGGCTATCTCGTGCTGGTGCACACAACGGCCAATACCGGCTGGAGCAACCTGGCGCTGTCGGGCATGTTCGTCGACATGCTGCAGCGGCTGGTGCAGCTCAGCCGCGGCGTTGCCGGCGATGGTGTTGCCCAGCAGCTCAAGCCGTGGCGGGCCTTGGACGGTTACGGCAAGCTGGTCGCGCCACCGCTGGGCGCCCTGCCGCTGCCGCCGGATGCGATGCAGACGTTCCGACCGCGGCCGGTGACGCCACCCGGCCTCTATGGCGATCAATCGGCGCAAGTGGCGTTCAACCTCGGCGGACGGGTCGATGCATTGGCGCCGCTCGGCCGCCTGCCCGGCGGCGTGGCCACCGACCGGCTCTCCGAGGAGGGCGAGACCGATCTCAGCCGCTGGTTCCTGGCCGGGGCGCTGGCGCTGCTGCTGCTCGATTTCCTGATCGCGCTGTTGCTGCGCGGCCTGCTGCCACTGCCGGGACGGCGCTTGGGGCGCGCGACCGCCGCGGTCTTGATCGCCGTCGGTCTCGCCGCCGGCGTCACGACCGGCGACGTCCAGGCGCAACAGCCGCAGCCCAAACAGGCACCACAGTCCAAGCCGCCGCAGCAGCCGCCGGTCGCCACCCCGCCCCGGCCGCAGCCGCCGCCGCAATCCAAGCCGGCCGATGATGCGATCCTGCGTGCAACCCTGGAAACGCGACTGGCCTACGTCATCACCGGCAACCGCGAGGTCGACGAGGTCAGCCGCGCCGGCCTCGAGGGATTGGCCGAGATCCTGCGGGCGCGCACCTCGGTGGAGCCCGGTGATCCGATCGGCGTCGACATCGAGAAGGACGACCTGCGGCTCTATCCCTTCGTCTACTGGCCGATCACACCGGACCAGCCGGGGCTGTCGGTGGCCGCCGCCGCCAACGTCGACCGCCACATGAAGTCGGGCGGCATCCTGTTCTTCGATACCCGCGACCAGCACATCACCCTGGGTCGCGGCGGCACTAATGCCGACCTCAAGCGCCTGCTGCGCGCCGTCGACGTGCCGCCGCTGGTCGCGATGCCACAGGACCATGTGCTGACCAAGTCGTTCTACCTGCTGTCCGACATGCCCGGCCGCTGGGCCGGTGGCCGACTGTGGATCGAGGCCGGCAACGGCCGCATCAATGACGGCGTCGCCGCCATCATCGTCGGTGCCAACGACTATGCCGGGGCCTGGGCCATGGAGTCGGTCGGGCGCGGCATGTTCCCGGTAGCACCCGGCGGCGAGAACCAACGCGAGATGGCATTCCGCTTCGGCGTCAATCTGGTGATGTATGCCTTGACCGGCAACTACAAGGACGACGCGGTTCATCTCAACGACATCATGCAGAGGCTGCGGCGATGACCTCCAGCGCCAGCATCGCCTTCGATCCCCTGCTGCCGTGGGAAGTGCTGCTTCTCTTCGGCGTGATCGGCATCGCGCTCGCCGCCGCCGGCCTGATGCGGCGCGCCACCGGCGCGCTGTGGCGCATTGCGGCCATTGCCGTCGTGCTGGCGGCGCTGGCCAATCCGTCGCTGGTCGAGGAGGAGCGCCGCGGCATCGATGACGTCGCCCTGATCGTGGTTGACGACAGCGACAGCCAGTCGATCCATGATCGCCGGGCCCAGGTCACCGCCGCACGGGAGGCGCTGCGCAAGCGCCTGGGCACGCTGCAGGGCCTGGAGATCCGCGAGGTGGTGCTGCCGCCCAACAGCCTGCAGCTGGGCAGCGAGAGCCTCGGCGGCACGCGCCTGATCGGCGCCCTGCGCAACGCCCTGGTCGACATCCCGCGCGAGCGCCTGGCCGGCGTGATCCTGATCACCGACGGGCAGGTGCACGACGTGCCCAACCCGATCCCGCCCGAGCTGGCGACGGCGCCCACGCACGTGCTGCTGAGTGGCCGCAAGAACGAGGCCGACCGGCTGCTGGTACTGGAGCAGGCGCCCAAGTTCGGCGTCGTCGGCAAGAGCGTCACCGCCAAGTTCCGGGTCGAGGATTCGGCGCCCGGCGCCAAGGGTCCGGCACCGGTCAGCATCACCGTCGGCAGTGAGCCGCCGCTGCGGCTGAACGCCCCGATCGGCCGTACGATCGAGGTCGAGATCCCGATCGCCAACGGCGGCGCCAATGTCGTGCAGGTCGAGGTCGCGCCCGGCACGCAGGAGCTGACCCTGGAGAACAACCGGGCGCTGTTTGTGGTGAACGGCGTGCGCGATCGCCTGCGTGTGCTGCTGGTGTCGGGCGAGCCCTATCCCGGCGAGCGCGCCTGGCGCAACCTGCTGAAGGGCGATCCGGCCGTCGACCTGGTGCATTTCACCATCCTGCGCACGCCCTCGAAGGACGATTTCACGCCCACGCGCGAGCTGTCGCTGATCCAGTTCCCGATGCGCGAGCTGTTCGACCTGAAGCTCAAGGAATTCGACCTGATCGTGTTCGATCGCTACGAGACCGGCTCGATCATCACCCGCGAGTATTTCGGCAACATCGCCAACTATGTGCGCGGCGGCGGCGCGCTGTTGCTGTCGGTCGGGCCCGTCTACGCCACGCAGCGCTCGATCTATCGCACGCCCCTGGGCGCCGTGCTGCCGGCGCCGCCGGCCGGCGACGTGATCGAACGTGGCTTCAAGCCCAAGCCCACCACCATGGGCGACCGCCACCCGGTGACTGCCGAGCTGCCGCAGGCCGGCGCACCGGCGCCAATCGATGCGCCCAGCGACATCCAGCGCCAGGAACCGAGCTGGGGCCGCTGGTTCCGCATGGTGCCGGCGCGCGCCGAGAAAGGCGTCACGGTGCTGGCCGGTGCCGACGACAAGCCGCTGGTGGTGCTCGATCGCGTCGGCGATGGCCGCGTGGCGCAGATCCTGTCGGATCACCTGTGGCTGTGGAACCGCGGCATCGAGGGCGGCGGGCCGCAGGCCGAGCTGGTGCGCCGCGTCGCGCACTGGCTGATGAAAGAGCCCGATCTCGAGGAGGAGGCGCTGCGCGCCACGGCCCATGGCGGGCGCATCGAGATCAAGCGCCAGACCTTGGCCGACTCCTTCTCGCCGGTGGTGATGACGGCGCCGGACGGCTCGAGCCGCACCGTGACCTTGAACACCATCGCGCCGGGCCGCGCGATCGCCACCATCCAGGTCGACAAGCCCGGCCTCTACAAGTTCGACGACGGCAAGCTCAAAACCGTCGCCGCGGTGGGCAATCCCGATCCACTCGAATTCTCCGACGTGCGCGCCACGCCGGCCAAGCTCAAGCCGCTGGCCGACGCCTCGGGCGGCGGCGTCATCTGGCTGGCCGACGTGCCCGACCCCGACGTACGGCGCGTCGCGGCCAACCGCATCGCCTACGGCGACTCCTGGATCGGGCTGCGCCGCAACGAGAGCTACGCCGTCACCGGCGTGAACCGCTACCCGCTGCTGCCCGGCCTGGTGATCGCACTCGCCTTCCTGTTGGGCATCGGGCTCGCCTGGTTCCGCGAGGGCAAGTAGACGCGTCATTTTCCTCCCCACGCAGTGGGGAGGTGCCCCAAAGGGGCGGAGGGGATCCGTGGTGATCAGAGACCACGTCGGCTCCCCCTCCGGCCTTCGGCCACCTCCCCCAACTACGTTGGGGGAGGGTTTAACGCCTCTCACCATCACCGCCATGATCGTGTGACGCGGTACTTCATGAACGCCAGCTCGCGTTCGCGCGCGGCGAGCTTCTGCTCCAGTTCGGTAATGCGCCGGCGGGCTTGCGCCAGATCGTACGCGTCGGCGGAAGGCGGCGGCTTGCGTGGCCGACCCCGTCCGCGCAGCGCATCGACTCCGCCGTTGCGGAATCGGTCGTACCAGTCGTACAGCAGCTGGCGCCGCAGGTTCAGCCGCCACGCCAATCGGCTGATGCTCTCGCCGCCCTCCAGTTGCGCCAGCACGGCAAGCTTCAGCCGCAGCGCATGCCTGGCTGGTGCACTGTCCTTGTCGCGGCAGACTGTCCCCAATATCGCCGCCTGAAATCGCGGACACGCATCGTCCGCGGGAAGGGCGCGAAGGGCGCGAAGGGCCGCGCCTCGGTCGACGGACGCCGCCGGGCGCGCGGCGGCGGCATCGACTGCTTCCGCCGCATCACGAACAGCATCCGGTATCGAAAGTCCTGTCCTCATTTTTGCCGCCCCAAATTGAGGATCGCATATGTCGAAATCACCTGCGCTATTAGCGCAAATGCGCAATGCTTCTTGTCGAGGGAAGACAAGGGCTTGATCGCGCCCAATGGCGCCGATGCCGATAGCGTCATTGGCGCTATTGCCCGTGCGTCGCGTGATCGCACCTTCTCGTAGCCAAGCGTCACCATCGCGTGTGCGCATCGACGCCACCACGGTTTGACCTGCAGGGGTGTTGCCTGACGGCGGCAACCAGCGATCCGGCCTTCGCAGCCGAAGCGGCTGCTTCGGCGGAGGCGGCGACGCCCGTCTTGACCCGGCGGCGACCTTGCCCTCTCACGCGGGGCCCACGAAACGCCCGTCAACCCGGCGGCGGTCTGCCGTTTAAACGCCCGGCCGGCGATACGCCCGTCAGCCCTTCAAAACCACAGGGCGTGCCCCGGCGGCGGGTAAACGCGTCTACGCTGTCTTCTGTACTATATTCCCCTTCAAAGAACAATAGGAAAATTCGACGGCGCCACACGTTCTGTGTCCGAAGGACTGCAGGTTGCTGCGGGCGTGCGACCGAACGGGCCCGTGCTCGTCGTCAACGCCCCAAAACATCACTGAACCGGCTCCGTTCTTAACGGATTCGGCTGGCGTGCCTCTTGCTGGACAAGCTCAACGCCGCTCGAGGGAAGACCCCGACCGTCCAAGTCGGTTTACACGATGACGCCAGCAGTCTTGCATCGCAATCTGAGCCGGAACGTATTGATACAGAGAGCCGCGCGGGCGGCGGGAACAGGAGACGGGAAATGGCCCAGAAGGAAATCATCTGTGCCTTCGGCACCGACGTCGATTCGGTTGCAGGCTGGATCGGATCCTATGGTGGTGGCGACTCGCCGTCGGACATTCAGCGCGGCGTCTTCGCCAGCGAGGTCGGTAACATCCGGCTGCTGCGCCTGTTCAAGAAATACGATCTGAGAACCACTTTCTTCATCCCCGGCCACTCGATCGAATCTTTCCCGGACCAGGTGAAGCGCATCGTCGACGAAGGCCATGAAATCGGCGCCCACGGTTATCTGCACGAAAATCCCATTGCGATGACGCCGACCCAGGAGGAGGCCGTGCTCGTCAAGAGCATCGAGTTGATCGAGAAGCTCTCCGGGAAGGCGCCGCTCGGCTACGTCGCGCCCTGGTGGGAGATGTCGAATTCGACGGCGGCGCTGCTCCAGAAATACGGCTTCAAATACGATCACAGCCAGGGCTACCGCGATTTCCAGCCTTTCTATGCGCGCGTCGGCGACGCGTGGACGCTGATCGACTACGCGAAGAAAGCGGAAGAGTGGATGAAGCCGATGAAGCACGGCAAGGAGATTGACCTCGTCGAGATCGGCGCCAACTGGTACGTCGACGACTTGCCGCCGATGATGTTCATGAAGAAGGTGCCGAACAGCCACGGTTTCGTCAGTCCGCGCGACATCGAGGACCTGTGGCGCGATGCCTTCGACTGGGTCTATCGCGAGATGGACTACGCGGTCTTTGCCTTCACGATTCATCCCGACGTCAGCGGTCGGCCGCAGGTGCTGCTCATGCTCGAGCGCCTGATCGAGCACATCAACGCTCACGACGGCATCACGTGGATGACCTTCGAGGAGATCGCCGAGGACTTCCGCAAGCGCTATCCTTTCGATAGCGACAAGCGGCCAGAAGTGATCTGACGCGGTTCGACGCAGCGGCCGGGCCGGCTGTAGAATCGCCGCCTGCCCGCCGAGGGAGGCTCCCATGTGCTCAGCCTGCGGATTCCCCGCCGCGCCCGGCCATTGGACCGAGGCCGGCGCCGCCACGGCGCGCGACAGACTACGCGCCCGCTTCAGGCGGGCCGCGGTGCTGAAGTCTGTCTTGTCGACCTACGGCCTCACCGTCCATGACGGCGGACTGGTGCCCGGCATCCAGATCGCGACGCTCTCCGGCAGCCAGAGCATCGCACGTGACCTCGACGAGCTCTGGGCGACTGCCGAGCGGTTTGCCGGCAGGCCGATCGATCCGCTCGATCCGCGCTTCATCGGTGACGCCCATGAGGAACGCTGATCGCGCCGAACTGGCCGACGGCCGGATTCGGCTAACGGTGCTCGGCGGATTCCTGGGCTCCGGCAAGACGACGTGGCTGCGCCACCAGCTTTACGCCGGGCTCTATGAAGATGCGTTTGTGATCGTCAACGAGGCGGCCGAAACATCGGTCGACGATGTGCTTCTGGCACACTCTTCGACGTTGGCGGTGCTTGCCGGCGGTTGCGCCTGCTGCACGGCGCAAACCGCGCTGATAAGCCTGCTTCGGAAGATCTGCGATGAGAGAACCCGAACGGATTCCCGTGAGAAGCGGCTCGCACGCATTGTGCTGGAGACCAGTGGTCTTGCGGACCCCCGACCGATTGTCGCCGCTATCCAGTCGGACCCGGTGCTGGTGAACCATATCGTTGTCAGTGAGATCGTGGTTACCGTCGATGCGCTCCATGCGCTGGCGCAACTGCGTTCCGAGCCGCTCGGCCGCCGCCAGATCGAATGCGCCGATCGTCTCGTCGTCACGAAGGTGGATGCGCCCGCCAATGAGGGACTTGCCCGACTGATCGCGACGCTGGGGTTCCTCAATCCAGGAGCGGCGCTTTCAGGTGCCGTCAAGGGCGTGTCGTCGGAACTGCCAGCGGCCCTGACCGTGGAGCCCGAGAGCCTGCCTGATCTCGACGGCGAGACAGAGAGGCCGGCGCTCTTTCCAACCAAGCTCAGGATCGACGGACCGATCGACTGGATCGCGTTCAGCGTCTGGCTCTCGGCGCTGTTGCATGCGCGCGGTGGCGACGTCGTGCGCGTCAAGGGCGTGGCACGGACACCGGCTGGCCGGCTGCTGCTGCAGAGCGTGCGCACAGTCGTTCAATCGCCGGAAATTCTGCCCGAGCCGAAGGACGATGACGATCGCGAGGACAACACGATCGTCGTCATCGGCCGTGGCTACCGCGCCGAAGATCTCCAGCGGTCTCTCGCTCGGTTCGCGGGAGCCTCACAGGGGAACCGCGATTGAAGGGGTCATGCTTCGCCGCCGTTGTCATCCTGAGCGGAGCGAAGGATCTGTTGAGCCGTCGTATCGTACGGACCCCGATTATGACGCGCGTGCGCTTGTCAGGACCACTCGTGCGAACCGATGGTCTAACAGGTCCTTCGCTGCGCTCAGG
>Ga0187894_10004015_pt1 | contig 16060 bp, 17 predicted proteins | sample GBC1701081metaG_FD_136650 | JGI IMG/M metagenome (GOLD analysis project Ga0187894, IMG submission 136650) | White microbial mat communities from a lava cave in the Kipuka Kanohina Cave System on the Island of Hawaii, USA - GBC170108-1 metaG ... | reverse complement strand
GATTCGCGAGCGCGACCGGATGCCGCGACGACTCGTCACGCATCGATTCACGCCAACCGTACCAGACCCAGCGATAGTGAGCGTCGCTAATGAACCAATATCCAAACCAACCGAACGCCAGCACCAGAAACAAGAGGCATGAAGCAACGATGTACAGCACGTCGCGCTTTTCAAACTTCCAACCAAAAACAAAAGGCGCGAGCACTAACCATGGCAAGTAAAACCCGATCGTCTCTCGCAGGTTGACGCCGAGTCCCAACAAACCCGCGCCCAGCAAGATCAACCAGAGTTTCCTTTGCTGCACGCCCCGGAGATGGACCACTAAAGCAGTCGAAAGGATCAGCACTGACGGCACGTCTGTCATCACTTGCCCACCGTAAAGTACAAACACCGGTGAGAACGTGATCAACAGCACTGCTATCGTCGCCGTGTACAACGAGCCACTGATGTCACGCGCCAGAATCCAACACGCAATAATCGCAAGCGGCGCTTGTGCCACCACGGCGTACTTAAAGATCAGGTAAGCATTCTCCGGTTGCACCTGAAAGAGGCTGTGTGCAACTGAATAAAGTGCGTGGTTGCCGAAAATGAACAGATTGCGGCCCAACGCCATCGACGACGGATAACCCGCAATCGACAGCATGGTGTAGTCCATGCCGTCCCAGTCGCCGATAAACGGATCGACAAAGTAGAGAATGAGCGCGAGCGCGATCAGCGCGGGCGGCGCCCACCAGCGCCATGAGCCCCAAAAAGAATTGTCAGAGGTGTTTGTCGTCAGGGTATTGGAGCCACAGACCAACACGGACGAACACGGACTCATTTCTTGTTCGTTGTCTTTTCTTGTCCGTGTCTTTCCGTGTTCGTCCGTGGCTCTAAGTGCTTCTTTGACCGGGAACGTCCGGCCTCTTAACCATCTTTACGCGATTACCCTGCGCATTGTACTCAACTTCGTCCATGATGTTGTAGATGAGGAGCACTCCCCGCCCGGACGTTCTAAAAAGATTGGCGGGATCGCACGGGTCGGGTATCTGCTTGATATCGAAGCCTTCGCCTTCGTCTTCAACCGTGAAACTCGCTTCTTGCGGTGTCAACTCCGCGGTGATGCGCACGAGTTTGGTGGGATCGTTCTTGTTGCCGTGTTTGACCGCGTTTACAAATGCCTCGTCGAGCGCAACGAAGAGATTAGACCGCTCGGGTTTGATCAAACCCAACTTCGCGACGCGTTCCTGCAAATACTCCAGCACGCCGTTCATCAGCGCCAGATCGCTCGGCAATTCAAACTCGATCTTTTCGTGAACGTGCGAAAGAACTTTCGGATCGTCAACGTAACGCAGCTTGTAGGCGAGGGTCTTTTCGACGATCTCGCGCATCTCGTCGCGGTTGTAAGGCGACCGGAGATAATTCGCGGCGCCCATTTTGAAAGCTTTGATTATTTCCGGACTGGCGCCGTGAGTGCTGAGCGGTGTGACTAGATGTTTGCGGTGGAGCTCGCTGATGGGTTGGCCGTTTACTTCGGCTTCCGACAAATCGCTGATGATCAGATCGAAGCTGTCCAGGTCGTCGCGGCGCAGCGCTTTCCTTCGTTCACCGGTGACGACCACTTCGTGGCCGAGCTGCCCGAGAACTTTTTCGAGAAGAAGACGCAACTCATCGTTGTTATCGACGATGAGAATCCGGCGTTTTTCCATCCAGCTCCAACCTTTGCGAAATGTTGAGGAGGAGATCCGGCCGCACGCGAGCGCTCAACTGACTGACTGTACGAAAACCTGTCGCCTCGCGTTCGAACTATATCAGAAACGCCTCCGCGGGTGACAGGGACGCCTGTTCTCTTGCTAAACTGCCGCCTGCCCGATGGCGAAACACGGAAAGCTACAGACCTATCTGGAATACGCGGCGGCTAAGTCCGTCCTCTCAATGCTCGGCCACTTGCCCGCGCCCGCCGCATTGGCGATCGGGCGGATGATGGGCAAGCTCGCTTATCTCCTCGCATCCGATTTGAGAAGAACGGGAGCGATCAATTTACGTCTGGCCTTTCCCGAGAAGACCGACGAGGAAAGGGAGCAGTTGTTGCGCGAGTGTTTCGATAATCTCGGCCGGCAACTGGGTTTTTTCAGCCAGTTCTCCACGCGCTCGCTTGAGGAACTTCAGAATCTGACGGAACCTCACGGGGTGGAATATATCGAAGCAGCAAAGGCGCACATGAACAGCGGCCTGATTCTCTTCACCGCGCATCTCGGCGCGTGGGAATTAACCAGCTTCGGCCCTGCACTGTTTGGACATCCCTTCAGCTTTCTCGTCCGCCGGATCGACAATCCGCGCATCGAAGATCTCATCAACCGCGTGCGCATCAGGTTTGGTAACCAAACCATCGACAAACTCTCGGCCGCGCGCTTGATGGTCAAGCTACTGCGCTCCAAAGGCGTTCTCGGACTTCTTCCTGACTTGAACACACTCGATGCTGAAGCGATCTTTGTCGACTTCTTCGGCGTTCCGGCCGCGACCAATTTCATCATGGCCAAGCTTGCGTTGCGGACCCAATCGCCTATCATTCCGATATTCGCCCCCTGGAGTGAGGAAAAGCGAAAGTATCTTTTGCTCATTGGACCACCGGTTTCCATCGAGCCCACTGGCGACGAAGACGAAGACGTGCGCCGGTTAACGACACAGATCTCCCAACTCATCGAAAACACGATCCGGCGTTATCCCGGTCAGTGGCTCTGGATTCACAAACGTTGGAAGACGCGGCCGAAAGGCGAACCCGCGATTTATTAAAGTTCACTGAGTGCGATGGAACAAGAACTCAAGGCGACCGTGTCGATCGAAAAGCGCGTCAACCGTGCTTACGAGTTCGCCGACTTGTCTGAGTACTCGTTTAAGGAGCGGCTGCTGATACGTGTAGCGGACCTGGCTTTCTACTTGTTGATTACTGTTATCGGGCTCACTGCCCGATTCGAAGTGATCGGTTGGGAAAACCACGAAAAGGCGGAAGAAGACGGTGGGTTGCCGATCTACGTCTTCTGGCACGATCGTATTTTTCTAACGACTTACTGGTGGCGCAAACGACGCATCGTGGTGATGACGTCGCGCAGTTTTGACGGCGAGTACATCGCGCGTTTCATTCAACGGTTTGGTTATGGCGCGGTGCGTGGTTCAAGCTCACGCGGCGGTGTTGGCGCGGTGGTCGAGATGGCGCGGCTGATGCGCGCGGGCTGCACGACTGCATTCACTATCGACGGTCCCAAGGGGCCGCGTTACGTCGCGAAGATGGGGGCAGTGCTGCTGGCGAAAAAGACCGGTCATCCGATCATGCCGGTCACAATGGCCTTGAAAAAATACTGGACCTTGCCGAGCTGGGACCTGTTCCAAATCCCGAAGCCATTCACCCGCGCTCGGGTCCACGTCGCCCCACCCATCTACGTCCCCGCAGACGCCGACGAGGAAATGCTGGCCGCAAAACGCGACGAATTGCAACGAGTGTTGGACGAATTGAATCAGAAACCTGTGTAATCTCCTCCACGGATCCTTAGTCGAAAGGTACTTACGCTAAATGAGATCAGTTTCCGCTATTGTTTTGTGCCTGGTTTTTGCTGTCGCCGCTCAAGCGCAGAGTGCACTTAAACCGCCTACCGAATCAGCGATGGATCGGTTTCTTCGCTACGTGAAGATCGATACGCAATCGCAGGAAGATCAGACGACCACGCCCAGCACACGCAAGCAACTCAATCTCGCTAACCTGTTGGCGAAGGAGTTGACGGCGCTGGGCGCGCAGAATGTGCGCGTCAGTGAGTTTGGCATCGTCTACGCGACGGTGCCGGGCAACCTGCCGGACAATTCAAAAGTGCCGGTCGTCGGTTTCATCGCGCACATGGACACGTCGCCTGCGGTCTCCGGTGAGAACGTGAACGCGATCATTCATAGGAATTATCAAGGCGGCGACATCGTGTTGCCAAAAGATCCGACGCAAATCATCACGGTGGAAAAGAACCCGGTGTTGAAAGACTTGATCGGCGACGACATCATCACCGCCGACGGCGCCACGCTGCTCGGTTCGGACGATAAATCCGGTGTCGCCGAGATCATGACGATGCTCGACACGCTGAAGCAGAATCCGCAGGTCAAACACGGCACGATCGCGATCGCGTTTACGCCCGATGAAGAAGTCGGCACGGGCATCGAGAAGTTTGACGTGAAGGGTTTCGGCGCAAAGGTGGCCTACACGGTCGACGGTGAAGAGTTGGGCGAGATCAGCGACGAAACGTGGAGTGCGCGCACGGCGACCGTCACCTTTCAAGGCAAGAGCACGCATCCCGGCACCGCGAAAGGAATCATGGTGAACGCGATGTACGCGATGAGCGACTATCTCAGCCGCTTTCCGAAAGACATGCTGCCGGAAACAACCGAAGGGCGCGTCGGGTTTGTTCATCCGTACGCGGGAACGATCGACGTTGAAACGTCCACGCTGAAGATTCTCTTGCGCGATTTCGATATCAGCGGGCTCGACGCAAAAGAGAAACTGCTGCGCGACATGGTGGTCCAAACCGCCGCCAGGTTTCCGGAAGTGAAGATCTCGATCGACGTCAAAGAAAACTACAAGAACATGAAGGAAGTGCTGAAGAACTATCCGGAGCTGACGGCGAACGCGATGGAGGCCGCCAAGCGGGCCGGGTTAAAGCCTTTCCTCAAACCGATTCGCGGCGGTACTGACGGAGCCAGATTGACGTTCCAGGGACTGCCGACGCCGAATCTCTTCACCGGTGGCGCAAACTTCCACGGCAAGTTGGAGTTTAATTCGCGTCGCGGGCTGGAGAAGTCGACCGAAACGTTGATCAACCTGGTCCAAATTTTTGCGGAGAAGAGTTGAGCCACAGATTACGCTGACGAACACGGATATTTCATCTGTGTTAATTCGTGGCCTGGTTGAATGTCCGAACGTCTCACACACAGTGGTTATGTTGCGCTGATTGGCCGACCCAATGCGGGCAAGTCGACGCTGCTGAACCGGCTCGTCGGGCAGAAGATCGCGGCCGTTTCAGATAAACCGCAAACCACGCGTTTCCGCATCCAGGGCGTGATCACCAAACCGGAAGGCCAAATCGTTTTGGTGGACACGCCCGGCGTGCATCAGCCGGGCTACGAGCTTAACCGGCGCATGATGGCCGCTGTTCAGGACGCACTGCTCGGCGTCGATCTGGTTTGCTTAATCCGAGATGCTTCGGTGACTACGGGCAACGGCGATCGCTTCGTGCTCGAGCTCGTGAAGCGTTCCGAAAAACCAGCACTCCTCCTGCTCAACAAGATCGATAAACTCGAAGACAAAGCCGCGCTGCTGCCGTTGATGGACTGGTACCGGAACGAGTATGAGTGGCGGGAGATCATTCCGATCTCGGCGCTCAAGAATGAAATGACAGACGTTTTGATCGACAGTTGTTTGCGTCACCTGCCGGAAGGTGAACCTATTTTTGACGAAGACGAACTGACCGATCAAACGTTGCGCTCACTGGTCGCGGAGATCGTGCGCGAAAAAGTTTTGCACGTGACCGGAGATGAGATTCCGTATGTGACCGCGGTTGTGACGGAACGGTTTGAAGAGGTGCGAGAAGACTTCACACGGATCAATTGCGTGATCGTGGTCGAGCGTACGTCGCAAAAGAAGATCATCATCGGGCGCGGCGCGAGCCGTTTGAAAGAGATCGGCATTCGCGCCCGGCGTGACGTCGAAGAACTGTTGGGCCACCGGGTTCATCTCGAGCTGTTTGTGAAAGTTGAAGAAGACTGGCGCAACAGCCCGCGACTGTTGAATGAGTTTGGACTCGAATGAGCGCGGCGAAAGAACAGTGGTACGCGTTGGATGTTGAGATCGAGCCGCAGGCGCGCGAGGCGGTTGAATACGCTCTAATTGAGGCTGGTGCTACCGGAACAGAATCGGCCACGGATGACACGGACGGAACACGGATTATTGGTTATTTTGAGGGAGTACCGGATCGTGAGCATGTCAGAAATGAGTTGTTTGAGGCGCTGAGGATTTACGAGTTGCCGTCGTCCTCTGTTCGCAACATGAATGTGCGCGAAGTTGAGCAGCGCGACTGGCTCGAAGAATGGAAAAAGAGTTGGCAGCCGGTCGAAGTGGGGACCTTCATTATTTCGCCGCCGTGGTCCGACCTCGGGAACACGCGAGATCGGATTGTTATGCGCATCGAGCCGGGAATGGCGTTTGGGACGGGAACTCACGAAACAACGCGACTCTGTCTCGCCGCGATTCAAAAGTATTTTACGGGTGGCAGTTTTCTCGACGTCGGCACCGGAACCGGGATTCTCGCGATTGCCGCGGCGATGCTTGCGCCTGGCGCGCGCGTTGAAGCGTGCGACACCGATGCCGATGCGATCCGGATTGCGCACGAGAATGCGGTGGCGAATGGTGTGGCCGACAGGATCAGTTTTCGCACCGGTTCCGTCGATGAACAATCCAGCTCCGCGGATTTTATTTGTGCGAACCTGACAGCCGATGTGATCGCGACCCTGTTGCCGACGCTTGTCGCGCTGAGTTGCGGGAGGTTGGTTTTGAGCGGGATTCTGGAAACACAGATCGAAGACATAATTGATCGGCTGGGCCAGTTGGCAATAACTGACGTCGAGATCACGCGCGATGGCGAGTGGGTCGCAATCATTGTTTGAGAGATGACGCGTCGCCGTTTCTTTGCGCCTCCGAGCGCATTCAATCTAAGTAAACGCATCGTCACGTTGACGGCTGATGAAGCTCGTCACCTGCGTGAAGTGCTGCGCTTGAAACCGGGCGATGAGGTTTCGGTTTTCGACGGCGAGGGAAAGGAGTTTCGCGCTCGGGTGGCCCAGGCGCGACGCGAGTCTGCGGAGCTCGATCTTGATGAAGCGATCGAACCCGCACGGCCTGAGTCGCCGTTGCGGATCACGCTCGCGGTGGCGTTGTTGAAAGGTGAGAAGTTTGATCTCGTCGTGCAGAAGGCAACGGAGCTCGGCGTCACTAGAATCGTTCCGCTGATCACTCGCTACGCGGACATTAAGTTGCGCGATGAAAGCGACGCGAGCAAGCGTGTCGCGCGCTGGCAAAGGATCGCGCTTGAAGCAGCGAAGCAATCCGGAAGAGCGGTGGTACCAACAATCGACACTCCTACTCCGTGTGGGTCTGTGCTCAGTGCGTCAAATCCGTGTTTACTTTTCTCTGAAAAGAACGGCCACGGACTAACACAGATCGACACGGACGCAGTTACTGCAGTTATTGGCTCCGAAGGCGGTTGGTCGGACGAAGAACTCGACCAGGCCCGCGCGGCCGGTGCTCAAATCATCACCCTCGGCGGCCGCATCCTGCGCGCCGAAACCGCAGCCATTACAGCCGCAGCCCTGCTGCAACACCGCTTCGGCGATTTGAAGTGACGGCGGCCATTGACCGCAGCCTTTGACAGGCTCAAAATGGCTAAGCACCGGGAACAAAGAACACCAGAGGGTCGTTTGAGTCCTCAAGGCGCTGACAAGGAAACCGTTCGCAATGGCAATCAGCAAAGATGAAGCGGTCGAGAAAGCTCGCCGGGACCTGGCACGGCGGCTGAACGTCGACGCGAGTACGATCAAACAGCAGTCAGTTGAAGATTCAGACTTTCCGGATATGGCCCTCGGCGCCGCTGAAGACGGCGAAATGAGCGGCCAGATGATCACGAGCGGCTGGCGTATCCGGCTCGGTGCAGACGGCAAGAACTTCGAGTATCGAGCTGACAAAAACCAGGTGCGTCTTTACAAGTACAAAGGCAAGAACTATCGCATTTGAGGTACCGCAATGAACCGCAATAACTTCTTGATCCACCTCGCGCTCGCAATTGTTCTCATTCTTATCGCAGCTTTCGCCGGTCAGTTGAACCGCTGGCGTAAACAGTGGAGGTCGTCAGTACGGGTCATTCCTGCCGCGGAGAAGAAGCGTGCTTCGACAACTGAGGAGGTCGCGCTGGCGGAAGCACGGGCTCTCGGCCGGCCGGAAGTGCTGGTGAAGTTCAAACCCGGCGTGAGCCTCGAAACGATCGATGAGTTGACCGCCGGTTTCAACGATCGAGTGGAAGACCGGATCGAAAACGTTCCCGGTCTGGAATCCATCGACGATCTCGATAACGCCGATCCGGCCGAGATCGTCGCGCAGTACAGCGCGCTGCCGGAAGTTGAATACGCTGAACCAAACTTCGAGATCGAGCTTGATGCGGCCACAGAGACGATCAACGCGCCGCTGCCGCCCATTCATCCCAGCGATCCGCGGTTTGACGATCAATGGGCCCTCGCAAACTCGGGACAGCGGGGCGGCAAACAAGGCGCCGACATCAGCGCGATGCACGCCTGGCTCACCACGACCGGCAGCGACAAGGTAGTGGTTGCAGTGCTCGACAGCGGCGTCGATTACACGCACGAAGATCTCGCGCCAAACATGTGGAAGCGCCCGGCGAGTGTTGCTCCCTATCACGACGACCAACTCGGAACCATTGAAGACGAAGACGGCTTCAATGCTATCGACAACGAGTCCGATCCGATGGACGAGAACGGTCACGGTACGCACTGCGCCGGCATCATCGGCGCTGAGGGCGGCAACAACATCGGCATCACCGGCGTGAACTGGAAGATTCGCATCATGCCCTTGAAGTTTATGAATGCCGGCGGGTTTGGGACGACCAAGGATGCTATCGAAGCGATCAACTACGTGATCGATCGCAAGAAGGCCGGTGTGAACGTGCGCATCATCAGTGCGAGCTGGGGCAGCACGCAGCGTTCGCGCGCGCTTGAAGAGGTCATTCGCAAAGCTTACGAGAATGACATTCTGTTCGTGGCCGCTGCCGGTAATGCGACTACTAACAACGATCGCTCGCCGCACTATCCGTCAAACTATCCAAACGTGCTCAGCGTCGCAGCGCTAGACCGGAACGATGCGTTAGCGAAGTTTTCGAATTACGGTGTTAAGAGTGTGGCGATTGCCGCGCCGGGTGTTGATATTTTGAGCACGTGGCTCGGGAACGCGTATGAAGAGAAATCAGGCACGTCGATGGCGACGCCGGTTGTCTCGGGTGTGGCGGCGCTAATTGTGGCCGAGAATCCGCGTATAACCGTGGAGCAATTGAAGAAACGATTGCTGGCTTCAGTTGACCCGTTACCGGCGTTGAAGAGTAAGACTGCCACTGGAGGGCGTATTAACGCCGCTAAAGCCTTACGGTAAATCCATCCACAGATTACCCAGACAAAACATCTGCGTAATCTGTGGATTGCCTTTAAGGTTGGGTCAGCCTTCTCTTTCCTTCCAAAGCCTCGCGATAAGCGCCACCGCGCACGTCGCCGATCTTGATCGCCTCGTCAAAGGACTTCACGGCTTCTGCGGTCTTCTCGAGAAACGCGTTGATGCGTCCCATCGATTCGTGCGCTCGCGAGAGAATCGCCTTGTCGTCCTCTGGTGACGAAGCTGCGATCGCCATGCGGTAATGACCGAGCGCACGGTTGAGCCGTTCTAACTGCACCGGCTCGTCAGTGGCATCCATCGCCGCGAGACTCGCCGTTTGGCCCAACGCAAAGAAGATTCGCGGTTCGCGCGGGTATTCCTTCAACAGCTCACGCAAACGCGCTTCAGCGTCGTTGTAGTCTTTGTTGCGCAGCGTGTCTTCGATAGCGGCAAGGTCACGCACGAGCGCTGCGTCGCGTGGATTGCCTGAACCGACGGCCACGTCCGACTGCGCCTTGCGTGCGGCAAGACGTGCTTCGCGCGCAGCAGTCGCACGCTGTTTCGCGTCGGCATATTCCGCCGGACGCTTCGCCTCACGCGCCGGATCGAAAGAAGCGATCATGTCCGGGAAGAAGTTTGCGAGATCGAATCCGGCACTCTCGATACCCTTCAGTTGATCCGCAAAGAAAAACGAGAGTACTGCGCCCTTTTCGTATTCATCAGCCAACCGCGCAATCGTTTCATCCTGGATTGCGCTCCACTCGGCTTGCGACGCTTTCGCGATTGCGGCTCGATCGGCGTCGGTTTTCGCTGCGGCCAATCGGTTGCGATTATCATTCGCCAGCAGTTCGCGCCGGCGCATCTCGTCGTAACGCGCATCGGCTGCGGCAACGAGCGAACGACTCACACTCAAAAACACGTCTGCGCTCACCTGCCCACCAGCTTTCTGCCGTTCATCCAGAAGCTGCTTGACCGCGTCGCGACGCTCGGCGATGTTCTTGTTGAATCTGAGCACGAGTGCGTCGATCACATACTGCAAATACGCGCGGCGCAATTCTGACGACGCCGGATCGGTTCCTTCCGGCACAACCGCGTAGTAATCATCGCCGATGATGCGGAAGTTGATCGCGCCTCGCGGCGCCAGCAGATCCGGCAGGATAAAAAAGCGACGTTCCTTTTGCCGAAACGTATATCTCTTTTCCTTGCTCTTCTTGTCAGGGTTCTTCACTTCGACGCGTTCGGATGAGGCAGTGATCGGGCGCGTGTGCAGATAATTCAATAAGCCCTTCACCATCTCCGTGGTCGGAGCACGCAACCGATCGCCTTCGGCCTGGTAGGCGCGAACGTAGTTCACGAGTTGCTCGTCAATGCCCGAACGGCGATGAAACTCCTGGACCAACGGCGCGAAATCCAAAACCTCCAACAATCCCGCGGGTAGATCTTCGGAACGTGGCGGCGGTTCGAGGCCCGGCGGTGAATCAAGCGCCAGTGCGAGCGAAACGTAACGCGCAGCTTGATCGGCGGGAGTGGCCGGTGCGGGCAGCTTGTTCCGTTCGTAAAAAGCCTGCAGGCGATGGCGCAGGTCGGGATCGAGGTTTGCGAGATCCTTGCGCAGTTTGGCCCGAAACGTCGACGGCGTGCGGCCGGCCGGCACCGGATCGAATCCGGCAGCTTCGAGCGCGGCCATCACGACAATCAACCGCGGGTCTGCCTGGAAGTCGACGCCGTACTCAGAAATTTCGAACGAGGCGTGCGGCCGTTGTTGAACTGGTTGGGAGGAAACGACTCCGGCGCAGAGCATTACTGCCAGAGTGATAAGTAAAGCTTGCTTCATAAACGCTAATTCTGTTCGGTGCTTTCTCTGTAATTCGTGGACTCTTTACGCCGGCGATAGGCTCGCAGCGCCCGCAATGTTAGCGGATATGCCAACACTGAACAAACGACGGAAAGGACCGTGCCGCCGACCGCGAAGGGCCAGACGATGTTCCAGCTCTCGACAAAGAGCCGCCGGTAGTAGTCGCCGGAAAAGATGTGCGGGTTTTTGAGTAGTTCGAGTCCTTCGTCCGGGATGCTCAACGGCCGTCCGAGCACAAAAGCGCCGATGGCATAGGAGGCGATGATGATCGGGACGAGAGTAAAGAACGGATTATTGATGAACGTCCCGGTGTAGATTGCGATCTTGTTGAAACGAAACGCGAAGGCCACAACGGTGGCCATGATGGTGTGCAGACCGAGAAACGGCGAGAAGGCGATGAAAATGCCGATGGAAAAAGCAAGCGCCGTCCGCTCCGGTGGATCGTCGATCGCAAGCAGACGGCGAAATGAACTTCGAAACATGTGTAGGACAGGCATTCTTGCCTGTCTTGATCGTGACAGACAGGAATGTCTGTCCTACTGAAAACTCTTCAACGCTTCTGCTTCATCCTCGTAAGCATCGAAGACGGTCAGCAGTTTTGTAATTACCAGCAGGTTCTGAACCCGATCCGTCAGTTTGAGCAACTTGAGCTGCCCACCCTGACGGCTTACAGTCGTATAGTTTGCGATCAACTCGCCAATGCCGCTCGAGTCGATGTAGCTCACGCCCGCGAGATTCAGCAGTAGTTTCATCTTGCCTGTATCCGCCAGGTTTCGAATGGCATCGCGCAGCGCGATACTGCCTTCGCCGATTCGCACTTCACCGCGCAAGTCGAGAATCGTGACATCTCCCGCTTGTCGTTCTTTCACATCGAGTTCGGCCATCTTATTTCTCCGTTACGGTAACCTCTCGGTTATTCCGTGTGATCACTTAAAGCTGTTGAGCGCCTCTGCTTCGCTCTCGTAAACATCAAACACAGTCAACAGCTTGGTGATGGTCAAGAGATCCTGAAGCTTCTGTGTGAGGTTGAGCAGCTTAAGCTGGCCACCTTCTTTGCCAATCGCAGTGTAGCTTGAGACCAGTTCACCGATGCCGCTGGAATCGATGTAGCTCACGCCGGCAAGATTCAACAGGATGCGCTTTTTACCTTCTTCAAGCAGACGCCGGACAGCCGTACGCAACGCGACACTGCCCTCACCGATCGTGATCTTTCCGTACATGTCGAGAACGGTTACATCTCCTGCTTGACGTTCGTTGATATTCAACTCAGCCATTGTGCGAAATCTCCTTTATGCAATTGCGAATTAACGTCGCTTGAGCATGCGCACTGTTGTACCACCTTCCGGTCTGATCAACCAGTCGACCTCATCCATGAAAGTACGCATGAAAAAGATGCCACGGCCCGAGGTTTTCAAAAGGTTCTCGGTAACTGTTGGGTCTGGGACGTCTTCCGGATTGAAACCGGGGCCCTGGTCATGGACGCTGATTTCCACAGCGTCAGGCGAGCTCTTCAAAACTAAATCTACGGTTTTGTTTTCGTCCTGACGATTGCCGTGAAGCACGGCATTGGTCACAGCCTCGCGCACGGCCATATCGATGCCGAAAGCAGCATCATCGCTAACTCCGGAGCGGCCTACGAACTCAGCCACGGCGGCGGCCGCGGCGGCAACCGTTTCGATTCGGCTGGGCAAACTTAACTCGGTCGTCTCTACGGTCAACCCTTATGCAAGGCCTCTCCGAAAGCCACTGCGCGAGGACTCTGGCTGCTTTCTGTACCTAACAGACACTGATCAGGAGTCCGAGGGTGTAACACGCGGCGACTCTGCATGTCAAGAAAGCGCGGTTCGGTGCTAAGGGGCGATAAGGTCAGATAATGAAGCCGAAACTTCGCAAGGCGCGGTCGAGTTCGGCGAGATCCAGAGGCTTACGCAGGTAGCAGTTGCAGCCGGTTTCGAGCGCTGCGTCTTCCATTCCGGGAACGTCGTAGGCGGTTATCGCCACGATCGGTATCTCTGCACCCGGTCGTTCGAGTTCGCGGAAGTTTTTGACAGTTTCCAGACCATCCAGCACCGGCATATTCAGATCGATAACGATCAGACTTGGGCAGTAGCGGCGCGCCATTTCGAGCGCTTCCTGCCCGTCTGCTGCTTCGAAAACACGATACCCTTTTAACTCAAACGCGCGTTTGAGCATGACTCGAGTGTCGCGCGAATCTTCTGCAACCAGGACAGTCGGGTAAAGTATCGCAGACACAGTGTCGTACATCGGGCTAATGCCCTGCGTGCTGCTATGATTCATCTTTCGTTCGGGAGGAACCGCTTAAAGGGGATCCTCTGGGGAACTTAGCGGGATGTCCCTATTTATACCACATGAAACTAACTCGCGCACAACAGCTAAAAGGCAGACTGCGGCTACTCGGTGACAAGTCTATTTCGCACCGCGCCGCACTGATCGCGGCGCTCGCCGATGGTCCGTCGGAGATCACAAACTTTTCCACCGCGCGTGACTGCGCCGCGACGCTCGCGTGCCTGCGAGGTTTAGGCGTTTCGATCGAGCACAACGATAAAAAACTCCGGTTTCCAGGTAATCAACGACTCGTTTCGCCGCGCGAACCGTTGGACTGTGGCAACAGTGGATCGACGATGCGAATGCTGGCGGGCGTGTTGGCAGGACACGATCTCAGCGCCGCGTTGATCGGCGACGAATCGTTGAGCACGCGGCCCATGCGGCGCATTATCGAACCGTTGAAATTGATGGGCGCTCGTATCGAAGCCACTGAGGGCAAGCCGCCGCTGAAAGTTCACGGCCGTAGTAAGCCGCATGCGATCACTTACAAACTGCCGGTCGCGAGTGCGCAAGTGAAGTCTGCAATTCTCTTTGCCGGACTAAATGCCAAAGGTCGCACTACCGTTATCGAAACATCTCCAACACGCGATCACACAGAACGTCTCTTCAATGGATTCGGCGTTCCGGTTGTCACCAACAGCGATCTCTCGATCACGCTCGATGGTCCGGCGCGTTTCAGCGGTGGGTCGATCACGATTCCGGGCGACATCTCTTCGGCGGCCTTTTTTATCGCGGCCGCAATGCTCTTACCCGGATCCGAACTCGTTATCGAAGGAGTCGGACTGAATCCAACGCGGACCGCATTCCTGTCAGTACTCAGTTCCTGGGGAGCTGATATTTCAACGACAGACTTCCGCTTGGAACGTAACGAACCGGTGGGCACGATAACCGTAGGTGGCGAAACTGGCGAGCCAGTCGATGATCGGGTGCTGGACGGAGAGAAAGTGCCTTTACTAATCGACGAGCTACCTTTGCTAGCGGTTGTTGGGACACAGATAAAAGGCGGTATAGAAATCAGGGACGCCGGCGAGCTGCGTCACAAAGAAAGTGATCGGCTTGCGGCAACCGCGAGAAACCTGTTGGCGATGGGCGCGAAAGTTGAAGAGTCGGCTGATGGTCTACGCGTCTCTGGTCCAACCAAACTGCGCGGCGCGGTGATCGAATCCTTCGGCGATCATCGCATCGCGATGGCCTTCTCTGTCGCCGCACTGATCGCTGATGGCGACACCGAAATCCGTGGTTCGGAATCTGCCGCCGTTTCCTTCCCGGAGTTCTTCGCGCTACTTGACTCGCTAGTCCAAAGATGAAACCCACTGGATCAATCGTCATCATCGGTTTCATGGGTTGCGGCAAGACCGCAGTTGCACGCGCACTGGGGCGCCGGCTCAATCTGCCAATGGCGGATCTCGACGCAGTGATCGCAAAACGACACGGAAGAACTGCCGCCCAACTAATCCGCGAAGACGGCGAGCCGGCCTTTCGCGCAATCGAAACAAAAGCCTTGCGCCAACTCCTCGACAGTGGCACGCGAGGCGTAATTTCACTCGGCGGTGGCGCCTGGATTACGCAGGCCAATCGTAGCTTGATCGACCGTTACAGTTGCGTGAGTGTATGGCTCGATACCCCGTTCGACTTGTGTTGGCAGCGAATCGAAGCGTCTCAAGAAGATCGGCCGTTGGGTCGCACGCGCGAGCAGGCCAAACAGCTCTATCACGAGCGCCAACCGGTGTATCAACAAGCCAAGGTTCACTTGCCGCTCCAGGCTCAGGAAACCCTCGACAGCATAGTGACCCGGCTCGAAACGGATCTGGCAAACTATAGCGCAAAAATTCAACAGATGAATTGACAATAAGTGCTGGAATTTCAGCCGTTTTTCCCAACAGAAGTGAGGAGCAAACGCCCCAGTGAGCTCACCATTATTTGTCCTGACAGCCTCTTCCACCGAGGCTAGTGAATGGCAGCACAGTATTTGGCAACAGATGCTGTCGGCCACCATCCCTCAGAAGTACAGCAAGACCTTTTTCAACGAAGCTGCTTTTCATAACGAGACCTGGCCCGACAGCCGCGCTAAGTATGTTCCCAACGGCCTCCGAATGGTCGAAACCTTGCTACTCCGCGAGTACTCAGAAGACGACGTGGTTGTTTGTTACCTCGACCAGCTCGAACACTTCGTTGGTCCAGAAACGAAAGTGCTCGCGATACACGCGCACAACCCACTCGGAATCTCGTACGCCACGGACGTTTATTCAAAACTCGCCGGCGAAAACCTCATGCCGGTCAATGCGCACGAGTTCATCAAGATCGTCACGCATCCAGTGATCAATAAATACAGACCCAAGATCGGCGGCGGCGGACCGGGTGCATGGCAACTCGAAAAGGCAGATCGTCTGGACGAGTTTCGTATTGCTTACCTGATCGACGGCGAGATCGAGCGCGTCTTTTCCGATCTCTTCCAGCGCATTCTCGCAGGCGATCCGACGCTGCCGCGCGTCGTCAAGATTCCGAAAGAGATGCAGCCGGCAGTCGAGGAGATTCCGGTCGTCCGGCATCGTTCAACGTTCGGTGTTTGTGAAATCACGCGAGGCTGCGGCCGTGTTGTCAATTCTGCTCGCCGGCGACGAAGGTCGGGCGCTCGTTTCTGCTCG
>Ga0187894_10004014_pt1 | contig 16060 bp, 20 predicted proteins | sample GBC1701081metaG_FD_136650 | JGI IMG/M metagenome (GOLD analysis project Ga0187894, IMG submission 136650) | White microbial mat communities from a lava cave in the Kipuka Kanohina Cave System on the Island of Hawaii, USA - GBC170108-1 metaG ... | reverse complement strand
CGACGCCGCCGGCGCCTTCACCGAAAACCCCGCGGACCCGATCGTCGGCACCCTCGATTCGATCGGCGGCAGCGGACGCAAATTCTCGGTGCGCTACGACGCCGCCAACACCGCGCTGATCGAGGACCTGCTCGAATCCTTCGGCAGCGCCGCTTGCCAAGCCAGCTACACGCTCAGCTCCGCGAGGCTGCGCGTCACCTTCAAGCTCAACAAGCGCCACACGCGCGCGGTCGTACGACAGAGCGCGAAGTTCTCAGGGACGACGCCGTCGGGGAATGTGCACAAGGGGACGTTCCGGGCGGTGGATCATGGGCGGTGGGACGAGACGCCGTGAGGCGGGGCGCGATCGGAGGATCCCGCGTCGAGACCGGAACTTGCGAGCAATTAGGGTACTCGGCGATGGGACACGCCGCGCCCAGCTGAACCCCAGAAGACGCGCCCAACCAGGAGCGCTCGACAACAGTCTCGGGCCGTGGTGACCAGCATCGTGAGCTGCAACGTGGTCGCGTGTCATCTCCCCGGCGGCGCAGTCGTATCGTTCCACGCGGCTTCCTGGTCCCCGCATCGACAATTCCCGAGGCCCGGGCAAGCGTTTCGGAGCCGGTCGAGAACGAAATTCCAGTCGAGCTCGGCGTCGCGAGCCGATTTCGGAAGTGCGCCCAGTGCGATCGCCATCGAGACCTCGCACTCCTTGCGTGCGCCCATCGTGGCGTCGATCGCCGTGGCGTGACCGCAGCTGTATCCCCAGACCTTTTTCCCTTTGGGAGTCCGGCGCGAGTACACGGCGCCGAACCCACCTCCGTTGCAGCTCAACGAGACCGGGCACTCCGCTCCGCCGGACCCCAGACAGTGCTGGATCGCGGCACCCTTCGCGCTCTGGACGTCGGAATAACTGGATGCCCAACTCGCGATGTTTGTCTTCGAGTCGTACACGATCGCGCTGCTGGCCTGCGTCGCTGCCGGGGGCGTTGCGAACGCCATCGCAACGAGAAGAGCGGTGGAAGCGATCCGGGTCGAGTCGCAGCGCATCCTGCCGAGTTCCTCTTAGTTGGCGTGGCGGCGACGCAGCCAATCCAGAAATGCCCACTGCTGGACCTGGCGAGTGTGACCAGCCTGCTTTGCTGCGGACCAGGCTTTCTCGGTCTCCGTCATCGACGTATCTCCCGCCAGAACTTGCATGTTGCGATTGAAGCGGTTGCGCACGGTATCCAGGGACATGTCGACCGCGCCCTCGATCAGCAGGCCGATCCCGCCAGCGCCCACGCGAATCGCACGAGTGACCGGCTCCGGCAGCTCGACACTGTCCGGGAGAATCATCGTGAGGCGAACAAAAAGGTCGGCGTACTGGCTGCCGCTCAACGCGCTGGGATCGGACTTCGCGCGTTCGATCTCAGCACTCAACTCCGAGAGTTCGTCCGAGCGCGCTTGGATCGAGTCGTACTCGTCCTTCGCGTCCTCGAGCCATTCGAGCAAGTCTTCGCTTGCCGCAACAATGCCTGAGTTGTCTGCACGGGCATAGGAGACCGGAAGCAGGGCAAGCGCAACCAGCGCGAGCCATGGTGCGAAGACCCGAGCATGCGAGGATGCCGCCCTAGGCTCATTCATGGCGAAAGCTCCCTTGGAACTGTCGCGAGCCTATCACGGGACGAAATCGGTTCTTCGGTTTGATCGATCCGACGGACATCCTCTGCGGAGCGGCTCGCGTAGAAGTCCGTTGGAGGCTCGGCACACGATCGCGCCTGCGGCATCCGCCTAGCCTTCCGCCACATCGGCAGGCGCGGCGGCTCAGGGGCGGAGCGTGCGCATCGGCAGCGATCGGGAGATCACGACGATCGGGTGGATCGGCCAGGATTCGAGCGCAGCTGTGACCCGAAAGCCCGAGTCCGCTAACAACTCGAGGGCGCGGAATCACAGGAGCCAAAGCTGGAGCGCGAGACCGGGTTCGAACCGGCGACATCCACGTTGGCAAGGCGCACGGGCCGAACCGGAAACGGCGAAACGTCGGGGACTTAGGGACTTACGCCGTCGGAACTCGGGGCGATTCGGCGCTTTTCGTGCCGACGTCCCCTCAGAGTCCCCTCACCGTTCGATGTAGGATGCCGGCATGCGGCCGGACACATCGGGCGTGGCACGACCTGCGCTGATCGGAACAACTACTCCCCCTGGACCCCCGCCGCGCTATCGCCTCAGGTGGTTCGGTGTCTCTGACGTGGCGGCTCGGCAGTTCACATGTGGGCACTGCGGTTTCTCGGTGGCGCCGATGAAGGGCTGGGCGGCTGGCCGGTCCGAAGACGTCAACAACGTCGCGATCGCGTGGATCTACGTGTGCCACAACTGCTCGCGGCCGACGTTCATCGACAACGACAAGACGCAGCTGCCGGGCGTAGCCTTCGGCGACGTCGTGCGGGATATCTCCGACGATTCGGTTCGCCTCCTCTACGAGGAAGCTCGTCGCGCGACCGGCGCGACCGCCTACACCGCTGCGGTCCTTTGCTGCCGCAAATTGCTCATGCACATCGCGGTCGCGAAAGGCGCTGACGCGGGCGCGAGCTTTCTCGAGTACGTGAAGTTCCTCGGCGATAAGCACTTCATCCCGCCCGGAGCGATCGGTTGGGTCGATCACATCAGGCAGCAGGGCAACGAGGCGAACCACGAGATCGTCATGAAGACGAAAGAAGACGCCGAGGAGCTGATCTCGTTCTGCGAGATGCTCCTGAAGGTGATCTACGAATTCCCGGCCGCCGTCACGAAGCGACTGACGCCGCCCGCGTCGCCATGAACGGTTGACGCTCTCGCCTGCCCAGCGAATGATGTCCTCGGGCTAGGCCGGCCAGCCGAACGGGGGGTGTGCTCCGCCCCCCTGCCCGATTCCGTCGGAGCGCCGCGAATGGAGCGCGCGGCGGATGGCGATCTACGACGACCTCGACGAGGACAAGCTCGAGCACGCCGTCGAGCGATGCGGGCGGGACTTCGCGAAGACCAAGAACCCGCTTCATGCCTGGGAAGCTTGGGGCGTAATAAGTCTTTCGCGGCGATCTCGACTGTACGAGTCGGTCGACGTTCCCGCCTGGTTGGCCGCGTACTTCGACGCGTGCGCTGAAGCACTGATCACGTCCCAATCGCCAACGGAGGGTCGGCACGCTGTCGCTCGGGCGATCGGATTCAGGGACGGCCTATCGAAGGCCCGGGAGCGATGGGGCGGGCAGTACGACGCGCGCGAGCGCCTCGCCGAGCGCGTCTTCGACGTGATGTGGGACCGCGGCATCGCTCTGGACCGCGCGCAGCGCGAGACGCCTGGCGCCAGCGAGTCGAGCGCGAAGCGAGCGGCGCGAGGCGCCTCGAGATGGGCGATCCGGAAGGTCCAGGACCGCGTGCGATCCGCGACCGGCGGCATTCCCGAACGAACGAAGCTTCTATCCGCCTACTCGGCTGTTTGCAGGAAGCGGCTCACTAAGAGTCCCGAAAGATGACCCGGTAGCTTCGGACCCGAGCGGCCAGATTTGGCCCGCATGGAACACGTCACCCACTCGGAACGCCGCGAGGCGTACACCGTCCCCGAGCTCGGCCGCCTGACCGGCATCGGCCCGAAACGACTGCGACGCGCGATCGCCAGCGGGGCTCTGCCCGCCTACACCGCGAGCTCCGCCTGGCCGCGCGTGCTCTGGTCTGACTTCGAGGCATGGCTGCGCTCGACGCGCGTGCCTTCGAATGACCACGCGCAGGCGCGCGTGCGCGCCGTCCTACAGCGTGAGCGCGCAGCCGATCGCGGCAGCGCGGCCTAACAATCGAAACGCCCTCCGACGGACATCGGAGGGCGCCTCAATAACTCAGGAACGGGACGGTGAGACGTCGAAAGAATCAGGGAAGGCGATGCGCAGGGTAGCCCGACACGACTCGGTGTCGAGCGCGCGCATCATGCGCTCGTGAGCGTCGACCTCGCGGACTATCGCGATCGACGAATCCGCGGCCGCGCGGCATCTGATTCTGTGACCGACGCGCTCGAGCGCGAGGTCATCGCCGCGCTGCTGCTCGACCCCTCGCGCGTCCCGTACGCGAGCGAGATCGTCTCGCCGGCGGACTTCCTGTCACCACACCTGGGCGCCCTGTTCCGCGAGATCTCCGACCTTTACCGCGACGGGCGCCCGGTGAGCCTTCCGATCATCGCGGACGAGCTGGACATGCGCGGCGCCAACCAGGCGATCGAGCTTGCCTCGCTGGTCGAGCTCACGGAGAGGTGCCAACCGCACCTCGCAGCCGAGCACGCGCGCCGTGTTCGGCGTCTGTCGCTCGAACGCAGCGCGCGCTTGCTGCACACCCGCGGCGCTCAGCAGGCCCTGAGCGAGCGCGAGATGCACGAGCTCGTGACGATCGAGCGGCTGATTTTCGAGCTGTCCGGTGATGCATCCGGAATCGATCTTGGTCTGACCGGAGAGGATCTCGTGGAGGCGCTTCGTGCGGCGTTGCCGCCCTCGCCGCTACCGGGGCTGCTCGACGATGGGCCGAGCCTGCACCTGCTCGTCGGACGGCCGAAAATCGGGAAGACGACGCTCGGGCTGCACATCGCGCAGTCCTGGGCGTGCGGGGTCCCGCCGTGGCCTGGAGCGCCGGCGCTGCCGGGTGGCCGCGCGCTGATCGTGTCCGCCGAGCAATCGCTCAGGCGTGTTGGCGCAACACTCTCGCGCCTCGCGACGTGGAACGCAGAGCACGACCGGCGCGACTGGACCGACCGCATGGAGATCGTCGCCCGCGATCGCGCGCTGCCGCGCGAGGCGGGCCCGCTGTTCTGCCTGGACGGGCCGGGCCAGCTGCTCCTGCGCCGTCACGTCGAGCGCGCACGTGCGCTGCGCGCGCCGTTCGGAATCGTGCTGCTCGACTCGCTCTCGCGACTGAAGCCGCGCGAGGCGGAAGAGAACGACGCGGACGCGATGACCGCGTTCCTCGACCCGCTGGCGACCCTCGCCACCGAGCTCGGCGTCTACGTGCTGCTCGTACACCACGAGGGCCACGCCGAGCGGAGCAGCCCCGTGACTGCGCCGCGAGGTTCCACCTCGATCGCCGCCGTCGCTCAGGCCGTGTGGAAGCTCGAGCTCGACGGGCAGCGCCCGAACGAGCGGGTCCTGACAGCGACCGGTAACGCAATCGAGAGCACACGCCTCGCGCTGCGCGTGGCGCCGGATGAGGAGCCGGGCAAGGTGCTGTTCTTCACGCCAGCCGACCCGTTCGCGGGCGCGGACATCGACGAGCTGCTCCCGTTTGGCGAGGTCGCCTCCTACACCACGATCGCCGAGCGGTGGCTGGGCTCGAAGTCCGGCCCAGCGCGGACGCGCGCGCAGCACCTAGTCGCGCACTGGCGCGCGCTCGGCCTGGTCGACCGACGTCAGGTGAGGAGAACCGCATGACTGTCTCGTTGTCTCAGCGTTGTCTCGGGTGTCCGAGACACCCTTCCGCCTCCCGCTGTCTCTGCTGCCCTAAGAGGGCAGCAGACAGAGACAGCGCTCGGCGGGGAGAGAGCGCGGAGGCTGTCTCGCGCCGCGCGCTCTCGATCGCCGACCTCGCGGCGTGGTACGGGCGAAGGGGAGGGGACGGAGAAATCGCCAGAGGTTATGAGGGGTTCAGACCGCGGGGTGGTCACGCGCGCGACGCCGCGAAATTCGAGATCCGAAAGTGAGGGGCCGGAAGCCGAAGCCGACGCGCCTGAAGCTGCTCGAGGGCAACCCCGGGAAGCGCCGGCTGCGCAGCGAGCCGCGCGGCGAACCGGGGCTTGGCCGCCCGCCCGAGTGGCTCACCGCGGGCGCGAAGCGCTTCTGGCGGAAGGTGGCGCCGCAGCTCGAGGGCGCCGGGATCGCGACAGGGCTCGACGTCGCGTGCTTCGCGGCGCTCGCCGAGGCTTATGCGAGCTGGCGAGGCGCGCTCGCCCGGATTGCGGAGCACGGACCCACCTACTCGACGCTCTCGGGTCTCGTGCGCCCGCGGCCGGAGGTCGCGATGGCCGCGCGCGCCGAGCGCAGCATGGCGGCGCTGCTCGCGGAGTTCGGGCTCACGCCGAGCTCGCGTACGCGCCTGGGCGTCGAGCTCCCCCGCGCGCCCGGACCGCTTCGGCAGCTGATCGAGCAGGGAAAGGACCCGGCACGCTTCTTCAAGCCGCCGGAGGAGGACCTCGAAGCGTTCCTCGAGCGGCGGCGCCGGCTCATCGAGAGTCGAGCGCAGTCTCCCAAGCCGAACGGCGCGCAGGAGTAGAGCGATGCCGTGGGCCGCGCCGCGAGTTTGCAGTGCGCCGGGCTGCAACGTCCCCACGCGCAGCGACCGCTGCGCGCAGCATCCGCGCCGTGATGACCGCCCGAGCTCGAGCGTGCGTGGCTACGGCTCGCGGGATTGGCGCTCGCGCCGCGCGGCCGTGCTTCGGCGCGATCCGATCTGCTGCGAGTGCAACGCGGCGCCGAGCACGACGGCCGCGCACATCGTCGCGCGCAGTGCTGGCGGCGACGATTCGCTGTTCAACCTGCGTGGGCTGTGTACCAGCTGCCACTCGCGCGAGACGAGCGCCCGAGATCGAGGGTTCGGGAACCCGCGAGGACGGTAGTTATGCGGCTCACATTGATTTTGGTTGCCTGAAATAGAGGCGAGGCGTACCGTGACGAAGCGGAAGATCGGGAGAGGCGGCATGCGGCAGGGAGCGGGGCGACCCCCGAAGCCGGAAGCGGAGCGCCAGCGGCGTTCCGTGACGGCGAAGCTCACCGATGCCGAGTACGAGGCGCTCGAGACGGCAGCCGCGGGAGAGTCCCTCGGCGCGCTGCTCCGGCGGCTGGTGCTCCGCTTTCTCGCGAGACGCCGTAACAAGTGAGGGCGCCCGGAGCCGGCGCGCATCCCGCGGACGCCCTGAGGAGACGTGAACGTGAAGAAGCGAACTGTGAAGGGGAAGCGGATGTCTGCGGCAGACTGCGCCGACCTGGTCTCTTGGCTCTACCTGGTGCTCGCGAATATGCCGCCGCGACGTCGGCGCGAGCTTCTCGAACTGCCGACGCGCGCCCTACGGCTGCTCGCCGTGGGGATGCGGGCCGAGGCGCGGGCCGAGGCGCGCATCGCGCGCCGGAGGGCCGCGTGATGCCGAGCAAAGCGTCACCCGCGAAAGAGCGAGAGGCACGGCTCGATTCGATCGCGCTCGTGCTCGCGCGCGGCTCGATCCAGCTCGCCTTCGATGACCTGTCCACCGCGCAACGAGATGCACTCCGAACGACGGAGGTGGACGTCTTCGAGGCCCCGGCGCTCGACTACTGGCGCGCAGTCGTAGCCGCCGCGAAGCGAAGGGCGCGTTGATGACGGACGTGATCGACTTCGGTGCTGCTCGGCTGCGCAGACACCTGGGCATCTCCGCCGCGGAGATCTTGGATCGCGCGGGAAAGGAGTGGTCGGCTCACGCTCGTCACGCCGCCGCCTATCGGATCATTCATCTCGAGTGGCTGCTGCGCCGCCGGCGCGAACAGCTCCGAGTGGGGAGCTACGCGCGAGGCCCTCGCAAGGGAACGCCGCTCGATGCTCGGACCCGGTGGAGAAAGGTCGGCGAGGCGAAGCAGCTCGAGAAGCAGATCGCGCTGCAGCGCAAGCTTCTACGCCGCCTCGCCTTCATGGCGGAGTGCCACGCATGACAACGAACGAGAGGTGATCGGCGGATGCGGGTGACCTTCGATCTTTCGACACTCGAGGACGAGCTCTTCATGGGCGAACGCCCGCTATGGAGCACGACCGCAGCGACCGACGAGCCAGGGCACTTCGAGCTGCTCGAGCTCTGGGATGGACTCTGGATCTTCGAGCGGAAACGGCGCGAGGCCGGCGCGCGCCTCGAGTGGCCGTCGTTCGACGTTCCGATCGAGGCCGCGAGCGATGACGCGCTGCGCGCATTCCTCGGCGCGTTGCTGTTCGAGGCGAAGGCTCACGGCGAGCGCGGCGTGTTCATGGCATCCGCGCTCGCGCACGTCGTCGGCGCGCACGTGCAGCGCGAGCTCTGGCAGCGGGCGAACCCGCTGCGGCTTGACTCGTAGCGTGCGCATCGGCACGTTCAGGCTGTTCGCGAGAAGCTCGAAGCCGAGGCCGCGCCGCCGTAGTACGGCACCCGGCAGAGGCGACGAGCAGACCGTGAGTTCTCAGGGAGCACCGAATCGAGAACGGGCGACTGACGCCCGGGAGCTCGAAAGAGGGATCTCTTCTCACGTTCGCGCCGCCGTAGTACGGCACCCGGACGAGCGCAGAGCCCACACGTCCCCAACAACTTGGGGGGCCGGTGTGGCTCGTATGCGCCCCTCGGCCCTCCGGCAAGGAGAGTCGAGATGAAGTCCACGGAACTGAAGCAGAAGCGCGCGAAGCTGATCGAAGAGGCGCGCGAGATCGACCGCAAGGCGACGGCCGAGAGGCGCGTTCTCCACGCCGACGAGCGGCGCAAGTTCGATCAGCTGCTCACCGACGCGCAGCTGCTGAACGCCGACATCGAGACGGAAGAGCGGAGCGAGGCTGCCGAGCGCGAGGAGGCGCTGCGCAACGGCGTCACGATCGCCGACAGCGACGGCTACTACCACCTGGGAAGGGAGCGGCGCGCTCCGCAGCGCGATCGCTTCGCGGACCCCTACGCGGCGCGCCTCTCCGGACGCCTGAAGCCGGGCGAGGTGCGTGCGATCCGCGCGAACGAACGGCTCGCGGACGTCCTGCCGCCGCCCGAGCTGCCGAGCGGCGTGCGAGCCGAGGATCTCGACTTCGGGCGCCTGATCCGCGGCCTCGCGAGCGGCGATTGGGCCGGCGCCGAAGCCGAGCGCCGCGCGATGCAGGAGGGTGTCGGGCCGCTCGGCGGCTTCCTCGTGCCGCAGCCCCTCGCGGTCGACTTCATCGACCTCGCGCGCGCGCGCACCGTGGTCTTCCAGGCCGGTGCGCGTACGGTGCCGATGACGAGTGCGACGCTGAAGATGGCGACCCTGACGGGCGACGTCACCGTGAGCAACGTGCTCGAGGGCGCCGTGATTCCTTCGTCCGACGGCGCGATCGGCGCGCGCGAGCTCAACGCGAAGACGCTCGCCGCGGCGACGCCGATCACCGAGGAGCTCCTTCAGGACGCGCCGAACGTCGGCGACATCTTGCGGCGCTCCATCACGGAGCAGATGGCGCTGCAGCTCGACCGGCAGTGCCTGCGCGGCGTAGGGCCTGCCGAGATCATCGGCCTGCGCAACTGGCCGAGCATCGGCAAGAAAGATCTCGGCACGAACGGCGCGGCGCTCGCCGGCTACGAGGACTTCGCCGAGGCGTTCACGCAGATCCTGCAGGCCAACGTCGCGCCCGACAACATCAGTCTGATCCGCTCCGCGCGTGAGCACGGTGAGATCAACAAGATGAAGGACACGACCGGGCAGCCGCTCGCGGCGCCGCCGTTCTGGGCGGAGATTCGGCACTTCTGGACGTCGGCGATTCCGACGAACCTCTCGTGGGGCACGGCGACGGACGCGAGCGAAGCCTATTTGGGCGACTTCCGTTCCTTGATCGTCGGCATGCGCACGCAGCTGCAGATCGAGTTGCTCGACCAGGCTGCGCATCCGACGACGGGCCTAGGTCCGTTCACGCGTCACCGCCACCTGAAGGCGACGATGCGCGTCGACGCGGTGGTCGCGCGCGATCTCGACTTCGTGGTCATCGAAGGGATCAAGGCACAGCCGTAACAAGTGAACGCACGCCGGGCCTCCCCTCGGCGTGCGAACGCTGCCCTGCGCTGCCCGTGGGTGCGGGTTTCGACAGGAGCCGGCGCCGGCGGAAGGTCCGCCGGTGCCGGACTCCACGGCGGAGGCGACGATGTTCGGAAGCCTGCTCGAGCGCCTTTTCTCTCGACGTGCACGGCGCTCGGTCTACGAGCTGCGCGGGCCGCTCATCGCCGACGCCGAGACTCGACCCAGCCGCGACCTGCGCGAGATCCTGACGCCGCACGGAGACGACCACGAGCCGGCCGCGCGCTCGGGGTACTTTCAAGCCGTGGAGCGCCCGCAGGTAGAGCGGCGTTGTGCGATGAGCGCGAGCGCTTCGAGCCGGTGCTGCGCGGTTGGCGAGATCGGCGCATGATGCGCTCCGCGGAGGGCGCGCCAGCGTGAAGCGCAAGCCGAGCGGCGCGCGATTCCGGAACCTCGTCGTGCGAGGCGGCGCGATCTATTACGAGCGCGTCGTCGGAGGCGAGCGCATCCGCTTCTCGTGTCTCACGGACGATTGGACGGCCGCAGCGGCGGTGCGCGACGAGTACGAGGCGCGCAAGGGCATCGGGACAGCCTCGTTCCTGCGCGTGCAGGTGCCGCTGCTCGCGGACTTCGCGAAGCGCTACCTCGCGGAGGACGCCTCGCACCTGGCGCCTACGACGCTCGCCGATCGCACGCGCTACCTCGCCGAGGATGGCGCACTGCTGCTCGAGCTAGGGCGGACGAAGCTCGACGAGCTCACGCCGTCGCGCGTGCGCGAGTGGTGGAACGCGCAGGCCTTCGGCACGGGCGCGGCGCCGCCGGCGCTGCCCGGGCATCGCGTGCGGAAGAAGCCGCGCACGATCGCGACCGGGCGCACGTACCTCGACGCGCTCTCGGCGGTGCTCGGCTACGCCGTCGAGCTCGGGTTCCTCGCGGAGAATCCCGTTGACGCGATGCGGCGAAGCCTTCACCGGCGCGCGCGCACGCAGCGCGGCCGCGCGGAGGGCGAGAGCTCGCGCGACGTCGCGCCGATCGAGGACCCCGAGCACATCCGCAAGCTGCTCGACGCCGCGCGCGCCGAGGGCCTCGAGGGCTACGCCTACGTGCTGCTCGGGCTCGACGCGGGCCTGCGGCGCGGCGAGGCGCTCGGCCTGCGCTGGGGCCATGTCGAGCTCGGCGCCGGCGACGAGGACGCACGCCGCGCGCTCCTCGTCGAGGAGTCGCGATCGCGCGGCGGAGAGCCGGGGCCGACGAAGAGCGGGCGCTCGCGCCGCGTCGCGCTCTCGTTCCGCCTGCGCGCCGTCCTCGAGGCGCTCTATGCGCGGCGTGAGAAGCCTGCTGCGCGCGAGCACGTGCTCTCCTCGAGCTTCCACCGCCGCGCCTGGGAGCGCATCGTCGAGGGGGCTGGCATCGGACACCGGCGCTTCAAGGATCTGCGCGACACGTTCGCCTCGACGCTCGTGAGCGCGGGCGTGCCGCTCGCCTACGTCTCGCGCCAGCTCGGGCACGCCGACGTCGCGGTGACGGCGCGCCACTACGCGACCTGGGCAGGCGGCGACGAGTACCGCGACCCGCCGCGCCTTCAGCCCGGCGAGTTGCCGGCGGACCTGATCGCGCGGCTCGGCGAGAAGCCGAGTCCCCTCACTGTCCCCTCATCGGCTTCTGCGCGCGGCGCGAGTTATCAGGGCGCCAGAGACAAAAACGCCCGCGAAGTCGCGGACTTCACGGGCGAAGAGCTGGAGCGCGAGACCGGGTTCGAACCGGCGACATCCACGTTGGCAACGTGGTGCTCTACCAACTGAGCTACTCGCGCGAAGGCGAAGCACGATAGGCGACGACGCCGACTTGTCGACCGCGCGGCGTAGCGGCTGGAACGCCCGCGAATCGCTGCTCGGCACTACAGCTTGCGCACCCGCTCCCGCCCCTCCGTCACGTTGCGCGTCGCGTTGCGGGTGTCGTAGATGCGGTGCGAGAGGCGCACGACGCGGGCGTAATCGATGCTCGTGTGGTCGGTGAGGACCACGACGAGGTCGGCGCCGGAGAGCTGCTCGTCGGTGAGATCGACGCTCTTCAGGCTGTGGCTCTCGACGCGCATCTCGTGGACGTGCGGGTCGTGGTAGCGGACGTCACCGCCGCGCTCGAGCAGCAGCTTCGCGATGTCGAGCGCCGGCGATTCGCGTACGTCCGAGACGTCCGCCTTGTATGCGACGCCGAGCAGCAGCAGCTTCGCGCCGTTCACGCTGAGCCGCTCTTCGTTTAGCAGCGACGTGATCTTTTCGACGACGTACTCGGGCATGTGGCCGTTCACGTCGGTCGCGAGCTCGATGAAGCGCGCGTTGAAGTTCAGCGCCTTCATCTTCCACGAGAGATAGGTCGGGTCGACCGGGATGCAGTGGCCGCCGAGCCCCGGGCCGGGCGTGAACTTCATGAAGCCGTAGGGCTTCGTCGACGCGGCGTCGATCACTTCCCAGACGTCGAGGCCGAGCCGGTCGCACATCAGCGCCACCTCGTTGGCGAGACCGATGTTGATCGCGCGGAAGGTGTTCTCGAGCAGCTTCACCATCTCGGCGGTGGCGGTCGACGTGACGGGCACGACTTTGTCGAACACCGTCGCGAACACCTGGCAGGCAAGCTCGCAGGCGAGCGGCGATTCGCCGCCGACCACCTTCGGCACGTCGCGCACCGCGAACTTCTTGTTGGCGGGATCGATGCGCTCGGGCGCGAACGCGACCCCGAAGTCGACTCCGCAGCGCAGGCCCGAGCTCTCGAGGTGCGGCACGTAGAGCTCGCTCGTCGTGCCGGGGTAGGTGGTGCTGCCGAGGATCACAAGCTGGCCGCTGCGCAGCCGGCGTCCGATTTCCTCGACCGCGCGCAGCATGAACGAGATGTCCGGGTCCTTCGTCTTCGTCAGCGGCGTCGGCACGCAGACGTTGATCACGTCCATCGACGGCAGCGCGCGAAACTCGCTGGTGGGCGTGAAGCGGCCCGAGCGCACGATCTGCGCGATGTCGGCCGCCGCGACGTCTTCGATGTAGGAGCCGCCGGCGGCGAGCACGCGGATCTTCTCGGCGTCGAGATCGAAGCCGGTCACGCGGAAGCCGGCCTTGGCGAGCTCGAGCGCCAGCGGGAGCCCGACGTAGCCGAGCCCGATCACGCCGATGCACGCCTCGCGCGTGTCGATCTTGTGCTTCAAGTCCTCGAGCCGCGTCATCGCCCCTCCCCTTCAGGCTTTGCGTGTTTCGGCAGTGCGGGCGTGCCAAAGAAGGCTGCGAAGTAGCCCCAGCCGGACCAAAGCGTGAGGACCACTGCGACCCACAGAAGTGACACCCCGATCAGCTGATTCGGCAGCCCGAGCGTGCCCTCAGGGAACAGCAGAAAGGCCACCGCAACGTTCTGGCTCAGGGTCTTCAGCTTTCCGCGCCACTCCGCGGCCATCACCGTGCCGAATTCGGACGCGAACCCGCGCAGCCCGGTGACCGCCAGCTCGCGGCCGATGATGACCGCCACCTGCACGGCGGCCCAGGGCTCGGGGATGCGACCCATCGCGAGCAGCACGATCAGCGCGGTCGAGGTCGTCAGCTTGTCGGCGAGCGGGTCGAGGTGCTTGCCAATGCGGGTGATCTGACCGCCACGCCGAGCGAGGTAGCCGTCGGCGAGATCGCCCAATACGGAGAGCAAGAACAGCCAGCCGACGAGCAGCGACTCCTCGGGAAACCACGGAAACGCAGCCAGCACCGGCAGCACCGCGAGCCGCGCGATCGTGATCGAGTTCGGCAGGTTCCAGAGCTGTTCGCGCTGCTCAGATCCGGGCACGCCGCGGCTCCTCGAATCGCCGCGGTGCCAGCTCGAAATGCGATCAGCGGGCGGCGAATTGCGGATGATATTGCCGATAGTAAGTCAGCACGCGACGGACGTACTTCTGGGTCTCGCGATACGGCGGAATGCCGCCGAACTTCGTCACCGCGTCGGGCCCTGCGTTGTAGGCGGCGAGCGCGATCGTCCAGCTGCCGAAGCGCTCGCGCAGCGAGCGCAGATAGCGCGTACCGCCCGCGACGTTCTGCTCGGCAGCGAACGGCTGGGAGACGCCGAGCGAGCGAGCGGTCGCGGGCATCAGCTGCATCAGCCCCATTGCGCCCTTGTGCGAAACCGCGCGCGGGTTGAAGGCGCTCTCGGCGTGGATCACCGCCTTCACGAGCGCGGGCGGCACGCCTACCTCGAGGCCAACGCGCGTGACGAGCGGATCGTACGCACGCGCGCGGCGGTGCGGCGGCCGGAAAGTGAACGCATCGCTGCCCAGCACGAGCGCCGCCGGCTTCACGCGCGAGTATCGCTTGTCCCACTGCACGTTCGTGAAGTGCACGACGCCGCGTTCGTCGACGTAGCGATACAGCCCACCGCCGGCGAACGCGACGCTGGGCGCGATTCCCGAAAGCAGGACGAGCGCGAGCGCCGCGATGCGGCTGACCCGGGCACGAGTCGCGGGATATGCTGCGGCCATCTCGCGGGGACTTATCGGCGGGGGCGCGCGCCGGCCTGAGCGGCGCATAGACGCCGTTCGACGCGTGCAGCTCCCTTCGGGGCTCTTTCAGCAGGCGGCAACTTGGCGAGCGGCGACGACCTCCAGCAATGCGATTTCCTGGTCCTCGGTAGTGGAATCGCGGGACTGTTCTTCGCGCTGCAGGTCGCAGAGCACGGCCGTGTGGCGATCGTCACCAAGAAGCGCGCCGCAGACTCGGCCACCAACTATGCGCAGGGCGGGATCGCCGCGGTCGTCGGCGCCGACGACTCGACCGAGTCGCACGTGCGCGACACGCTCGAGGCCGGCGCGGGCCTCTGCCGCGAGGAGGTCGTGCGCTTCGTCGTCGAGCGCGGTGCGGCGACGATCGACGCGCTGCTGAAGCTGGGCGTCGAGTTCGACCGCGATCCGGGCGGCGATTTCGCGGTCGGGCGCGAGGGGGGACACACGCGACGGCGCGTGCTGCACCACCGGGACGCGACCGGGCGCGAGATCGAGCGCGCGCTGCTCGCGCGCGCCAGGGCGCATCCGAACATCGCGCTGTACGAGAACCACTGCGCGGTCGATCTGCTGACGACGCAGCGCGCCGGCTTGGTCGGACCCAACCGTGCGCTCGGCGCCTACGTGCTCGATGCCGAGCGCGGCATTGTCCAGCGCTTCCTCGCGCGCGCGACGTTCCTCGCGACCGGCGGCGCGGGCAAGGTCTACCTCTACACGAGTAACCCCGACATCGCGTCGGGCGACGGCATGGCGATGGCGTATCGCGCGGGCGCGACGCTCGCGAACATGGAGTTCTTCCAGTTCCACCCGACCTGCCTGTTTCATCCGCAGGCGAAGTCGTTCCTGATCACCGAGGCGGTGCGCGGCGAGGGCGGGATCCTGCGCACGATGCGCGGCGAGGCGTTCATGCCGCGCTACCACGCGATGAAGGATCTCGCGCCGCGCGATGTCGTCGCGCGCGCGATCGACTCCGAGCTGAAGCGCTCCGGCGACGACTACGTGCTGCTCGACGTGACGCACAAGGACGCCGCTTTCGTGCGCGAGCGGTTCCCGAACATCTACGAGCGCTGCCTCGCGTTCGGCGTCGACATGGCGCGCCAGCCGATTCCGGTCGTGCCGGCCGCTCACTATTGCTGCGGCGGCGTCGTCACCGATCTGAAGGGCGAGAGCGACATCGAGAACCTGTTCGCCGCGGGCGAAGTGACCTGCACCGGCCTGCACGGTGCGAATCGGCTGGCCTCGAACTCGCTGCTCGAGGGCGTCGTGTTCGCGAGCGCGGCGGCGCGCGAGGCGACGCTGCGGCTGCCGGACATCTCGCCGGCATCGCCGCTGGTCGAGCCCTGGAGCGAGGGCGACGCGACCGAGAGCGCCGAGGCGGTCGTGATCACGCAGAACTGGGACGAGATCCGCCGCTTCATGTGGAACTACGTCGGCATCGTGCGCAGCGACAAGCGGCTCGAGCGCGCGCAGCGCCGCATCGCGTTGTTACGGGAAGAGATCAACGAGTATTACTGGAACGCGAAGCTCACCCCGCCGCTGATCGAGCTGCGCAACCTCGCCGTGGTCGCGGAGCTCGTGATCGAGTGCGCGGTGCGCCGCAAGGAGAGCCGCGGCCTGCACTTCACGCTCGACTACCCGCAGCGCGACGACGCGCGCCATGGCCGCGACACATTGATCCGCCGGCTGCCGAGCTGAACCGGCGCGCTCGCAAACGCGAAAAGTGAGGCGAGCGCGCCTCGATGGCGCGCGAGCCTCACCACCTATTCACTCGACTCGCTGCGTCCCCGCGCCAGAGCAGCGATCGCCGGGCCGACCGAGGACTCGATGGTCCGGCGGAGGCGCTGGTGAT
>Ga0187894_10004013_pt1 | contig 16061 bp, 6 predicted proteins | sample GBC1701081metaG_FD_136650 | JGI IMG/M metagenome (GOLD analysis project Ga0187894, IMG submission 136650) | White microbial mat communities from a lava cave in the Kipuka Kanohina Cave System on the Island of Hawaii, USA - GBC170108-1 metaG ... | reverse complement strand
GTCATCTCCGGGGGAGTATTGGCTGGGACGTCCCAAAGCTTCGACGCCGATCATATACTCAGTCAATTCGTGGCCATGCCCGGCGATCTCCATCTCGCAAACGTATCTCAGGAAGCTTTTCAATTGGTCCGACCGCGCGAACGTGTTGCTACGGAGAACGGCGTCGAGCGCCGCCTGTTTCCGTTCGGGGGTCACAGACTCGCTTTTATCGGTGAAAGTCTCGTTCATAACGCGCGTAGTGCTATTGGAGAAAACGTTTGCGCGCAGATGTTAGCAAACGTTTTGTAACGTTCCAATACTTGTCAGACGATCTGAAGCGGCAGTACAAAGCCATACAAAAATGCAGTACGAAAATGAAGTACAAAACTTCCCGCCCTGCAAATGAAGCAGAGAAGTAGACACAATTAAAGACAGGCTTTGCTGAGATTGGATTTCCTTTCCCGCAGTTCGTCATCTTTCTGAGATACGGTACAGAGAGCGGTAGCGACCTGGCGCCCCCGGAGAAGCTACTTTCGAGAACACCAGGTCGCTACCGCTCCCTGTACCGTATCTCAACAAAGCGTCCATTGCCCACATTAGGAGGCCGAGATCATGAAATCTTCAGTTCGGCGGCTGATCGAGGATCAGTACGATAGGAGGTCTTTCTTCAAATCGTTGGGGGCGACCGCCATCGGCGCCGGCGCTGCGGGCTGGCTTACAAACGAAGATGTCGAAGGCGCAGTCAAAAACGTCCAGCGCAATTCAATCCCTTCCCAGCTCAAGATCACCGACCTGCGCGTCGCCGTTGTCACAGGCGCGCCCATGAACGTACCCCTCATCCGCATTGACACCAATCAGGGCATTTCGGGTTACGGCGAAGTGCGCGACGGCGGGAGCAAGATTTACGCGCTAATGCTCAAGTCGCGCATCCTCGGTGAAAACCCGTGCAACGTGGACAAGATTTTCCGCAAGATTAAACAGTTCGGCCACCACGCGCGGCAGGCCGGCGGCGTTTGCGGCATCGAGATGGCTTTGTGGGACCTGGCGGGCAAGGCCTACGGGGCGCCGGCTTATCAAATGCTCGGCGGCAAGTTCCGCGACAAGGTACGTCTTTATGCGGACACAACCGAGGGGGCGGCCGGGCTGCAAAGGAAACCAGGCGCGCCGCCCGATGGCGCGCTTGCGGGGCAGCGGCTCAAGACGCGTATGGACTTGGGCATTACCTATCTCAAACAGGATTTCGGCATTGGCTTATTGCGTGATATTCCAGGCGCGCTTTCGGCGCCGCTGGGCTTCGGCCCGCGCAGCCCGGAGTACCGCACGACACAACACCCATTCACCGGCATCGAGATCACCGACAAGGGCGTCGAGATTCTCTCGAACTTCGTCGGCGAGATCCGTTCGGTGATCGGGATGGACATCCCGCTCTCGTCGGATCATTACGGCCACATCAGCGTCAACAGTTGCATCAAGCTGGCGCGCGCGATGGAGAAGCACAACCTGGCCTGGATGGAAGACATGGTGCCGTGGCAATTGGGCCATCTGGTCAAACAGATCAAGGAGTCCACAACTACACCAATCCTCACCGGCGAAGACATTTATCTGAAGGAAGATTTCATCAAGCTGATTGATATGGAAGCGGTGGACATGATCCACCCCGATCTGGCTTCGTCCGGCGGCTTGCTCGAAACCAAGAAGATCGGCGATTACGCAATGGAACACGGCGTGCCGATGGCGATGCACTTCGCCGGCTCGCCCATCTCATTCCGCGCCAACGTTCATTGCGCGGCGGCGACCGAGAATTTCATCGCGCTCGAACACCACTCGATTGATGTGCCGTGGTGGGAGCAAATGGTCAAGGCGAAGACGCCGCTCGTCGAGAAAGGCTTCGCGCCCGTGCCTGACGAGCCAGGGCTGGGCATTGACGATCTGGTTCCCGAAGTCATCAAGCAACATATGCATCCCGATCATCCCGGCTACTTCGAGCCAACACCTGAATGGGACAAGGACCGCGTCAATGACCGTTTGTGGAGTTAGATCAGATTTCAAATCGGTATACGGCAAAGACTGGCTAACCACGGGGGACACGGGGATCACGGGAATAATGAGAGTTGATCACACAATGAGAGGCTTACGGAATCGAGAGATGAGGGCCCGCTGCTGGAAACTTGCGCTCGCGCTGCTAACTAGCGTCGCAGCCATTAGCGGCGCTTGGAACACCAGCGCCGTGAGCGTTTTCGAAATTAAAGCGAAGCGGACGACATTGGGACGGGAGCGCAAACCACGAAGAAACGAAGATGACGAAGAAAGGAAAAGGTTGAATTTGTTCTTTTTCTCTTCGTCATCTTCGTTTCTTCGTGGTTTGCGCCAAGGGCCTGACCAATCCGCCTCAAACGCGACGGCGATATTCGAGCAATATTGTTTTCAATGCCACGGCGTAACCGCTCCGAAAGCGGGAGTGAGTCTCGCGCTATTAACCGCGCAGGAGTCGGTTGGCGAGAACTTCCAACAATGGGAGAAGGTGGCGGAGGCGTTGGAGCAGAAGACCATGCCGCCCAAATTCATGCCGCAGCCTAGCGAAGCGGAACGCGCGCAGGCAATCGCCCGGATACGCGCGGAGCTGAGCGCCTACGCGAAAATGCGCGACGGCGATCCGGGGCAGGCGCCGATCAGGCGACTGACCAGCGGCGAGTACGCCTACACGATCAAAGATCTGACCAAGCTCGATCTGAACGCCGGGATTGATTCGTCGAGCGATTCGGTCGGCGGCGCCGGGTTTACGAATTTCGGCGATGTACAGTTCATGCAGGACGCCAACCTGGAGCGTTATCTCGCCGAGGCGAAGATCATCGCCAATCACGGCGTGATCGGGGCGGGGCCGCTCGAATTTTTTTCGCATCCCGGCAAGACCGGCTTTGAACTCTCGGCCATTACGCGGATCAGGGAGATCTACGCCGCCAACGGTATCCGCACCGTCTCTGGCGAAGGCGGCAGACCGTTCGGACTCGAAAAGTATGGCAAGGCCTTATTCGTCGCCTGGCAATACAAGCATCGCGCCGCGCTAGGCGAGGCCAATGCGACGCTGCCGGCGCTCGCCGCCCGTGAAGGCGTTGCGCCGCGTTTTGCTCAGCACATCTGGCGGGTGATGAATAAACAGACGCTGGGCTACCCGACTTCCGAGATCGTCTCGCGTTGGCGCAAGCTGCCCGCGCCGGCTGCGCGCGCTGAGGCTGGCGACAAAGCCATTGCGACCGTGCGCGCGGGTTGCGAAGAGATCCAGAAGTTCATAGTCACCTGGCCGAGCTGGTTGTTTGCGCGCGGCGACCTGGCCGCCGGCGGCGCCGGGGACGAAAGCCCGCTCGAATTCAGCGACAGAACGCTGAATGTGAAATCGCCGCATCGCTTCGCGTATGTGAGAGGTGGAGGAAGACCGGGCGTGTCACAACCCGGGCCTGTGAAAATTTACCTGAACGTGGCCGCGGTGAATCCGGCGATGGGCGAAAAGCCCGTCATCATTTGGCGCAACCTCACTGTCGGTTTCCGCAAGCTTACGCCTCGCGCGCCGGTCGAGGCCGGGCAATCAGCCATCGTGCTCGCGGCGGACGCGCAAGCGGCGGCTGATCTCCGGCGAGGCATTTTGCCACCCGGCCCGCGGAAGACCCTGCGATCGTTGGTCAGTGAGGAGATCGCCGGGAAATTGAAATTCGGGAAAAGCCCTGACGGCGCGCCCATCGGCCCGGACGACTTCGCTTCGGAAGGTTCGGTGATGTTCGAGGTCCCAATGCCGGCCGGGTCGGCCATGTCAGGAGGACCGATGGCCTTGAACCTGCAGGTTGACGCGGAACTCGGCGGCAATCGGGATCAGGTCGTCCGCATTGTGATTTCCGACCGCGCCGACGGTGCGACCAGAGGACAACCCACCCGCGCGCTGGTGGGCGACATGAAAAGCGCCGGGTATCTGGCGTTCCGCGCCGGGGTGATGGAGTTCGCCACGCTGCTGCCGCCGAATTCTCACGGCGAGCCGACCCCGGCGGATAAAGACCCCGTGCCTGACCCGTTTGATAACACCTACAACGTGCCCGAACACGACGAATTCGTGCAGAAGATCAAATATATCCGCGACGACCGCTTTGTGGTTGAGAACCTGGTTGACGACGCCACGCGCGCGCGGCTTGATCACGCCTGGAATGATCTTTATGTGTCGTTCGAGTATCACGACAACTATCTGCGATTGCTGGCCAAGCATTATGGCTTTGACCTGAAGGGCAATGGCGTCGCTCAAATGGACAAGGCCCGGATCGCGGCCTTGCCCGCTGAGATGCGCAAATATGTGATCCCGCTTCGGCGCGAGTACGACGTTGTGCGCGCGGCGCAGGCGGCTGCGCGCCCGGGGCACGTCAAGGATTGCCTTGAATTCGCCAGTCGCGCGTGGCGTCGTCCTTTGACCGAGCAGGAAAAACAGAGCCTCCGGTCTTTCTACGACAAAACAATTGGCGCCGATCCCGATCATCGTAAGGCGATTCGGGCGCTGCTGACCCGCATCCTGATTGCGCCGCAGTTCCTTTACCGCGTGGAGCAAGTGGCGGATGCGGCGCCGAGCAAACAGTCGCCGGACTTACCGCCGATCAAGCCACTCACAAATTGGGAGATGGCCAGCCGTCTCAGTTATTTTTTGTGGTCTTCGATTCCCGATGACGAATTGCGGCGCGCGGCCGGCGCGGATGAGCTGACTGATCCGGCGGGGATTCAGCGGCAAGTGAAGCGAATGATCGCCGATCCGAAGGCGCGGCGTCTCTCGATTGAATTCTTCGGCCAATGGCTGGGCTTTTATCATTTCGACCAGCACAAGGGCGTGGATACGAGCCGCTTTCCCGAGTTCACTGACGACGTGAAAGAGGCCATGTACGACGAGGCGATTACTTTCTTCGAGCACGTGATTCGGAAGGAGCGGCCCGTGCGTGAGATTCTGTCCGCCGACTACACTTTTCTGAATAAAGACTTGGCCGGGTTTTACGGAGTCAAAAAAGAGATCGAGTCCGCGGAACAGCCGGAATTGGTGGAGGGCGCGGGGGCGTTCCATCGCGGCGGCCTGCTCCGTTTGGGAGCCTTGCTGACGGCGACTTCCGCGCCGTTGCGCACGAGTCCTGTGAAGCGGGGCGATTGGATTCTGCGCCGCATTCTGGATACTCCGACGCCGCCTCCACCCGCCGACGCGGGATCGCTGCCGGCGGATGACAAACTGTTTGGCGGCTTGTCGTTGAAAGCCAAGCTGGAACAGCACAAGCGCAACGCCTCTTGCGCCAATTGCCATACCCGCATTGATCCGCTCGGCTTTTCGTTGGAACACTACGATCCGACCGGGCGCTGGCGCGAGCGATATCCTGACGGAAACCTGATTGAAGATGCGGCGGCGCTGGCTGATAAAACCGAGATCAAAGGCGTGGACGGGTTGCTCAAATACCTGCAGTCGAAAGAAGCCCAGTTTCGCAAGACGCTTTCCCACAAGCTGGTCGGATATGCGCTGGGGCGCACCGTGCTGGCGTCCGATCAATCGCTGATTGATCGGATGGCGCAGGCGGGCGGCGACGCTACGATTGCGCGACTGGCTGCGGAAATCGCCGCCAGCAAACAGTTCCGCCATCGCCGCGGGTGAGAAGGAGGAGAGAGTGGAAAAGACGGAAAAGACGGAAAAGACGGAAATTTTCAGGGTATTTCCAAGTCTTCTTCCGTTTGTTCCGTTATTTCCGTCTTTTCCGTGCTCTCTCTTCGCTGTCTTGAAATGAGGGAGACAATGAAAGCCACGAACCAAACATCGCGTCGGCGCTTTTTGCGAGGCGCAGGCGTCGCGCTTGCTTTGCCCTGGCTGGAATCGCTGCCGCTTCTTGCTCAAGACGGTCGCGTTGCCGTGGCCGTAAATGCGAACAAGCCGCCGATACGATTCGCGCATATCTTCTTTTCCAATGGCGTCGAACCTGCGCATTGGTGGGCTAAGGGGCAGGGCAAAGACATGGAATTCGGCCTGGGAGCGCAACCGCTCGCGCCGATCCGCGAAGACCTGATCTTCGTGCGTGGGCTGTATCATCAGAAAGCGTTCGTTTCCACCAGCCCTCACCTGGGCAGAATGAATCTGCTCTCCGGCGCGACGGTGAGCCTGGACCCGAAAGAGATCCGCGTAGGGACCTCTTTCGACCAGGTATTGGCGCAGCGCATCGGCAATCGAACCGCCACGCCGAGTTTGGCGCTGGGGATCGAACCGAACGAGCTACGGTTGGAAGACGGCCTCTCGATGATTTACGGCTCGAACATCTCGTGGGTGTCTCCAACCAGACCCGCCACCAAAGAAATCTATCCGGCGCGCGCCTTCGACCAGTTGGTCGGGGTCGTGGGCGGTCGCCAGCTAGACCGCAGCGTTCTCGACGCCGTCCTCGCGGATACGCGCTCGCTCCGGCCGAAGGTCAGCGCCACTGACCGCAAGAAGCTGGACGAGTATCTCGAATCCATCCACGACATCGAGAGGCGCATTGACCATGCCGCCAAGGAAGAGCGGCTCGAAGGCTGGCGCCCGACGTTGAAACAACCAAATCTGCCGCGCCCGGCGGATGATCTCCCGCAAAACACGCCGGAGCATATGAAGCTGATGCTGGATCTGATCGTCCTCGCGTTCCGGATGGACAAGACGCGCGTGATCACGCTCATGCTCAACAACGATCTCTCGCAGATGAACTTCAGATTTATTGAAGGCGTGCGGGGAGCCTTGCACCTTGACCTGACTCATAACGGCAAGGCGCCGGAATTTGAAGCGATGTACCTGAAGACGAATCAGTTTCACGCGCAGCAATTCACCTACCTCGCCCAACGGCTGAAGGAAATAGACGAAGACGGGACCTCGCTGCTTGATAATTCAATTTTGATGTTCGCCTCCAGCTTGTTCGATGGCGATGCGCACAGCGCGGAGCAACTGCCCATCGTGCTCGCGGGCAAAGCCGGAGGCGCTTTGAGGACAGGCCGCATACTGGACTACCTCGATAAAGGCGACGACAACCGGCGCGCCTGCAGCCTTTATTTGTCACTGATGGATCTGATGGGCGCGCGGCTTGATCGTTTCGGCGATACGGACAAGCGGCTGGCGGGGCTGTAGATTGATGTACCGTAGGTTGTCCAACCTGCGGAGGCTTCATCATCAAGCCGTTTGGCGCCAACTGAATGGCTAATTAATCAAATCATCCGCAGGCCCTCCGCCATATTGGACGACCTACGGTACGTTTTCGGAGAAATGGATACCAACTATGAAGGACACAAAATACGGACGATTTATTTTACGGCTAGCCGGATTCGCGCTTGTCGTGTGCGGTTTGACTTTGGGCGCGCGGGCGCAGGTCACCACGGGCAGCATCCTCGGGACGGTGAAAGATAACTCCGGCGCCACAGTCAAAGGCGCCAAAGTCACGGTGACCGACGTCGCCAAAAGCACGACTGGCAATTACACGACTGATGAGGAAGGGAATTACAACGCGCCGTTTTTGATCCCGGGCACGTATAGCGTGGCGGTCGAGGCGCAAGGGTTCAAGAGGGGCGTCACCAACAATGTCGTCGTCCAGATTGACCAGAAAGCGCGCATTGATTTCAACCTCGAAGTCGGCCAGCTTACCGAAGTGGCGGAGATTTCGGCGGCCGTGACGCTGGTCAATACGGAATCGTCGGAACTCGGTCAGGTGATCGAGGAGCGTTCGGTCAAAGAGTTGCCGCTCAATGGCCGCAACTTCGCGCAGTTGGTTTACCTGACGCCGGGTGTGACGCCGGGGCAATCGGGCGAAAACCTGTCGGGCGCTTCGACCTTCAACCCGCGCGCGTCGTCGAACTTCAATTCGCTCGGGCATCACGCCAACTCGAACGGCTGGTTGGTGGACGGCATTGACAATAACGAATACACGTTCAACACCGTCATTGTTCAGCCGACGGTCGAATCGGTGCGTGAGTTCAAGACTCTGACCGGCACGTTCTCGGCGGAGTTCGGGCGCGGCGCGGGCGTCGTCGCGGTCTCGACCAAGTCCGGCTCCAACGTTTGGCATGGCGGAGTGTTTGAATTCATCCGCAACGACAAGCTTGACGCTTTTCAGCATCAGTTCGTCAACCCGCGCCCGACGACCAGGCCGCCGTTCCGCCGCAATCAGTTCGGCGGTTATGTGAGCGGCCCGGTCTGGATACCCAAGGTCTATAGCGGCAAGAACAAGAGCTTTTTCTTCTTCGACTACGCGGGCCTGCGCGAAATCCGCGGCACGACCTTCGTCAACTCCGTGCCGACCGCCAAAGCCCGCACGGGCGATTTCAGCGAATACCTGGGCGCGGGCCTGTGCGTGAACTCCGCGGGCGCGGCGGGCGCTTGCGGGGGCGCGTTCTCGACGCCGCTGATGGTGACGGATACGGCCGGGCAGACGATTCAGGCGCGGCTGGGGATGATATTCGATCCGCTGACGACGCGGAACAATCCGAACTTCAACTCGGCGCAGGCGGCGAGCGCGGCCAACCCGCAAATCCTGCGCTCGGCCTTCGCCAACAACGTCATTCCGGCGGCGCGTATCAATCAGGTCGGTTTCAACGTGGCCAGCATCTACCCGCTGCCACAAAACAGCAGCTTGACCAACAATTACACATCGGTGGTCAACCGCGATGTCGGAAGCAACGCCTACACCTTCCGCTTCGACCACGAATTCAGCGAGCGCGACAAATTCTTCGCGCGTTACAGCTTCGAAGACTTCCGCCTGGACGCGCCGCAAGGGCAAGCCAGTTGCTGTCTGCCGACGCCCGATTTTGCGGCGAGCAAGTTCGAGTTAGGTCCGTTCGTCGCTGGCATTCAGAACACGACCCTGCGCACGCAAGGCATGGCGTTGAACCACACGCATACCTTCTCGCCCACGCTGCTGCTGGAACTGCGCGCCGGGTTCGCCCGCACCAATCCGAAGACGGTGCAATCCGATTTCGGCAGAAACGCCGCGACCTCGCTCGGCATTCAGGGCATCAACATCTCGCTATTCACGACGGGGATTCCGAACATCAACATCAACGAACTGACGGGCCTGAGCGGCGGTCCGAATTTCTTGCCAGTCAACCCTAGACAGACACACTATCAATTCACGGGCAACCTGTTTTACACGCTGAGCAAACAGACGCTGAAGCTCGGCTACCACATGGTCATTCGCAAACCGTCGCCGTTTACGCAATCGAATACGCGCGGTCTACTGACCATTGGCAACGAATACGTGCGCTTGCCGTTTTCGGCGGGCGCGGCCGTCACTGGCACAGGGACCGGCCTGGCGTCGCTGTTACTGGGTTATGTGAACAGCGGTTCGCGCGGCTTTTTGAACGAAAACTACTACCTGACGAACAAGGAGTTCGCCTGGTTCATCCAGGACGACATCAGGGTCAGCAGGCGCCTGACCGTCAACGCGGGTTTGCGTTATGAGATTTACACGCCCGACGTTGAGAACCGTAACCTGATCGTCAACTTCGACCCGGACAAACTGCGGCTGATCTACGCTGGCGAGGAAGGTTATTCTCGTTCCGCGGGCAAAGAGACTCACTACAAAAACTTCGGCCCGCGCCTGGGTTTCGCCTACGACGTGTTTGGCAACGCCAAGACGGTAGTGCGCGGCGGTTACGCGATCAGCTATTTCCCGGAACCTTACGCCGCGGGGAACCTGCTGGGCCAGAACATCCCGCTCTCCGTTTCGCAGACCTTCGCGAACGAAGTCACGCCCGCGAACTTCGCCAACGTGACGCTGATCAACCGTCCGTTCCCAACGCCGGTACAGTTCAAACCGACGACGACGGCGGCGCTGAATGCGGTCACGCCGACGCCGACGATCATTGCGCACGAGTTCTCGAACCTCACGCCATACGCGCAATCGTACGGGCTGAATATCGAGCGCGCGCTGAGTGGCAGCGTTGTGCTCGAAGTCGGGTACGCCGGCAGCCGCGGCGTTCACATCCCGGTCTTCTTCAACGTCAATGAAATATTGCCGGGCAGCGGCTCGCAGGCCTCGCGGCGGTTGATCCAGCCGCTCAACAACATCCCGACGATCAACATCGCGCAGTATCGGAATTCGTCAAGTTTCAACGGACTGCTGGTCAAAGTGAACAAGCGGTTCAGCGGCGGGTCGAATTTCCTGTTCAGCTACACGTTCGGCAAATCGCTCGATTACGGCGGATCGCCGGCCAGCGGCGGCGGCTCGGTGGGAGGCGCGCAGACCTACACGAACGTCAGAGCCGGGCGCGGTCCGTCCGGGTACGACGTAAAGCATCGCGCTGTTTTCAGCAGCGTTTACGAATCCCCGTTCGGCAAGGGGAAACGCTGGCTGAACGACGGGCCGCTGAGCTTCATTCTGGGCGGGTGGCAGACCACCGGCATCGTCTCGGCGACGACCGGCCGCCCGTTCACGGTCTTCCTGCAGAACGGCGTCAACAACGGCGCGCCGAGCTGGCCCAACCGCATCGGCGACGGGCGGCTCGACAACCCGACGACCGACAGATGGTTCGACATTGACGCCTTCGCCGCGCCAACGCCGAACACCTACGGCAATTCGTCGCGCGGCGCGCTCTACGCGCCCGGCAATTTCAACGTGGACGGCTCGCTGGCCAAGAGCTTCGCGCTGACCGAAAAGCTGCGCTTCCAGTTCCGCTTCGAGGCGTACAACCTGTTCAACACGCCTTATTTCGGTTTCCCGAACGCGAACATCGGCTCGCCGAACGCCGGGCAGATTCGCACGACGCTGGCCGACAATCGCAGTTTGCAGGGGGCGCTGAAGATCGAGTTTTAAGCGCATAGGCGAAAATTCTGAGGCGTAATCATTTGTCGTTTGTCATTAACCAAGCCCCCGCAGGTTGGACAACCTACGGTACATTTTCTGAGGAGGCGCATATGACTAGGACCAACTTGAAATTACTCTGCGCAGTGTTACTAACACTGCTTCTTTCACAGTTTGTTTTAGGGCAATCCGATCGCGGCGTGATTACGGGCGATGTCACCGACAAGGACGGCGCTGTGATCGCCGGCGCCACGGTGACCGCGACCAACACGGCCACGAACATCGCGTCCACCGCCGTGACCACGAGCGGTGGACGTTACACCATCCCGGCCTTGCCCGTGGGGGCGTACAAAATCCGCGTCGAAAGAGCGGGGTTCAAGACCGCGAGTATTGACAACGTGACCGTCAACGCCTCGACGACCACATCGGTTGACGTGGCGATGGAAGTCGGCGACGTGTCGCAGACGGTGGATATTGTGGCCGCCACGGGCGCGCAGGTTCAGACCGAAAACGCCAAGATTTCTTCCGGCGTGACGAACAAACTGGTCGAAGAGCTTCCCTTGGTGGTCAGCGGCGCCTTGCGCAACGCGTTCGATCTGGCGGTGCTGACGCCCGAAGCCAGGCCATTTGGGACCAGCTCCGGCGGCGCCGATTTTTCGATCGGAGGCGGACAGGGCGGCGCATGGGGCATCACGCTCGACGGCGTGAACGCAGGCACGGCGCGCTTCGGTTCGACGCAGTGGGCCAGCGTCAACACGCCTTCGCTCGAAGGCATCACCGAGTTCACCGTTGATACCAATGGCTTCAAGGCGGAATACGGGCGCGCGTCGGGTGGCAATCTCTCGTTCGCTTCGAAGGGCGGCGCGAACCAGTATCACGGCTCGGCGTATGAATTCATCCGCAACAATGTCTTCGACGCGCGCAGCTACTTTGAAAACACGCGCGGCATCCTGAAACAGCACGACTTCGGCTGGTCGTTCGGCGGCCCGGTCTGGGTTCCGAAGATCTACAAGGGCAAGGACAAGACTTTCTTCTTCTCGACGATGGAATGGTTCCGCAATCGCCGCGCGGGCCAGCCGTTCACGGCCAGCGTGCCGACGCCGGAGATGTACAACGGCGATTTCAGCAAATGGGTTGACCGCAACGGCAGAATAATCCCGATCTACGACCCAGCCACCACGCGTCTGGTCAATGGCGTGCGCATGCGCGATCCGTTCCCGGGCAACATCATCCCGGCCAACAGGATTTCGCCGTTCGCCAAACAGTTTCTCGACATCGTCAAAAGCGGCATCGGGCCGACGACGAGCGCGGCGCCGGGCACGTTCGATTACGTCAATCAAAACTTCGTCAAACAGTCCGGCACATCGCTCGACCCGTGGACGAAGTTCAGTGTGCGCGGCGATCACACCTTCTCCGAGAAGAACAAGATCAGCGGCCTGTACAGCTACGGCTATCACGGCGTAGTGCCTGGCCCCGACGGGTTCCCGGGCCTGGGCGGACCGGCGAACACCGGGCGTCTGGGCAATCAGCGGAGCGATGTTTTCCGGCTGAACTGGACGCGCGTGATCCGCCCGAACATCGTCAACTCGTTCGTCGCGGGCGGCAACAACTGGCGCGAGACCAACTCGTCGCCGAACGCCACGGGGAGCGGCTGGAAATCGAAAATCTGTCTGCCCGGCGTCTTCGACTGCGATTTCAACATGCTGCGCGCGCGCTTCGCGGAGTACGCGGGCTGGGGCGAATCGGCCGGCGACGGTTCGGAGAACACTGTCTACTCGTTCGGCGACGACCTTTCGATCGTCAGCGGACGCCACTCGTTCAAGATGGGCTACCTCTACGAGCGCCTTCACTACAACGGCTTCGGCCGCCAGACGATGTCGGGCGAAGTCCAATTCAGCCGCCTGAGCACCAGCGTGCCTGGCGACAACAACCTGACCACCGGCGGCGGCAACAGCTTCGCCTCGTTCCTGCTCGGCGAAGTCTTCACCGGCTCAACCGAAAACAATCGCTTCGTCAGCCAGCAATGGCGCAGCCATTCGATGTACTTTCAAGACGATTGGAAGATCACGCCAAAACTGACGCTGAACCTGGGCGTCCGCTACGAATTCACGCTGCCTCCGCTCGAAGCCGACGACAAATGGAGCGACTTCACGCCGGATCGTCCGAATCCTAACGCCGACAATTTTCCGGGCGCGTTGCGATTCGCGGGCAGCGGGCAAGGGCGCGAAGGCTCACGCACTCTGACGCCCGGCTGGTACGGTGGCGTCGGCCCGCGTTTCGGCTTTGCTTATTCGCTCAATGACAAGACGGTCATTCGCGGCGGAGCGGCGCGCAGCTTCGGCGTCGTGCGCACGACGACGGGTAGCACCCATTTCGACGGCGCGATCGTGATCTTCAGCGTCTCTTCGCAGGACAACGGCGTCACGCCGATCTTCAAGCTCGACAACGGCTTCATCACGGGCGGGCAGAACATCGTGCCGCAACCGCCGAGCGTCGATCCCGGGTTTGGCGTCAGGCCCGGCGTAACTCCCGGCGTTCCGTGGTGGCAGGGCAGCGAGGCCGTCCGTCTGCCCGAAAGTTATGACTGGACGTTGTCCGTTCAGCGGCAAGTGACGAAGAACATGGTTTTCGAGACTTCGTACAACGCCACCATCGGCGCGCATCTCGTAGCCAATTTACTCAACTTCCAACAATTGCCGTGGGATTACATCACGCGGTATGGCGCCAGTTTATTGAACAGCCAGATGGTGCAGGCGAACGGCGCTGACAATCCGGCCGCCGTGGCGGCTGGCGTCAGGCGCCCATACCCGAGCTTCCGCGGTTCGGTGGCTCAGGCGCTGCGCCTCTACCCGCAGTACGGCTCGATCAACACCGGCAGCGGTCACGGCGACAAGAGCGGGCATTCGACCTATCACGCCTGGGTGACGAAGCTCGAACAGCGCTTGGGCAATGGGCTGACGCTGCTCAGCTCATACGTCTTCTCGAAGTTGATCACCGACACCGACGAATACGGGATGGGCGCTCTGGCGCTGGATCATTACAACCTCCGTCTCGAAAAATCCATCGGCAATTACGATCTGACGCACAACTTCAAGCTCAGCTACGTCTATGATCTGCCGTTCGGCAAGGGCAAGAAGTGGCTGAACGGGGGCGTCGCGGGCGCGGTTCTGGGCGGCTGGCGCTTTTCGGCGGTTCACCTCTATTCGAGCGGCACGCCGATAGCGCTCGGCAACAGCCAATCGTTCCCGATCTTCGGCGGACGCAACACGGCTTATGTGACGAGCCTGGATGGCTGGGTCGCCGACACGCCGGACAATCCCGATTGGCGCAGCGGCGCGACGCGGTATTTCAACGGCGCGTGCGGATACGTAACGTGCAACGCGTCGGGACAAGTGACGCAACCGAGTGACCGTCCGGGCAACGCGCCGCGTCGCAACGCGCACGCGCGCCGTGAAGCCAACCTGGCGGAGAACTTCTCACTCGCCAAGACCTTCAGCTTCACTGAGCGGTTCAGGATGGATTTCCGCTGGGAGGCGTTCAACGCCTTCAACCGCGCGATCCTCAACCCGAACAATACAAACGTGCAGAGCCTTGATTTCGGGCGCGTCACGTCGCAGGCTAACGATTCGCGACGTATGCAGTTCGGACTGAAACTGACGTTCTAAGAGTACGGTAGCGACCGGGCGCCTCGCGAGAGCGCGCCTCACGAGGCGCCCGGTCGCTACCGCTCCCGGCGCCCTACCGGAAACAGGAAAATGCCGGACAGGAAAATACGAATCCGAGTAATCAAGGAGTCCATCAACTATGCCTCGACTGACTAGATCAATCGTAATCGGCTCGCTTCTCTTCACCGTTCTCGTTTCCATCACAACGCTTCATTTCGAATCGCAATCTCAGATTCAAGTCCCGCCGGGGCTGCGCGCGCAGCGCGACACGTGGACGCCGCTGATGGACGCGCTCGGACCAAAACGCCCGCGCGTCACCGACGAGCAGCTCGAACGGCTGCGCAACGTGTCAATCGAAACCGTGTGGGGCGCGATTCAGGGTAAAGGCTATCGCCACTGCTTCGTCACCCACCTCAAGCAGACACAACCCGGCGTGAAGATGGTCGGACGAGCGCTGACGATGCGTTACCTGCCACAGCGGCCCGATCTGGATGAGGGCGTGCGGCAATTGGCCAAGGAAGGCGATTGGGACCCAGCCTTCAACGTTCGCGGAGGCGAGGACTGCAAGCCCGGGGACGTAGTGGTCGTCGAACTGGGCGGGATGATTGACCGCGCCACGTTCATGGGCACGATGACCGGACTTGGGATGAAGCTGCGCGGCGTCAAAGGCGTCGTCGTGGACGGCGGCATCCGCGATCTGAACGAGTTCCTGGGCTGGAAAGATTTCCCGGTCTATTACGCCGGCGCGCACGCTTCGGCGATGGCCGACCAAATCGGCGTCGAATGGAACGCGCCCGTGCGCATCGGCAATGTGACGGTGTTGCCTGGTGACGTGGTAATTGGTGACGAGGAGGGCCTGCTCTTCTTCCCACCGCAATTGGTTGAAGACGCCATCAAGGCGGCGGAGAATCAAACCTACATCGAAGACTTCAAGGCCGAGATGATGAAGAGCGGCAAGTATCGCACGCGCGACATCTATCCGCGTCTAAGCCCCGAGTTGGAGAAAGTATTCGAGGAGTGGAAGAAGACGCATCCACGCAAGCCTTAAAATGAGCGAAACTTTGCGGGTTTGGAGCGCCGACTGTTCCGAGGACGGAGAGCATCGCCCTTTGGCTGAGGCCGATCTTCAACCTTGATCCCTATTTGTTGTAGTGGCCATTTAATTTTGGGGGAACCTATGAACCGCCGAAACGCATTGCGTTTGTTATCCACGGGCGCCGCCGCTGGCGGCGCGAATCTCTTCGCCACACAAGCCTTCGCGCAGGAGAAGCCGAAAGCGTTGAACGCTCTCGCGCCGGTCAAGATCCGCGACATCAAAACCATCCTGACCGCGCCCGACCGCATCCGCCTGGTCATCGTCAAGGTTGAGACGACCGAGCCGGGATTGCACGGCTGGGGATGCGCCACGTTCACCCAGCGCGCCTACGTCGTCCAGACGGCGGTCGAGAAGTATCTGAAGCCGTTCCTGATTGGCCGCAACGTGGACGAGATCGAGGACATCTGGCAGTCGTCGTACATGAGTTCGTACTGGCGCAACGGCCCGTCGCTCTTCAATGCGATGAGCGGGGTTGACATCGCGCTCTGGGACATCAAGGGCAAACGCGCCGGGATGCCG
>Ga0187894_10004011_pt1 | contig 16069 bp, 11 predicted proteins | sample GBC1701081metaG_FD_136650 | JGI IMG/M metagenome (GOLD analysis project Ga0187894, IMG submission 136650) | White microbial mat communities from a lava cave in the Kipuka Kanohina Cave System on the Island of Hawaii, USA - GBC170108-1 metaG ... | reverse complement strand
GTCAATGATCATGCCGGCGAGGCATCGTCCCTTGCCAAATCCCGTTCCGTCACCCAAAAGGTAGGCTGCGCGGGCACCAGTGGCGAGACGCTGGGAATGTCTCTGACCGGCGTAGCAGATTCTTTCGAGTTGAATGTTGGAGAGTGCGCCATCAATAACGAGCTGAGGATCGAGGTGTGGGCGGTAGGTTATGGTTGGGGGAATAACCGCAGCCATGGCTGCGCTTTCGACGAGTGGGGCCGGATGATCGATTCCTCCATGTAAGCGTTGTGAGACGTAGGGAACGAAACTATCTGTGTTCTCCTGTGTTTCGTCCTCTCTGTCATCAAGTCCTGTCTCGTGAGTGTGGGTCGTCGCAAGTGGCTGCGGTTCATGGGTAGGAGTGTCGGTTAATGTTGAAGCGAGTGGCTCTGGTTCCGTAGTGAGCGAGCGAGTGAGTGGTGGACTGAAGAGTTGGCCCTGCTTGAGAAGAGTGAGGATTTCCAGCAGCGTCGTTGGACCTTGACGGATATTCTGTACCTGTTCGTTCCAGGTCGCCCCAAAGGTCGGCCCTGTTTTGTCTATGACAATTAATTGTGTTTCCCAAGCTGTGCCGAATTTCGCAAATGTTGGACCAGGTAAGGAGACGTTCAGGTGTATTTGGAAGCGGCTGGCGATGCGTTGCCAGAATTCAGACATGCGAGGGCGATTGAGAGCCATACCACAGCCGGTGATCGCGACCAGGCGTCCATTGTCGTTGAGTCTGTAAAGAGCAGATTCGAGATGTTGTGCGCCGTGCTCGCTGTGGTTTGTTGATAGTCGGCCCGCTGTTGAACTAAAGGGAGGATTCATCAGGACAATATCTGGCCGACACTCTTCGGGCAGAAGGTCATTCAGGTATTCGGCATCTACGCCGTATACCGGGAAATTGAGATAGGTGAGAAACGCACGACGGCTCGCCGAAAGATCGTTGGTAAAGACGCTACAACCGAAAGCGCGGGCAATCGAAGCAAGCGCAGCCGTACCTGCAGAGGGCTCGAGCAAGGTGGGAGCGGTGTCAATGTGTTCTGGAATTGCGAGGCAAGCAGCAACGAAAGCAAGTTGGGCCGGGGAGGAAAATTGTTGGAACTGATTCTGTTCCTCGGTGCGGACTCGTTGCGTTGGTAATAGAGCCATCAATTTGTCGAGATAGTCGAGAGCGACAGCGGGTTCTAAGGAGCGAAGTCTAAGGCCTTGCCCTTCGATTAATTGATGGAGGGCGACTTCGAGAGCGTCATAAAGGTAGCGAAAATCGTAGAGACCGGATCCGATGGGAGAGCCAAGGTAGTGTGTTGCGCTAGCGAGGAGATTACTGGTCATTAGTGCAGTGCCGGCGTTTATTTTGGCTTTCAAATGGGCTATTAGTTCGGTTGTGCCAGGCAGAAGTTGAACAGAGGTGGTTTGTTTATCGGACTCTTTGGGGCACATTAGGCTCTTCCCTCGTTGGAAGGATTGTGTGAATTGGTGTTGTGTTGGGGATAAGTAGAGCTTTAGGCGGTCTTCTTTTTTTGTCGTTCGGTGTTGGTGGCCGGTACGAGAGTGAGTGTTGGCGAGTCCGACGTTGCAGGAGGCTTTTGGTCTTTGCGGCTGGAAGTCAAACTCTGCTTCAGCGCGCTTATGAGATCGAGCCTCGGAACTTCTTCAACTTGTTCAAACTCCGTAACCGTGCCACCTTTGATCTTGGAATCGACCAGCGTTCGGAGGGCGTTGAAGTAATTGTCTTCGGTATCTATTTCTGGAAGCGTCGTAGCCATCTGCTGCACCAGTGTGGTGGCAAGTTCCAATTCGTTCGTGTTCAGTGTCTGCGCGTCGAGCTTTTGCACATTCTCGAAATCAGGTACGTCGTGCATGTTGCGAAGCTCGTGCGGATAGCGAAGCTTTTGCAGCAGCAGGCCATCGTCGTGAGGAATCAATGCGACCAGGTCTTCGCGATCGCGCAGCACGACTTTGCCCACAGCGATCTTGCCCGTTTGCTTCATGACTTCACGCAGCAACGCGTAGGGGTTCTCTGAAACTGCACCATCTGGTCCAGCGAAGTAGGGGGCGTCGTAAAACGTGCTCGGGATCTCTTCGCGATCGACAAATCCGACAATGTCTACCGCCTTGGTAGTTTTGATCTTTATCTTAGCGATGTCGTCAGGTTCTACGATCGCGTAAACCTCCGGCTCGTATTGATAGCCTTTCGCGATCTGATCGTTTGTGACAACCTCATTGCATTTCTTGCAGCGTTTTTCATAACCGATGGGACCGAAGTCGTCGCGGTGCAACTGGTTGAACTGAATCTTCTCGCTGGTTTCAATAGCGCTATAGATTCTGATCGGTATGGAGACTAAGCTGAACCTTATAGTGCCTTTCCAAATACTACGCATAATGGTGGTGGCTCCTTAGAGAAGTGGATGTTAGTTGGACTACGGTTCGATTAACCGCTTTATATTCTCGCCGGGCAGATGTACGACGCAGGAGAAGGAATTGTGTGGGCCTGCCAGTCGAGTGTGGCTGGGTCGCTGGGTGTGAGTGATTAAGACTTAGATTTGCGCTTCAGTGTAGAGAGAATGTCAAATGGATCGTGTGTGATCTCTCTTTCATGATCAATTTCCAATTCGCGTGGGAGAAGTGAGCTACAGATCTCACAGTTCGTGTCTCTGCAAAGCGTGTAATGCTCGTCATTGATCTTTTCTGGCCAGCGTCCTAGAAGTGCGCCGAAAAGCCAGGGGGTCCACTGAGTTGGAAAGAGTTTCGTTTGGAACAATAGTGTCGCGAATAAACGAATCGGCAGCCAACAGAAATCCCATAGCCGCGTGTAGGCATCGGCTACGATCTGCTTCAGACTCCGTTCTCTTTCTGCACTGTTGATTCTGTCTGTCTTGAACATTCGTTTCCTCTGATGGATTAGATGCGAAGAGCGGGGCCGCTGCTTTCGGCGAATATGACCCGGAAGTTTGCGACGAAGTATCGGAGATCTAGCCGAACACTTCGGTCGAGGAGTAAAAAGGCTTATCGGGATATTCCGGAAAGTGTTTCCAGTGCTCGGCGCCGTCTTTCAGGCGTGTCAGATGTACGTCCCAGCCGCCAAGGTGGTTGGTTCCGAGACTACCGACTTGCCAGTCTTCAGCATGGTCAAGCCGGAACTTGGCGGCGCGCTGAAGTGCGGGGGCGAAGATTTCGTTGTGAGTGATGATGGACCAGACGCGCAGCCACGGACCATCAGAAGCTTTCTCATATCGGACACAGGCGCGAATGCTCTGCTCGGCAAAAAACACTTCTTGGTCGGAAAACTCCTCGGCGAAGGTGATCGTTACGAGTGCAGCGTCACAATCTTCTTCAAACCACGGATCGCCAGCCCAAAGTTTGTAATCGGGAAAGCACTGGCGAAAGGTGGCAAAACGATCACGAGACAGGTGGTATCCGCCATGGCTGGCGGTTGAATAGAAGCAAATGCCGGGCGCGATCTCACTTGACGTTTGCGGCGGTCCCCAAGGCGTGGAAGTAGGCATAGGTGTCTCTTTCGTTATCGATTTCTGTAGAGCGTAAGCTGGGCTGACCTAGTGACTAGGAATCTTGTCGGAAAAAACAATTAGCGCCTGAGTCAAGTTTCAGGCAGCGAGTTTGGCGTCGCGACACCATTGTTCAATGGCCTCGGAGGTTTTATCGAAATGACTGCGCAGTCGGTTATCACCTGGAGGGTCAGGCGCGGCGATCTGCGACAGCCCCGGGCGCAACAGGGAAACATAAGTTCTGGTATAGAAGAGCGCAATGCGCAATCCGAAAGGCGTCACTCGGTAGCGATGTTTCCTCGGCAGGCATTCGATGAAGCCGTGCAACTTGAGACGTCGCAGTTGGTAAGTCATTCTGCCCTGGGTAATGGTGCCGGGCTCGAGGCCCAGTAGCAGAGCGAGTCGCTCTTTCAGTTCTTTCTGTTTGAACCCAGGAGAGAGAATGCTCAAAACGAGCAGCGCCTGTAACAAGGCTTGCACTGTCTGATCGCCAAAGCGAAAGGCCGAGGCCCGTTGACCGTCCACCGCCACCGGGGTTTGCAATTGCTGGAAGGTAGCGGCACCCACGTGGCAGTCATGGCTCAGTTGTTGGACGTCGAGCAGACGTCGGTTGGCGGCGAAGCCGACCTCCCGCAAGCGCGGCAGGTTCTTGAGCCGTTTGCCAATCGTAAAGTCTCGGGTGTCGTTGATAGTAGTCTCGGTGCGTAAGGCGCGGCCTTCTTTGTGATACTGCTTGATCTTTGAATGCTTGTAATCAACATGCAACGAAGGCGTCACGCCTTCCGTAATCACCCGCGTGCGAAAGCGTCCGGGAGTTCTTTTGGTCACTCGCCGATTGAAGATCAATTGCACTTGCCCGGGATTGCCGAGGTCGAGATTCTCGTGGATCACTTCCTCGAAGAAGGCGCGGCCAGTCAGGGGCCGGTCCAATACCTGAGTCAAAGAGAACTCGGCTTGCAGAATCGAGATATCGTAAAGCCAACCAGCTTGACGATCTGTTTTAGTGAAAGGATGCGGCAGCAGCCGCAACCATTTGCGCAGCAGTCGATCAATCTTCTCCGCTGACAGCCCGTCGCAGACTCGTTGCAAGTGGCGCGTGTCAGCACACGAGAGAAAGCCATTGTCGAGCGGTTCAAACTCGATGCCTTTCTGTTTTAACTGCTGCTTGGCATACTCGTGGCCATTGAGGCAGAGCTTGGCGTTGTAAGGAAAGTAAGAACAGAACTTGAGGAAGAAGGGGCCAAAGTTCCGATCCAGCGCATAGATGTAATAGTGATTGACCATCGCCGTTGAGCGCACCAGCCAGGGATAAGTTTGGCCGCTCGCTTGGTGGTAACGCTTCTCAGTGCGAAAGACTGACGCTTTCTCCTGGGCTTTGCCGATGAACACTACGCCTTCTTCCTTGCTGAACTTGGCCCGGTAGCCATTGGCGATATCGTCCTTGCGCTGCCCTTTCGGAAAGGTAATCACCGGGATCTGCTGCGTTTTAGCAAAAGACTCAAGCTGGGTAACAAAAGTTCTGGTCATGTCAGCCATCAAGCTCGATGAAGCGAAGGGTTGACCGCGGTGATAGCGAAAGAAAGCAACCACCCCGAGATCACGCTGCAGTTGTGGTTGATAGACATTCAAATACAGGCGGTCGATGCTCTCCACTTCGAGGGTTACGTGTTCGCGGATGATTTCGGAAACGTTCCGTGATAAGTTCATGTTTGCTCCGGCTGACATAGGTCTGAACAAGACCACCCGACCGCATCGCGGTCCATATAGAGCGCGATTTTATCGCACTCAGATCAGCCGGAGTTCTTCATTTTCAAATCACATACAACTTGTCGGTCTGAGGCTTTAGCCTCGCTAGGTTCTTGGAGTCTGTTTTTCGAGGTGATAGCGCAACGTAACTAATCCTGGACGGCTATAGCGGAGACGTAATGCAGCGCGAGTGTGATTACGTTCTAGCCTGATTGTTTCGAGGATGGCGGTAAGTTGGATGCGACGTTTCAACGACTGGAAGTCTTCATTTTCTCTTATGGTAAAAGTATTTGCCGGCAGCGGTATGGGGTTATCGGTGCTGAGAGCTTCATTCCGAGATTCGTGCTGATTACGTTTGCTGATGCTAATTAACGTTTGTTGGGGGCAACCAAGCAGTCGAGCAGCGTGACGGAAAGTGCCGGTCATCAAAAGCGCTTGGCTAATAGCAGCGAGCTGTACGCGAATGATGAACGAGCGTAAGGACTCATTAGCGGCGATTCCGCCGGGGTGTAATAGATGCCGGAAATCTATATTTCTGCACAGTTCAGCGGGTGTAATCGTATTCCTATTTCTGCACAGTTCAGCGGGTGTAATCGTACAGAAGTGTTTCAATTCGAATTGGAACGCATCGCATATGATTTGGAGAATTCTATAGTCAAGAGTTTTAGTTTGATTTTCCAGAAGGTTGTGCAGGATTGCTAACGCTATTTTATGGCCTGTTCGCTGCTTAATTATCTCTTGGAGCTCTTTCAAGTGTCTAAGGGGGCGATCACTCGAGAAAGTGAGACCGATGTTTGTTTGGAGCGATTGTTTTAGAGTCCAGGTTAAAGGCATCGTGTCCTCAATTTCGAGTCAGCGCCGTGGTCCTACTTGTTTGTTGCGAGATGTCAAGGGCTGGGTTGAGAATTGTTTCTTAATTTCAGCAATGACATGTAAGCGAGATTGGAGAGAAGGCATTTGTCCTGTGCCATCGTTTAGCTGCTCTGAAGCTTTTGAGTTGCGGATGATTTTTCGTAACGCGTCGGCGTATCTGTCGGGATTCATTTGTAGCTTGAGCATGGTTATGGTGCATAAGGCATCGCACATCAATTCAATAATCCGTAGTTTCTCGTTATCACGCGCGTTTAACGCGTGCAAGTATTGCAATGCGAAGTATTCGTGTGAGAGTTCATGAGCAATGATTCCGCAAAGAGCTTCGTCATCTTTTGCTATTTTCAGGGCACGGTCTGAAATGGCAATGAAGGCGCCAGCCTTCGTCATAAGCACAGGGTCGCGATTCTTGAATAAGAGGTATTCAACAATGCCTGCGCGATGGTGGAATTCGAGTACTTTTTGAGTCTCTTGGTATAGCTCGTTTAGAAGGGCTTGGTCATTGATTTCGGTGTCCTTGGTAATTAGGTCAAAACCGTAAGAATTCAGGATCTTTTTTTCTTCTGCTGTAAGAGCCTTTGGCCGCAGTTGATCCATGTATTGCACGCACTCATCGAGCGTCTTATCTCGAAACTGATTGAGGACGAATTTAGTCTCCGTGTTTTCCTCAAATGCGGCCGTGTGTCCTTGTGGCAATCCAGTGATAGAGGAGAGCAGGCCTACCGCGATCGCGGCGAGAAGAGAGCGTCGAAACAGGCTGGTAGATTTCATGCACACCTCAAGCGCTTCACCGTTTGGTGAATTTGTGTTTGGGAGTCCGCTAAGTTTTTGGGCTAGTTAACGGTCGTGTTTGATGGACGGAGCTGGCCCGTCACGGTTTCAGTTAGGGCAAAGAGCCTCCGTTAGTGAACGTGTTCGTCGATAGATCCCAAATTCCTGTGTAATTGCCGACCACCGCATGATCGATTACCAACTCGCATTGGTTTGTGAAGCGATCTAGCTGGTAACGATTCATGTAAAAGGTGGTTGTGAACCTCACATAGGCTGCTGGTTGAGTCAGAATATTGGTTCCGGTCCAAGTTAACGTCGCGCCTTCGTAAGCCGGTCGGTCAAAGGTGAAGCTGTCGAGGATCGTTCCATCTGCGGCAACGAGAGATAAAGTCCACGGTACACCGTCGTCTCCCACAAATGTTTGCGTCCCAAAACAACTGTTGCCGACTATTCCTGCGTTGTAGGGCAGGAATTGAATGTTGACGTTCGCGGTCTGGCCCACTGAAGCGGTGAGTGCGTAATCTCCCGGAAAAGTGAAAACTGACGGATCGAGTGGATTTGCAAAGATCGCTGCTGGGCCACTGGTAACGAAGAATGGCAGCTTGATTTGCAGTGTGGTTGCGAATGGAGGATTAGCGACAACGGTTGTTTGCGCTGAGGCTTGGGTGCCGCAACCAGGGGTTGCAGTTAAAGTGTAAGTGGTGGTCGCTTGAGGTTGTGGAATATCAACGAATCCGCTTGGTCCAAATGTTCCTATGTTGGCAATGGTGACGGTCAGTCCTGTGCCAGAGTTGTCGATGACATTCCAGGAAAGGCGAACAATCTGAGCCCCACCTATTGTTACGGTGCTCGGTGATGAACTGAAGGTGTTTATGGTTGGCGGTGAGCAGGCTACGGCTGCAACAGTTGTTTGAGCTGTAGAGGCTGCGCCACACCCATTGGTGACTGTCAGTGTGTATGTAGTGGTTGACTGTGGCTGAGTTATGTCAACAAAGGCGTTCGCAGCGGAGAAGGTGCCGACTCCGGGACTGATACTTACAGTTACACCAGTTCCGGAATTGTCGGTAATGGACCAGGCAAGGCGGATCATCTGATTACCACCGATCAGGACCGTGCTTGGATTTGCGGTGAAGGCGTTTATTTGAGGAGGAGGGCAGGCGGCGACAGTAATGGTTATTAGTCGTTCTACATTGCAAGTTCCGTTAGAGCTGACGGCCGTAAGTCGATAAGTAGTCGTGGTATTAGGCGTAACTGTCAGGTTTCCACTGGCGGATACCGGACTGCCGTTGAGTAGCACCTGGGCAGCATTCGACGTTGACCATTGAAGGGTGCTACTTCCACCCGCGACGACATTGCTAGGTGAGGCCGTAAAGGAGTCGATTATTGGACAACTGGATACGGTGACGGTAACCGACTGGGTGGCCGTTTGAGCGGCGCAATCGTTGCTCGTGACTGTGATCGTGTATGTGGTCGTGGAGGCTGGCCGGACATCCAAAAAGCGTTGGCCCGGCGGAATTGTGTAGGTGTTGGAATCGCCGCCAATGGACGTTATTTGGACACTGGCAACATTTGAAGATTCATTCCATGTGAGACGCGATGTTTGCCCAGCGTCTATTAGGGCAGGGGAAGCAGAAAAATTGTTCACCGTTGGAGGTTGTCTGATGCGAACGGTTACGCTGGCCGTAGTCGGAAAGGGAGGCGAGGCCGCGGTACAAGATCCGGTGCGCGTGGCTGTAATGGTATAGGTTGAATCGGCCGTTGGATTAACGACAAGTGAGCCGACTCCATTCGGGTTGCTGGGGAATGTCTGAGTAAAGCCTGATGGTCCTGAGATCGTTACAAAATCGGAGTCGGCGACATTCCATTGCAGCGTTGAACTGCCGCCGTTGAGCACACAGGAATCGGCCGTGAACGATATTACGTTTGGGCAAGCTGGCGCGACCGCAACGGGTCGCACCGTAACCACGGCTGTTCTGGTGATTGTTTGGGGTGAGCAGCCGTTGCTGGTAGCAGTAAGAGTATAGGTGTAGCCGGGGCTTTGATTAATGGCTGTTGGTCTAATGGTTAGCGATCCCGAGGCGCTGACAGTCTGTGGCCCGGACAAACCGGAGCCGGCGACAGGCGAAGGCGTAATGGTTACGGTCGATGCGCCGGTCGTAGACCACTGAAGAGTTGTGTTGTTACCTAACTCGAGATCTGATGGATTTGCGGCAAAGGTAGCGGTTGGTGAAGGAGTGGTGTTAACGGTTACTTGACGTGTGAGGGTTTCGACTCCAGAACAACCCGTGCGAGTAACAGTCAGAGTAAAGGTTGTAGCGGAATTGACCGCAAAACTCCGGGTGCTGCCTGAAGGAGATACTGGTATCGATACGCCGGTCGCGCTGTCAGTGATCGTCGCTGTTTCAGCGTTGGTTGTGGCCCACGAAAGATTTACAGAGTTTCCGGGAATAGCACAATAGCTGTTTGATTCGAACTGATCGATCGTAAATGGTTGTTTGACGGTTACGGAGGTCGTGGCCGTAGTGGTTCCGCCTGGTCCGGTCGCAGTAAGTGTGTATGTTGAGTCGGTTGTGGGTGATACAACAAAACTTCCCGATGTGATCGTAGTTCCAGAGTTGCCGGGGAAGGTTTGATTTACGCCGCTACCTGAGATTGAGATCGAAGTCGCATATCGCACCTGGAAGCTGAGCGTGGCCGATTGACCTCGGTTGATGCACGAGGGATTTGCGCTGAACTGAATGACTTCAGGGGGCGGGTAATTAACGATAACTGTTGTTTCAGCAGAGACAGCGCGGCATCCAGAGCCTTCAGCGTGAGCGCGATAGGTTGTGTTGTCCGAAGGAGAGACATTGAAGGTTAGCCTTTGAGAGATATTGGTTTCCGTTAAGCCGGTTGTATCGGTGCCCGCGACGGTGGCGCCTGTTTGATCCGTGATCCAGACGTGGTTGGCACCTGAGTAAGTAATGGTAAGAGTTGATGAAGAGCCGAGCGCGACGTTAGTAGGATTAGCAGAAAGTGAAACAATCGTATTGCATCCGGGCTGAGCGGGACCAAGCATGATGGTGCCGGAAGGACGGACACGGCCCCGTGCGTTTCCCTGTTCTCCAACCGCAGAATCAATTTGGTATAGGAGAAGGTATGCTGGTTCCGAGTTAGCGGAAGCTCCTACGAACTGTTGCCTGAGTGATTCTTGAAAAACGGCGACTCGTGCCTTATCAACCCCGTATCCGCGTTCGCGTGCGTAGTTTTCAGCGATCACTGTCTTTCGTGCTGCCCAGGCGTTTAGATTTCCAAGCAGACTGGTGCAGTCACTGGCGTTGCTATTTGTAATCGAACCGTCTGAGTTAAGGACCGGGCGGCTAAGATTGGGACCAATATTCGGCGGATCAAATGCTGGCAGGGGATAACCGGCGACAGCGATTTGGGCGCGAAGCATCTCAGCATCAAAGACGGCTGGTATATCAGTTAATAATGACGCCTGAATAGTGGCGGCGCCGGAACGCGCCTGCCAATATTGCGTTGACTGAGTATTCTTATCTTCTACGTCCCGCGCACTCGCAACGCGAATTTTGGTGGCCGCAAAGGTTATGGCAAAGAGGGCCAGGAGGCACATGAGTGCAACAACAAGTGCTGAGCCACGTTCGGTCGGACGTTTAGTTGCGAGATGTTCTGCGTGAATAAAGTTTTTCATTTTGTTAATGCCTCAAATTGCTTAAGCGAATACTCCTGCTCGATTGTTGGAGTGGATGCTTGTATGGGAACGGATCCTTGTTTCAGAGGACGGCACGTGAACGTGTTCAGTGTTTTTAAGGTGGCCAAGTTTTTCTCTTAATTCATCGACGTTGTTCGAGCGGAGGCAAGCAGCTTCGAAGGTAATCGTGCCTTCGGTGACCAGGTGAGCCAACGATTGATTGAGAATCATCATTCCATGTTGGTCCTGACCGGAGGACATGACGTTTTGAATTAAATGAACCTTGTCTTCGCGGATGTTGTTCCTGATCGCTGTATTCGGGAGCATTAGTTCGACCGCCATAACCCGACCAGATCCGTCAGCTTTGGGTACGAGTTGCTGACACATCACGCCGGCAAGAACGGTACTTAGTTGAATGCGAACTTGAGCCTGCTGATTAGCCGGAAAGACGTCGATGATCCTGGTGACTGTCGACGCTGCGGTATTGGTGTGTAGAGTGGCAAAGGTCAAATGACCAGTTTCAGCGATGCGGAGAGCCGACTCGATAGTCTCCAAGTCGCGCATCTCACCAATCAAAACGATATCGGGATCTTGTCTTAGCGAGGCGCGAAGCGCATCAGGAAAGCTTGCAGTGTTCGGTCCTACCTCGCGCTGGTTTACACATCCCTTCTTATGGCCGTGAATGAATTCTATCGGGTCCTCAATGGTAAGAATGTGGACCGGCCTTTCGCGGTTGATTTTGTCGAGAAGGGCGGCGAGGGTAGTTGATTTACCGGAGCCGGTTGGTCCGGTAATAAGGACGAGGCCGTTGGGTCTATCGCAAAGGTCGATAAGAGGTCGCGGTAGTTGGAGGCTGTCGATCGAAACGATGTCGAAGGGTATCGCTCGGAAGACAATGCCGATGCCATTACGCTGATCAAACACATTGACACGGAAGCGCGAGAGTCCCTGGATGCCAAAAGAGAGATCTATCTGGTGTCGGTCTTCAAAGTCGGCTTTCTGTGTGTGAGTCATGACACTGTAGGCATACGATTTCGTGTCTTCCGCAGTGAGAATCGGATAGTCGGGGAGTTCGCAGAGATCGCCGTTGACCCGTACACGTGGGGGAGTGTTAATCGTTATGTGCAGATCTGAGCCATTAAGGTTGATTAACAACTGTAGGAGTTCGGTAAGTTTTGGAACAGGTTCGCGAAAGTCGTGTGTTTGCATAAAAGTGAATGGCGAGATCGTTTGCGAGTTCATGGGTGGACCAAACATTGGCGACGCAGGCCTTCCCAGTCGGATGGATCAATCGTGGCAAAGGCTTCGACTGCGACGGGATCGAATTGAATACCACTGAACTTAAGGAGTTCGTCGAGCGCGGCCTGATATGGTTGGGCTCGACGATAAACGCGATCCGAGGTTATGGCGTCGAAAGTGTCGACAACTTTGAAGATGCGAGCGCCGAGGCAGATCTGATTTCCTTTGAGACCCAGTGGGTAGCCGTGGCCATCCCATTGCTCATGGTGCTGACCAACAATTAGGGCTGCAGCTTCGGGCAACCGGTCTCCCATGGCACGCACCATTTCCTCTCCTATGACGGGATGAATGCGCATCTTGGCCCATTCGTCCTCAGTCAATGGGGCGGCCTTCTTCAACACATTGTCCGGTACGGCTATTTTTCCGATGTCATGTAAGCGGGCGCCGAGTTCGAGAGCGATAAGGTCGTAGCCGGACATGCCCAGCTCCTGGCCGAGACGAACGCTGAAAGCGACAACGCGTTCGGCGTGACCTTCTGTTTCTTTATCTCGGGCATTAAGGGCGAGGGCGAAGGCCCGAGCGACAACATTCCAGTTCTCAGGATTTGGTTGGTTCTGCGTAGTACGAGCGCATCGCGTGATCGTTCGTGAGACAGCGTTAATGAGATCGTCGTTGTTGAAGGGTTTGATTAGGTAATCAGCAGCGCCGGCGCGGTGAGCTTCGACGGCGATCTCTATTTCGGCACTGGCGCTCATGATGATCACCCCTAGATTTGCGCTTATCTGCAGGGCATGTTTCATCAGATCGATTCCGTTCATGCCGCTCATGAGGACGTCGATAATCAGCAAATCAACAACGTAAGCAGGGTTGGTCAACGTAATGAGTGCCTGACTTGCCGAGCGCGCAGTGAGGCATTTGTAACCGGCGGCATGTAGTGCGCTGGTTACCATGCGGAGAACGGCAGCATCGTCGTCTACTACAAGCAGGACGTGTTGTTTTTCTACACTCGAGCCGGGGATAAGAGTGAAATCTCTAGCCAGTTGTCGGGAGGTTGCGGTTGTACTCATTGGTTCTACCTTCTTAGTTATTGCGATGTAACGATGTAGGAGTTGCGGAGTTACTGGCGCTGGACAACATCGGTTTGCCGCAACGCGAGCGGTTCGATCGGGTCGTTGAGATCCTGATTAGGCTCGGCGGGAAGAATTGCGAGCGTTATTCGGCGCAGCCTCTTAAGCGGGTCTAAGGTTGTAATTCTCCAGGCCCGGTAATAAACGACAGATGAATTAGTTGGCGGGGTTTGATTCCAGCCGATGGTGACGTAATCAAAGCCGGTACCGGAGGCGTGAGGGACTCTTACGATCTGATCGCAATTAGCTTGTGCAATGCACACGTTGATGTCGAGTTGTACTGGTTCACCATCTGCAAAGTTGTCTTTGTCACTCTTTCCAGCGAACGGATTACCGTCCAAGTTCGCAGAGGCATTAGCCGCTGCCAGCTTATTCATGGTGATATGAGCCTGTTCGTCGGCTCGCCTGGCGCGCTCAACCAGAGCCAGGTGTTCGACATGGACGCGAAAGAGTTGAGCGGCGGACAAAAGAATGATCGTAAGAACGAATAGACCGATGATCGCTTCCAGCAATCCGACGCCGCGCTGGTTATGGCAGGTAGGGATAGTTGTTACTTTGGTTTGGTACGTCACAGTGTCGTTCCTATTTTTTATTGGCGAGATCTCCGACCAGGGAAAAGAGGGGCCAGTAAGCGGCGACGACGATCAAACCGATGACTATTCCGGCAATGATTAAGGTCAGTGGTTCAACGGTCTTGGATAATCGAGCGGTTGATTCCTGGACACGACGATCAACGAGACGAGCGTAATTGCCTAGTTGAGCAGCGAGGCGGCCAGTCTGTTCGCCGGTGGCGACTGCAGCCGCAAACTCGTTTCCAAAGAGTTGCGCATAGGGCATCGTGGCATCGGTGAGACTGAGTGCGCCGCTTCTAAATGATTCCCTGATGGCATCGAGTGTTTCGCGATAGACAACGTTGAGTGAAGCGGCGGATGCCTCGCGCAGAAACTCTGTAGGTGTGAGGACTGGCGCAAGAATGGCCATAAGATCGATTACGTGAGCTGCATTGAACTCGCGAATGAGGTTTCCGATCAAAGGCCAGTTAAGACTCTTTCGTTGAAACCAATCCTTGCCTGCATCAGTGCGGAACCAGCGGACCAACAAGACGATACCGATTATCAGAAGGGCCAGCGTTAGCAGTCCATATAGGCTAACGAGGAAGTTGCTAAATGCTAATAGCGCTCGCGTAAGCCAGGGCAGTGAGGCGCCGGATGTGGGATCGAGAAGGGCCTCATACATCTGGGCCATATTTGGGACCACAAAAGAGCAAAGTATGATTGTGAGAACAGTGGCGAGGGAAAGGACTACGGACGGATAGATCAGGGCTCCTTTGACTCTCGCCACGTTCTCAGCCGTGAGTAACTGACGTTCACCGTACTTTGAGAGCATGTCGGACGGATCGCCTTTAGTAGTACCGACACGAATGATGTGACGAAACGCATCAGGAAACACATCTGGCCGAATATTGAAGGCTTGATCGAGGTTGACGGATTCCTTCTTTATTTGAGCGTAGACGTCGAAAAGGGCTTCACGTAGTAGTCGATTGTTGCTTGAGTGCGCAATGTCGTGAATGGCTTTCGGAATCGGATCTGAAGCCCTTGTTCGCTCGGCAAGCTGGATGGCGAAAGTACCGAGTTCCTCACGGCTCAACGTTTTCTTCCTTCTTCGGAAACCTTCGCGGCGTGGGCTAATCACGTCAACTTCTATCTTCGCTCGGGTAAGAATGTCCTCTGCCTGGTCGGGGCTTGCGGCGTAAATATATTGACTGACAAGAGGAGCGCCGAATATGTTGGTGCCTTGGTAGTCGTAGCAGATCTGTTCAGCGTCGACATTAGTTTGTGGTGGTTGGAAGGCTTGTATTGACATTGTTTCGTCTTTCTCTTGATCGTCTTTCTATTGATCGACGGCGGTGCAGGCTGCTTTGGTCCATGGTCCAGTCAGAGCACAGCGACGGAGGGTCTGGTCCTCTGAAATGTAATAGCTGTAGGTAGCGGGATTGCTTTGGGCTGGAACTACCTTCGCGCCGAAGGTGGTTGACGAAGCTACCCCCTCGTCAGAGAAGGCCCAGCCCGTTACGGTGGTATCGCTGGCGGTGAGCAGCGGCGATCCACCCGCCGTTGCTGCTTGCAATTCTGCGATGGTGCCGTAGCGGCGTTTGCCCAGCAGTGTTTTAAAAGCAGTCTGTTGTTGGCCGATGGCGGCAAGTTTCTGTTTTGCGGCGTTCTCGTAGCCCGCGCGGCGTGAGGCGATGAAACTGGGGATAGCGATAGCGGCAAGAACGGCGACGATTGCTACAACGATTAATAGTTCAATGATTGAGAAACCGGCGGCGGCATGTTGAGATCGAGTTTGGGAAGGCGAAACGGTGAATTCGACGTCAATGAAATCGTTAATGACTGAGTCCGGTTCGGTATTGGTTGCTGTATGCGATGATTGACCTTCGGAATTTGGCCCGGCATCGTCGCTGGTCTGCCATTCATACGTTTCGTGTTCAGGTGCTGCCTCGTGTGTGGAAGTTAAGAGGTGACTCACCTTTTCGTAGGAGATCACGCCGCGGCATAACTTCCGAGCGGCCGCTTCGGCTAAGGTCATCATCCCTTGGTGACGTACTGCGTAGTTGACAATCTCTTCACCGTCATCTCCCTTACGAAGCATGCGACTGATTTCTGGAGTGATTAATAGGGCTTCGGCGATGCAAGTGCGGCCTTTATAGCCGGAGTTGTTGCAAGCCGGACATCCCTCTGCGTGAAAGAAGGGCGCCATGCCTTGGGCGCTTGCAATTGCTTCCTTTAGATCTGGCCTGTTTGGAAAGACGATTTCGACAAGGCGTTCGGCGATTTCACGGCCGCGAGGGTCGGGCTTGCGACAGTTGCGGCAAAGCAACGGAACGAGTTCCTGCGAAACAATAAGTCGAATTAGATCCGACTGCTTGTCGCGGCCGATGTTAAGGAAGTCGAGACGCGAGAATGTTTGTGCCGCATTATTCGTGTGAAGTGTAGTTAGCGTAAGGTGTCCGGTGGCAGCTCCCTGGAATACGATCGCTGCTTCGTCCGCCGCGCGAAACTCAAAGGGGCTCAAAATGTCCGGGTCCATGCGGAGGGAGTCTTTCAACGCTC
>Ga0187894_10004010_pt1 | contig 16072 bp, 13 predicted proteins | sample GBC1701081metaG_FD_136650 | JGI IMG/M metagenome (GOLD analysis project Ga0187894, IMG submission 136650) | White microbial mat communities from a lava cave in the Kipuka Kanohina Cave System on the Island of Hawaii, USA - GBC170108-1 metaG ... | reverse complement strand
TAGAAATTCCAGAACCACACCGGCTCGGCCTTCCACCAGGGAATGGCCTGAGTGGGCTGCCAGTCGGTCAGCGACAGCCAGATGACGATCAGGGTCGGAATGATGACGACGACCATCATGGTGAGCTGGGCCGGCAGCACCAGCGCCACATTGAATGGGATAAAACGGGCGAGGCCGGGGGTTTTCCCCTCGCCCGCATTACCCACTTGGTGATGCGGCGCTTTGGGCGCCGCATCTCTCGTCGTCATGTCGCTCACTTGAGCTTGTCGCGTATGCCGGCCGGATAGTTCGATTTGAGGAAGCGCCACTGGACTTCCTGGCTCCTTGCGCCCATGCGCCTCGTGATGCGCTCCCAGGCGGCAGCGGTATCGTCGAGCGCCGTCTTGGCGGTCTTGGCGCCGGCATCGGCGGCCGCGATATTGACGCGCAATTCGTCGAAATATTCGCCCTGACCCTTGAGATAGAGATCAGGGATCGAATTGATCATCGACGCCTTGTGGGCGACGAGGAATTCCGGCGAATAGGTCTTCTTGATCTCGGCATCCTCGTAATGGGCGTTGCGGGTCGGATCGAAATAGCCGGCGGGATCGCGCACCGCGATGGTCGAGAGCACGGGCGATGCGGCAAAGAGCGTATAGAGATAGGCGATCTCGGGCTCCGGCGACACGCTCGACACGATATAATTCCAGCCCCAGTTGAAATAGGGCGTCCTGACGAGCGCGCCATCGACCAGGCCGCCCGGCATGTCCCCGAAAGCGAGCTTGCCCTTGATCTTCGACTTGTCGGAATTGAGGAACTTCTGCGTGCCGCCCCAGCCGATATTGACGAATTTGTCGCCTTCGCCGAAGGCCTCGAAATTCTCGAACAGCCCGTTGGTCTTGGCGCCCGGATAGAGATATTGCGAGGCGGCGATCAGCTCTTCGAGCGCCGCGACGCCTGCGTCATTGTTGATCTGCGGCGTCAGATCGTCGGCCAAGGGATAGAAGCCCTTGGCATGGAACCTGCCCCACCATTCCCAGGCGATGAAATACTGGGTGCGGAAGAGCGCGCCGCCAAATTTTCCTTTGTCGGGCCGATGGAACCAGGCCAGCATCTGATCGAGCTCTTGCCAGGTATCGGGCACTTTCAGCTCATAGCCGTTCTTGTCGGCGAAGCCCTTCCTCTCGGCGTCGTCCTCGAGCCACGGCTTGTTGTAGAACATGAGATAGGTGTCGCCGTCGGTCTGGTAGCCATAGAGGCTGCCCTTATAGTAGTCGCCGATCGTATAGAGCGCGTCCTTCTGATAGTCCGCCGGCTCGTATTTCTGCGCATATTGGTCGAGATTGACCAGAATGCCCGACTCGGCGAGATCGGGGATGCCGAAGGTCGCGGGCAGCGCGATGTCGAAGGCGCCTGATTTCGACACTGCTTCGAGCAGGACCTTCTGGTTGATCTCGCCCAACGGCACCTCGATATAATCGAACTTGATGCCGGTCGCCTCGGTGAACCGGTCGGCCACCGGCTTGACATTGCCGAGCGAGCCCGACGGCTGCAGGATCTTGAGCGTCACGCTGCGGCCTTCGGCCAGTTTCTTCGCCGCCGCGGCGGCGGTTTCATGGATGGTGGCGAGATCGCCGGCTTGCGCTGAAGCACGGCCGGCGAGCGTGGGCGCCACCGCATAGGCGGCAACCCCCGAAGCAGCGCCGCGCATGAGCGCCCGGCGCGTCAGTCCCCTAGTCCGGATCTTAGTCATGTTGTCGTCCTCTCTGTCTGAACCTAACCCTCACTTGATGACAATGCTCCCCCGCCGGTCCTGGCTTATCAGGACGGCGGCCACGACGACCGCGCCCTTGATCACCATTTGTGTGTATTGATTGACGCCCATGAGATTGAGGCCGTTATCGAGCAGCGCGATGATGGCGACGCCGATCAGCGTGCGATGGACGCCGCCTATGCCGCCCGACAGCGACGTTCCACCGACGACGATGGCGGCGAGCGAGTTGAGCAGCAGTTCCTGGCCGAGCGTCGGGCCCGCGGCACCGAGCCGCGCGACCGCGAGCGCGCCGGCAAGACCGGCGAGCAGCCCCGATATGACGAAGGCATAGATCTTGTAGCGCGTGAGCGGGATGCCGACATTGCGTGCCACCGCTTCGCCACCGCCGATGATGTACATATAGCGGCCGAAGCGCGTCATCTGGCCGGCGAGGCTCGCCAGCACCCACACGCCGATGGCGAAAAGCGCGATATTCGGCACATGCGGGAGGAGCTGGCCGATCGCCAGCTCCTCGAAGGCGGGCGAGGAGAAGCGCAAGGCGCGTCCCTGCAGCAATTCCCACGCGGCGCCGGTGAAGACCGACAGCGTGCCGAGCGTCACCACGAAGGATGGGATGCGCCCCCAGGCGTAGAGCGCGCCATTGACGAGGCCGAGAAGCGCTCCGGCGACCAGGCTTACCGCGAGCGCATCGACGCCCATGCCGAAGGCGTTCAAGGCCGTGACGGTGACGGCGCCGACCAGGAGCACGATGGCACCGACCGATAGATCGATGCTGCCCATCAGGACCACGAAGGACGCGCCGAGGCAGGCGAGCAGCAAGGTGCTGGCCTGGCCCAGGATGCCCGTCATGTTGCGCAGGCTGAAGAAGGCGTCGCTGGCGATGGAGAAGAAGACGATGAGCGCGATCACGACGGCAATCGGAAGCCAGATGCCATTGAATGCCGCTTTGCCGGTGGATCGGTCGGCGCCGGACAGGGCCATATGAACGCCCTCGTCCGTCATGCCGCCCTCTTGGGCGTCTGATCGCCTTCACCGGCCCCGAGCATCATAGCGACCAATTCCTGCTCGGTCGGCTTGGCATCGGCCCGGGCGTCGATGATCCGGGACAGCTTCCCTTGCCGCATGATCGCGATGCGGTTGGCGAGGCCGATCAACTCCAGCAGGTCATCGGTGATCAGGACGATCGCGACGTCTTTGGCGGTCAAAGCACGCAACAGCGCATAGATCTCTTCCTTGGCGCCGGCATCGACGCCGCGTGTCGGATTGTCGAGCACCAGGACGCGCAGGTCGCGCGCCAGCCAGCGCGCCAAGACGACCTTCTGCTGATTGCCGCCCGACAGCCGGGCCGCAGGTGTCTGCGATGACCTGGCCTTGATCTTGAGCCTGTCGATGAACTGCGCGCTGACCGTTGCTTCATGGCGGTGGCGCCAAAGGCCCCAGCGCGTCGAGAAGAGATCGGCGCCACTGGCGGAGGAGATGTTCCACGCAACAGGCTGGCCTGCGATCATGCCCTCGGCCAGCCTTTCCGCCGGCACATAGCCAAGCCCCTCAGGAATGGCCTTGCTGATCTCGGGCGCCGTCCAGCGTCCGTCGCCCAGATGAATCTCACCCCGTTCCGGGCGCTCGATGCCGGCAAGCCCCTTGCCCAGCTCCGACTTGCCCGAATCGAGCAGGCCGCCAATGCCTAAGATCTCGCCGGCCCTCAACTCGAAGCTGACATCGTCATAGACATCCGCCCGTGTCAGGCCGCGTGCTGCGAAGCCCGGACGTCCGAGATCGCCGTCGCGCTGCTCCTCTTCATGATAGTAGTCGGCGTCGCGCTCGCGCCCAACCATCAGCCGATGCAGGTCGCGCTCATCGGCCTCGGCCGGCATCACCGACGCGACGCGGCGCCCATCCTTGAGGACGACGATTTCATCGCAAATGCCGAGGATCTCGGTCAGCCGGTGCGACACGAAGAGGACGGCGCTCGACTGCCTGACCTTGTCGATGAGATCGAAGAACAGCCTTTCATCGCCTTTCTCCAGCGACGCTGTGGGTTCATCGAGAACGATGATCGGCGTTTCGACACCGTGGAGGCTCTTGGGTCCGATGCAGGCCCGGATGATCTCGACGACCTGGCGCTCGGAAAAGCTCAAGCTCTGGGTCATGCGCCGGACGTCGATCTTGGCGCCCGCTTCATCGACCATCTCCTGCGCCAGCCGGATCATGTCGCGCCGGCGCATGAACTGGCCGAGGCGGGTGAAGCGCGCTTCCGCGCCGAGCAGCAGGTTCTCGAACACCGGAATGGTGCCGATAAGCGCCTGCTCCTGGAACACGCGCCCGACGCCGAGGCGCTGCGCCGCGCCATAGCCCGCGAGCGATTGGCGGGCACCCTGGATCTCCAGGGTGCCCGAATCGGGTGACGTGATGCCGGACAGGATATTGAGCAGCGTCGATTTGCCGGCGCCGTTCTCACCGACGAGGCCCACGACCTTCCTCGCCTCCAGGGTCAGATCGACATGGCTCAGCGCCAGGGTCTCGCCATAGCGCTTGCTCAAGCTTCTGGCGCTGAGTGCCGCAGGATGCTCGGCAGGAGGCGCGCTCATGCGAAGCTCGCTTGTCCCGCCAAAACGCCCTCATGCTGAGGTGCGAGCGTAGCGAGCCTCGAAGCATGATCCAGGTACAAAGAACTTGCCGCTTGCCACCCTTCGAGGCCCGCCTGCGGCGGGCACCTCAGGGTGAGGGTTATGGGTCGGACCAAGCTCGACATGTGTCAAAGCTTCGGCGCCGGACCGAACATCGGGATCTTGTAATGTTCGGCATACTCCTTGCGCACCGTTTCGGCCTCGCCGCTTTCGCGCGATTTCTTGTAGTCCGCCGGATAGTCCCAGCCGTCCGGCTTCGCTATGCCGCCCCATTCGAGGTCGATATCCATGGGGAAAAGCTCGGCCTGCGGGTCCCAATCGTCGGGATGCACCACTTTCGACAGGCGCTTGTAGTCGAAGGGCGCCGCTTCGCCGCTGTTCACATAGCGGGCGAGATACACATCGACATTATCCTTGGTCATCGTCACCGATCGCCAGCTCATCAGGCGTTCGGCGGCACGCGGCTTCCAGCCATTGAGCACGTCATAGAGCCGAGCCGTCAGCATGGCCCCCATATATTGTGGGACATTGGCGCTGGTGGCGAGCAGCAGGCCCTGCTTGATCATCTCCGCACCGCCGGTCGTGCCGTCGGCGCCGGAGATGAAGACATCCTGGCCGGGCCTGAGGCCCGCCGCCTTGAGTGCTGCGATGCAGCCATCCGCCACGTCGTCATTCTGCGCGATGACACCTTTGAGATTGGGATGGCGCGAGATCAGGTCCTCCATCGCCTTCTGGCTGTCCTCGCGGTTCCATTTGCCGGGCAATTCACCGGCGAGCGTGATCTTGGGGAATTCCTTGATCGCGGCGTCCCGCCCGCGCGAGCGGATGAGATCGGTCGAATTGCCCTCGACACCGGTGACGCCGACGAGCTCGCCGCCGCCAAAAGCCTCCATCACCGCCTTGCACACGGTGCGCGTCACATCGCCATGGGCTGAGAATTCTTCCGGCACCGCATAGAGCGTCCAATAGTCGCCGGCTTCGAAGGGCGTATACCAGGGCAGCGTGCCCCAGGTGTTGTCGAGCCAGATCTTGTTCTGGTTGGCGAGCTCGGCGATACGCCTGATCGAGCCGCCACCCGGCGCATGCAGCATCACCGCCTTGACCCCGGCGGTCGCCTGCTGCTCGAACTGATTGAGCTGGCGCTCGCTGTCGAGCTGGCCGTCGACCGCCACTTGCTCCAGGCCGAGCGCCGCCGCGGCTCCTTTGGCGCCGGCATCGGCATTGGCGACATATTCGAGCTGCAGCGTCATCATCAGATGGGCGATCTTGCCGCTGGTGGCGGCGACCGCGACGCCCGGCGCGCCGATCGTTCCGGCGAAGGACGCGGCTACCGCGCTTGCGGTCGCGAAAGAAAGGAAGTCGCGGCGCGACAGGCCGGTCGTCCCATAGGCGTCCATATGGCGGTCGATCACCTTCTTGTCGGTGAAATCGGGAAAACGAGACTTTCTGAAACCCTTCGACATTTCTTCCCTCCTTGGCTTGGAGCTCAGCTCCACTTGTTTGCCCTTCGGGCCTCGTGCACTTCCGATGCCCAGTCCTTGCCCCTTGCGGTCGCCGCGAATTTCACGTGCCCGCCCTCATTGACGCGCAGCGCATTGCCTTTCTCGATGTGCCAGATGAGATGCGTCTGGATGCAGCACTCGGCATAGCAGCGCCGCATCCCGATGCCGGTCGACACGGCGTAATCGAGCTCGGTCTTCACCGGCATGACCTCGGGCACGAGATCGGAAATGGTCATCGGCCGGCCGGCCCGCGCCAGCACATGGATGATCCGGTATTCGATATCCTCCTGCTGGCGCCGCATATGCAGAAGGCGCCGGAGCGCGCTGTCCGCCGAATAGGCGGAGAGGCCGTGGCCTTCGAGGATGAGCTGCGGCTTGATCTCGATGCAGCGCTCGATCGACCGGCGATGCGCCTTGGCATCGCCGATCGGATAGGGCCCGAGCGGTGTCGGGAAATGCATGATGTCGGCGGAATAGAGCGTGCCCGAATGCTTGTTCCACACACCGATCTGGCCCGGGCAGTGGCCGGGAAGATGGATGATCTCGAGCTTGAGGCCGCCGACCTCGAGGACATCGCCGTCGTCGACCGTCACGTCGACTTCGACCGGCCGGTTCCAATGCCGGCGCACGATCTCGGGGTCGGAGAGGCCGAGGCTCTCGCCCTCCGCCAGGTTGAAATCGGCCAGCACCTCGGCGGGCGTCGTCCCGAAGCGCTTCAGATTCTCCGCTTTGGTGACCAGCATCGGATCTTCGATGATCGGCTTGTCGGCGGGATGGGCGACGATTTCCGCGCCATAGCGCTTCTTCAAGACCGCGGCATTGCCGGTGTGGTCGTAATGGAAATGGGTGATCAGGATATATTTGAGATCGTTCTTCTCCTGGTCGAGCTTCTCGATCAGGAACTCGCCCATGCCGTTGTCATAGTCGGGTGTCGTCCAGTTGCCGGTATCGATGAGGATGTTCTCAGCCCGGCCGCGGATCAGATAGACGCCAGACTGCACATAGCCGTCGAGCTCATCCTCGGCCCATGGACCGTGAAGTCCTGGAATGCCCCAGCCGTCCGGCGTCTCGGCCCAGAAGAAGATCATGCATTCTCTCCCCGATAGCGTTCGGCGCGTGCCTTGCAGGTCAGCGCATGCGCCAGCATGCCTTCCGCGGCACAGATGCGTTCGAAGGGTCCGGCGAGATCGCGGCTCGCTTTGCGCGTCAGCCTTTGCCAGGTGACGGTCTTGATGAATTTGCCGACCCAAAGTCCGCCGGTGTAACGCGCGGCGCGTCCGGTCGGCAGCGTGTGATTGGTGCCCACACCCTTGTCACCATAGGCGACGGTCGATTCCTCGCCGACAAAGGCGCTGCCATAGTTCCTGAGCCGCGCCAGATACCAGTCGTCGCTCTCAGTCTGGATCTCCAGATGCTCGGGCGCATAGGCATCGACGATTTGGGCTGCTTCCTCCCTGCTGTCGGCGATGACGATCTCGCCATGATCGCGCCAGGAGCGCGCAGCGATGTCGCGGGTCGGAAGATCGACGAGCTGGCGCTCGATTTCTTTCACCACGGCTTCCGCCAGCACTTTCGATGTCGCGACCAGCCAGGCGGGGCTGTCGGGGCCGTGCTCGGCCTGGCCGAGAAGGTCGGTGGCGACGAGAGCGGGATCGGCCTTGTCATCGGCGAGGATGCAGATCTCCGTCGGGCCCGCCGGCAGGTCGATGCCGACCAGGCCGAAGAGCTGGCGCTTCGCCTCCGCGACATAGGCATTGCCGGGGCCGGTGATCATGTCGACCGGCCGCATGCCCACGCAGCCGAAGGCCATGGCGGCCATGGCCTGCACGCCGCCGATGCAATAGATCTCATCCGCGCCCGAAGCCTGAAGCGCATGGAGCGTGTGGGGATACATCCCCGCTTCGCCGGGCCGCGGCGGCGCGCAGCCGATGATGTGATCGACGCCGGCGATCCGCGCCGTGCCGACGCTCATCGCCGCGGCCGAGATGAGCGGATATTTGCCGCCGGGGATGTAGCAGCCTACATTTGCTACGGGCACGAGCTTCTGCCCCAGCTCCACGCCGGGCGTGATCTCGGTCGTGAATTCGCTCAAGGAGGCGCGCTGGCGGCGGGCGAATTCCTGGATATTCTTCAGGCAGAAAGCGAAATCGTCCTTGAAGCTCTCGGGCAAGGCCTTGGAGACCGCGCGGATCTGGTCGGGAGAGACGCGGAAGCTCGCGCCTTCCCATTTATCGAGGGCTTTCGCGTAATGCCGGACGGCATCATCCCTTTCCTCGCGGATGCGCCCGATCATCTCGCTGACCGTACGTTCGACGGCGAGCGTGTCGGCGCGCTCCTGGCCCGCGGCTTTCTTTATATAATGAGGCATCACGACCCAATTTGTAAGCGCTTACAAATATGAGCTTACGACAGAGGAAATTTGAGTCAATCGCATTCGGCTTGACTTATCCTAAAGTGACACTTTAGGATTTCTAATCGTGACCTATCTTTCGAGATTCGTTTGTGTTTTTGATGAGGAGCGAATTTCCGACGGCAATGGAATTTTGCAGGCGGGAAAACTGAAAGCGCTTACATAATGACTGAGGATACGCCGCGCGAGGACGAGTTTTCCTCTTCCCCGCAGGAGCGCAAAACGATCAAGGAGATCGCCAAGGAGGCCGGCGTCTCGACCGCAACCGTATCGCGCGTGCTGAACAATCCCGAACGTGTGCGGCCCGAGCGCCGCAAGGCCGTGCTCAAGGTAATCGAGCGCCACGATTACGTGCTGCACGGCATGGCGGGCGCGCTTGCCGGCGCCCGCTCGATGACCATGGGCCTCGTCATCCCGACGATCACCAACTCGATCTATGCCGCCTCGACCCAGGCCATCCAGCGCGTGGCCCAGCGCGAATCCTATGGCGTGCTGCTCGGCGTCAGCGAATTCTCGCCCGATGAGGAGCGCCGCATGATCCGCCATCTGGTCGAGCGTCGCGTCGATGGGCTCATCCTCACCGGCGGCGGACGCGATCCTGCCATCTATCGCCTGATCGAGCGCCATGGCATCCCCTGCGTCGTGACCTGGCGGCTGGACACGGCCGCCAATCTCCCGTGCGTGTCCTTCGATAATTACGCCGCCGGCCGCATGGCGATGAAGCATCTCATCGAGCTCGGCCATCGCCGCATCGGCCTGATCTGCGGCCGCACCGAGCTCAATGACCGAGCACTCGAACGGCGCAAGGCCTATGAGGACGCGCTCGCCGAAATCGCCATCGCCATCGACCCGATATTGATCTTCGAGCGCGATTTCGAGTTCATCGAAGGCCGCACCGCGATGCGCCGCATGCTCGACGATGTCGTCCCGCCGACCGCGGTCTTCGCCGCCAACGACATCCAGGCGATCGGCGCCATGGCCGAATGCCGGGCCTCGGGTCTCGATGTTCCAAAGGACATGTCGATCATCGGCTTCGACGATCTGCCGCTTGCCGAATTCACCTTTCCCAAGCTGACGACGATCCGCGTCCCGGCCCAGCGCATGGGCCATGTGGCGGCGACCCGGCTCCTCGAGATGATCCGCGGCCAATCGAAGCCCGCTTCCGAAGTCCTCCCCGTCGAGATCATCCTGCGCGAGAGCACCGCGCCGCCACGCGGGTGAATGGCGGCTGTTTCTCGCCTTCACCGCTTTGGTGCGATCAGCCTGTCCCAGGCGAGGCCGCGCCCAGCAGGATGCCGGCCAGCGGGCCGAGCGCATAGATCCAGTAATGCTGCCAGTCGCCGAGGAAGACGTAGGGGCCGAAGGCGCGGGCCGGATTCATGGCGGCACCCGCGATCGGTCCCATGACCATGACCTCGATGCCGACGACGAGCCCGATCGGCACGGCGGCGAACTGGCGCAATTGCTCGCCCGTCGCGAAAGCGGCGCGTATGGTGAGCATCATGGCAAAGGACAGGAAGCATTCGATGATGAAGACGCCGAGGCCCAATACCGCGAGCTTCTCTGAGGTTAGCTCGTACCGGCAAGTGAAGACTTTTCGACCAGCGAAAAGCCTAATGCGACTTAACCTCGTCCGTATCCGGATCTTCATCCTTGTTTGCCGTCATATCCGTCGAAGGCAAGGCTGGCTTTTCAGAAACTGGTATACCCGTTAAGGGTTCATCTGGCTTTTCTGCTGAAGCAACAGCTTCATCATCGGAGCTAGATAGTGGTGGAGTGATGGTGGGAACAGGCAAGAACATGGATTGAAGTTCTTTGAATGGGATGACATCGTAACTATCTACTTCCCGCAGTAGGTCACTGTTAGGAAGATTCACTTCTGACAGATGCAGGATACTTATGTTCGCGCCAAACTCCTTGAGAGCCTTACAAAATGGAATAAAGTCTCCGTCATTTGAGAACAGAAATAACCTCTCCATGAGTGCGGCGCTCGCAAGTTTCAGCGCATCGCAACACATCTCAATATCAATCCCTTTTTCACTCTTGGCAAAACGATCCTGGAATTTTGGCGGAACCGATTCTTCGACAAACTTTGCAAACTCCGCCGACTTCTTGAGTTTGTGGCCGCAAAACTTGAAATGCAGATCTCGAATCTCGCCGGGGCGTCTATGATCAGGCATAACTAAATATTCTTCTATTGCCGTCTCATCTCCTACCGGGAAGTAGAAGGTGATGCGCTTGTATTCTCCGCTATGAAGCTCAGGGAGGGCCCTGATAAAGTGTTCGATGAATCGACGAGGACACAATTTTCGCCTTTCGAACTCAGGATGAGCCCGCCAGAGCTGCCGTATTTGGGCAGTCAGCGCAGATCCATCAATGAAGAAATAGTTCGCGCGCATCGTTATTAAAGAATGTCCCCCTTTTCAGGAAGGGCGCTCGCATAACCATTCTCGAATAACTTGTCACAGTGTCGCAACATCGATTCAATGAATCGCCCATGGTATACAGCATATGTAGCGGAACTGAGGTCGGCTTCTTTTGGCGTTAATATGTAAAATGCTAGTTCAGCCCCCTCTCTAACTTTGGGCCGAAGCCAAGCTTGCCTGATCCACTGGTCAGCGGTGTGGGTGAAGTCACCGTCTTTGTCGTAAGACCAGGTCGTGACATGTCCGTCGTCAATCGCCTTCTTATAGGCCTCCAAAAGCTTGTTTGGAGAAGTGGTCTTGAAATGTAAGGCCATATGCATCCTCTGCTTCGGAGCAGATTATGAGTTCCGGAAGGGAGAAATTCTAGACTTTCATTATGTTCCTAGAACTATTGGCCTTTTTTGCCCTTTGAAGGCGGGGCTTCAGGACGGTTTTGAGGCTTTGCAGATCAGCCTGTCCCAGACGAGGCCGCCCAGCAGGATGCCGACCAGCGGACCCAGGACATAGATCCAGTAGTGACGCCAGTCGCCGAGGAAGACATAGGGGCCGAAGGCGCGGGCCGGATTCATGGCGGCACCCGCGATCGGCCCCATGACCATGACCTCGATGCCGACGACGAGCCCGATCGGCACGGCGGCGAACTGGCGCAATTGCTCGCCCGTCGCGAAAGCGGCGCGGATGGTGAGCATCATGGCAAAGGACAGGAAGCATTCGATGATGAAGGCGCCAGAGCCTGATATGGCGAGCGCCGCATTCGGCATATTGGCGCCCATGCCGGCCTGAGGGCCGAGCGCATAATAAAGAAGTGCGGCGCCGGCGACGGAGCCTGCCAGTTGGGCGGCGAGATAGCCCAGGACGCGCGATTTGGGGAAATCACCGAAGACGGCAAGCACCACGGTCAAGGCCGGATTGAAGTGGCCGCCCGATATGTCGACGAAGCACCAGATGAGGACCATGAGTGCCAGCCCCGAGGCCACTCCGCCGATCAACGGTACGGGAAGCCCGCCCACCATGCTGGCCGCCATGACCGAGCCCGCGGCGAAGAACACCAATAGAGCGGTGCCGATGAATTCCGCTGCATAGCGCCCTGCGTTCCCGCTCGGCATGGTCAGATCGTCAGCCTGAAATAGAGCATCGGCAGCTTCTCCGGCAAGGCTTCGATCCGGTTGATCATCAGATGGTTGCGCAGGCCGAAGATGCGCGGCAGGTAGCTTTCGCCGCCGCTGTCGAGGCCGACGCAGAAGACGTCGATCCCCTTATGGGCAAGCTCATGCACCGCCTTGCGCGCATCCTCGACCAGATATTTGCGGTCGGCCACGTCGACATCGGAAGGCTCGCCGTCGGTGATCACCAGCACGAGCTTGCGATGCGTGACTTGCCGCTCGATCTCGGCACCGGCCTGGCGCAGGGCGGCGCCGAGCCTTGTCGACAGCATGCCGCGCAACCCGGCGAGCCGGGCTTTCAGCGCTTGCGGGCTGCTCTCGGCGAAATCCTTGACGCGGTAATAGCGCACCTCCTCGCGGCCATTGGAGCAGAAAGCGTGAATGGCGAAGGGATCGCCGAGATCGGCCATGGCCTGGGCCAGAAGGGCCGTGGCGGCGCGCTCGAGCGCGATGACGGTGGTGGTCGTGTCGCGCACCCGGTCGCGCGTCGATTCCGATATATCGAGCAGCAGGAGCACGGAGAGATCTCGCGCATGCATCTCCTTCGTCTCATAGATCCGCGCATCGGGGGTGACACCGCTCCTGTGGTCGATCATCGCCCGGATGGAGGCGTCGAGATCGAGGCGATCGCCTTGCGGCTGGCGGCGCATGCGGACCGGACGGCTGATCTTCGCCGCCTTGACCAGGCGCTGAATGCGCTGCTCGACATCGGCATAGCGCTCGAGGATGTCGTCGATTGCCGCCGCCGGCGCGGGGCGCGGCTTGAACTCGACGATCGTTGTCCAGTCATGACGCAGGATGCTGCTGATATGATCCCATTCGGCATGGCGTGCGATCGGGATGCCGGCGTCTTCCGGCACCTCCGTCACCCGCGTGGCGCGGTTCGCCGGCGTTGAGTCGTCTTGCCGGTCGCGCTGCTCGCCCTTGTCCTTGTCTTCCTTCTCCGAGACGCGCACCGCTTCGAGAATGGTCTCCGCCGTTTCGGCTTGCTCGGGCGGCGGCTCGCCCCAATCCCACAGGCCCAGATTGTCGTCGCGATAGGACGGCTCGACCACGTAGCTCTTGGCGTTGAACTGGATGCGCATCTGGCCGATATCATTGCCGAGGAGCCCGCCGATGCGGCGGCTGATGGCCGGGTCGTTCCATTGTTCGCGGGCCTCGCGAAACATGATGCGTGCTTTCGTGATCCAAGGATCGCCATCGATGAAGGAAGGATCGATCAGCGTGCGTGACAATCGCAGCATCAGGAGCTCGGCAGTGAGCGCCGGCGATGATTCGACGCGATGGAATTGCCCCCATAGCCTGGCAAGGCCCGGATAATCGGCGGCGGCCAGCGCCTCGACGCGCGCGTCTTCGATGAGGCCGACAAGCGCCATTTGCACGGGCTTGAGCGATCCCACGGGGAATTTCGCCTGGCCATAGGCCAGATGCGCGCCGACATGGGCCAGCACGGCATGATAATGTGCCGCGGCTTCCGCCCCGCGATAGCCCGAATAGATTTCCGGCAAGCGAATAAAGGCACCGTCGAAGGAAGCGCGCCGCATCACCTTCCCACCGGGCCTCACATTGGCGGTGCGGATCACCGGGCGGATCTTCCACAAGGCCATCGCGAAGGCCTTGAGCGAGGCCTCGACATCGCTGAAGGCGACATCATCCGGATCGCGCTCGAAGGCCTTGAGCGTCGCGCTGTCGACTTGCGCGAAATAGGCGGCGCATTTGACGGGATCGCCGCCCGATTCGCGGATACCGTTCAGCATCCACGCGCGGAAGGCGATGATATTGACCCGGCCGAGGAGCGAGGCCTGAACGATGGCCGGCACCGAATGCGGCGCCAGATTGGCGCCTTCCTCGATGGTCCTGAGCCAGGTCCGAAAAGCCGAATGATCCTTGAAGAGCCCCGCCGCCTTGGCGAGTGCCGTGAGGAAGATCGCGGCAGCCCCCATGCCGGCTGTCTTGGCGATACCGACCGCCACGGGCACTGTCGCCAGAGCAAGATCGGTGCCATGGGCGCGCGCCACCGCAGCGCTGCCGCGCGCAAACTGGATGCCGGCCTGAGGATCATCGATCGCTGAGGCAATGCGCGAGAGACTATCGCTCCACTGGTCGAAGATGGAATCGGGAAAGACCTTGCGCACCATGTCCCATGTCCGGCTGTCGATCATCCTGGCGCAGCGTGCCGATTTGAGGAGATCATCTATGGGACCGCCGCCGCCCATCATGCTATATGGAGGCGGCGATGGTTTCGCTGAGCGCCATGCGCATGTCGGGATCATCGGTGATCGGCAGCACCAGCGCCACCTCGCAGGCTTCGATGATGGGCACTGACCGGCTCATCAGGCGGCCGGCCTGGATGAGCATGCGCGTCGAGGCGCCTTCATCGAGCCCATGACCTTTGAGATTGCGGGTGCGGCCGGCGATCCTGACCAGGGCCGCGGCATTCTGGCGGTCGATGCCCGCTTCATGCGCCACGATCTCGGTTTCGATCTCGGCCTCGGGATAAGTGAAATCGAGAGCCGCGAAGCGCTGCTTGGTCGATTCCTTCAGATCCTTGATCACGCTCTGATAGCCGGGATTGTAGGAGATCACCAGATGGAAGTCCGGATGCGCCTTGATGAGCTCGTTCTTCTTCTCGAGCGGCAGGATGCGGCGGTCATCGGTCAGGGGATGGATGACGACGGTCGTGTCCTGGCGCGCCTCGACGATCTCGTCGAGATAGCAGATGGCGCCGTGGCGCACGGCGAGCGTCAGCGGTCCATCATGCCAGACCGTCCCCGCCGCATCGAGCAGGAAGCGGCCCACGAGGTCGGAGGCCGTCATGTCCTCATGGCAGGCGACGGTGATCAGGGGCTTCTTCAGCCGGAAGGCCATATGCTCGATGAAGCGCGTCTTGCCGCAGCCGGTCGGACCTTTCAGCATCATCGGCAGGCGGGTGGCATAGGCGGCCTCGAACACCGCCACCTCATTGCCGGTTGCGTGATAATAGGGTTCGGCAGTGACGAGATAGCTGCTCAGTTCCATGATGTGCAAGGCCTTGTCGCAAGAAGGTGGCCGGAGGGCAGTGGGGCCGCCCTCCGGTGCTAGCCCAGACAGTGAACCCTCTAGCGGTGGGCCCGTGTCTTGGGATTGGGAATGCCCTCGATCGGCGACTCCTCGGTGCCGACCGTTGACCGCGTGATCGCTTCGACCATTTCGCGGGTGCCTTCGGGGTCGGTGATCCACTTCTTGTAGAAGTCATAGGGGCAATTGGCCACGCCCTGGGCGCCCTCGCCCGAATTGATGATGCCGGTATAGCCGCGATGCACCAGCTTGAAGAGATGGTTGTTCGACTGGCTGTTCTTGCGCGCATCGCGGATCAGCGACTTCGACAACTGCGCATATTGGATGCCCATTTCCTCTTCGCCGCATTCGCCGAGGGTGCGGCCGTCGAAGCCGATGATCGCCGAATGACCGAAATAGGAGTAGACGCCGTCGAAGCCCGTCGCATTGGCGACCGCGACATAGCTGTTGTTGGCCCAGGCCATGGCCTTGGCCATCAGCACCTGCTGGTCCTTGGCCGGATACATATAGCCCTGGCAGCGCACGATGAGCTCGGCGCCCTTCATGGCGCAGTCGCGCCAGATTTCCGGATAGTTGCCGTCATCGCAGATGATGAGGCTGACCTTGAGACCCTTGGGCCCTTCCGACACATAGGTGCAGTTGCCGGGATACCAGCCTTCGATCGGCACCCAGGGCATGATCTTGCGGTATTTCTGCACGACCTCGCCCTTGTCGTTCATCAGGATCAGCGTGTTGTAGGGCGCCTTGTTGGGATGCTCCTCATGACGCTCGCCGGTGAGCGAGAACACGCCCCACACCTTGGCCTTGCGGCAGGCGGCCGCGAAGATCTCGGTCTCCTCGCCCGGGATCTGGGAGGCCGTCTCATACATCTCCTTCGCGTCATACATGATGCCGTGGGTGCTGTATTCCGGGAAGATCACCAGATCCATGCCCGGCAGGCCCACTTTCATTCCGACCAGCATCTCGCCAATCTTGCGCGCATTGTCGAGCACTTCCTTGCGGGTGTGCAGACGCGGCATCTTGTAATTGACGACGGCAACGCCGATCGTGTCATTGCTGCTACCAATATCGCCATGAATCATGTTCGTCTCCCATAGTATTGCCACTCGATGAGCACAGATCCATGGATCACAC
>Ga0187894_10004009_pt1 | contig 16081 bp, 13 predicted proteins | sample GBC1701081metaG_FD_136650 | JGI IMG/M metagenome (GOLD analysis project Ga0187894, IMG submission 136650) | White microbial mat communities from a lava cave in the Kipuka Kanohina Cave System on the Island of Hawaii, USA - GBC170108-1 metaG ... | reverse complement strand
GTAAAGGAATAGAAGCTTGCGATGCGGGAATAGAATTTGTCATGATCCATGATGGAGTACGTCCTTTTGTTTCGCAAAGCGTGATTGAGCGGAATATAGAAGCTGTTCTTCATTGTGGTGCTGTCAATAGTTGTACTCCCTCTACAGATACTCTCATCGCCATCGATCCTACCAATCCTATGAGACTGAATTCCATTTTAGATAGAGAAGCACATAGAAGGGGCCAGACGCCACAGAGTTTTGACCTCTCCCTGATTCGTCGTGCTCATGATAGAAGCCGTCGAAGCAATGCCACGGATGATTGCTCTTTGGTACTGGACATCCCTCACCCAGTTACCTTAGTGGATGGAGAGGAGGAGAATATCAAAATCACGACGCTTTTTGATTTTAAAATTGCAGAGCAGCTCTTTCTTTCTAAAATTTCTTCTGCGGAAAGGGTTATTTAGTTACTCTCTTTTACTCTACCTTTTTCTGGAGGGGCATAGAGCCCCATGAGAGAGGCTTCCGCGATCACATGATGCTCCATCTTTTCTTTAACTTGCTGTAAAGTAGCTCCTCTTGAAAGAGGTAGAAGAGTGTCTAGAGCGTAAAGCTTAAAGAAGTAGCGGTGCTCCTTATCAGGAGGGCAGGGACTTTGATAGCCTATATGATTCTTTGTTCCCGCTCCTTCGACGCCTGGTGGTTTTTGATTCGAAGGGATGCACTGAGTTGTAGGAGGGATATTGTAGATGATCCAATGTATCCAGGTTCGATCCTGTCGCAAAGAAATGGGAACATCAGGATCTTCCATGAGGAGCACGAGAGATTTAGACTGAGGCGGAGAGTTTTCTATAATTAAGGGAGGATTGATATTTTTCCCATGGCATGTATAGAGAGAGGGAATCTTTTCTCCATCTTGAAAGGCAGAACTGAATAGCTTCATGGGGATTCCTCCAAAAAAGTGGATTTTTTAAGAACAGGAAGCAGGGGTAATCCACTAGGGTATTCTTTAGAACAATTAATTTGAATAGGTTGTCTTAGATCTATCCAAAATTTCTTTTTGTTTCCTTCAAGTCCCACGATCCCTAGGGGAAGAACATGCCCTGTAGAGCAAACCTCGATCGTCAACTCTTTCTGCGGCTTTCGGTTAAAGGTTACCTGTTTGACATGAGCCAAGGAAAAAGATTTTTGACGAAGAATTGCTTCTTGAGGATTGCTGCAGAGGTGCCATTTTCCTTTATTTTGGTAAAGGTGAACCGTCATATCGGATTGTAGTACCAAAGCTTCTATTTGCAATTCTTCTAATAATTGCTCTACCCCTCTTACCTCGGAATAAAAGCGATGGTGAGCTAAAAGATGATTTAATGAGTAAAAAAGAGAAGAGGACAGCATACTGATCAAGGACAAAACGATCAGTACCTCTAAAAGAGAAAAGGATCTCTTTTCCTTCATTTGAAGGGCATAATGATTGCTCCCCCTAAACAAAGAGAGCCTTGATAAAATACGATCGACTGCCCGGGAGTGATCGAGCGCTGAGGCAAAGAAAAAGAGACCACAACCTCATCTCGGTCGATTTTTTGTATCACACAATCTTGATCTGCCTGTCGATAGCGAATTTTGGCTTGGCATGAGAAGGGAAGCGCTGCAGGGGGCTCTCCCTTTACCCAAGAAAGATCGGTTGCTTTGAGGGTTGATCTATATAAAGCAGGATGATCTTCCCCCTGCTCAATGTAGACAACATTGCGAGTTATATCCTTGCCAACGACAAACCAAGCTTCCTCTTTTTTTCCCGAGATTCCTCCTACTTTTAACCCTTTTCTTTGACCAATCGTATAGAAAGGAATCCCCTGATGTTTTCCCAGCACCTCACCGGACAATGTCTCTAAGTTTCCCTCTTGGTAGGGAATAAATTGATTTAAAAATGTAGGGAATTTTCTCTCACCGATGAAGCAGATTCCCGTACTATCTTTTTTATTAGCCGTTGCCAGGCCTTCTTCTCGAGCCATTTGTCGTACTTTAGTTTTTTTGAGCAGACCGATAGGAAACAAAAGTTTGTTGATGACATTTTTTTTAAGAGTATAGAGAAAATAGCTTTGATCTTTTTCTTCATCCAAACCTTTGAGGAGAGTTCCTTGTTGAGCTTGTGCATAGTGGCCTGTGGATAGATAATCCGCACCCAATTCCATCGCTTTTTGAAAAAAGAGATCAAATTTGATTTCTTGATTACACAAAATATCTGGGTTGGGGGTATAACCCAACTTGAGCCCCTCTAGAAATTTAGCAAAAACTAACCCTCGATAAGCCTCTACAAAATTGAGGGTGTAGTGAGGGATATTGAGCTTTTGGCATACTCGAAGGACATCTTCATAGTCCTGGGCTGCGTGACAAGAACCGTCGCGTTCTTCCCAGTTTTTCATAAAAAGGGCGATTACCTCATATCCCTGCTGCTTTAATAAAAAAGCCGCTACGGAAGAATCCACCCCTCCCGACATTCCTACGACAACTCTTTTTTTCATTTTCAAAACCTGGTACAAGTTTATATCCATAAAGTGGGAATTGCAATAAAATTGGACCCAATAGATGGAGTGGAAAGTACTCAAGACAGCCCCCTCTTCTGCAGAAGAGAATATGCAGTTCGATCGTGTTCTTTTGGATAGCCTAGATCCAAAAGGAGAGCCTATTTTGCATTTTTACGATTGGAAATACAGGAGTCTTACCTTTGGCTATTTCATTCAGCCCGAGAAGCTCCTCAACCCTTCCGAGATGAAGGAGTTTGATATAGCCAGACGTCCTACGGGCGGAGGAATTATTTTTCATTTATGGGATCTTGCCTTTTCTCTATTAATTCCCTCTGGTTCTCCCTGCTTTTTCCTCAATCCATTGGAAAATTATCGTTGGGTTAATCAGGTAGTGAAGGAATCGATCGGACAGTTTTTAAATCTTAAAGAAGAGTCTGTCGACTTGTTGGTAGAACCCACCTTTGGCGATGAAGAGCGAGAGGGGAGATCTTTTTTTTGTATGGCTCGCCCTACTCAATATGATGTTCTTTTTAGAGGAAGAAAAGTTGCAGGCGCCGCCCAAAGAAGGAAAAAGGAGGGTTTTCTACATCAAGGAAGCATTTCCTTAATAGAACCGGAAGAGGAAGTTTTGACAAGCCTCCTCCTCTCTACTGAGATTAAAGAGGAGATGATAAAAACGACCTTTCCCCTTCTCAAGGAAAGAGCTCATTTACGCGAAGGAAGAAGAGAGATGGAGCAACTTTTAAAAAAAAACTTTTTAGCCTTATGAAGTCCCACTTAAATAGGGAAAAAACAGCTATATCCCCTAGAAGAGAAGAGAATTATGCGGAGTGGTACCAAAGGGTGATCGATGCTGCTGACCTTGCAGATCACTCCCCAGTTCGGGGATGTATGGTGATCAAGCCCTGGGGTTATGCTCTTTGGGAAAATATTCAGAAAATTTTAGATAGAAAATTAAAAGAAACAGGACATCAAAACGGTTATTTTCCCTTATTCATCCCTTTGAGTTTTTTAGAAAAAGAAGCGGAACATGTAGAAGGGTTTGCTAAAGAATGTGCTGTGGTTACCCATCATCGATTGGAAAAGGGTAAGGAGGGCAAGCTCATTCCCTCCGGACAACTGGAAGAGCCTTTGATCGTGCGTCCTACCTCAGAAACGATCATCGGAGAGATGTTTGCCAAGTGGATCAATTCCTATAGAGATCTTCCTCTCCTCATTAATCAGTGGGCAAATGTAGTTCGTTGGGAGATGAGACCTCGTCTTTTTTTAAGAACGGCCGAATTTTTATGGCAAGAGGGGCACACGGCTCATGCCACGGCCCAAGAAGCTACCGAGGAGGCCTTAAAGATATTGCATATCTATGAAGAATTGATTTCTCAATGCCTTGCTATTCCTCTCATTAAGGGAAAAAAGACTCCACAAGAGCGATTCCCCGGAGCGGTAGAAAGTTATACCTTAGAGGCTATGATGCAGGATCGCAAGGCGCTTCAAGCAGCGACTTCTCACTTTCTGGGTCAAAATTTTTCTCAAGCCTCCGGAATTACTTTTCGAGAGATGGATGGCGGACTCTCTCATGTATGGATGACTTCCTGGGCTATCACGACTCGTTTAATCGGAGCACTGATCATGACACATGGGGATGACAATGGTATTATTTTACCCCCTCGTATCGCTTCCGCCCACATAGTTTTGATTCCCATTTTTCATCAGGCAGAGAGGAAGGGGGAGATTCTTTGTTATTCTCACTTGCTCTCTAAGGAACTACGAGGACTCCTTTACCACGGAGAACCTTTAGTAGTGATCGTCGATGAGAGAGAAATAGGAGGGGGTGAAAAGAGTTGGTCGTGGATTAAAAAGGGAATTCCCCTCAGATTGGAAATAGGCCTTCGTGAAATTGAAACGCACTCTTTTTCACTGAAACGAAGGGACCAAACTACTCATGACGCGGTGATCTTCTCCAGAAAGGAACTATTGGAAAATATCCTTCACATTTTAGATGATATCCAGCGTAACTTATATCAAAGGGCTTCTTCATTTGTTCAAAGCCACACTCACCATATTGATAATAAGGAAGAGTTTTATGATTTTTTTACTCCGAAGAACCGAGAACAACCTGAGATGCACGCTGGGTTTGCTCTATCGCACTGGTCTGGAGATGCCGACGTAGAGAAACAGATTCAAGAGGACCTTGGAGTAACCATTCGATGCATTCCTCTTGAAGGAGAAAAAGAGGAGGGGGCCTGTGTTATTAGTGGGAAAAAAAGTAAACAACGGGTGATTTATGCTAAGTCATACTGATATGAAACAACTCGGGAAGAGAGAGACTAGAATAACATGATGAATTTTTTGAGAAAACATCAGAAAACATTTTTCGTCGTCATTTCAATTGTGACACTCGCCTCTTTTACTTTTTTTGGAACTTTTACTCCCTCCTCCTATCCCACTATTCCCGACCGGGAGGTAGCCCGAGCTTTGGATGGTTCTCCCATTACACATAGACAGCTTCAAGCGATGATCGGCTTTCTATCGATGGGATCCCATGCTTGGATCCGGGAAGATTTAAAATCGACAGGCATTTTACCTCTATTAACAGAAAAATATTTTCCTCAAATTGAAGAAGAATTTCGAGTGAAGATAGAGCATGTCAAACATTTTATTCCCTATGCCCACCCTAAGATTCCTTTTTTAGGTGCTGTGCGGATCTGGAATCAATATACTCCCCAACTTCTCCATCATTTGAAACAGCTGCAGCAGGCAGAAATTTCTCCTAAAAGTTTTGCAACTTATTGCGACCTATATCTCGATCAGGTCGCCTTCCCCCCTCACCTATTGTGTCAAATTTTGCTCCATCAGCAAGAGAGCTATCCTTCTATTCCCCAGGATCCTCGTTTACAAGATCCCTTTCGCCTTGCCCTGTTTGGATATCGCTCTTTTGAAGAATGGTTTGGCAGCTGTTTTACGGAAATATTGGGCCAATTTTTGTGGAATACCGCAATTTTAGCCGAGGAAAAGGGGTACACTGTTTCCTTAGAAGAGGCCAGAGCCTCCCTTACTGAAATTTCCTTGGATGCGCTTGAAGTCCCTTCACTTACTGCCTTTCGAAAAATTCAAGATAAGGAAAGAGATGCTGTGTTCGCTAAAGCAAATCGGTTTTTTCATCATCAAATTCAGCAGATGGGAATCAAGGAGGAGGAGGCTGTTATAGTCTGGAGAAGAGTCATGCTTGCTTATCGATTTTTGAATGATGTAGGGCAAAGCGTGTTAATCGACCCCTTAAGTTATCAAAAATTTCTCTCTTTTGCAGATGAAACCGTCACCTTTGAATCATATCAGCTCCCTCCTGTTTTGAGAATAGACAACGTCGATGCTTTTCTGGCATTGCAGTGTTATCTAGATACGGTAACTCCTACTTCACTACCCTGGGATCAGATCGATTTTTCTAAGCCTTTTCTCACAGTTGCAGAAGTAGAAAACAAGGCCCCAGAATTGATCATCAATCGGTATGACCTCGAATTTCGTAAGGTTACTAAAAAAGAAGTAGAAAATCGGTTCACTCTAAAAGAAACATGGGAGTATGAAGCACAGGAGGAAGGTTGGAGACGGTTGAAAGAGCTTTTCCCTGTCCTGACGGGAGGAACTACGAGAGAGGAGCGCCTTATGGTTTTGGAAAAATTGGATCCCATCCTTCGTTTAAGGATCGACCAGGCAGCTCGATCAATTTTGTTCAATCTTCACTCCAATAAAATGGAAGAGGTCTTAGAATTGGCTTCTTTTGAACGCGAGAAGGTCGACATTCCCTCTCAAGGCAAGAGGGCGGGGAAGTTTTTTAAAGAGATAGAGGACCTTCCGCGGTTGAATGCTTTTTTACAGGGAGCCCCTCGAGGAGAGAAGCTTCCCCTATTCACATCTGATCAGCAAACTTTTTATCAAATCATCGTTTGGAATCAAGAGGAGTGCAAAGAAGTGATGACCTTAGAGGAGGCGCTTCAGGGGGATTACCTGGAAAATCTGGTCGAGCATGCTATCGAGAAAGAGTATCTTAAGATCAGGGAGAAACACCCTGCCCTATTTCAGTCGGAGAAGTCTCATTGGAAACCTTTCTCAGAAGTAAGAGAGCAAGTAGCAACTTTGATCTACCAGAAACAGTTTTCAGAGAGTATCGACCGGATCTTTTTACCTTGGTTAGAAAAGGTTCAACGCGAGATTCAAACGAAGGGAGAGGCATCTTCTTTTTTACTCAAAAGTGGCGACCCTCTTGTGGATCAGTGGAAATTGGTGCAACAGCTCCAGCAGATAAAAAGGAGCGACGATACACCCTTTCCTAAAATAGAACTTTTCTCAGAAAGAGAGGGGCAATGGTCTTCTATACTAACCTTATCAGAAAGTGGCCCTTGCTTTTTTCGCATCCTCGATAAAAAGCCTTCTACAGAAGGAATGGAGGAAAAGATGATTAATGGACAGCAGTTACTGGGTAACGATGCCAAGCGAGAACTGGTGCATCAGTTGTTAGAAAAAATGCAAAATCGAGGCGAGAGATGATCTATTTTACTGATTCACATGAATGGATCGAAGTGGATGGAGAGGTAGGAAAAGTGGGGATTACTGCTTATGCTAAAAAAGAATTAGGGGAAATCGTTTATTTGGAATTTCCCCTTGAAGGAAAAAAAGTAAAAGCAGGAGATGAAATTTTTATTTTGGAGTCAACCAAAGCTGCTGCTGACATTTATACCCCTGTCTCTGGAGAGATACTCACAGTTAATACATCTTTGAGGGAATCTCTCTCACCTTTAAACCACTTTCCTGAGACAACAGGTTGGCTCTTTACTATCCATCTTTCTCACCCTGAGGAGCTTTATGGTTTGATGACTAGCGACCAATATCGCCAATCCTTCTCTGCTGATTTTTCTTCTTAATCGTTTAATAATAAAAAATTCTCTTGATATAAAAAAAAAACTCCATTTAATCTTTTTGCCATTTCTGGTTATTTGAAAAGCATTTGGGGTAAAAAATGAAAGGAATTTTTGAAAAATGGGGGGGATTTACTCCAGCAGTATCACTAAAGGAGGAAGGGGCTACTTCTCTTATTTCTACTACTGACAAAATTATTTCTTTTTCCCAGGAACGCCTTCAAAAAAAAGAAGAAATTTTACAAGATTGGCCCCTACGAAATCAGAACATGTTGGGAGAACGTTCTAAATTAACCAAAATTCCCTCTCAAGCCCTGACATTAAAGAAATATAAAAAGAGAATTCGGAAACTTGAGACTTGGTTCGATAAAAAAACAAGTCAGAACTCACTTTCTTCTCTTATTTTACCTCTATCCTCTGAAGACGAAAAGCACCCAGGCGTTTCTATTCCTACTAAGAAAGAGGTTGAAACATTTAAGCAACAGGCTTACAGAAATTTGTATAATAGCGAGCTTTATTTTTCACACCCCTTCTTGGGGCAGAAGGAAGAGGGGCGGAAAATAGTCAGCCATCATCCAGTCTCACTCAAGTTGGAGACGGTGTTGAGTGATGAAGAAGAGCAGTTTCTTTCGGGACGTGAGGCAGAAGAGGGTACCCTAAAGTTGAGTAATGAAGTGGAGCGGTTTCTTTGGAAACAGGGGGCAAAAGAGGACGCCATAAAACAGACATGGCGGATGTTCAGCACGGGATTTACGCCTGCTTTTTTTTCTAGTATGGTTGTATTTCAAACCAATTGGGATAAGGAAGAAGATGTGATTGTAAAGACCCCTACAATTTGGTCTTGTTTTTCCCCAAAGATGGTACGAAGGCGTTGTTTTTTATGCTTTTTTCAAGACAAAATTACATTAGAATTTAAGTTGTTTTTAGAAATTTTTTCAATTAAAGATAATAATACAGATCGCTACCCTCTGATCTTTATTGACCTCCGACATACCTATTATTGTTCTGGTAAAACATGGGAAAGCAGTGCCTCTTTTTGTTTACAGCCGAAACCCCTCTCTGTTTTTCCTCCCGTGAACCCAAAACAGCTTTTTGCTGTGAAGGTCGATGCTATGTTCGAGAGAAAAAAAGATTTTTTCGATTACTGGCTATTTCTATATAAGCAGCGTCAATATCCTCCCGAAAATCAAGAGGAGATTCCAGGTTATGCATTGACTTTGGAGCAATACCACCAGAGGCTCAATAGATGGATCGAAAAAAAGGAGTGCATTTCCCTGCTTTTTGATAGCAAGGATCAGGAAGAAAAAGAAGAGGATGCGATAGCCCAGGTAGCTAAGGAATATGGCCGCTGTTGGTTTCAGATTTACCAACCATCCCCGGGAGGATCCTTGAGTTTTTCTAAGTTTGTCGATCTAGAGGCAGAAAACCCCGAAGATCTCACCACACAAATCAGGACATATTTAGAAAAAAACAGTGTAAAAACTGAGGTTATAAAGCAAACGTGGGCCTTTCTCAGTCAAGCGGGAACCGCTTCTGCCACGATGGCAATGAGCTTCTTTTTCTACAGCTATCTTTATAAACAAGATAGGCAAACGGAGGAGTTTCGCGTTAAGAACGTCGGTGGTTTTACCAAAGAAAGCAAGCACTATTCCTTGGTGGTGCCTAGATTTGTCCTGGGTGCTTATCGGGGTAAAATTTCAATTAAAATAGATGTAACACAGGAACTTTTTGTAGCGGATTTTGAAAAAGAAGGAGCAAGAGACAAATTAGAGAATCCCTTGATCCGAACTATGATTCAACATGATTACTTTGAAGAGCTTGGCTGGCAACAGAGTGCTTGTTTTTATGTGGATCGCCCGGGTTCTCGTTTCCCTTCCTCTACCCAACAGCTTTTTTCCTGTTATGACGGTTGGCCCAGAGAAGAGAAAAAAAGGAAGAAAGATGTCTACAGATTGGGAAACTCTGTAAGATCATTTAAAAAATGATTAGATCGAACAAAGGAGCAAATTACTATGGCACATAACGTAAGTGCAGTGCAAGCGCGAGGAAATCATTTTCACAAAAAGGAGCCGTCATTGACAGATGTTAAGCGCAGAGCCTACTGGAACACGCTTTCAAAGATCATGGTTACAGTGGGAATACTGATAGCTTTGGGATGCTCTACACTAGCTCTTCTTTCTACTCTGCAGGTGTTTCATTTCTCACAACTTAGTTCTCGTATTGTAAAAGTGACTGTCTTGGGCGGATTTGTTCTTGCCGCAATAGGGGAAGTTGTGCTGCCTTATCTTAATGCCCGTGCGCGAAAGGGAAAGAGAGTTGGATTTACCGAACAAGGTAGGGATGTTTTTCATGAAGAGGAGAAACCAGCTAAAGGAAAGAATAGAGAAGAGTATCTAGGTAGGCTTCACGCTTTAGTACAACAAAGAGAGCTATACCAAGAAAAGGAATACACACTTCACGAACAAAAAGGTGATATACAACCCCTTAAAGAGAACTATCTTAAAGCACAAGTTTGGTTGCACTTACACAACAACTCCGGTGGGGTTTGGCTTTATAGCGACAAGCCTTCAGATGTCTCCAAGAGAGACCAGGAAGAGTTTAGTAAGCAGATTATCGACTACCTGCAGAAAAGTGGTATTCGAGAGGAGTATCACGATCGTGTTTTTTTCCATCTTCTCCCGGAGGATACGAAAGAAGCTATAAAATATTTAGAAGATGTGTTTCAGAAACAGTATAAACGCTACGAGTTTTATCTACATCACTCAGAGAACAGATGGGACTACAATTTACATCACATAGATAAGTCGCATTTTAAAATAAATAGGCAGAGTTTATTTTATCTTTATCAAAGTTCAACCAATCCCTTCCGTCAAAAAAGGTTTTCTGCAATAGCCCTTCAATCTTGCATAATTTGGGATCCTCTAGGACGCAAGGCGACCAGGCAGGATACTTTTTTTTGCGTGCCTCCAGATGGACTTGAAGCCGGTATGACGAAGGCTATAAAGAGAGTTGAGGAAGGGGAGGGGATAACTCCTCCTCGTATTCGAGAAAGTAGTTCGTGGGTTGCAACTGCTCTTAGAGTGGGGGTACTCTCGGGGTCGGTAATAGCAGGGTCTTTTCTCGCCTTGGCCCTCATTTCTTCTTTTTCTCATTTTTCCAGATTGCCCTTGTCACCGTTACTTTGCTTGGGTATAGCAGGGGCTGGAGGAGTTGTAGCTTTGATTGCGGATATTTTTCTGACAACCCTCATAAAAGGCGAGGTAGGGCAAGAGGGGACATCTGCCCTGCCTGACATTTTTATCCAACACTGGCAGGGTCCCATTCCCTCGCTAGCCAAAACCAGTGAGGAATATCAAAACCGTCTTGCTGCCTTAGCTTTTTCTCCAGATAGGAAGCACTTCATAGTACCTATTTCGTTAGAAGAGAAAAAGGATATACCGACTGTAAAACCCTCTTATAAAATTTTCCTAAAGGATGTTTCTTATAAGGAGAAAGATATAAAGAAGGAACTTCGTAAACGAGATGTTCCTACAGAAGTAATAACAGCTCTTTCTGCTTTTCTCAGTCAAAATAATTTGTTTTTCCAGTATAGGAACTTTCTTAAAATATTAATGGAAAATAAGCAACTGGGGACTACCTTGATCCCTTCGGGGGGGGACGAACCTCCTTATTTGATAAAGGAAGCATCAAGGGAAGGACTCATTTTTCAAGCTACTACTTCTGATTGGGTCCTCTCAAATACTAGTTCTCGATTAGGAACTCTGTTCCTCGAGATGGAACGCACCTATCGTAGTGAGAAGTGGGAGGAAAAAGTGTTTTTCACTCTCAGCATATTGGAGAAAAAGTCGTAACTTTACAATTGATTGATTAGCTGTTTCTCGAGTAGCATTTTTCTTACATGGATGTTCTATTGCCAGAAAATTTTTTCTTTTTAGAGGAGTTCTCCCATAAGGGAATTTTTGAAAGCGTATCACGGGTTTGGGAGGTTCTTTTAGAGCTGCTTCCCTATTTCCAGAAGAACCCCTTGGGGAAGATCGAAATAGAGATTCCGAAAACGGTCTATTTAGTAGAAAGAAAATCGATCTCAATTGGCAGAGAGACAATCATTGAGCCAGGAGCCTATATTCAGGGGCCAGCCATTATTGGTCCTCGTAACTTGATCCGCAGCGGCGCCTATTTGAGGGGGGGGGTCATTACTGGAGAGAGGTGCACTATAGGGCATGGGACGGAGATCAAACATTCTATTTTATTAGATCGAGCCCAGGCCTCTCATTTCAATTACATTGGAGACTCTATAATAGGTAATGATGTCAATCTAGGTGCGGGGGTAAAGGTAGCCAACATGCGTCTTGACAAGAGAGAAATCTCTATTTTTTACAGAAGCCAGAAAATAAAGACAACGCTACAGAAGTTGGGTGCTGTCATTGGAGATAGAGCACAGCTGGGCTGTAATTCTGTCACTAACCCAGGAGTTCTTTTAGAGAAAGAGAGTTTGATAAAGCCTGGCTCCGTGATTTTTGCTTCAAAAGATAGAGTTGCATGTTAAAAGGGTTTTTCCAGAACTCCTCCCTTTTCCTTCCTTATGCAAAGATAGAAGAGGAGATCCAGCAGAATATTCTTAAATTTGGAGAAAAAAATCGACTGCGGGATGCTTGTGAATATGCTTTAAAGGGGGGGGGTAAGAGGTTTCGGCCCCTTTTGGTTCTTTTGATTGCTGAAGCATTAGGTCACTCCTTGTGTGTCATCGACGCGGCGCTCTCTGTGGAGTTTTTCCATACGGCATCTCTCATCGTCGATGATTTACCCTGCATGGACGATGAGGAAAAGAGGAGAGAACAGCCGACATTGCATCGGGCATTTGAAGAACCCGTGGCTTTATTGGCAAGTTATGCTCTCATCTGTGCTGCATTTGAAAAAATTTATGCAAATACGGTGAGGATGAAGTCAGCTCCTGCTCCTTTTAATGGCATGGCTGACATAGTGGGCTCATTGTCTTTAGAGCACCTTTCTCGCTCAGCGGGAATTGCTGGTGCAACGGGAGGGCAGTTTTACGATCTCTTTCCTCAATCTTTGACCTTTGACTCCTTGCGAGAAGTTATCCATAGAAAAACGGCCATGCTTTTTGAAGTTTCTTGTGCGTTGGGGTGGCTTTTTGGTGGAGGAGGGCTGCAGTTCTTGGAAAAGGTAAAAAAAATGGGCTACCATTTTGGTATGGCTTTTCAAATTGCCGATGATCTTAATGATATGTGTCAGGATGAGTTACGCCAAAGGCAGAACAACCTTGCCGTGCATTTGGGTAGTGCAAAGGCTTTTCTATTTTTTGAAGAGGAGTGTAATAAATTTAGGGAAGTTGTGAAGGAGTTGGCTATAGAGACTCCCGCTCTTTGTGAAATAGCAGACAAGTTGTGTCAATTAGTAGTTCAGTAGGGGGGCTTGGAGCGTAGCGGGATCGAACCGCTGACCTCAACAATGCCATCGTTGCGCTCTACCAGCTGAGCTAACGCCCCTTAACGGCCTTGAGTTTATTGAGGCGGGATTGTTTTTGCAAGAAGGAAAAGTGGTGTGACAGCTTCTGATCAGGGGAAGGAAAAATTTTTCGGATGGCATTGGGTAATTTTTTTTCTCATTTTTTCTATCCCTTTTCAAGCTAGGATATATAAGTTTTTGCGCCCCTTCTCCTTTCGATGGATTCGTACCGAGTGGGAAGTTCCTCAATATTTTGAACCTCATCTGGATTGTTTTATTTCCGATTTTATTTTGCTTCCCTTTCTAATTTTCTCTTTTAAATTGGGAAGAGGAAAGTGGTATTCTTGGTTATGGGAAGGAGAGAAAAAATTTTTAACTCTTTTTTTATTTCTTTCTCTTGCCTCTATTATAGCTTCTGATTTTTCTTCATACCCTCTTTCTTATTGGAGGTGGGGACACCTTGTTTTTCCTGCATGTTTTTTTTATTTTTTAAGTCAAAAACTAGAAAGGAAACATTTTCGGGGAATAGCATGGGTGGTGTGGGGGACCTCTTTGATCGAATCTGCGATTGCAATAGCGCAATACTTTCTCCAACATTCTCTAGGTTTAAAATTTTTAGGAGAGCCCCACCTCCCCTGCCCTTCTTCTGCTGGGGTTTCGAGTTTTTTTATAGAGAATGGGACTCTTTGGATTTTTGATGCGCTTTTTCATGTTATACGACAGAATTCTTTGGTGATGCGCGCCTATGGGACACTTCCTCATCCCAATGTTTTGGGTGGTTTCATGCTCTTTTCTCTTTTAATGACCTATTATCTTTATCAGTTAGGAAATAAAAGATTGTTTTTGCGAATAAGTATTTTTTTTCAAATTTTTGTCCTTTTGATTACCTATTCACGATCTGCTCTTTATGCTTGGTTAATGGTAACCTTACTCTGGATCTTCTTTACCTCGCTCAAGGAAAGAAGGCTCTCCTCTCTCTTTTGGGTGGTTGTTCCGAGTTTTTTTCTTTCTCTTGGCTGTTTATACCATCAGATTTTTGAGAGGGGTGGTGTATTTACTTATAATACCTTGGTCAAGGACTCAGACCTTCTTCGGTGGCAACTTCACGATTTGGCCTTATCGATCATAAAAGAGCATCCCCTGTTGGGCATTGGTTTTAATAATTACTTTTTATTTTTTAAAAAATATGGAGAACTATTTTCTATACCTCCTACCTATATTCATAATATTTATCTCTATTTGGGAGCAGAAATAGGTCTTTTGGGGATGAGTTTTTTTTTGATATTTTGTTTTTCTCTATTGAAAAAAGGGTGGGAAGGAAGAGAGGATACGATGTACCTCACTGCTTTGCTCCTTTGGGTGAGTATTCTCTGTATTGGAATGGTCGACTACTACACTATCTCCACACCCCAGGCTAGATTAATTTTCTTTTTAACCGCTGCTACCCTCTCCTCACGCTTCGGAAAAGAGCCCTCTGCCTTCTTTTCTCAGCGTTTTCCTCATCAATTTTGTTCATAATCTTGAATGATGAGCTCAGCGACATCTTGCCATCCTATTTTATCGACATGCAGCCATCGAAAGAGTAGCTCTTTCTGAAACCAGGTGAGTTGTCGTTTTACATAGTTGCGAGTGGCTTGTTTGAATTCTTTAATACAAGTAGCCCAATCTTCAGAAGTTTGTTGAGATAGAAGAAATTTTAAACACTGACGATATCCGATGGCATTAGAAGCAGAGCGATTATCTCGAATTCCTTCTTTTTCCAGTCGTTTTACCTCATCGAGCAAGCCGTTAGCAATCATCTCTTCGCATCTTTTATCCAGAAGTGGGTATAGGGAATCTTTTGTAGTGTAGAGAAACCAACAACGAAAATCGAGATGTTGGTGCGGGTGTAGTTCCTTTTGAAAGGAGGAGACCTTTTGGTCAGATAGAGCTATAATTTCGAGAGCTCGGATGATCTTGTGCCGGTCATTAGGGGTAATCGTGATGGCGTAAAGAGGATCCATCTCTTTTAGTCGTTGGTAGAGATATAATGATCCCTTTTCATCCATTTCTCGTTCTAACATTTGTCGCACTTCAGGTATGGATGGAGGTCCTGTAGGAGGTCCATAAATAAGAGCGTGAAAATAAAATCCCGTTCCACCTACTACGATGGGTACTTGATCTCGAGAAAAGATTTCTTTTAAAGCTTGTTGTGCTTCATAAAAAAAATCCACAACGTTGAAAGATTCATCTAAATCCCTGCTATCGATTAGATGGTGGCGAATATGGCGGCGCTCTTCAGAGGGAAGCTTGGCCGTTCCGATATCCATACCCCGGTATACCTGCATCGAATCTGCTGAAATAACTTCTCCGCCTAAAACAGAGGCGATAGTAAGAGACAACTTACTTTTCCCAATGCCCGTGGGACCTGCTAATAAAATGACCTTTTTTTTTTGAATTTTGGGGGGAATAGCTTGTTGTAAAGAGATAGTTCGCGATTCAATCAAGCAACAAAATCCATTAGGTTCAATGTAACAAATCTTTTTGTCTGCGCATAAACTATGGAATAATCATAAGAGATAAAAAATTTCTTTACAACCAACTTGCTTCAGCTCCTTTTAAGACGTCTTGTATATTCTCTATCGGGATGGTGAAAGAAAATGACCGTGAAGACACCTACTAAGGTGAGGGCAGCAAGTAAAAGAAAGGTGGCTTGGTAGTTGCCGGTAACATCCACCAACCATCCTGTTATTGCGGGTGCAATAATCCCAGCAAGGGAAAGACAGCTCGAGGTCACTCCTTGGGAAGAGCCCGCACGTTCTGCGGCCACATCGATGTTAGTACTGAAAAACGCGGGCTGCGCCATCAACCCAAATCCCACTCCTAAGCTAAGAAAAAATAGAGATAAACCCAGGGATTGGGTAAATCCGAGAAGAAAAAAGAAACAAGCAGCTATGAGTTGGCTACTCCAAATGAGATGGGAGCGGGCTAGACGACTGCTTTTCGTTTTTTTATAGATGAGATCTGAGATGTACCCACCTGCTTTTAAAAAAAGTGCCCCAACGAGCCAGGGAATGGTTAAATACCACCCCACGCTCTTGAGGTCTAATCCGTGTTGGGATAGAAAATACCCTGGAAGCCATAGAGTGGCAAAAAATAACATATACCCAAAGGAAAAATAAGCGATATTATTGGCAATGAGGGCGGGGTGGGTTAGGATAAATCGCCAGT
>Ga0187894_10004008_pt1 | contig 16084 bp, 11 predicted proteins | sample GBC1701081metaG_FD_136650 | JGI IMG/M metagenome (GOLD analysis project Ga0187894, IMG submission 136650) | White microbial mat communities from a lava cave in the Kipuka Kanohina Cave System on the Island of Hawaii, USA - GBC170108-1 metaG ... | reverse complement strand
GAGCCATCCTCATTGGCCAGCGCGACGACCTGCCCCCGCCGGAACGCGGGCAGGATCTGAATCTCGGGGCCGTCGCTGTACTTGAGAGATACGGCCATCGTCCCCTTTGTGATGGCCTCCACTTCGACGCCCGACAGGCGCTCGTGTAGGGTTCGGGCGAAGGCCTTGATGAGTTCGCGCGGAGGCGTGTCACCGTGCTCGTCCGCCCGCAGCACGACGAGCGCGTCTACGTCGCTCAGGCCGTCCACGTAGGTGCCCTTGGCAACAGACCCTCCGAAGAGGAGCCTCTCGACACTGATGGCCTCCTCCCCGAGCGCTCCTTCGATGTCGTCGAGCCGGCTCCGGACGACCCCGGAATCTCGAGTGTTGACCTCGCTGAGCGTCTCCCGAAGTAGGTCGTTCACATCGGCGACCAAGACGTCGTCGTTCGCGCCAGTCCTCGCGGCCTGCCTGAGGCGCTCAACGTCACGCGGAGCGCCGCCGCCGCCGCCTCCACTTCCTCCCATGTTCACCGCCCTCCCATAGTTGATTGCACGACATTCGCCCAATGCGCGTAGACCTCACGGTGATGTTTCAGAACCGAGATGTCCCCGCTTTCTACCAACGCCAGAAGCCGCGTCTTCATCCTCTCCAGCTCTACCAAGTTCCGGACCCCCGCTCGAACTTTGGCCGAACAGCAGTCCATCGACGGGTCCAGTTCCAACACGCCCCACGCGTCCAAGTAGATGGCGATGCCTTCACGGAAGCCGAAGCGCAGCCATGAGAGCCCGTCGAAGACCTCCGCGCCCGCCATGAAGTACACCGGAACAAGGACCGGATCGAGGGCTCCGAACAGATGAACGGGAGCCCTGACACCCGCGGCGTCTAGCCCGACTCGGAGGTTGATCAGCGCTTTGACCCGCGCGAGGAGATTTGATCCAAGCTCCTTCTCGGCGACGCCGATGATGCTGAAGCCTGTGAGGAGGCTCGCATTCGCGAGCACCTCGGCGACGTCGATGAGAGCCGCTGGTCCGCGTGGTTTCAGGAGCACAACGGACCATGCGCGGGGGTACTCGTCCAGCAGTAATCGCGCCAGTTCGATCTGCGTCCGCACGGGCTGGCCACGGCCATCAAGATCATAGCTGACGACCGCGTACTGGGTCGGCGATTCCTTCGGGAGTGCGGAGAGCAGATTCCTGTACAGCTCCGCACTCCAGGGTCTGGCTTGATAGGGAGGCGCCCAAAGGGCCGTGGGCTCATTGACGGCTACCTCGCACTCGTATCCGCCACTGTCGATGAAGACCACCTGCGGACGATTCAGAACCTGCGTCGTATCGCCGAGGTGGCCATATGCGATGTCGTACGCGCTCACCAGACAGGCCTCGTCAAGATGGTCCGCCAGCGCATGCAGGAGCACACCGGCCTCCGAGCGCCATGCTGGGCCATCGGGAGGACCTGGCACCATAGGGAACGACCGGCTCGAGAACGAGGGAACGAGGAGCGGCGTCAGGAGGCTGGAGCCAAACGTTCCATCGAGCTTCTGGGAACGGGTTAGCAGGTGGGGCATCGTAGGCTCGCTCGGTCACGACAGGACGCGCACTCTCCGCACGGACTTGCACCACGCTCACAGCTGTGAGTCAGCTCAACCGGCACGCCGAGCTGGTTCGCCAGCGACCACACCTCCTGCTTCGACCACCCCACGAAGGGAGCAGCCACGCGAAGGGTCCCATCGCAGTAGACGTCCACCACCGCCTGCGCAACCTGGAGAAACGAAGCCGCACAGTCGGCGTACGGCGTGCCGGCATGGATGCCGACACAGAGCAAGCCCGTCGGTCCCCTCGTAACCGCAAGGCAGATCAGCAATGCGTTCCTGCCTAGGATGAATCCCTCTCTCGGAATCGACAGCCCGGCGCAGGCGACGCGCTCCAAGGGGAACCCGTAGTGCCCGGCCACGCCACGTGCCGCCCTTGCCTCCCTCCGAGCGGCGGGTTGCCCGTAGTCGACAAACAGACCGGTGACATCGAAACCCTCCGACAGATAGAAGGCCGCACAGGTCGCTGAATCCAGACCGCCGCTGACCAGCACGTACGCGGCTCGTTTGCGTCTCGTCACTCCTCTCGTCTTCATCGCAGCATCCGGATCCTACCCCCATAGGGCGACGTGCCCGATGTGCACGCAAGGAGTCCATCAAACGACATTCGGCATCACACACAGCAAGAAAGTCCCCGGAGCCGCGGACTACTCCTCTGAACTCTATTCGCCCAGGATCGAAGTCGAGATCCCCGATCGACGTGGTTTCTTGTGCCGCCTCAGTTCGGTGGCCGCTGGGTCGTCGCTGGCCTTAACCCTTGGGAGGCGACGATCTGGCCAGCGAGGAAACCGGCCGAGCCCTCACCGGGAAGTTCCCCGAGCTTCTGCGCGACCTGAAGCTGGTACCAGCCTGCGAGCCCGGCGGCATGACATTGGCTAGATCAGCGCGGGACACGCGATTACGAACCCCTTGAGTGCCGTGCTCAGCACCAGCGGACGCTAGAGCACGGCGCCGTCCCCTTCTTCGGCGCAGCAAGGAGTGTGTCTTGAACCCCTTCGGCCACCTAAAGGAGTCCCTTTCTGCCTCGAGATCGGGACCCACCTCGGTCCTCTCCGGTACTACTTCGACCGCATCGAAAGCTCCCTTGGAGAAGCTGTCTGGGGCGCTGGTCATCGGCTCTGCCGTGGACCGCGCTGTCAAGGATTGCGTCCTCCGCGTGGATCAGGGCGGCGAGCGCTTGCGTCGCGATCAGAGAGAAATACCCTCGTCGTAGAGGGCGTCTCCGAGTTCGTCTTTCACCCGCTTCGCGGCTTCTAGATTGCCCGCATCCAACTCCCGCCGCAGCTTCCCCAGCAGCTCTCGGCTGCGAGGCGCTTGGGCATCTCCGATCGCCGCTGCGACCTTAGACTCGTACCCCCGCAGTCCTTCCGTCCGCGTGTCCAGGAGCCGGTTGACCTTGGCTTGCGTCTCCGCGTGAGTCTCTTCGAGACGATGCAGGAACTTTGGCTTCCAAGTCTCGCTGGTCCCGTACTCCGGGATCGCGACGGTGGCCTCTAGAACCTGCTCCGTGTTGTAGTCGAACGTGACGTCGATCCGGAATGAGCCGGCGGGGGCCCGGGGCACGTTGAAGCTCCGTGAGGCCCAAGGCTCAAGACCCGTCACGGTCCTCTGCTCCGTCTCGTAGACCTCCATGAGGACCGACTCTTGGTTGTCGTGAATTGTCGCGAAGCTGTGCGTCTGTCGGGCGGGCAGCTTCGTTGTGGCTGGCAGGATGGCGGTGAACAGATCGTTCCGGGGGATTCCCTTTTCGTCGTATCCGGACGTGCGGACGCCCAAGCTTGTGGCCAGGCTGTGAACCACCACCGTCGGCCCGGTTTCGCGCGCGTGCTGGGCTTGGTAGGCCGCCCCGAGCGCCACGACCTCCATCGGATTGAGGTCCGCCCGCCCCTTCCTGCCGAACGTCCTCTCGACTTCCTGCCGGAGCAGCGGGATCATGCAGGAGCCGCCGACGAGGATGACATCCGACACATCGCGCGGTTTCAGCGAACCATCAGGAGCCTTCGCGAGACACCTTGCGGCTGCGGCGAGCACCCGATCCACGAGGGGGCGTGCGACGCTCTCGAGTTCGGTGCGGTGGACCTCCACCTCCAAGACGAGGGGCGACGCACTCTTCCGCCTGAACACGAGCGGGTCGTCCCAGATCTGCGCAGTGCTCAGGTGGATCTTCGCCCGCTCGCACTCGCGCACGAGGCGATGCCTGACAGCGGGGTCCTGGACGGCCTCCTGGAGCTTCGTGCCTCCTTTCCTGAGCACGAGCTGATAGAGAAGCTGGTCTACGTCCTTACCGCCGCAGCGCACGTCGCCGTCGTTCGACTTGATGTCGAGCACATGCTCAACCGCATCAACCAGGGAGACGTCCAGTGTGCCTCCACCCCAATCGATGACAAGCACGTTCTCGCCCAGCGCCTGGCCGCTGACGGTGTAGGCGATCGCTGCCGCACTCGGCTCGTTGATGAGGCGTAGGACCTCAAACCCGGCGAGCCGACCTGCCTCCTTGGTGGCGAGGCGCTTCTGCGCCGGGAAGTTTGCGGGCACGGTGATGACCGCCCCCTCGACCTCTCCCACGTTCCTCACGAACCCGTCGCCAAGCGTCTTGAGCACCAGCGCCGAGAGTTCCATCGCGTTGTAACCTGTACCGCCGAGCTGCCACTTCCTCTCGGTCCCGATGTCGAGCTTGAACTCGGCAACGAAGCGCTCGTCGTCGTAGAGGTTCCTGGCTGGCGTTCCTACGACAAGCTGGCCACTCGGCGCGAGGCCCACACAGGAGGGCATGATGGCGGCGGTGAACAAGTTCTCCTCCACCTTCACACAGCGTTGGCGACCGAGGTCCGTATGCGCCACCGCCGAGTTGGTTGTTCCCAAGTCGATCCCGATCCGATGCGCCATGGTGCCTGAGCCTCCTATTCCGCGACAATGACGCGGGCCAGCCGCAAGACGAAGTCGCCTCGCCGGAATCCCGCGCTCACCTCCCTAGTGATCTCGCCACGACCGCGCCCCGTCACTGGCTCGCTCTCGACAGCCTCGTGGTATCTGGGATCGAACTCGGATCCGACGGTCTTGATGCGCTCGAAACCGTAGGTCCCGAACAGCCGCTCCATGCGCCTTGTCACCGCACGTCCCGCCGCGGGATCAGGGAGGTCCGTGATCACGGCTTCAACGGTATCGCAGAGGTCCGCGAGCGAGGCGAGCACACGAAGCTGACCATCCTCACGGGCCGCATGCTCCCGGGACACCACCTTCTCCGCCAGCTCGTGCTCAATGACGCGGCCGCGATGTGCCAGGAAAGCGTCTACGACCTCCAGCATGCCGGCGAGAAGTGCACGGCGGTTCACTACCTTGACCATGGCCCGGCCCGAGTTCACCAAGCTCGCGACCGGTACTTCACGCACGCACCGGTCCACCGCATGGGCGAGTGCCTCCGTCTCTCGCGGAGACGGAAAGACCTTGGCGGGAAGAAGAGGGTTGTTCATCAGCAGTTCTTCATTAGGGCGAGGATTACGCCGATGGCGATGATCCAAACGCAACCGGCCGCACCTGACCCGTCGGATGTCGAAGCGCTCGCCCTCTGAGCCCTTGCCGACTGTGCCGCTTGAAGCATGTTCTGGAACGGCTCGTCTAGAGCCGAAGCCAGATCGGGGTACTTCCGCTTGGCGAGCCACCAATGCGACACCGCCGCGCTACGATTACCGGCGATCTCAAGCATCACGTTCTGCAGGACCGTGTCCTTCTTCTCCTGCTCGACGTCGTCACTCCAAAGCGCATAGACGTAGGCCTTCAGCCAATCCCGGACCTCCGGGTCGCCCATGAGCTGCTCGACCTGCAGATGCAGGGCGGCCGCCTTGGCGATCGATTCCGCGCCGTCCCGGACCTCCTTTCGCGAGGGATCGAGCGCGTACGCGGCGTCCAACGCGAACTTGGTCAGATGCGGGACCTTGCAGTCGTTGAATATCTGGGCCAGTTGCGTCAGCTGCCAAGCGGCATAAGACCGCGCATCGGCATCGTCGGCTGGGACGACCGCGCGCAGCGTCTGCACGACGTTCTTCATCGCGTCCCAACGTCGGACCTTCGCGAGTATCAGGAGTTTCTCCATGAAGAGCGGAAGGTCCTGCACGTCGGTGGTTCCATCGGCGTGTATGCCGCGGTCGAGGACAGCGAGCGCCTGGTCGTCGGAGTCCTTGGACATCCAGTGACGGGACAAGGCAATGTAGGCGCTGCGGTCGTCCTTGTCCAAGGTGATCGCCTGCTTCAGGCAGCGCACGCCGCGCTGCTCCTGGCCAGCCGCCAAGAGCGCATCCCCAAGGAACTTCATGTAGCGGGCGTTGGTCGGCTCGAGCTCAGATAGCTCCTCCAGCTCGCCCACCGCATCGGCGGGTTCCTTGCACTTCAGGAGCGTCAGCGCGAACGCGAAGCGGACCGCTCGGAGATCTGCCCACCGGTAGCGAAGGGCCTCCGCAACGTCCTTCGCTTCCTGCGGGTCGCTTTCCATCAGACGGAAGACGCTGTCGAGCTCTGCTTGGACAGCGGGCGGAAGCCGCTCTTCGGAGTCGTACTCCGACCGCTTCTCAGGGTTGGAGAGGATTCGGTAGGCCTCCGAGATCTCGCGGAATCGATCAGGCGCTGACTCCGGTGTGTGCTCGCGGATGAGCCGCAGATAGGCGCGCTTGATGGTGCCCCCGTCGGCGTCCCGAGGGACTCCGAGGAGCTGATAGTAGTCCCGCCCGGTGGCCTCCATCCGGCTCTGCCCGTCACGGAAGGATACCGAAGCGGCACTAGGCGAAACAAGCCCCCCAGACCTGCCATGGGAGGCAAGTCAACCCGGATGTTGTCCTAGGTGCACCAGGCACTCCGCGGATCGAACGTCGCAGCTTCAACCGCATTAGGGCCTACGGCCCAATGAGAAACCATGCGCCTGTTTGACCCCCTCGTCCCCTTGTCCCGCCGTCATGGAGCGCCTCCGCGAGCGAGCGCAGGCGTTCAGCGACAAGGTCGTCCAGGCCGAGGCCTTCTCGGTCGACGACCGCACGGGCAACCTGCTCTTGTGTTCCAGCCCCAAGGCCTCGGACTGCTCGCCAACAAACCCGCCGGTGCCGATTTCCTACCTCACAAGGTGCCCGCCGGATCTCCGGGCGATCAACCTCAATCACTGGCTCCGCAAGGAGGGCGGGAGGAACTTCTTCCTTCGCTTCGACGGGTGGAGTGCCACGGGGTCCTGAGCGACCGCTACCGTCCCGTCTCCAACATCGATCTCGCCCAGACCCTGCTCAGCAGCTCCCGCGACCTGCTCGTGAGCGCCGATGTGGACAACCTCCGCGTGGTGGTCCAGGTCGTCAAACAGCAGGTCGACCGAGACGATCCGCAGTCCGCCTCCAGCGTCATCTTCTACCTTTCTGCCTTTACACGTTCAGCGACACGTGCTCGTCCGATCCCACTGGGTGACAGGGTCCACGGCGCGCTCCACGTGAGGAACAGTGAGGTCGGGTACACCCGTCGAGCTCCGGGCCATCCTTGTATGGTGCGAGAGCCGGGATTCGAACCCGGACCCCTTGCGGGACAGGATCCTAAGTCCTGCGTGGTCGTGCTACGCCGATCTGCGTAACCCTCGACGGCACCCACGGTTGCGCCAGATCGAGCGGTCGTCGTCGCTCACGGCTGTACATCATCTTGTGTATCGGGGCCACCGGCCGATGTGACGTGGCGCCGCAATCACGGTAGCCCTGACTACCCTCGGGCTGGGACCTCCCATGGTCTCCTCAGATCCACGATGTCTGCCGCATTCACCGCCTTCTTCGCGGGCGAGTAGCTGACGACCAGCCCCACGTAGAGCGTGAGATCGAGCGACGCGCTCGGACCGTTCACGTAGACCTGTTCTCGCAGTTCGGGGTCGAGCTCTTCCGCGATGTCTTCGCCCCACCTGAAGTCGAAAACGCACTCGACGTCGGCGTTCGCCACGATGAGCAGATCCCCGTCGGGGAACCTCCGCACATCCTCGATCTGCAGCCGAACAACCTCCTCGCCGAGGTTGATCGACAGGGGGTATAGGTCCCAAGGGAGCCCGATGTCTCTTGGATCGACGACACGGCCAGAGAGCAACCCGTCAACATCGACCAGCAAGGCCCCGATGTCGAGCCCCTGGAACGTGCCTTCCTGTAGTTGTTGTTGAACTCCCTTCAAGTGCTCAAGGACAGGGGTGACCCTCTCGGCGACGAGGTCCTGCAGCGACCGATAGATCTGTATGTCATCGCCTCCACGCCCCAGTGTGCGAAGATCATCTCGCAGGTCTGGGTGTAGTCCCCCATCCCCGCAGAAGTCGTGCTTGTTCTCCGTGACGAACCCAATTGCCCCGTCGCCGCGCTTCAGCAGGTCGAGAACGGAATACCAGATGAGGGCATCTCGATACCCCGACTTCTTCGCGTGGAGCGGTGCGCGCCCCCGCATCTCGCGCTGCGCAAGGTCCGCGTGGGGAATGGACGGATAGGGAATGAGCTCGGCGGCGACGTCTCCTGCTATCGCCTTCAACCTGGTCTCAAACCCTGATCGTGCGGCTTCCGCGCTGAGCGGAAGAGGCGAGAGCGACGTTCCAACCGGGAGGATCGAGGACTGACGCAGCCTGTCATACTCATTCTGGAGCTGTGACCACTCCTGGTCGAACTTGTTCAGCAGTTCATCCCACACAACCAGTGGAATCGCGACCTTCAGGCCGACGCGAAGAGCGCTCTTCCTCAGTGAAGAGAACGCGACGCTCTGACCCCAGCGCCCAGAGATGAACACATTCGCGTCGAGTACGACCCTCATCCGCGGTCAATCCGCTTCGAACCCGTGGTTGCCGAACTTCAGCGTGCGAGCGTTCTCGGTGACCGTGCGGACGACGTTCTCCGATGCGCCCGAGGGGATCTCGGCCTCGACGTCGAGGGTCACCTTGACCTTCGCTCCGACGAGGCCCTGTAGGTGCGCGATCACCTCATCGGCAACGCGGCCGGCGTCTCGCCCGACGCGGGTGGGATCGAGCACGATGGTGCCGTGGAAGCGCCGCAGCTTACGGTCCGGAACCGGGGGAGGCTGCGGGCCAGGACCAGGACCGGGACCACCTCCTGTCGGCCCGGGCCCCGGCCCGGGCGGCGGTTTCGCCTCCGCATCCAACTGGCGGCGTGCGACGCCCGGCTTCACGAGCAGGCCGGTCTGCGCCTGCGGCGAGATCCGCACTCCGCCGCGGAGGCCGCGGTAGCGTCCTGCCTCCTCGTCTAGGTTGTCCGCGTACGCGAAGGAGTCGCGCTCCCAGGTCAGCAACCCGACGCCGTCGGCAACCGCTCCCATCAGGACCTCCGGCCCCTTCAGTCGCGGGAGGTACGGATACCTTGCGAAGTCCTCAAGCAGTTGGCGGACCTGAACGTGGTCGCCCCGCCAGAGCGGCACCTTGTCGAGCTCCATCCTGAGCAGCGCGCCGGCGTACGAGACCGCGAGGAGATCGTCATTCCTGAGCTTCTTGCTCGCACGCACCGCGAGCCCGTCCCCGCCGGACAAGCGGAACGGCTTCCACTCCAACACGGCGGCCTGCGGCGACGCCTGGACGGGCACGAGGAGCCACTGGTACGCCTCGGGAAGCTGCGCCGCAACCGTCGTGTCCGCGACCTTCCGCTGCGCCTCGGCCTGCTTCACCTGGTGGGGCGACAGGTCGAGCGTCTCCTTCTCGGCGAGGATCGTCTCCCACGCCAGCTGCTTCCGGACCGCCTCGTCGAGATCCTGGAGACGCGTCTGGTCCACCGCGAGGAACACCAGGGTGTTCCGGAAGAGCCGCGGCGCATTGCCCCGGGACTCGAGGATCGCCTTGGCGGCCACTTCCGCCTTGCTCCCAGGCTCCTTGCTGTACGGATGATCGACCCCCAACACGACGAGCCTCGCGTCCGTGTCGTCCGCAACGTCTTGGCTCGACTCGGGCATCGGATGCACCCTCGAGAAGTCTCCGGCCCTTCGCACGTCGGCCCGCACGCGGTCCTCGATCTCCTTCGCGACCTTGTCGGGCTCGCGCCTGAGCTGCTCGGCGCGGTCCTCGGCAAGCTTCGTGACCGTGGGCTGCGTCGAGTACCAGTAACGCGTTCCGTCCTGGTACAGGTAGGTCGCGGCCGTCGCGAGGTGCCGCAGCGCGTCCCCGAAGTGGCTCGGCGACTCCCCCGGCATCACGCAGCCGAGCTTGATCCGCCGGTCCTCGATGCCGCGGTTGGCCGCCGTCGCCGTGGGCGCTGAGCCCAGGTAGACCGTGCGCGCCACGCGCCGGTGGGCGGCATACCTCCCGAGGTTGGTGAAGTCGCTGTCCAGCCGGAGCGGAAGGGCGTTTGGCCCATCGACGTCCTTCTCGATCACCGGCACCCAGTTGTCCGAGAGGTACCTGGTGAGCTCGAACTGCACGCGCGGCTCGTCGATCGAGATGTTGCTCGGGAGGATCAGCGGGTTCTTGTCGCCCTTCTGCCAGAGACTGTGGATCGTCGCGGCCATGAGGCGCAGGACACCACGCGTCCGCTGGAACTTCACTAGCGTGGACCAGTCGTTGTAGAGACGGTCGAAGACCTCTGGATGGATCGGATAGGCGGCCTTCAGGCGCCTCTCGTACTCGGAGTCCCGGCATTCGGGAGGGAACTCTTGGTGTTGTGTCCGGTAGAGGTCGAAGAAAGCCCGGGCCGTCGCGTCGCGCGCCACCCACTGGTCACGCTCGACGAGCGGCTCGAAGAGCCGACGCCTGACGATCTCGAAGCCCTCCTCCGCGCTCGCCGGGCGCCACGAGGCCTCGACGCGGCCGACTGCGTTCCGCAGGCGGTCGAGGGCATTCCGCCCCCGCTCCCCCCCAACTTCCACGTCGTCGGCGACGGCATGGGGCGACCCTGCCGTGTCGGATGCGGGGAGGCTGATCACCAGGAGGCACCGCTTGGCCGCCTTCGCGGACTCCGTCAACGCCTGGGCGAAGGTGAAGTGCGTCTCGAAGTCCCCGCCCGGCAGATCCTTCTGCTCGTGGAGCTGGCGCGCGTAGGCCACCCACTCGTCGATGAGGATCAGGCACGGCCCGTACTCGTTCATCAGCTCGCGCAGGACGTCGCCTGGGCTCGTCGCCTTCTCGTCGTCTTTCGCGAGACGCGCGAACGCCTTCTTGCCGCCGAGCTGCCACGCGAGCTCACCCCACAGCGTGCGAACCTCCGTGCCGTCGGGCTTCTTCACGGGGTTGCCGGGCGAGATGCGGTTGCCGACGAGCACGACGCGGTTCACGGTCGGGAGCTTGCCGACCTCGGCCTCCTTGAGCACGCCCTCGACTCCCGGCAGCTCCGCAGGCGAGGTGCCCGAGAAGAGGTGGTAGAGGGCCAGCATGGAGTGCGTCTTGCCGCCGCCGAAGTTCGTCTGGAGCTGGACGACGGGGTCGCCGCCCGTGCCCGCGAGCCGCCGTGCGGCGCCGGTGAGGAGGTGCTTCAGGCTCTCCGTGAGGTACGTGCGCCGGAAGAACTCGCTGGGCTTCCTGTACTCGTCCGATCCCTCGCCGAGATGGACCTGCCAGAGGTCGGCCGCGAATTCCGCCTGCTGGTAGTGGCCGCTCGCGACGTCCTTGTGCGGGCTCACCACCTCGCGCCACGGTTTGAGGCCCGTCGTCACGGGGCTCTCGATCGCGACGCCGGCGCTCTTCCTTTTCTCACCGCGCACCTGCTCGTCGAAGCGGAGACGGAGGAGCTCCGTCTTCATCTTCTCCATCTCCTCGGCCTGGGGCGCCGCCGACACGGCCATCAGGAGCCGGAACGCCGAGTCGAGCGCACGATAGGCGTCGTCGCTCGAGAACGTCTCCTGGTGCGCCCACCTGTTCCGGATGTCCCTGAGCTCGCTCACGATGCTGCGCTCTGCGCGGCCGAGCGTCTTGCCGAAGACGACGTTCCACGACTCCCACATGAGGCGCAGGAGCACCGCGGCGTCCCACGCCGAAAAGGGCCGGTTCGCCACAAGCCGTTCGCCGGAGACGAACTCCTGCGCCTCTGCAAGCGCCTTCTTCCCGTGGAGGTTGGTGAACTCGCGCTCAACGTACGGATGAAGGCCCGCCTTCAGGAGTTCCATCGCCTTGCCGACGCGCTCGTGGTTGCTGATGGCCATGGCGTGAACTCCTATCCGAGGTGGGCGATCTCCACGTCGCCCCAATGCTCCTTCAAGTACTCCGCCACCAGTCGGCGGTGACAGTGGTGCGGCTTGTCCTCGCTGCACAGGAGGCAGCCGTCGGCGATGATGTCCCTCGGCACCGTCTCCTCGATGCGCCGTTGCCTCATCAACTCGAGGAACTGCGACTCGTAGATGCGCCAGTCACCACCGTGCTTCTTGTAGGCGTCGAGGAGTTCCTGCGTGGGTGCCAGCTCGGGGAGATGGACGTAGTCGATGCCGCAGATCGTCTTCAGGAAGTAGGCCAGGTCGTCCTTCTTCGCAAAGCCGGCGAGCTGCGAGACGTTGTTGAGTCGGACATCAACGACGCGCCTCGCGCCCGAACCGCGCAGCAGCTCGAAGAAGCTCCGGGCAGGCTTCCTAGTGAACCCGATCGTGAGCACCCTCACGCCGTTCCTCCGGTGGCATCTGCCGCCGGTTCCACTCTCACGTAGGCGACTCGCTGCTCCTGCCTCTCGAGTGCCTCAGCAACCAGTTCCTCCTTCGTATGGAGCAGATCCTGGCGCGGCAAACCTACAAGGTCGAGCAGCCGGTCCATCGCCGCCTCGTGCCGCTCAAGCCGACCGTCCGCGTGGATGTGCTGCACGACTACCCCCCGCGCGACCAGCGCGGCCGCGACAAGAAGCGTCCGGTGGCACTCCAGCGGCTCCTTCTCGGCGCATAGCAGGACCACACGATGCTCTTCAGCGCCGTGGAGGACACGATCGATCCCCTTCTGAAACAGGGCCGTCCGAGCCACCAGATCGTACCGAACCCGACCGTTCTCGTAGCACGACTGGTCTTCCGGTCTGCCGCCGAGCTCACGGCCCAGGAAGACGTATGCGATACCCCTCTGCCGAAGACTATCGGCGAGGCTCTCGCGGTCGAACTGGGGATTGAACCTGCTTCGGGGGGTGGATCGCACATCGGCGACCGCCGTGACTCCGTGCAACGACACGAGCGCGAGGAGTCCGTCCCAAGAATGGGTGGAGTGACCGACGGTGAAGACGGGATTCGCTGTGGCGCTCACTTCGTATCGTCCTGGTCTGGCTCGATGATCGCTGCGATGAGCTTGTAGCAGGCGTTCTGCTCCAGGAACGGCTCCGAGAGGCTGATCGTCATGATGCACTCGCCGATCTTGTAGTTACCGTCAGGTCGTCCTGCGTAGGGAATCTCGTAAGTGGGATCGGTAACGTAGAGCCGGTAGTGCGTTCCTGCGTGTTCGAACTGGCCCTGCACCTTGCGCCTGCCGTAGTGGTTGAACACCGACAGCGTGAGCCGGTCAACGCGGATCAGCCGCAGCGACGTTCTCAGAGCGACGGTCTTCCCTAGCGGGATCTCGTCGTTCTCCCCTCTCATCGTGCTATGGCCGTCTATCCACAGCGGCTCGGGGGGATCTACCAGCCGCTGCAGGAGTTCCCAGGAGGCCCGTCCAGCACACCTCCACCGGGTCGCGGGGTCGAGCAACCAGTTCTCCTGCTGGTAGTCCTTGGGGCGAGGCTCGAGGAGTTGAACGTCCATGAGGTCCCGAACGTTCGGGTCGCTGCGGTCCGCATACATCCGATCGACTCGGGAAACCTCGCCGTGCTCCCTGGCACTCACGGGCCGGATCCACCCCGAAGGCCGATTGTCCCCCACCTCCTTGCCCGCCACACACCGTTCGCTCAGCTTCTTGGAGTTTGCGAGGCACACGAGGCGCTTGACCGTCGCCATGGCCTACTCCTCCGTCTCCTGAAACAGCGTGGCCTGCTCGGCCCGAGGCTTGCCGACCTCCCCTGCCAACCGGACGATCTCAGGCCAGCTCTGGACCAGTGCGTTGTACGGTCTTGCCTCTTCTGCCCGCTTCTTGCGGTCGCAGAGCGTGTAGAGCCGGTACGCCAGCTCGCGCGCGACATCGGCCTTGCTACCGAGTTTCGCAACGATTCCCGCCGCCGCGGTCTCTCCCTTGTCGAGCGCGCGGACAAGGTGGTGGACCATCTCCCACGCCGTCAGGCGCGGGTCCTTTGTGGGGTCCCAGTGCTTGGGAAGCTCCGTCGGCTTTAGAAGCCGGACCTTCCCAGCCTTGGACATGAGAATCCCCGCCCGCCGCATGCCATCTACGCTCGTCACTTTCGCCTTCGAGAGCGTCTCGGCCACTCCGTACTCACCGGACTCGAACCCCATCTGCTCGAACCACGAGAGAGCCCAGCGGGTGTCTGAATCGAAGGCGCCCTCCTGCTCGGCGAGTGCTTCGTCGAGCGTATGGTTGATAAGCGTGAGCGCATCGCGCACCCGCAGCTCCTTCCCTTCGGCATCGAGAACCCTCGCGTACCGCGTGTAGATCGCCATGCCCGGGCCGATGGCCGCCTGGGCGAGATCGACAGGCGCGATGTTGCCACGCTGAAGGTGCTTGAGCGCCGCAGGCAACTCGACCCTGAGCGCAGTGACGAAGTCGCGCCGGGTGGCAGTGGAAGCAGAGGGGAGCCGGGGGCGACAGACGAGGACAATGCTCGACGCAAGAGCGTTGGTGTCCTTGCCGATCATCCGGTTGCCGAGCTCCGTGCGCATCGGCCAGGTGCCGCTGATGCCGAACCCGGCGCGGAGGACCGCTTCGAGAAACGTCTCCCAGCCGGTACTGGCGGTGCCCTCCGCACTCTCCGTCTCCGACTGCTTGAACGCGTAGTAGATCGTAACCGGGAATGCGGGGTGCGATCGCTCGGCGAGCCGGCGCATCGCCTGGGTCATGCCGTCGAGGAAAAAGCTCTCCGCCTTCTCCTTGGTGCCATGGCGATAGGGCGTGGCCACGAGTTCCTCGGCCTTGGGTACAGCCAACGTGCCGAAGAGATCGGGGAAGACCGCTCTGAGAGAGCGGCGCAGCCACACGTAGAAGAAATCTGACAGATCCGCGTAGCCGATGTTGTCGTAATACGGCGGGTCGGTGGAGACCACCTTGCCTGAAGCGACCTCCTGCCGAGCAGCGTCTGCCGGCGCGGAGGTCCCTTGGGCTGTTCCAGGAAGGGCGGCCACAGCGGGAACGACCCAGTCGTAGGCGCTGGCGTACCCGCCGCCGGAGTCGCTGAACGGGTTCGACTCACCGTAGTCCCACGCCATGGGAATCGCCTGACGAGCGAATAGGTTCCGAATAGAGGCCGTCCGCGCCGAACCGCCGGTAGAAGACTTCGTCCCAACGGGGCCGCTGTCCCAAGTGCAGAGCGCATTGTTCCGATCGGCAAAGCGACTCATAGCGAGGCCGAGATACGTCGCTGCTGCCTCGGCGTACTCTGTAGCGGCGACGGACCCGAGACCCGCGGTCACCGCGTCACGGTGAACACAAACGCGCGCTTCCTGCACGAGGTCGCAGAAGGTCGTGAGCGAGACGAGTTGGCGAGGAGTGAAGAGGTCGCCGTAGGTTGTAAGGCCGTACTGGACCGTCCAGAAATTGCGCGGGTCGTCAGGCAGCGGCGTCTCCGGCTTCCACGTCGGCCTCGCCTTGAGCGCAGCTACCTCGTGCTCGGTCGTGGGAGCGAGATACACTCTCTCCCGCTCTCCCTCGGCGACGATCGCCATCAGCCGGACTCCCATGCGGCCGGCCTTGCCTTCGGCCTTGATGTACTCGCCCGAAATCGGAGTCCCCGACATCAGGCAGCGAAAGTTCGCGCCGCGCGCGAGCTTCGTGCCGCTCTTCGCGGCATCGGGGTCCTTCGGCTTCCCGATCTTCACCGCGAACCGGTAGCCGTCCTTCTCGATCACGGGATCGACGAACGCTTCCTTCTTGTCTTTGGCCGAGAGCATGAACGTCGAAGCGAGCGGAACGTCGACATGCGCGAAAGCGGGGTTCGGGCTCTTCACCGTGCGCGCCCAGAGCCAGGCGATCACGGTTAGCTCGTGGCCGACTAGCAGACGAGAGTCCGGCCGCTGCTCGGCCATCTCGGCCGTCACCTCGATCCTCGGGTAGAGGTGCCCGATCCGCTTCTCGGCCTCGTCGCGCATCCACTTCCCGTAGTAGCGGACGTCCTCGGCCAGCCCCCGAGCCCCCCTCCAATCGCCTTCCACGAGACGCTTGTCCTTCCGCGCCTCAGGATTCACCGGCGGCTTCCCGGCGAACTTCGGCGGAATCTCGATCATCGCCTTGTTGATGAGGACGGCGACGGGGTTCAGGTCGCTCGCGTAGGCTTCGAGACCGAGGCGTTGCGCTTCGAGCGGGAGAGAGCCGCCGCCCGCGAAGGGATCGTGGAACGCGGGGAGCTTCTTGCGGTCGAACAGCTCCTTCGCGCGCGGATGGTCGGCGTTGTCGGCGCAGGCGCGGCGCCAGCTCTGCCAGATCTCCGCGCGCGCCCGCTCGAGCACTTCCTCGTTCGTCGTGTTCTCCCACTTCACGAGCCT
>Ga0187894_10004007_pt1 | contig 16086 bp, 16 predicted proteins | sample GBC1701081metaG_FD_136650 | JGI IMG/M metagenome (GOLD analysis project Ga0187894, IMG submission 136650) | White microbial mat communities from a lava cave in the Kipuka Kanohina Cave System on the Island of Hawaii, USA - GBC170108-1 metaG ... | reverse complement strand
GCTTGCGCAGTCGGTGATTAGAGAGCAGGAAGTGATAATCCCAGAAGCAGCTCTGCTAGTTGTCTTGTCAGTTTGCCAGTGGTTGTTTGCTTGCTGAGTGACGATAGCGTTAGCCGGAGACCGTTTCCGCCCGCCAGCCTGCTTCGTTTAGTCCGAGGAAAACATATGTCAGTCAGATTGTATGTTGGTAATCTGCCCTTCAGCGTGTCGGAGCAGGACCTGGAAGAACTGTTTGGGCAAATCGGCGTTGTCGAATCAGCTAATTTGGTGACCGACCGGGACACCGGACGTTCACGCGGGTTTGCTTTTGTCGAGATGGATTCGCGCGAAGCCGCCGACGCCGCGATTGCGGCCCTCAACGGCCGCGAAATTGATGGGCGTCAGCTTACAGTCAACGAAGCTCGCCCGAGAGAAAGCCGTGGTCCGCGTGGCGGCGGGTTCGGTGGTGGACGTGGTGGCGGATTCGGCGGTGGACGTGGGGGTGGCGGTGGCGGTGGCGGTGGATTCAACCGTGACCGTGGCGGACGCGGCAATCGCTACTAAATAATTTTGCAGTAGACGAACGAACGCGGCGGTTCAACACCGGCAACCAGTTTGAACCGTCGCATTCGTTTTTGAGCTACCGGGACATACCTCCGGCCAGCTTTTCTTCAGTTAACGAAATAAAGCTCGCTTATCCGCTCACCCATTATTTTGTCTGCTCTCAGGGCTTGCCACAGATCCTGGAGCACAAATCCCTGGCCGCTTCTCGATGAAATGGCCGTTCCAATTTTGTAGCACATGTCGAAATTTGGCGATTCGCCTTCGCCCTGTTCCCAGGCTTCGAGACGGTCCTCGTTTACGCCGGACATTACCGACAGCTCGGGGATTGAGAGATGGGCTTCTCTACGTTTTTGCGCGAGTAATTGGCCGAACTTTTTTAGCATATTTCCATCCCGTGGGGTTATTATCGAAAGTAATGCTCTGGAACACTAAGTGATTGGCGCAAACCGCAGCAAGGAAACAACACTACCTCAGATCAAGGCCTGCTGTAACACTACTCCAAGCATTACTATTGCCAGCATTACTATTGATTGGCGCTTCCCGATAACAAACAAGCCGAGACTCCGCTCTCAATCACCGGGGTCGTTGATGATTAAAGTGTGAAGAGCGGAAGAGAGTATATGGATGGGCACAAATTGCCTTGTTTGGATTATCGTAAGACTCTTTTTTGGGGGGATTGCGGATTTGATGATAAAACTCGGAGGAAAACCCGCGAACCCTGCGCAGTTTACTTAACCATTAAAACCTGGTCAATACATTTAATTTGAGCGAGAAAATTAACCTGCTTTCCGCGGTAGCTTATAATCCTGACGCCGACCGTCCCCTCAGGAGAATGCATGGAAGATATATCTCGACAGATAGCGCAAATGCGCCACGAATACGTTTCTCAACCCTTCAATAAAAGCCAGGTCGCCGGCGACCCCATCACCCAGTTTAAAAGATGGTTCGATGAGGCCGTGCGATCCGGGCAGCCTGACGCTGAAGCCATGACACTTTCGACCGCTACAAGCGACGGGCGCGTGACTGGGCGCATCGTGCTGTTGAAAGGCTGTGATGAGCGCGGTTTCGTCTTCTTCACAAATTACGAAAGCCGCAAGAGCCTCGAGATGATGAGCAATCCGCACGTGGCCCTGACGTTTTACTGGCATACGCTTCACCGGCAGGTCAGGATTGAGGGCGTTGTCGAGAAAGCGACTCCCGAAGAATCCGAAGAATATTTTCAGACCCGCCCTCGCGGCAGCCAGATAGGCGCTTGGGCCTCGCCACAAAGCGAAGAGATCACCGACAGAGGGGAGCTCGAACGGAGAGCATGTGAGACCGAAGCGCGGTTTAAAGATCAACCGATCACCTGTCCCCCATTCTGGGGCGGTTTTCGTGTAAAGCCGGAAAGGATCGAATTCTGGCAGGGGCGCGAAAGCCGTTTGCACGACAGGATTCTGTATGCCTTACGCGACAGCAAGTGGCGAATCTCCAGACTCGCGCCATGATGGAAAGTGGGAAGCTAGGATGAAGTTAAGCAGTCAGACAGAGATTTGAGGCATTTTCATTTTCCATTTGCCATATGACGTTTGTCATTTGTCATTGCTGGAACTGCACGGGGCTCGCAATGGCAAATGACAAACGTCATATGGCAAATGGAAAATGAAAGATGATCAGCGCTTATTTCTCAATTCCCATTAGGCTGGCAGCAGCCCTTTGATCTCGCGCACGACGCGTTCGACCTCTTCCTGGTCGGCGAGCGCGATCATAAAGAATTTATACCCTTCGCTGATGCAAACCACGCCGTTGGCGAAAAACCAGATTCCGTTCAGCAAAGGGTTGGCGCCAAGAATCAGACTGACTGGAAAGCCGGCGACGGTCACGCCTGAAAAAGCCGCGCCGATGAGCGACGCGCCTGCGGCGACGCTGAACGCTCCGAGCAAAGGCGCTCCGACGTATTTAGTCAGGTTGCGCTGGAACTCCACGCGGCTGCGTTCGGCCTCGTCAAGCTTGCCTTCCGCCAGCATTCTCTCCTGCTCTTTCAGGTAATCGTTGTATTTTTCAGTCAGCTTGCGGACGCCGACGATCGGCAGCGCGCTGTGAAAGAACCAGTTGTTGGCCGCGCCCGCGCCCAAAATCGTCACGCCGAGATTCGGCAACGCCGATCCCATCCGCACTCCGGCTATCATCGAAAACGTTACCACGGCGGTTTTGCCCGGATTCTCCTTGATCCAGATGCGGGCCTTTTCAAAACCACTGAGCGCGGCCTCAGCGACTCGCGCGCCGCTCGCGCCAAAGCTGTAAGCCTCCTCCGCCCGGTGATAGTAACTTTGAGCGGCGCCGAAGATTTCTCGCGCGGTATTTTCGGCCGTCTTTGAAAATTGCTCGGCGCCGGTTTGCGCGGCGCGCGCGCCTTCCCGAAAAGTCTCTTCAGCTCTGGCCGCCGTATCGCGCAAGTTTTCTCTGACCCTGTGCTGTTCATCAAACTTATCGAACCGTTCGCGCGCCGCGCCTGCCGCCTCGTTGATCGTGGCGCCGGCTTTTCGCGCCACCTCGCTCGCCGTGTCGATCCCTTGCTCGACCTTATTTTTCAGATCGAAGCGTTCGTCCAGGTCTTGCGCGGCGCGCCGCGCCGTTTCACGCAATTGATCGAAAATGCTATTGCTCATCTCAAATCCTCCACAGATGTTTCGTAGGCTGTGATGATAGCTTACGCCAACGTCGCCGTGAAAGTTCGGGGGCCTGGCCTGCCGCGCTCTACCCTATTACCAGCGCGGCATTGTAAATGATCAGTGATGGTGAAACACTTTGCTGTCTCAAGCCGTCATCGTTTGTTTACTTCAATCAGCTCATCCCGCTCCCTCTCGAATCTCTTCGTTTCAATAAATCATTAGAAGACAAGCTCATTGGGACGATCCCGCAACCCTGAGCATCTTTGGCACGCTTCGTGCTTAACTGCCGGACGTTAGTTGATTGATATTTGAAGCATCAGCTTCACGGCGATGGAAATGACGTACGGTATCTCTTGCCCCATCAACGTGGCGATGCTCGTGAATTTACAAAACAAACAAAGAAAACAAACAAGGAGAAGATATGCAGAGAGCGCAACAGAAACTGGCGATCGCAATCCAAAACAAGACGACAAGGTTGAAGAACGAGTTATTGAAAGACCGGGAATTACAACGAATCGAGCAGTTGAAAGTAAACGCCGAAATTCGAAGGAGGGCCCTGCAGGCCGATCAATATCAGACCGGCGGCAGGAATAACGGATAACTTGCGCCAAAAGCACGGATAGCAAAGCCAAATTACGATTGGGGCACGGCGATTGGGATCACATCCTTTACGCCGTGCCCCAAAGCTTTTAACGCCGATCATTCGCCCAACAGCAACCGCATGCAGACCGCCGAAGAACAACGTGGCAATCCCCATTCGGGCGAATCGGCGAAGGCTTCATCAAATCCGCGCCGTTCAGTCTCGGTGAAGCCGAAATGGCGCGCGAAGAAATCCGCCGCCGTAGTTGTCAGGAGAACGATCTCGCTTACGCCCAACGATCCGGCCTCGTCCAACAGGCGTTTCGTCAAAGCTCTACCCAGCCCGCTCCGCTGCAAATCGGGCGAGACGGCGAGCGAACGCAGGAGCGATACTTTTCCGTACCGCTCCTGCCCCACGCAACCGACCACATTCTCCCCTTCGCGCGCGACGAAGAACTGCCCAAAATGTTCGGCCACTCCTTCAGCCGGAAGATCAACTTCGCCGAGCAGCGCTAAAACCGCGTCGAATTCCCGCGCTTCGGCGCGATCAATGATGGCGGACATCGCCCCCTCCCTCCGAAAAGACCTCACGGTGACAACCGTTCGGCGCCATAATACTTGCCTCCTTTTCTTCTATATTGGTTTTGCGCTTGCCTCAGCCAGAAACTACATACGGCTGTCCATATACGGCTGGTTTCACCGAATCATCCGAGGTGTGGGACGACGTCCCCGCGATAAACGCCGTTTGACAGATCATTGTTCGCCGCGTAGACTTCGTGTACAAATGACACTAAGATCGTCTCTGGCAAGCAGTGAGGGCGAATGAACGCGAATCTCAACAATCCCCGCTTTTCAGGTCTGGCGACAGACCTTTATCAACTGACAATGGCCGCGGCCTATCACGCCAACGGGCGCAACGAGCGCGCCAGCTTCGAGCTGTTCGTGCGCAGGTTGCCGAAAGAGCGCTCTTACCTGATCGTCGCGGGTCTGGAACAGGCGCTGGATTATCTGCGGCGTTTGAGTTTTTCGTCCGATGAGATCGGGTATTTGCGAGGCCTGCCCGTATTCGCCAACGTCTCGCCAAAATTCTTCGATTATCTGCGTGACTTCCGCTTCACGGGCGATGTCTGGGCAATGCCTGAGGGAGCGGTGGCGTTCGCCGGCGCCCCTTTGCTGCGAGTGACTGCGCCGTTGATCGAAGCGCAAATCGCCGAGACGTTCCTGCTCACGACAATCAACTTTCAGACTTCGATTGCGACCAAAGCCGCCCGCGTCGTCGAAGCCGCGCAAGGTCGCGGGGTGATCGAATTCGGCGCCCGGCGGGCTCATGGCTTCGGCGCGGCGGTCTATGCCGCGCGCGCGGCTTTCATCGGCGGATGCATCGGCACGTCGAACGTCGAGGCTGGCCGGATGTTCGACATCCCGGTTTACGGCACCGCCGCGCATTCGTTCACGATGGCGTTCGAGCGTGAGATGGAGGCGTTCCGCGCCTACTTCAAAGTCTTCCCCGAAAGCACTACGCTGTTGCTGGACACATACGACACGATCAACGCCGCGCGATTGGTAACGGAGTTCGGGCCGGAATTGCGCGGCGTGCGGCTGGATAGCGACGATCTGGTTGAGTTGTCGAAACAGGTGCGGGCAATATTGGATGAGGCGGGAATGCGGCAAACCAAATTGATGGCCAGCAGCGATCTCAACGAATTCAAGATCGCCGGAATGATCGCGGCGGGCGCGCCGATTGACCTTTTCGGCGTCGGCACGGACATCTCGACTTCGCGCGACGCGCCCGCGCTCGGAGGGGTTTACAAACTCGTCGAAGTCGAATTCGACGGCCGGGCGGAGCCGAAGATGAAGCTGAGCCGCGACAAAGCGACTTATCCGTATTGCAAGCAGGTCTGGCGCGCAACGGCGAGCGACGGATCTTTCGCCGGCGACCTGATCGCCAAAGCGAATGAAATTGATCTGCCGGGCGAACCGCTGCTTGCGCCAGTGATGCGCGACGGCCAAGGCGCCACGACTCCGCCCAGCTTGCGAGAGGCGCAGGCGCGCGCGCGGCGGCAACTGGCGAACTTGTCTGCGCCATACAAGAGATTGGTCGAGGCGCAATCGTACCCAGTTCGCTACAGTGACAGGCTGGAGCAAAGCAGACTGGCTTTGCTTCGGGAATTTGAAAAGCAGAAGTAGTTCGCGTCGCTTGCGACGCCTTGAAATAATGAAATAGCGGCGTGCGATGTACCGTAGGTTGTCCAACCTGCGGAGGCTTCATCATCAAGCCGCTTGGCGCCAGCTGAACGGCTCATTAATCGAGCTATCCGCAGGTTGGACAACCTACGGTACGTTTCCGGAGGAGCGAAGCCATGAGAATCGAAATCAGGCAGGGAGACATCACCGATCAAGGAGACATTGACGCAATCGTCAATGCGGCGAACACTGACCTTGAGCTGGGCGCCGGGGTCGCAGGCGCGATCCTGCGCAAAGGCGGCGCAATCATTGACGAAGAGGGCCAGCGCCAAGCCCCGATTCGTCTGGGCGCCGCCGCCGTGACAACCGCCGGGTCGCTGCCGAACAAATATGTCATTCACGCGGCGGCGATGGGTTATCGCGCCGAAGACCGCATGGTCCCGAAAGATCCGGGCACGGGGTCGAGCGCCGAAATCATTCGCAACGCGACGCTCGACAGTCTGCGCCGGGCCGAAGAGTTAAAGTTGAAATCAATCGCGTTCCCAGCGCTGGCGACAGGTGTGGCGCGGTTCCCCGTTGATAGATGCGCGGGGGTGATGATCACGGCGGCGCGGGATTACGGCGCGGAACATCCGGACAGCTCTATTGAACTGGTCGTTTTCGTTCTCTTCACGTCCGACGATTACGAAACGTTCAAACGATTCTCGGATCAGTACCGCGAGCGGTAGCGAGCGGGCGCCTCGTAAACGGCAAGCTTATGAGGCCCCGCTCGCTACCGCTCGCGGTACTGATCCGGAAGCGAGGTGAAAGATGATTTTCTTCGACATTGACACCCAGCGAGATTTTATGGACTCCGCGGGCGCGCTCTATGTGACCGGAGCTGAAACGATACGCCCGAACATCGAGCGGTTGCTGCGCGCGGCGGGCGAACACAAACTGACAACTATTTCCTCGCGCTGCGCGCACGAACCTGACGACCCGGAGTTCGAGATATTCCCGCCGCATTGCATTGACGGCGAGCCTGGCGCGGAACGCGTCTTCGCCGATTTACCCGATTTACCGCGCCAGGAGATCGCGGTTGACGCCGGCGCCAATCCGCAAGCGCGGCTTCAATCAGCCACGCATTACATCGTCAAGAAGAAAGTCTTCGACCTGTTTTCCAACCAGTGGCTGGAAGGGTTGCGGCGGAGAGGCGATTTCAAAGGCGAGCCGTGCGTCGTTTTCGGCGTCGCGACCGATTACTGTGTACGCGCCTGCGCGCTCGGACTGGCCGAAGCGGGCGCGCGCGTTCTACTTGTTGAAGACGCCATTCGCGGTGTCGCAAACGAAACTACCTCGCGCACAATTGATGAAATGCGCGCCGCGGGAGTTGAATTTACGACGACGGATGAAGTATTGAAGAGGCCCGTTTGAGATTTTGGATCGAGATTTGGTAAGGAGATACCCTGGCGAATGAGTAGACTCAGCGATTATCCACGGCCTTCAGTCACTGTTGATCTGGTGATCTTCACCATCGCCGAAGACGACCTGAAAGTCCTGCTCATTCGGCGCGGGCAGGAGCCGTTCAAAGGCCGATGGGCGTTGCCTGGCGGTTTCGTGGAGATTGGCGAATCGTTGGAACAGGCCGCCGCCCGCGAATTGAAAGAAGAAGTGGGCGTGACCAATGTCTACCTGGAACAGCTCTACACGTTCGGCGAACCGAAGCGCGATCCGCGCGGACGAGTGATCAGCGTCGCCTACTTCGCGCTCGTTGACGCCGAACGCGAGCGGATTGTCGCGGCCTCCGACGCCGCCGAAGCGCAATGGCACTCCGTCTTCGACGCGCCGAAGCTGGCTTTCGACCACGGGAAGATCCTCGATTACGCGGTCTGGAGACTGAGAAACAAGATCGAATGGACAACCGTCGGATATGAGTTGCTGCCGAAGAAATTCACGCTTTCGGAATTGCAGCGCGTTTACGAGATCATCCTGCAACGCCCGGTGGACAAACGGAATTTCCGCAAAAAAATTCTGGCGCAAGGCCAGATTATCGAACTCAACGAAACCCGCTCGGACGTGGCGCATCGCCCCGCCCGGCTTTATTCATTCCGCAAACAGTGAGATGAAGGAGGACTGCACGGCCACTTCCATTTTCCATTTGTCGTTTGATATTTGCCTCACTGCCTACCTGCCGCTAAGGGCCACCCAGAGCACAATCGCCCCAACAATCAACCGGTAAAGGATAAAAGCGTAGGTCGAATGCTTCCGCAGGTAACTGAGCAGAAACGCTATGCTGGCGTAACCGACCACGGCGGAGACCGCTGTCGCCACGGCCAGGTTGAGCATCATATTCGTACCTGACAGAAGGTGAAGAGCTTCTTTAAATTCGAGCAGACCGCTGGCCCCAATCGCCGGGATCGAGAGCAGGAATGAGAAACGAGCCGCGGCTTCACGGCTCATCCCGGCGAAGAGCGCGGCGGTGATGGTTGTTCCCGATCGTGACGAGCCGGGAATCAGCGCAAAGGCCTGCGCGACGCCGACGACCAAGGCTTCGCGGACGCCGATATGATCAATCTCGCTGCGGCGCTTACCAAACTGCTCCGCCAAAAACAGCAAGATAGCCCAGACGATCATGCTCACGCCGATCACCAGCAGGTTCTTCGTCGCATCCCCCTCGATGATCTTTTTCGCGAGCAATCCGATCACCCCTATCGGCGCTGTGCCGATGATGATCAGCCATCCCAGCCGCGCGGCCTTGCGGGGCGAGTGGTCGCGGACTCCCTGTAACCAGAGAAGATTCCCCTGAATGAAGCCGGACGTGATGGTCACGATGTCGCCAATGAAATAGACGATCACGGCGGCGAGCGTGCCCAGTTGCATGACCGCCACGAAGGCCGTGATCTGTTCCGCCGTCATCGTCTGTTCAAGCCCCATCCATTTTTCGGCGAGGATCAAATGGCCGCTGCTGCTGATGGGAATGAATTCGGTAAGACCTTGAATGATTCCTAGAATAATTGCCTGAAAGAGGTTCATAAAAATGCGGAGTGGGGAGTGGGGAGCGGGGAGCGGGAATTTATTGAATCCCCATTCCCCACTCCCCACTCCCCATTACTTCAATCTTTGGGGCAGGTAACTTTCAAGTTGCGAGATAGCCACGCGCTCCTGCCGCATCGAATCCCGGTCACGCACGGTCACTGTGCCGTCTTCGAGCGATTGGAAATCAACAGTGACGCAGAAGGGAGTGCCGATCTCGTCCTGACGGCGGTAGAGTTTACCGATGCCCGCCGAATCGTCATAAACCACGCGGATCGCCGGTTGCAGATCGCGTTTGATCCGTTTCGCCACCTCGACGATGCGGGGCTCGTTCTTCTTCAGCGGGAAAACCGCGACCTTGATCGGCGCGAGTTGCGGATGGAGTTTCAACACGACACGCGTGTATTCGTCGCACAATTTAGCGGCCACCTGCCGGACTTTCTTGAGCAGTTCGACACGATCGGCGCCGGGCAGATCGCAGGCGTCTTCACCCGCGAGCAGTGAGCGTGGCAATTCGGCTTCGCATTTGGCCAGCGCTTCGTTGATCGCGCGCAGTTGATCGGCGGTCGGCGCGCCTGCTTTCAACTCGCCTGACGGCGGCTTCTTCTCAGCTTCGCCGATCTTCTTGTCAATGTTCTTGCGCGCGGCGGCGATGGCTTCACGCAATGGCGCGAGTTCTTCCTCTTTCGGCTCGCTGACAAGCTCTTCGTTGTAGGCTTCGCAAAGGAAGGCCAGCGTCGCGCGTGTCGCGCCGGCCGAGGGTTCGATCACGTATGGGATGTATCGCGCGCCCTTCTTGCCCGTCGCCGGATCAACATACTGATCGTCGAAATAATCGAGCTTCGTCGTGCTGTCGGCGTTCTTTTGCAGCTTCAGCCGCGTCAGGTCTTCTTCCGGCACATCCTTGCCGTGCGCGGTCAGGTCGTAATCCTGCCGGTTGGCGACGCCTTCGAGTTCACTGAAGCCGAGCGAGCCGGGAAACAGGTATTCGATGTCAACCGTCGCTTTGGCGTAATGCGCCAGCTCTTCTTTGGTCTGCTCACGCTTGATCAATTTCTCCGGGTCCAGCCCAAGATTGACGTACCAATTGAATCGCTGCTCGACCCATTCCTGATGAAGCTCAACGTCGCTCTTCTCGCCGGGCTGGAGGTACTGGGGCGGTTTGCAAAAATACTCGATCTCCATCTGTTCGAATTCGCGCGTGCGGAAGGTGAAATTGCCCGGCGTGATCTCGTTGCGGAACACCTTGCCGATCTGCGCTATGCCGAACGGCAGCTTGCGGCGCATCGCCTGCTGCACGTTGGTGAAATTGACGAAGATGCCCTGCGCGGTTTCCGGGCGCAGGTAAGCGACGTTCTCTTCGCTTTCGACCGGGCCGACCGTCGTTTTGAACATCGTGTTGAAATTGCGCGGTTCGGTCAGGTTGGTCGAACCGCAGTTGGGACATTTGCCTTCCTTCAAGTGATCGGCGCGATGGCGCGATTTGCACTCGTGGCAATCCACGAGCAGGTCGGAGAACGTGGCCTCGTGACCCGAATAACGCCAGACCAACCGGTTCATCAGGATCGCCGCGTCCAGACCTTCCATATCGTCGCGCTCGTAAACGACCGAACGCCACCACACGCGCATTACGTTGTTCTTCAGTTCCACGCCCAACGGGCCGTAATCCCAGGTCGAAGCGAAGCCTCCGTAAATTTCCGAGCTAGCAAAGATGAAGCCGCGTCGTTTACACAGGCTCACGATTTTTTCCATGCTTGGCGCTGCCATTGTTGTTACTGAAACCTTTCGATGAACAAAGATGAATTTGCGCGGGCGCCGGGAATGTGGGCGCAAAAAACGAAGGCCGGATATTAGCAGAGCCCGCGCGCGGCGCGCAATTTGGCAAATCGCGCGGCGGATGGCAGAATGCTTCTCGCCTCCAATTTTGGCCTTTGTTTGCAATGGTCCCATGTCAATCAAAGCGTTATCGAAAATATTCCTCGTAGTTGCGTTTGTCCTGGGTTGGGGTTGGGCTTGGCGCGTCGTCGGCCATCCGGCCTATCTGGACCTTTACGCGAATGACCCTCGATCGAAGCCTGAATTGCGCAACAAATGCGCGATCTGCCACGAACCATCCGCCAGGGCGAAAGACCTGAATTTCCTGACGGAATTCGGGCGCGAGTTCAAGACCAACCGTCTCCGCATTACACCGGAGATGCGCGAGAGATTCAAAGACGTCTTTCTTTCGGCTGATCAGCCAGTGTCGGGCATTACCGCCGACACGATCAGCCTCGCGACCTCTCAAGTCGTCGTGAACATCACGGTCAAGAGCGCCCGCGGCAAATACGTTCCGACTCTGGATCGCCAAGCCTTCATTTTGCTCGAAGACGACCGCGAGCAGGAAGTGGCCGAATTTTTCGGCGAAGACGCGCCGATGGCTGTCGCCGTCGTGTTGGACGTTTCGGGCAGCGTGATCGAAAAAGACCTGAACCGTTATCGCAACTCCGTGCTCGATCTGGCCTATCGTTTGCGGCCTGACGACGCGGTTGCGCTTTACACGTTCGACGAAAGCGGCGTCCAGAAGATCCGCGACTACTCATCAACAGTTTCGGGGCTGAAGCCGCTGCTCAAACAGTTGAAGGGTGAAGGTAATACCCCGCTCCACGACGCGATATTGGCGGCGAGTAAAGAATTGCGCGTGCGCCCCGAACGCCGCCGCGCGTTGATCCTGATCTCCGACGGCGCGGACAGCGCCAGTCAAGCGACGCTGCGCGAGGTTGAAAAACAGACCTTCCTGGCGGGCGTCTCGGTCTACGCGATCGATCTGGTCAACACCGAAAAGAGCGCGCGCCGCTCGCCGGAGCGGCAGGCCGCCGCGCAAACCATGAAACAGATCGCGCAGGAGAGCGGCGGACGTTACATCACAACCGAAGGCGGTTTCTTTCTCTTGACCAGCCGCATGAAACTGAAGCGAATCTTCACCGACCTGATTGACGAATTGCACAGCCAGTACACAATCACTTACGAGCCGAGCAACCTGCGTCGCCAGGGGCGATGGCGCACGATTCGCGTCAATCTCGAACAGGCCGACCTCACGGCGCGAACGAGGCTCGGTTACCGGGAGACAGTTCAATGAGCAGCCAAATCCGCTTCTTTCTAAATTGGAAAGAGTACTTCGCCGCGCGTGAATTCTTGCGCGCCAGCCGCGACCCTGTAGCTCCGGAAAAAATCGGAGGCGGTTTGCTGATATTGGCGGGCGCATTGTGGTACTTCTTCAGCGCCCTGAATCCGGCGGCCTTCGGCGCCTTGGCGCTCGGTCTGGCCATCGTCTTTGGAATCCCGGCGATCCGCCACTGGAGGGCAAAACGAAAGTGGGAGCGCGAACCGCTCTACCACACAGAGCACACGCTCTCGTTCGGCGAGGAAGGAATTTTTCTTCAGATGGGCCACATCGAATCGAACCTGAATTGGCAGTATTACCGGAGAGTCCTCGAAAGCCCCGACGGGTTTCTTCTGATCTCCGGCGACGACGCGTTCAATTTTTTTCCGAAGCGCGCATTTGACGGCGAAAATGTGATCAATCAGTTCCGCGCGCTGGCCGCGGCAAAGCTGTCGAACCGCGGCCGGAATGGAGCAAAGCAATGAACGTCAAATTCAGCCCCGCGCAACAGGGAGCCTTCGACAATTTGTCGCGCCTGCTCACGATCGGCAATGTTTTTGTCCTCTACGGCGCCATCGGCGCGGGCAAATCCACGGTGCTTGGCGAAATACACCGCGAGACGGGTGGCGCGTTTCTGAGCGTTCGTAATTTCGTCGAGGCGATGCGCGGGCGTCACCCGCTGGCGCTGGAAGAGACGTTTGAGCAAATGGTGATGGAGGCCATCTCGGCGAGCGACACTGTGATCGTTGATGACCTGAATCTGTTGAACGACGTCGTCTGCTGCAATCACTTTTACCCTCGCCTGGGATTTTTGAATGCGCCGTTGACCGCCCTCACTGTGTATGCCACGGAAGCCGGGAAGCGGTTGATCTTCGGCAGTACGAGCAGAGTGGCGGGGCCGATTGATCAACGGTCTTTTCACGCTGGCATCGGGGAGTTTAAGGTCGCTGACTACGAGTTCTTGTGCGGTCAGCATCTTGACCTTGCGGCGGCGGACAAGCTGGATTACGACAAAATCCATCGCTTTGCGCCGAAGCTCAACGCCCATCAGCTCAAAGGCGCTTGCCGCTGGTTTCAGCAAGGCCAGGAGCTGGACACGGCTATCTTCATTGAATACCTGCGGTCGCAGCACATGACGAGCAATGTAGACCTGGGCGAAGTGCAGCCGGTTGATTTGCGCGACCTGAAAGGCGTGGATGATGTCATTCAGAGCCTGGAGGCCAATCTCGTCCTGCCGTTGGAAAACGACGAGTTGGCGGTTGAATTGAACCTCAAACCGAAACGCGGTGTGCTGCTCGCTGGCCCGCCCGGCACGGGCAAGACGACTATAGGGCGCGCGCTCGCGCACAGGCTGAAGAGCAAATTCTTCCTGATTGACGGCACATTCATTTCAGGCGCCGGCGATTTTTATAGCCGCATCCATTACGTCTTCGAGACGGCCAAGCAGAACGCGCCCTCCATCATCTTCATTGACGACAGCGATGTGATTTTCGAAAGCGGCGAAGAGATGGGTTTGTACCGCTACCTGCTGACGATGTTGGATGGGTTGGAGAGTCAGAGCGCAGGGCGCGTGTGCGTGATGATGACGGCGATGGACGTAGGTAATCTGCCGCCGGCAATGATTCGCTCCGGACGCATAGAGCTCTGGCTCGAAATGAGCTTGCCCGATGAAGAGGCGCGGACGGCGATCCTCTCAGCCCATCTGAGCCAACTGCCCGCGGCGTTGACTCAGGTGGATTTGCCCGGATTGGTTTCGGCGACCGAAGGATTCACCGGCGCTGATCTGAAACGGCTGGTAGAGGATGGCAAAACGCTATACGCCTACGACAAAGCGCGGGGCCACGCGTTGCGTACACCGACCGAATATTTCATTTCAGCGATTGAAACCGTCAATTACAATAAAGAGCGCTACGCCGAGGCCGAGATGCGCGCGCGACAGCAACGTCCGGCTCGTCCCCCCTGGTTCGGGCCTTTCGGCGCGGCGTTTATCAGTCACGATGTTTCTCGCGGCTGATTATTACTTCAATTTTGGCGTTTGATTTATGACCTTGACCGAACAACTCGAATTTCTGACCAAAGGGACTGTTGATGTAATCCCGATTGAAGAGCTGAAGAAGAAGCTCGAAACCGCCGCCGCGACAGGGCGCAAGCTGCGCGTCAAACTCGGCTGCGATCCTACCGCGCCCGACATCCATCTCGGCCATTGCGTGGTCATTCGCAAGATGAAGGCTTTTCAGGAACTGGGCCACGACGTGATTTTCCTGATCGGCGTTTTCACGGCGATGATCGGCGATCCGACGGGACGCAACGCGACGCGCCCGCCGTTGACTCGCGAGCAGATCGAGGCCAACGCCGAAACCTACAAATCGCAAATCTTCAAGCTGCTCGACCCCGACAAGACGATCATTGAGTTCAACGACAAATGGCTGAACGCCTTCAAGCCGGAAGATTTCATCCGCCTGACCTCGAAGGTCACACTAGCGCAGATGCTCGAACGCGACGAATTCTCGAAACGGTTCGCGAGCGGCGTTGAGATCAGACTTCACGAACTGCTCTACCCGCTGGCGCAAGGTTACGACTCGGTCGCATTGAAAGCCGATGTGGAGTTGGGCGGCACGGATCAGAAATTCAATTTGCTGATGGCGCGCGAGATTCAACGCGCTTATGGCATGGAGCCTCAGGTGATTGTGACCACGCCGTTGCTCGAAGGGTTGGACGGCGTGGAGAAGATGTCGAAGAGCAAAAACAATTACATCGGCATCACCGAATCGCCCGACGAGATTTACGGCAAGGCGATGTCAATCTCGGATGACCTGATGTGGCGCTATTACGAATTGCTGACCGATCTGACACAAGGCGAAATCGCGCAGTTGAAATCCGGCGTCGAATCGGGCGCGCGCCATCCGCGCGATGTCAAATCCGAGCTGGCGAAAAAACTCGTCGCTGATTTCCATTCGGGCCCCCTCGCCGACCGCGCTGAAGCCGAATTCGTCCGCCGCTTCCGCGAGCGTCAGGCTCCGACCGATGTCGAAACGCGCTCGATCAAACTGGCCGCGCAGAAGATCAAACTGGTTGACCTGCTCCTCCAGGCTGAACTCGCTCCGTCGAAAGCCGAGGCGCGCCGTTTGATTTCGCAAGGCGGCGTGAAATTGAATGGCGAACGAATCAGCCACGTAACTTTTGAAATTGACACCGCCGTGATCAAAGAAGCTCAGATACAGGTCGGCAAGCTGAATTTCTTGAAAATCATCTTCGAGTAGCCACTTTCATTCCCCATTCCCCACTCCCCACTCCCTACTCCCCACTCCCTCTTGAAGCGCGTCCCGGCTTTCTTATTTCTCACCAAATTCCTCCGCCACTCTCACGCATCTTCCACTTCCACTGCGGCCTGCGCTTTGCCTTGCTAAAGCTTCAGTCGGGGTTTTGCAGTCTACAGCAGGCTGCGGATTGTCAGCGTACATAAGTGAACGCCGTATGTACGACTCTGATTGTTGTCGCATCGAAATGAGGGTTTATGTATAGAGAAAAAAGTTCATTGCTGGGGTTGGTGTTGACCGGAGCGGGATTGTACCTGGCCGCGCGCGCGATCAGACAACACGCGCGGTGGTACGACCTGCGCGGCAAGAATGTGCTGATCACAGGGGGATCGCGAGGATTGGGGCTGGCGCTGGGCCGTGAGTTCGTCTCGCGCGGGGCGTGCGTGGCGATTTGCGCGCGAGATGTTGAAGAACTTGAACGCGCCGGTTCCGACCTGGTTCGTCCCGGCAGACCCGTGCTGGCGCTACCCTGTGACGTGGCCAATGTCGAGGAAGTCGGACGAATGGTGGAGGCCGTCCGCGAGCATTTCGGAACGATTGACGTGCTGGTCAACAACGCCGGAGTGATCGAAGTCGGCCCTGTCGAAACGATGACACTCGCCGATTACGAAGAAGCAATGAGCGTCAACTTGCGCGGCCCGCTGCATACAATGCTGGCCGT
>Ga0187894_10004006_pt1 | contig 16086 bp, 13 predicted proteins | sample GBC1701081metaG_FD_136650 | JGI IMG/M metagenome (GOLD analysis project Ga0187894, IMG submission 136650) | White microbial mat communities from a lava cave in the Kipuka Kanohina Cave System on the Island of Hawaii, USA - GBC170108-1 metaG ... | reverse complement strand
GCAGTCGACCGGGCAAACCGCCGCGCAGGCCTCGTGGTCGTGGAAGCCGACGCACTCGGTGCACTTCTCGGGGACGATGTAGAAGATGTCGTTCGAGAGCGGCTTGTGCATGGCGCCGTCCGGAGCCTGCCAGTCGACGCCGCCCTGATAGATGGCGGTGTTCGGACACTCCGGCTCGCAGGCGCCGCAGTTGATGCACTCGCTCGTGATCATCGTCGCCATCTACGCGGTTTCCTCCCGATAAACTGCGGTTTCCTAACGACTTTCCGGGTCGAGTTCAAACCTCCTGGTCAGGGGGCCACGGGTACGCCCGGCGGCTCGGGGTATTCCTCCCGGATGCGTCCTTGGCGGCGGCTGCGGTGTGTCTGGATCGAGCGGCGCAGCCCCGAGAGGCCCTCGATGCGATCGGTGTAGTCGGACGTCACGCGCCGTGCCTCCTCGAGGTTGCGGATGACCGACGGGGTGATCGTGATCAGCAGCTCCACCCGCTGGAGGTCGTTCGTCTCGGTGCGGAAGAGGAAGCCGAGAACCGGAACATCCATCAGATACGGGAGGCCCTGCCGGTCGTGGCGGATGGTGTCGTCGATGATACCGCCGATCAGCACCGTCTCGCCGTCCTGGACGACGACGGTGGTCTCGGCCTCCCGGGTCGTGAACGACGGCGAGTTCGTGGAGCCGAACGACTTGTCCGCGACCGCGCTCACCTCCTGGCGGATCTGCATGTTGACGAGGCCGAGCGAGTTCACCTGCGGCAGCACGGTCAGGATCTTACCGGTGTCGCGGTACTGCACCTGATTGATCGTCTGGCTGTTGGCCACGACGGAGGTCGACGACGAGGTCAGGATCGGGATCGACTCGCCGACCAGGATGTGCGCCTCGCGGTTGTCGGCCGCGATGATGTGCGGGGCCGACAGCATCTTCACGTTGGTGAGCGTCTGCAGCGCGCGCAGGAAGATCTGGTAGTTGTTCCCGGAGATGACCGCGAAGCCCTGGCCGGGAGGGAAGCGGGCCGCATCCGCGAACAGGCCGGCGACGTTGTTCGCTTTCGCCAGGTCGAAAATGCCGGGCGATGACAAGGACGCGTCCCCCGCGTTCGCAGGAACGGCCTTTCCGAGCGTGCCGTCGGCGAGCGCGTAGGCGACGCCGAACTCGAGGCTCTTGTTCAGCTCGACCTCGGCGATCGTGACCTCGAGGACGACCTGGCGCGGTACGACGTCGATCTTCTTCACCACGTCCATGATCAGCTGGTAGTCCCGCTTGGTCGCCAGGATGACGAGCGAATTCGTCACCTCGTCGGCGACGATCCGCACCTCCTCCTTGAAGATGGGCGGCGGACCTTGCGTCCCGAATTGCCCACCCGCACCCGGTCCGCCACCGGGCGCTCCCTGCGGGCCGCCGGGAAGAGACACCCCCAGCACCGCCCCCTGCTGGCCCGGCGCGGCTCCCGCCGCCGTGCCGCCGAGCCCTCCGCCGGTGCCGGCCCGCCGTCGCGCTGCAGCTCCGCCGACGCCGCCGGCGGCCCCGCCAACGCCCCCGACGCCACCCCCCGCACCGCCGCGGAGGCCCTGGGACGTGTCACCCGCCGCCGCGCCGCCCCCACCGAAACCACCGCCGCCGATGCCCCCGCGTCCGCCTCGTCCGCCGACGCCTCCGCCACCGCCGCCGACCCCGCCGCGCGCCCCCCGCCCCAGGCCGCCGGTCGCGCCCGACGTCCCGCCGGCGCCGAAAAGGCCGATGCCGCCCGGCTGCCCGCCAGGATTGCGGCCGAGTCCGCCGCCACCTCCACCGGGGCCGCCGCCGAAGAGCTCGTTCAGTACGGAGGCCAGATCGGCGGCCTTCGCGTTCTCGACGTTGTAGACGAACGTCTGGCGTCCCGAGGTCTGATCGGGCGGGACGTCGAGGATCGCGAGCCAGCGCTCGATCGCGTCGAAGGCGGACTTGTCGATCGCAAACGCCACGATCGCGTCCAGGCGCGAGAGCGGAACGAGCGACAGCCCGGCCTCGCCCTCGCCCGTCGCGGTCACGCCGTACGGCGCGAGCAGGTTGAGCAGCTCGTTCGCGAGCTCGTCCGGATCGCCCTCCTTCAGCTTGAAGACGTGAGCGTGCAGGTTGTGGAAGCCGTCGACGTCGAACGTCGCCACCAGCTCGCGCAGCCGCCGCACGTTCGAGTCGATGTCGGTGATGACGAGCGCGTTCGCGCGCGGGTACGAGAGCACGTCGCCCCCCGGCGTGATGAACGGCTGGAGGATGTTCGCCATCTCCTCGGCCGCCACGTGTCGCAGGCTCACGATCTCGATGACGAAGCTGTCTTCGAGCCGCATGCCGTCCCGCGCCACCCCCGTCGGAATGATGGCGCGCGTCTTCGCCTCGGCCACCGGAAGCATCTGGTAGTACTCGCCCTGCTTCACGGCCGCGATGCCGTTGTTGCGCAGGATCTCGTTGAAGAGCGGGAAGAGGTCCTTGCGCGCGATCTTCCCCGTCGTCCGAATGGTCACCTGCCCTTCGATCCGTGGGTCGATCGTGTAGGAGAGCCCGAGCGCCGTCGCGAGGCTGTGGATCACCTCACGGATGTCGGCGCGCTCGAAGTTGAGGACCATCGCCTCGTCGTCGCCGAGCGGACGATCGCCGTCGCTGTCCGGCGGCTCGACGTCGCCCGTGGGCGGCGCGTCCGGCGGCGCGGGCTGCCCCGCCGGCGCCTGGGCGCGGACTTGCGGTACGGCGAGCACCGCACCGACGGTGATCAGCGCGAGTATCGTACGCCCCTTCACGAGCATCCTCCTCATTTCTGACGGTCCTTCTTCATCTGCTCGATCTTCTCGCGCACGCCTGCGGGAAGCTGCGGAGCCTGCCCCGCTCTGCCGGGCCCGCCTCCGGGCATCAACGTGGTCGGCACCGGGAACGGCGGAACCCCCGGAACCCCCGGGAGCGACGTCGTGGTGACGGCGGTGGCCGCCGCGGGCGTGAGACCGGGTCGCGGGCCGCCCGGACCCGACGAGCTCGTGCCGGCGGACGTCGGGGCGCCGCCGGTCGGCCCGGCCGCGGGCGACCCACTCGAGGCCACCGGTGCCACGCCGCCGGGCCGTGGCCGGCCCGGCGCCGCGAGACCGCTCGGTGTCTTCGACTTGTCGACTTCCAGCGTCAGCGTGAACTCGTCGCCCGCCGCCGACACGAGCAGCACGCTGCTGCGTCCGATCGTCTTCACGGTGAAGTTCCCGACCTGATCGCCGTTGCGGATGCGTCGCTGCGCGTTGGCCGAGGTCGCCTCCGTGACGATCGCCTCCCGGTCCTTGCCCAGGATCCGGATGCCGGCGAGCGTGACGCCGGTCGGCGGCGCCTCGTGCGGAACCGGCGTCTGGGCCTTCGCCTCCTCGCTCTGCTTGGTGCGGGTCGGATCGAACAGGTCCTTGTTGACGATCGCCGCGACCAGCGTCGCCGGCGTCTGCACCGTCTTCTCGGCGGCGCCGCGCTTCGACTTCTTGCTGCCCTCGCCGCTGCGCACCGGGACGTCTGCGCCCTTCCCACCGGTCGCGACCTCGACCGGGGGAAGGGTTCGAGCCCAGGTGCGCGCGATCATGAACGCGAGCCCGAGCACGATGACGGCGAGGACGCCGTTCAGGATCACCCACCGGCGCATCATTGCCCGTCGTCCCCGTCCCCCTCGTCGGGGGCGGGCATCTCCCCCTGCGGATGTCCATCGGGAGCTTCCTGCACCACACCGCCGCCGGCGCCCAGCTCGGCCGCCGGCGGCGGCAGGACCTCGACCTCGGTCGACGGTGGCGTCGGCACCGGGATCGGCACGACGACGGTCGTCGAGGTCGTTACCGGCAGCGGCAACGTCGTCGGAATCGGCGGCGGGACCACCTGCGGCAGCGTCGTCGACGTCGTCGGCAGCGGTCGCGTGGTGGTCGTGGTCGGGGGTGCGAGCGTCGTCGACGTGGTCGGCTCGGGTGCCAGCGTCGTCGACGTGGGCGTTTGCCCGTCGGCGCCCGGCTGATCGTTCGCCGCTTCGGCTCCGGGCGCAGCGGCGTCGGCGTCCGCCGTGCCGTCGCCGCCCTTGCTGCCGTCGCCCTTGCCCCCGCCGCCGTGCACGAAGCCGCTCACTTCGACGGTGGCCGAAATCGTGCGCGGTCCCTTGGCGCCCGCGACCGCGCCGCGGCGGCTGACCTCGAGGAACGGGATGCCGAGCTGCTGGCCGTACTCGAGCCCCGAGATGAGCTCGGCGAGCGGCTTCAGCTCGCCCGACAGGGTGAGACGGATGGCGACCTTGCGGTAGGGGTCGAGCGCCTCCTCCTTCATCACCTGCGTGCTCTGCACGGTGATGCCCTTCTCGGTCGCGAGCGCGTTCGCTCGCTCCTGCAACGCCGCCGCGCCGAGCGTCCCCGTGCCGCCCGGGAGCAGGCGGGTCTTCGCCTGCGTCAGACGCTTGCGGAGCTCTTCGCGCTCGGCGCGCAGGGTGTCCTTCGCGGCGAGGAAGCGCATCGAGTGCTCGAGCTCCTCCTGCCCGTCGACGATCTCCTGCGCCACCGCCCGGCGGTAGTCGAGCACCGGCTCCACCACGGCAACGTACAGGAGCGACAGGCCGACCGCGACGAGCACGCCGAGAACGATCCGCTGGTCGCGCTGGGTGTGGCTCTGATACCACCGCAGCGCAGCCTCCCAGAGCGCCCGCGCCCGGGCGACGAGGTTCACTTCACCACCTCGGCCGTGATCGAGAAACGCTCCTTGTCGCCCTGCCGCGTGGTGGGCGAGCTGAACGACACGCTCTTGAAGCGCTTCGACTTCTCCATCGCGGTGATGAGGTCCGAAGCGGAGCGCGCCTGCCCGTCGAGCGTGAGGCGATTCCCGCGCAGATTGAACGAGGTGAGATACGCGTCGGTCGGGATCAGCTCGGTCAGCTCCTTCAGCAGCGTCGTGACGCGACCATCCTGCCCGGTCGCGAGGATCTCCACCTGCTTCTGCAGCTCGTCGATCTCGTTCTGCACGGTCCGCACCTCGCGGACGTCCGGAGCGATCTCCTCCAGGCGCGCCTGGAGCTGGCCGCGCAGGATCACGTCCTTCACGATGGCGCTCACGCCCCACACGACGAGCAGGAGGACGCTCGCGGCGAGCAGCGCCCAGGTGGCGACCGACGGCCCTTCATCGAACGCCTCGCGGTTCTCGACCGGGAGGAGATTGACGCGCACCAGGCCTTCGCGGACGGCACCCAGGGCCGCGCCGACGGCCGGCACCGCGCTCGGAGTCGCGGCCTCGAAGAACGTCTCCGGTGCGGCGAGCCGCCCGCGTGCGAGGCCGGGGAGATCGCCTTCGCCCACCGGCGGCACGGGCGGCGTCCCGCCGTTGCCGAGCTGCCAGTGGAACAGCGACACGCGCTCGGGATCGACCAGCTCGTCGGCCATCTGGCGCGCGAGTGAGCGATCGAGCGCGCCCGGCTCGGTGAGCCGCGCGCTCGGAACGAGCTGGCTCGCGAGCAAGCGGCCGTCCGCGACCAGGGCCAGCTCGGTCGCGTCGGACGTGCCGACCACGAATCCCATGGCGTTCGGCCCGGTGCCGCGGCAGAACGCGACGTAGTCGGCGATGGCGGCCGAGGGCAGGACGATGCCGCGCGGGCGGACCTCGGCCTCCTCGAGCGCCTCCAGGTAGTTCCGGATGATCTCTCGCGGGAGGCAGACGAGCAGCACCTCGATGCGCTCCTCGCCGAGCGGCCGCACCGAGTAGTCGTAGGCGACCTCGTTGCGCGGCAGCGGGATCAGGTTCTCCATCTCGTACTCGAGGACCTGGGCGAGATTCTCCTGCGCGGCGGCCGGCAGCACGACGCGCGTCACGGCGGCGTCGGCGCGCGGCACGCACAGCACCGTGTGGGTGGAATCGATCTCGTCGGCGCCCGCGAACTCGCGCACCGCGGCGGTGAGCGCCTGGCGGCGTTCCGCCGGGCGATCGCTGCCGGGGAGCGGCACCGACCGCGTCTGGCGGAGCTGCACGCGGAAGAGGCGCTTCGAGACGTAGGCGAGCGTCACGTCGGTCGCCCCGACGTAGATCCCGAGCCCGTCCAAGAAGTCCGGACGTCTCACGACGTGGCGCCTTCGAGGTGCTCGTCCACCTTGGGGGCTTCGCCGCGGATCGGCGCGCGATCCAGCCACTCGAGCACGACGATGTCGTCGACGCTTTCGCCGGGGAGCTGCACGAGCGCGGACACGGCAGCCTGGTTGCGCTCGCCACGGATGTCGGCGCGCGCCTCGACCCGCACGTACTCGGGGGCGTGACGGGTGACGCGCTCGCCGAGCCCCGGCACCGCGAGATCGAGCTGCTGGCGCAGGAACGCTGCGACCGCCTCCGGATCGTCCTTGCGCCCGGCGATGAAGTCCTCGGCGTCGGCCTGCGTCATGTCCGGAAAGAGCGCGCGCATGACCGGCACGGTGACGGAGTCGGCGTTGATCTCGAGCGACTTCCCCTTGGGGAACGGGCTGAACACGTCGATGAGGCCGGGCTTGTCCTTCGAGCCGTAGAGCAGCTCCGGGGTCACGCCGCGCACGTACAGCAGCTCTTCGGGCGACTCGAAGTAGTTGTTCTTCGCCCGGTACGGATGGCGGAGCCCCAGGTAGTAGTCGTCCTCGGCGCCGTTGACGCGCGCTTCCTTGCCGCAGTCGCGCCAGTCGAGGATCGAGTCGACGATGGTCTCGACGTCCTTCTCCTCGTGGACGTCGAGGCCCTGGGTCGCGTTGCCGCCGATGAGGAGGTTCTTCACCACGACCTTCAGGAGCTCGCGGTAGAGGGGCTCGTCGAGCTCAGCCGGAGGAATGTTGAGCGGAATCTTGCCGTCCTCGCCCACCATGCGGACCGCGTAGACCCCGCCGCCGAAGTTCCGCTCCTTCCATTCGCCGTCGGCGACGAACTGCGTCTCCTCCTCGTCGTTGTCTGGATCGTCGGGATCGACGCTCGGAGGCTTGGGAACGCCACCCGGATTGTCTCCGCGGGCGCGCCAGGCCTCGAAGAGCGCGCTGTTCATGCCGGCGACCGCCAGGTAGTAGCCCTGGGTCTCGTCGGCGAGATTCACCGACGCCATCGCGTCGTCGCGCATGAACTGCGAGAAGTCGAGCGCGAGCACGCCCAGGGTCATGAAGACCCACAGCACGAGGAGCAGCGCGACGCCGCGCTCGCTGCGCTTTGGTCGCCGGCGCGTCACTCGTCGTCTCCGTCGTCGCCGTCGCCACCGTCGCCCGCGCCGCCGGCGCCACCATGCCCGCTGCCCGCCTTGCCCGAGCCGGTTCCGGCTCCGCTGCCGGGAGTTCCGCCCTCGCCGGGACCGCCGCCGGCGCCGAGCTCGTCGCACTCCGCGACGTCGTTCTCGCCGCCCAGCTCGAGCCCGCCCTCACCGAAGGCGCCTGCCATGATCGGAATCTCCTGCCCCCACTCTCCTTCCTCGAGCCCCGCGAGCCCCTCGATCTCGATGCGGATGGCGTTGGGCAGCACTTCTTCCGAGACGCAGTCCCAGGATCCTCTCCACTCTTGTTCCGAGCCGTCGTCGTAGAGGTAGTGGAAGGAGAGCGTCTTGAAGCCGTCTAGCAGAACCGCCGTGTGCGGCTCGCCGGCCTCGGGCGTCCCGCTGCCGAGGCTGTCGGCCGTGAAGTGCGGCGACTCCTCGAGCACGAGCTGGGGCGGGTCCGGGTTCAACCGATAGGTGACGCGTGCGCGGCCGCCCCCCGAGAGCTGCCCGGCCGTCGTGACGAAGCTGAACGACGTCGGGGAGCCCACGCAGTAGGGATAGGTGTCCTCGTCGACGAGCGCCGGCTGCGCGACGGTGGATTTCACCTGTCGGATCATCACATCCGTCGCCACTCGCAGCCGCTGCGCCGTCACGACCGCCGCTTCCCCCCGCTCCACGGCCCGAATCCCGAGATGGAAGGCGGCGTAGCAGATACCGGCCACGAGCGCGAGCACGGTCATGGCGATGATGACCTCGAGCAGCGTGAACCCGGCCTCCCCCTGCGTCCGCCGACGGGTCACTTGGTGTCCTCGTCCTCGTCGTCGTGGGACATGCGGAGGCTCCGGAGCGTGTAGTCCTTCGCGCCGGCGCCGTCTTGCCAGGTCACCGTGATCTCGACGTACTTGAGCTTCTGCCCGATCGGGTCGTTCTCGCGCTGCTCGGGCGTCTCGCCGCCCTCTTCGGGAGTGGCGTCACGCACGAGGTAGTGGGTCTTGAAACCCTCCTTGGTCGTCTCTTCCTTGTTCATGTCGGCGACGCCGCGCTGGAAGAGCAGGCTGTCGATCGCCGCCCGGGCGTGCAGCACGGCCCGGCTGTGTCGGGACGCCCGCTCCTGCAGGCGCAGGCTCCCCTGATAGATCTGCTGGAGCGTCACGACCCCCGTGCCGAGGATCGCGATCGCCACTGCAATCTCGAGGAGCGTGAACCCGCGGCTCGCCGCGCGCATCACCCCGCGTCCTCGACCCGGACGGTTCCCACGAGCGGGTCGAGCACGAGCCGCAGCCGGTTGCGGCTCCGATCACGCCGGCTGACGACGACGACCTCGGCTCCGCTCGTGCTGCCGTTCGGAAAGAAGGCCAGGTCGTACTTCCCGAAGCCCGCGTCCCAGCCGCCGTCGATGCGCTCGATGAGCGCACGCTCGGTGAGCACGGCCCACCGCGAGCCGTCGTCGGCCTCGATGCGATTGTCGTCGGGGCTGATCCGCATGCGCCGCAGGGCGCCTGTCGCGACCGCCTCGCGCCGGCAATAGTTCATCGTCGCCGCGATCTGCCGTGCCGCGCGCCGGACCTCGCGTGCGTCGAGCCCTGCGTCGATGGCCGGCACCGCCAGCGCCGCGCCGAGCGCGACGATGGCGAGCACGACCATCATCTCGACGAAGGTGAACCCGCGCGAGGAGCAAGAACGCATCAACCGGCGTTCGTGTCCCACGACAGGACGTCGCGCGCGTTGCCGTCGCCGCCCGGGGCGCCGTCGGAGCCGAGCGAGTAGACGTCGTACGGCCGGCCCGCCTCGCCGGGGCTGCGGTAGAAGTACGGCCGCCCCCAGGGATCCGCGGGGACGTCCTTCTTCAAGTACGGGCCGTCCCACCGGTCGACAGCGGGCGGGCGCCGCATGAGCGCCGCCAGCCCCTCTTGCGTGGTCGGATAGCGACCGACGTCGAGACGGAAGGTGTCGAGCGCCGTCCCGATGTTCTCGATCTGGGCGGCAGCGGCGCGGGCCTCTGCCTTCTCCTGGCCGCGGATGAAGCGCGGACCGACGAGCGCCAGCAGGAGCCCGATGATGCTCACCACGACGATCATCTCGATGAACGTGAATCCCGCATTGCCTCTGTTTCGCTTCATGATTCTCTCCTTGCTCACATCGGGAGGTCGTTGATGCTGAAGATGGCCGTCAGCATCGAGACGACGACCGCGCCGACGAGCAGTCCCATGACGACGATCATGATCGGCTCGAGCAGTCGCGTGAACTGGATGATCTGCGCGCGCACCTCGCGATCGTAGTGCTCGGCGACCCGCAGCAGCATGTCGTCGAGCTTCCCGGTCTCCTCGCCGACGCTGATCATCTGGACGGCGAGCGGCGGAAAAGCACCCGAGCGTGCGAGCGGATTCGACACGCCCGCGCCCTCGCGCACGCCGACCTCGACGTCGCTGAGCGCGTTCGCGATGACGACGTTGCCCACCACCGCCCGCGCCGTGTCGAGCGCCTGGATCATCGGGACGCCGCTCTTGATGAGCGTGCCGAGCGTGCGCGTCACGCCCGAGACTTCCATCTTGCGCAGGACCTGTCCCAGCCCGACGATGCGCAGCTTCGTCTGGTCCCAGCGCAGCCGTCCCGCCGGCGTCGCCACCCAGCGCCGGAACCCCATGACGCCGAGCGCGATCACGATGGCGCCGACCCACCAGTAGGCGCGGATCACGTCCGAGGTGCCCATGACGATGCGCGCGGGCAGCGGCATGGCGCGGCCCATGCCCTCGAACAGGGCCGAGAAACGCGGCAGGACGTACACCAGCAGGAAGATCAGCGACGCACCGAGGACGCCGGTCAACACGGCGGGATACGTGAGCGAGCTCACCACCTCGCGTCGCAGGTCCTGCGCGCGCTCGAGGTACTCGGCGAGCCGCGCGAGCGACGCGTCGAGGAAGCCGCCGACCTCGCCGGCGCGCACCATGTTGACGTAGAGCGGCGGGAAGAACGTGTGCTGCCCCAGCGCGTCCGCGAGCGACTTGCCGCCGCGTACCGACGTCAGCACCTCGTCGAGGATGCGCGCCAGGTCCGGATGATCGGCGAGCTCGGTCAGGGTCGCGAGGCTCCGGTCGAGCGGCAGCCCCGCGCCGAGCAACGCGGACAGCTCCTGGGTGACGATCAGCAGATGCCGCTGCCCGAGACGGCCACGGAAGCGGCTCGGCGCGACGCCACCGATCCGCGCAGGCGCCTTGCTCTCTGCCGCCGCGCCGACCCGGAGCGGAATCAGCCCGCGATCCTGGAGGCGCGCGACGACGGCTGCGGCTTCTCCAGCCTCGATCGTCCCTTCGACGACCTTGCCTTCTGCGTCAGCAGCGCGGAACTGAAACTGCGCCAAACGAGCCTCCAGGTACGGGCCTAGGCGACCGCAAGCCGATCGAGGCGCCGCCGAGGTTTACCGTAAGTTACGGAAAAGCCAGGCAATCGTATACGCGACGGGGCCCCGGTTTTCAACGCGATCGCCGCTCCCGCCGCCTTAGACTCCCGCGCCGGTCCCGGGCTTCACGCGGGCAGGCGCACGCGCCCGTCCATGTCGGCGGGCGGCTCGACGCCGAGCAGCGCCAGGATCGTCGGTGCGAGGTCGATGATGTCGAGGTCGTCGGTCGGAACGCCCGGGCGGTTCACGAAGAACAGCGAGTCGGCGTAGGTGTGCATGCCGGTCAGGGCGCTGCGGCCGAACACCTCCGTCTTCGAGAGCGCGCCCTTCGGATCGTAGCCGTCGTTGAAGTGGATGACGAGGTCCGGCGCCGCGTCGACCGCCGGCCCGTGATACAGCTCGGCCTGCGAGAAGACCCGCGGGATCGGCCGGCCGCCGGCGGGTGCTCCTGCGCTGTCGTCGTGCAGGGCGAGCAGGCCCTCGCGCAGGCTGCCCAGGAGGTCGTCGGCCTCAGCCGGCCCGACCGTACCCAAGGGGAAGCGCCCCTTGCGGTGCACGTAGACGCGGCCCGGATCGAGGATGAACACCTTCGAGGCGGGGTCGAGATCGGCCGGCCCCTTGGGCTTCTCCACCGTGAAGCGCAGGAGCCCCTGCTGGCGCAGCCACGCGTTCGGATAGAACTCGCGGTGGATGAGGGTGTGTCCGTGGTCGGCGACCACGAAGAGCGGGACGTCGGGCGGCATGGCCGCGACGAGCTCGCCCAGCACGTCGTCGAGGTGGCGATAGACGTCGAGGAACTTCCCGTGGAGCGGCGCCGCGGGGTCCACGAGCTGGCTCCAGAAGTAGTGGTGCAGGCGATCGCACTCGGTGATGACGCCGATGAAGAGGTCCCACGGGTCGTTCCGCAGGAGATCCAGGTAGACCCGCCGCCGGGCGTCCAGCACCGCACGCGTGTCGTCGAAGAACGCGTCGGCGCGCTGATCGGCGTTCATGTAGTCGACGTCGATCTTGTAGCCGGCGGTCCGAAGTCGGCCGAGGAGCTCCGCCGGATACACCGCCCGCTCGAGGTTCACCGCGACGAACCCCGAGACCAGCATGCCGTTCATCTGGCGCGCCGGATACGTCCCGGGAATGTTCATCACGATCGAGCGCTTGCCCGGCCGCGCTGCGACGTCCCAGAGCGTGTCGCCGCGCACGTTGCCGAAGTTCGGGAAGAAGAGCGTCAGCGTACCCGGCTTCATGTCCGTGAAGCCGTAGATGCCGTGCTTGCCGGGGTTCTTCCCGGTCATGAATCCCGTCCACGAGACCGACGAGATGGTGGGGATGGACGAGCGCATGGGGGCCAGCGTCCCGCTCGCGACGAGCCGCCCGAGGTTCGGCATGAGGCCGCGCGCGACCAAGTCCTTCACGAGCGGCAGGCCGACGCCGTCGAGCCCGATCACCGCGACGCGCGCGGGCGCCGGGGTGGACGACTCCCCCCGCCGGCGGATTCGATCGAGCAGCCCCACCCCGCGGCCGCCCCTAGACCTCTTCCTGCGTCACCCGGACGACCTCGGCCACGGTGGTCGTCCCCTCGCGGACGCTGCGCCATCCGTCGTCGCGGAGCGTCCGCATGCCCTGCTTCACCGCCGTCTCCTTGATGACGCCGGCCGACGCGCGCTCCAGGATGTGCGCCTTCACCGCGTCGGTCACGGGCAGGAACTCGTAGATACCGGCGCGACCGTGGTAGCCCGTGGTGGCGCACTCCTCGCAGCCGTTCCCGAGCACGGCGCGCATGGGCTCGCCGTCGCGGCCGCCGATTTCACGCCACAGCTCGGGCGGCATCTCGGCGGGCTGCATGCACTTGCGACACACGCGACGCACGAGACGCTGCGCCAGCACGCCGAGCAGCGAGGACGCGAGGAGATAGCTCTCGACGCCCATCTCCAGCAGCCGCGTCACGGCGCCGGAGGCGTCGTTCGTGTGCAGGGTGGAGAAGACCAGGTGTCCGGTCAGCGCCGACTGGATGGCGATCTCGGCCGTCTCGGGGTCGCGGATCTCGCCGACCATGATGACGTCGGGGTCCTGACGCACGATCGAGCGCAGGCCGTTGGCGAAGGTGAGCCCGATCTGCGGCTTCACGTGGATCTGGTTCACGCCGAAGAGCTGGTACTCGACCGGATCCTCGATGGTGATGATCTTCTTGTCGGGCGAGTTGATCTTGTCGAGCGCGCCGTAGAGCGTGGTCGTCTTGCCGCTGCCGGTGGGGCCCGTCACCAGGATCATGCCGTACGGCCGCTGGATGACCGTCTCGAAGTCCTTGAGCGTGTCCTCGGGGAATCCGAGCGTGCCGAGGCTCACGTTGATGCTCGACCGATCGAGGATGCGGAGCACGACGCTCTCGCCGTAGAGGGTCGGCAACGTCGAGACGCGGAGGTCGATCTCCTTGCCCATGAGGCGCAGCTTGATCCGGCCGTCCTGCGGCAGACGGCGCTCGGCGATGTTCAGCTTCGCCATGATCTTGATGCGCGAGACGATCGCGGCCTGCAGGCGCCGCGCCGGCGTCTCGACGTCGTGCAGCACGCCGTCGATCCGGTAGCGAACCTTCAGCTCCTGCTCGAAGGGCTCGATGTGGATGTCGGACGCACGGCTCTCGACCGCCCGGTTGATGAGGAGGTTCACGAGCCGGATGACGGGCGCCTCGCTCGCGAGGTCCCGCAGGTGGTTCACGTCCTCCTCGTCCTCGCCGACGAACGCGACCTCGGCGTCGCCCTCGCCGTTGCCGTTCGCGCCCTCGCCGGCGTTGCCGCCGCCGTAGACGGTCTCGAGGCCTTCCAGGATGTCGCGCTCGCGCGCGAGCCGGGCCTCGACCTGGAGCCCCGTCGCGACCTGGAGGCCCTGGATGGCGTAGTAGTCGGCGGGGTCGGCCATGGCGACCACGAGCGTCCCGTTCGACTGCACGAGGGGCATGACCTTGGCGCGGCGGAGGTACTTGAGGGACAGCTTCCCGAGCGGCACGGGCTCGGTCGGGAACTCCTTGCGGGAGATCGCCGGCACGCCGAGGTAGCGCGCGAGGAGCGGCTGCAGGTCCTCCTCGGAGATGAAGCCGAGGTCGAGCAGCAGGCGCTCGAGTCGCTCGCCACGCTCCTGCTGGAGCCGCTTGACCTTCCGCAGGTCCTCGGCGCTCACGCGCCCCTGCTCGAGAAGGAGCTGCTCCAGGCTCTGGTGCTGGGGCTCCATCGTCCGACAGACGAGTGTACCCGTGCCCCTGTTCACCGGCAAGCAAGGAACGCGCCGAGCGCCCCGCGGAACCGGCCGCAAAGCGCAACCGTGACGGCCGCTTGACGCGGAGGGCCAGGGTCGGAACCATGCGCCGGCCGTGGCGAAGCTGCACGACATGATCGCCGAGCGGATGCGCGCGGCGATCGCGAGCGCCCTGGGTGCCGACTTCGCGACCGTCGATCCAGTCGTCCGCCAGACGCAGGACGCCCGCTTCGGCGACTTCCAGGCGAACGTCGCCATGGGCCTCGGCAAGCGCCTCGGCAAGAAGCCGCGCGAGATCGCGGAGGCGATCGTCGGCGCGTTCGACGCGTCGGGCCTGTGCGCGCCGCCCGAGATCGCCGGGCCGGGGTTCGTGAACGTCCGCCTCGACGACGGGGGCCTCGCCGCACTCGCTACGTCGGCGGTGCGCGATCCGCGCCTGGGCATCGCCCCGGACGCGGCGCCCCGCACGGTGGTCGTCGACTACTCGGGCCCAAACGTCGCCAAGGAGATGCACGTCGGACACCTGCGCAGCACCGTCATCGGCGACGCGCTCGCGCGCACGATCGACTTCATGGGCAACCGTGTCCTGCGCCAGAACCACATCGGTGATTGGGGCACGCAGTTCGGGCTCCTGATCGAACGCCTGTTCGACTTGGGCAGGGAGGCGGGCAAGGACCCGGTGGACCTGCTCGGATCCGACGTCGATCTGACGGCGCTCTATCGCGATGCGGCGGCGCTCGAGACGACCGACCCGGAGTTCGCGGCGCGGGCCCGCCGCCGGGTGGTCGCGCTGCAGCGCGGCGACGCCGAGACGCGCCGCCTGTGGCAGGCGCTGGTCGCGATCTCCGCAGAGCAGTTCCAGGCGGTGTACGCGCGCCTCGGCGTCACGCTCGCCGCGGGCGACGTCCGCGGCGAGAGCTTCTACAACGAGCGCCTGGCCGACGTGGTCGCCGAGCTGCGCGCCGCCGGGCTCGCGCGTGAGAGCGAGGGGGCGGTCTGCGTCTTCCCCGACGGCTTCAAGACGAAGGAGGGCGACCCCCTGCCCCTCATCGTGCAGAAGTCCGACGGCGGCTACCTCTACGCCACGACCGATCTCGCGGCGCTCCGCTTCCGGCTGCGCGACCTCGGGGCACGGCGGATCGTCTATGTGACCGACGCGCGCCAGCAGCAGCACTTCGCGATGGTCTTCGCGACCGCGCGCGCCGCCGGCTGGGTGCCGGACGACGCGCGCCTCGAGCACGTCGTGTTCGGCACGGTCCTCGGCGAGGACGGCAAGCCCTTCAAGACGCGGAGCGGTGACACCGTACGCCTCGCCGAGCTCCTCGACGAGGCCGAGGAACGCGCGAGCCGCATCGTGCTCGAGAAGAACCCCGACCTCGATCCCGCCACGCGCCGCGGCGTCGCACGGGCGGTCGGGATCGGGGCGATCAAGTATGCCGACCTCGCCAGCGACCGCGTGAAGGACTACGTCTTCAGCTGGGCGCGCATGCTCGCCATGGACGGCAACACCGCGCCCTATCTCCAGTACGCCTACGCGCGGATCCGGGCGATCTTCCGCAAGGCGGGCCTCGACGCGGCGCCGGGCGTCCCGGTTGCGATCACCCACCCCGCCGAGCGCGCGCTCGTCCTGCAGCTCCTGCAGGCCGACGGCGTCGTCGAAGCGACCGGCGCCACGCTCGAGCCGCACCGCCTGTGCGGCTACCTCTACGACGTCGCCACGAGCTTCAGCACGTTCTACGAGGCGTGCCCGGTGCTTCCGGCCGAGCCGGCGGTGCGCGAGAGCCGGCTCGTATTGTGCGATCTCACCGCGCGGACGCTCGCGACCGGCCTCGGCCTGCTCGGCATCGAGACGCTCGACCGGATGTAGCGCTCAGCCGCGGCGCCGCCGCCAGTCGTCGAGCACGACCCGCAGCGTCTCGGTGAGCGGGATCGTCGGGGCCCAGCCGGTGTCGGCGGTCGCGCGCGCGTGGCTGCCGACGACGCGCTCGATCTCGACCGCGCGCCGCAGCGCCGGGTCGCTCGCCACCCGCAGCGGGACGCGCGCGTGCGTGCGCAGGAGCGCGATCACCTCGGCGATGCTGACGCCCTCGCCGGCGCAGAGGTTGTACGCCTCCCCGGCCCTCCCGCGCTCGAGAAGGGCCACGTAGCCGGCGACGATGTCGCGCACGTCGGAGAAGTCACGCACGGGGTCGGCGTTGCCGACCCGCAGCACGGGCTCCTGGTCGCCGCGCTCGATGGCCGCGAT